>CAJDWT010000255.1_pt1 | contig 12823 bp, 12 predicted proteins | sample 7391671 | NCBI WGS metagenome assembly CAJDWT01 (sample SAMEA7055729, study PRJEB34461) | soil metagenome | biome: terrestrial ecosystem; feature: Peninsula; material: soil | place: Antarctica | collected 2016
GGCATGCGGCGGAAGCATTTCGCGGCGGCTCTCGGCTCGGTGGCCGAGCTGAGCGCGGCGTTCGACTTGGCGATCGCGATCGGCGCGGTCGGTGAGGACGCCGAGCTTGACGCTCAGGTCGGGCGGCTGGCGGCGCTGGTCGGCGGCTTGCTGAAGTGAAGCGCGGCTTCGACCGCGGCGTCTTCGAGGACGCCGCGGTCCCGAGCTCGATTCAGAGCTTACGAATCATTGCCGCCACTCGCTTCGCGTCGGCGAGCACCTCGGTGGCGAGCGCTTCGTCGATGGCACCGAACGCCAGCGCGAGATCGATGGCCGCGCTCATCTCGCAGAGCGAGCCCTTGGCGATCGCGAAGTGCCTCCGCCGCACGCCAGTGAAGTCGCTCGGGAGCCCTTCGCTGAGATTGAGGAAGCAGCTCTTCGCCGCTCTCGTCGCCTGGTCCCGAAGCTCCTTGTCCTGAATATGTGCACCCTGCACACGAACGGCGATCTGCTTGGCAAGCTTGGAAACATCGAGATTCTGAAACTGAAAAGTGGGTGTCGAACGTTCTTCTGAGCGAGCGAAGCGAGAACAGGCCATCGCAAGCGAGGAGCGAAGCGATCGAGCGCCCTCCGCCAGCGATCTTGCTCGCGCTTTGCAACGCAAAGCGCTTTGGCGGAGCCAAGCGGTGGGGAGGCTCATTTTGCGAAGCAAAATGAGGGGCGGGAACCGCCCGCAAGGGTCAGCCCAGCGCGGAAACAACCCCGAAGGTCACGTCAGAGATCAATCTGCGTCCCGATCTCAACGACCTCATCACGCGGAATTCCGAAGTATGCCGTCGCGTGCTGCGCGTTGCGCGACAAGAACGCGAAGAGCTGCTCGGGCCAGCCGCGCATTCTTCCGCTCGCGCCGGCCAAGATGGTCTCGCGACCGATGTAGTACGTGATCGGGTTTTCCTTGCCGTGTGGCAAACGCTCGCCGTTCAGCACCTTCTTCACGATCGACGGGACGTTCGGCTTCTCCATGAAGCCGTTGCGGGCGATGACGCGGTAAAAACCGCGGCCGATGTCGGTGACCTCGAGCGAGTCTTCGTCGTCGACGAACGGAACGTGCTCGCTCCGAATCATGAGGAGCAGGACGGTCTCGGGCAGCACGCGGATGCGCTCGGCGTGGTGGCGCAGGCTCGTCGGCGCGCGGCTCACGTTCGAGCACATGAAGACGCCGATCTGCGGCAAGCGACCGAGCACCTTTCCGTCGAGGCTGGCGATGAACTCGCCCATCTCCGGTGAGGTCTCGCTCATGTGCTGCGCAAGCAAGAAGCGTCCGCGTCGCCAGACGAGCATCACCGTGAAGATGCCGAGACCGACGAGCAGCGGCACGTAGCCGCCGTCCCAAAACTTCAGCATGTTGGCGCCGAAGAAGGGGAGGTCGAACGACAGGAACAGAAGGAGGAGCGGCAGTGATTTGTAGAGCGGCCAGCCCCACGTGCGGCGCGTGACGACGAAGTAAACGAGCGAGGTCATGCCCATCGTGCCTGTGACGGCGATGCCGTACGCGCTCGCGAGCTTGCTCGATTCTTTGAACGAGAGCACGAGGACCACGCACGCGACCATCAGCGCGAAGTTGACGAGCGGGACGTAGATCTGGCCCTCGGCCTCGCTCGAGGTGTGACGGACCTCGACGCGCGGGAAGTAGCCGAGCTGCACAGCTTGGTTCGTGAGCGAGAACGCGCCGCTGATGAGGGCTTGTGATGCGATGACCGTCGACATCGAGGCGAGGACGACGAGCGCGATCGTCCAGTACCCGTGGGGCACCATCGCGAAGAAAGGTGAGGGGGAGAGCGTGCTCGGATCACGAAGGACGAGCGCGCCCTGCCCGAAGTAGTTGGCGACGAGCGCGGGCATGACGAGACACCACCACGCGAGGCGGATCGGTCTGCGCCCGAAGTGACCCATGTCGGCGTAGAGCGCTTCGCCGCCTGTCACGGCGAGGACGACGCCACCGAGGACGGCGAGCCCTTTGAAGCCATGGCGCGCGAAGTAGCCCACGGCGTGGCCCGGCGAGAGCGCGACGAGGACGCCGGGCGCCCGCACGACCTCGTGGACGCCGAGCACGAAGAGCGTGACGAACCAGAGCACCATGACCGGGCCGAAGAACACGCCGACCGAGCCGGTACCGCGGCGCTGGATCGAGAAGAGCGGTGCCGACCAAGACGACGACTGTGATCCAGCCGACGTTGCCCTTCGCGGTCGCACGCAGCTTGTCGGGGACGAGGGCGAGGAGCGCGAGGATGCCCCCTTCGCCCTCGTTGTCGGCGCGCATGATGAAGCCGAGGTATTTGACCGCGACGACGATGGTCAGCGAGTAGAAGATGAGCGACAGCACGCCGAGGACGTCCTCGCGGACGACGCCAGCGGAGCCGGAGCCAATGCACTCGTGCATGGTGTAGAGCGGGCTCGTCCCGATGTCGCCGAAGACGACGCCGAGCGCCGCGAGCGTGAGCTGGCCGATCGGTCCCTTGGGGGCATGCCCGCCATGATGCGGCTCGGGATGCGGCGGCGGCGCTACGGCGGGCGAGGCGGCCATGGAAGGGGCCGCACCTTACACAGTTCCCGAGAAAGCGGACCCCTTCAATTTTGACAACGGGGCCCTGAGGAGCCTTGACGTCGGCGTCGATTCTGAGCCTTGATGCGCGGACAAGGGAGGACCGTATGAGTGATCTCGTGATCGAAGATGTGAAGGCCGGCACCGGCACCGAGGCAGTGGCGGGAAAAAATGTAACGGTGCACTACGTCGGCACCTTGACCGACGGCAAGAAGTTCGACAGCTCGCGCGACCGCGGCGAAGGGTTCACCTTCCGCCTCGGCGCCGGCCAGGTCATCCAGGGCTGGGACCGCGGCGTCGCCGGCATGAAGATCGGCGGCCTCCGCAAGCTCACGATCCCGCCCGATCTCGGCTATGGCGCGCGTGGTTTTCCGCCCGTCATCCCGCCGGGCTCGACCCTCGTGTTCGAGGTCGAGCTTCTCAGCGTCGGCTGAAAGATGTGACCGCTATGGCGGTTGCACGGCCTGCGCCGTCGGTCGCGCTCGCTCGAAATACGCACGTATTTTTCGCTCGCGCTTCCTCGCTGCAGGTCGTTCGCTCGCCATCTTGGCCACATCGCGAGCGGATGATCTCAAGCGAACAAAATAAAAAAAGGCGCTTCCGTTGAGGAAGCGCCTTTTCGGGTCTAGCGATTCAACGCGCGATAGCGCGCAGAAGTCGCGTGTCAGTTTCAGCTGACGACGCGAACGTTCTCCGCCTGGAGGCCTTTCGGGCCCTGCTTGACCTCAAACTCGACCGTCTGTCCCTCAGCGAGGGTGCGGAAGCCGTTAGCTTGGATCGCGCTGTAATGGCAGAACACGTCGTCGCCGCCGCCGTCCTGCTTGATGAAACCAAAACCTTTTGCTTCGTTGAACCACTTCACAGTACCCGTAGCCATAATTGCTTTCTCTTTCTGCTCTTCTGCCCAGGCTTTCGGCCACGGGCTCTGCTTCCGAATCGCGACCGTTAGGCGATCACCATCGATCGACTGGTCACTTTTCACTTCAACAGTGGCCAACATGATGACGGCACTCACGCCAAAAGTCGAGCATCATTCATCGCTATTTGCGGCGGCGAAGCACGATTTTTTCGGCGGCTGCTCTAGACGCGCGGCAAGTTTGCGCGCTTTCCCCGTAGGTGCTCGGAAGCCATACTAGAGGAGATGCCTGCAGTATGCACGTCCAGTGCCCGGGACATTCGTCGAGGTGAGCCGTTCGCCGCTCCCTCGCTTTCCCCGCCAAAAAAGGTGGTAAGCCTACCCCGATGAGGCTGGTTCGACTCGCGCTCGTTCATTTAAACACGACCGTCGGGGCCACGAAGAGCAACGTCGACCGTGCCGTCGGTCTGGTGAAGAAGGCGGCGGAGGGGGGCGCGACCCTCGTCGTGCTCCCGGAGCAGACGATCGGCGGGTACATGCAGGAGGACCTCGTCCAATGGCCCAGCTTCGTCCAAGCGCAATGGGACGGGCTCGAGCGCTTCGCCAAAGAGACAGCTGCATTCGACGGCGCGATCGCCCTCGGCTGCGCGGTCGCGCACGGCACGCACGTCTTCAGCGCTGCTGCGCTCGTGCATCGTGGACGCATCCTCGGCGTCGTCCCGAAGGAGAAGCTGCCGACCTACAACGTCTTCTACGAGGGCCGCACGCTCTCGCGCGGGTACGCCGGCATGGCCGAGCGCCTCTCGTCGCGAGCTGCGCCCGCGAGTGAGCCGATACCCTTCGGCGACCTCGTCTTCGACTTCGACTTCGGCTCGGTCGCGCTCGAGGTGTGCGAGGACGCGTGGTCGCCGGAGGGGCCGATGCGCCGCCGTTGCTTCGCCGGCGCTGAGATCGTCCTCAATCTCTCCGCCTCGCCGTTCCGCGTCGGCGTGACCGAGACGCGGCGCGAGATGATCGCCACACGCTCGGCCGACAACGAGTGCACCATCGCGTACGCGAACCTTGTCGGCGGCAACGACGCCCTCGTGTTCGACGGCGGCGGTTACGTGACCCAGAACGGACGGGTCGTCCTCGAGGCCGCGCGCTACGAGGAGGGGGTCTCGTTCGCGACAGTCGACTTGAACCGGACGCGACGCCTCCGTCTCGAGAACACGACCTGGCGCACCGACTCGCAGAACGCGCCGACCAGCCACGTCATGCACGTCACCGCGCCCGACTCTCCGAACCGGGCTGCGCTCACGTATCCGTCGCCCGCTGGCGCCAGCTTCTTCCTTCCGGACGCCGTCGTCGCACGCTCGGCGCGCGTCGCGTTCTGTGAAGATCTTCTCGACTCGCTTGCGCTCGGCCTCGGCGACTACTTCGAGAAGACCGGTGCGTTCAAGCGCATCGGCGTCGCGCTCTCGGGCGGGCGCGACAGCCTGCTCTCGTTGATCATCGCCGTACGCTACGTGCGGCGTCGCTTCCGCGGCGAGCCCGAAGCCGCAGTTTTAGCGAAAATCGCCGACATTTTGCGTGCATTCTACATGCCCTCGCGCTTCTCCTCGAAGGAGACCGAGAGCGCCGCGGTCGTCGCCGCCAACGAGCTCGGCGTGCCGATCGCGCTCTCGTCGATCGACGACGCGTTCGAGCGCGAGATCGCGGAAAACCAGAAGATGCTCCAGGCGGGCGAGGAGCTCACCCCGCTCGCGAAGCAGAACATCCAAGCGCGCATCCGCGCCGAGCGCATGTGGACGTGGGCGAACTCCACCTCCGGGCTGTTCGTCCAGACGAGCAACATGAGTGAGAAGTCGGTCGGCTACACGACGATCGGCGGCGATATGGAAGGCGCGCTGTCGGTCATCGCCAACGTGCCGAAGACGGTGGTGAACTTTGTCCTCGACTACCTGCTCGAGACGACGGCGTCGGAAGGCATCCGCCTCACGCTCGCCAAGCCGGCGACCGCCGAGCTCGCGAGCGACCAAGAGGACGAGAAGGACCTGATGCCGTTCCCGATCCTGGACGCGTGCTTCGCGCTTTACGCCGGCGAGAAGATGGATGTGCCGGACGTGAAGCGCGCGCTCGAATCGATGTTCCCGGCCGAGGACGCGAAGAAGCTCGATGCCTGGGCCGACAAGTTCGGGCGCATGTTCACCGCTTCCATCTACAAATGGGTGCAAGCGCCGCTTTGCTTGCACGTTGGTAACTTGGATTTGGATCGCGAGCGCGCGCTCCAGCTCCCCGTGGTTCAGAAGAACGAGTGGTGACGCGTGCGCGCGCGCTCGCTGGGTGCGTCGCGGTGACTTCGATTCGTCGATCGCTTCCTGACTCTGGTGGGGCTAACGCCCTAACGCCCCCTCATTGCGCTGCGCGCAACGAGCCGCCCCCACGCTCGCCTGACGGCGACGCGGTTTTGCTTCCGCTTCGCTCCAGACAAAACCGCGAGCAAGATCGCTGGCGGAGGGCGCTCGGTCGCTTCGCTCCTCGCTTGCGATGGCCTGTTCTCGCTTCGCTCGTTCAGATCGGGTGGCGCCGCTTTGGGTGCGCAAAAACGGGTGCGTCGCTGCGGCGGTGTGCGTGGTGTGATGTGTTGCGGAGGGCTTCGCGATCGTAGGGGTTGTTGGGCTCTGCTCACACCGGCACTGGCGTCGACCGAGGCCGGTATCGGGGTGACGTCGAATTTGAGGGTGCGCTGGAGAAGACGCGCGCGAAACGCGCCCTGTGTCCGCACCTCTCGATTTAGGCGGCGCCTGCCATCTCCGCGGTTTCCTGCTCCGAGGTTTGCCGCCTTCCTCGATGGCGACCAACGCGCCATTGCCAGCTATCAATGGGATAGCGCCGCGGGCACCGCAAACCTCCTTACGCCCATCCATTCGAACGCGGCGACTCTCGACGACGCGTGGGCGGGCGTATTCGGAAGCTTTACGGCCGAGGAGCACCGTCAAGCCTTCCGCGGCCCCCCTGTCCAGACGCTGTGCGGCTCGTTTCGCTCGACCGATGCGGGCCCGCGAAAGCTTGCCAGAGCGACTGGAGGCGCCGATTGGATACTGTTGGCTGCCCTCGATACCGACGGACGGGGCGAGATACTCGGGTGTGGCGTGCCCCGGCGAATCGCGCTCACCCGGGGCACGACGCGGGTGCTGGAGAACGTCGTCGCCCACTTGACCGCGACCGCGCGAATAAGACGAATGCGTGGCGCGACCGACGCAGTCTTTGCTCCCAGCGGGGGCGTGCTTCACGCGGAGACTCGTGCCCAGTCCGACCTCGAGCCGCTGCGTGCGATGGTAAAAAGGGCCGAGAGCGCGCGCAGCCGCAAGAGCTCGGCCGATGAGGCTCTCGCAGGTTGGACTGCGGTCGTGCAGGCGCGGTGGAGCCTAGTCGACCAGTTCGAATCCGATGGCCGCCGCTTCGTGGTGGCGCGCGAGAACGAGCCCCGCGCTTCTTACTGTTGCGAACCTACTGGCCGCGGCGTACCGCAAGCTCGATGTCCATGGGCGCTCTCAGCTCGCGAGCCGTTACGGGACCCTAGCGCGCCCCGGTACCCTCGACCGTTGATGGGGGCACACCATCTGCCCGGACAATAGCCCAGACAATCAAAGAGGCCTGCACACACACACTATTAGGGTTCACACGGTGTGAGAGCGCCACGTTCGCGTTCGGTATAGTGAGCGACCGTGGGAGGACCGAGAAATAGCGGGTGAACGCGTTGGCGGTCTCGTCTTCGCCGTCGACCCTTTTTGGTGGCGCTCTTGTCGATTCCAAGCGTCGTCATGAAGCGCTCGTTCAAGATGAGATCGCGGCTCCCGGTATCGACTTCTATCGCGAGCGGCGGCAAGGTCGGCGCGATCGTGAGCGGAAGGTAGACGACGGTCGACGGGCCGTCGTTCTCGATCTGCACCGGCACGGTGGTGCCTGCGGCCTTGCGCGCGGCGAGCGACTGCGCGTCTTCGACGACGAGGTTCGTATTCGCGTAGTCGATCGTCACTGCGGCGTCGCGGAGGACGTCGAGGCCGACGCCGCCGTCGACGCCGAGAGCGGGATGAAGGAGCGACGACGTGTCGAGCACGGCGACCCGCACGTCTCGGGCGGTGTGCCCGGCGATCGTGATCGACGGAATGCGCGATAGCTTCACGGTGATCGCCTGGCCGCTCATGCGCTTGCCGGTGAAGCTCCCGGCCGGCACGCAGCTCATGGCCTTACAGAGCGCGTCAGACAAGATCGTGATGCCGCCGCCCGTGTCGAACATCACATGGGTCCGCAGTCGGCCCAACCGTAGCCGGAATACGAATCCAGCTCTGCCCGGCATAGTCAAAACGCACGCCACCCGGCCCCATCGCAGCAAGACTCCGCGCCACCGGAACCGAGCCGCCGCCGGCCGAAATCACGAAAACAGCAAAAAAACCGATTCAAAGAATGCGCACAGCCCCCATTCTACATTTTTCCGGTAGAGCAAAGTCCTTCCGGTAGCTAGCAAAAGCGAGGAGCGAAGCGACCGAGCGCCCTCCGCCAGCGATCTTGGCCACGTTTTGCTCCGCAAAACGTGTCGGCGTAAGCCGAGCGTGGGGGAGGCTCGTTTTCCGCAAGAAAATGAGGGGCGCTGCCAAGCGCCCACCAGAGTCGATAACGGCGAGCGATCACGCGGCACAACCCAGAACCCCGAAATGTCCGCCCCCCCACGCCGCAATGACCAAGCCGTGACACGGGTCTCGTAGCTTGTCCTCCCATGTCTCTCGTTCGCACGGTCAAAGAAGACGACCGGATCGACCTCGTCGCCGCCATCCCGTTCCTGGCTATCCACATCCTCGCCGTCGTTGGCGTCTGGAAGCTGGGCCTCTCGTGGAAGGCACCGCTACTTCTCGCACAAGGCGTTCAAGACGAGCCGCGTGTTCCAATTCTTCCTCGCGTTCCTCGCGCAGACCTCGACGCAGAAGGGCGTGCTCTGGTGGGCGGCGCACCACCGCAACCATCACAAGTACTCCGACAAGCCCGAAGACATCCACTCGATGAAGCTCCGCGGCTTCCTCTGGTCGCACGTCGGTTGGATCTTGATGCACAAGTACGACGCGACCGAGTGGCAAGAGATCCAAGACTTTGCGAAGTACCCCGAGCTCCGCTTCTTGAACCGCTACCATGCGCTCCCGACCGTGATCTTCGCTGGGACGATGTTCCTCATCGGCGGTTGGACGTGGCTCGTGTGGGGCTGGCTCGTGTCGACGTCGTTCCTCTGGCACGGTACGTTCACGATCAACTCGCTCGCTCATTGGCTCGGGCGCCGCCGCTACGACACGACTGACGAATCACGGAACAGCGCATTTTTGGCCCTGATCACGATGGGCGAGGGGTGGCACAACAACCATCACTACTACCCCAAGTCGACAAGCCAAGGCTTTTACTGGTGGGAATTCGACATGACCTACTACGTCCTCCGCGCGCTCGCTGCCGTTGGAATCGTGTGGGACTTGCACAGCATCCCGACCAAGATCCGCGACCGCCGCATGGTGCGCCGAACGCGCCCCGCGGAGGCGACGCTCGACGCTCCGCCGGTGATGGAGCCTTCTGTCGCGGAGCTCGATCCGGCAGAATGAGGGGATGACCGAAGCCACGCTGCGGCCCGCCGTTCCCGAAGACGCCGATCAGCTTGGCCGGCTCGCCTACCAGCTCGTGAAGCTGCATCACGACTGGGATCGCGAGCGCTTCATCGCGATCAGCGATCCGAATGCGCCGCGCTACGGGTCGTGGCTTGGCAGCGGCGCCAAGGGCGACCCGGCCGCCGTCGTGTTGGTCGCGACCCTCCCCGACGGCGATCGTGACGCCATCTGCGGCTACACCTATGCGCGCATGGAAGGCAAAGACTGGAACGATCTGCGCGACGCGTGCGGCATGCTCCACGACATCTTCGTCGACCCGAAGGTTCGTCGGCGAGGCATCGCTCGTCGCCTCGCGCTCGCGACGTTCGCGGCGCTCGAGCAGAAAGGTGCGCCTTTCATCGTGCTGAAGACCGCAGCGATGAATGCTGCAGCGCAGGCTTTCTTCGCGTCGATCGGCTTCCGCCCGACCATGATCGAGATGACGCGCTCGCGCAGCGACGGCGAGGCGTAGCGCTCTCCGCAGATCGATTCAGCGGAGCGACTGGGCGAAGCGGAAGAAGCGTCCTTCGACGCCGGGCACATCGCCCGCCGCGGTCGCCCACGAGAAGTGCCGCGGAATGCGGAGCCCGTCGAACGCGAGCAGGCGCAATGCGCCGCGATCCAGATCTGGCTGCACGCTCAAGCGCGAGAGGAAGGCGACGCCGAGGCCTTCGAGCGTCATCGCGCGGATCGCGTTGGTGCCGCCAGGCTCGAGATCGATCGCGAGCGGCTTGCGCCCCGCCTTCGCCAACGCGCGCTCGACGACGTGACGCGTGCCGGAGCCCGCTTCACGCCAGAGGATCGGTACGCGCTTCAGGTCGGACGTGCGACAGAGCGAGCGAAGGGGGAGGGGAGCGTTCGCAGCGACGACGGGCACGAGCTCGTCCTCGACGAACGGCGTGAGCCGGACGCGAGGTGCGCGCGTCGGACCTTCGACGATGCCGAGCGCGATCTCTCCTGCTTCGAGCTTGCGCAAGATCTCTTCGGTGTTGCCTTCGTCGATCCGCACGCGAAGGGGGCCGGCACGTTGTACAAACGCCGCGACGAGCTTCGGCAAGAGGTGCGATGCGCTCGTCGTGCTCGCGCCGAGATGGAGCTCCCCACCGCGGAGCGGTGTCGCCGAGACGTCGTCGAGCGCCTCGGCGAGGAGCGCGTCGACCTTGTTCGCATAGCCGACGAGCCGCGTCCCGGCCTCCGTCAGCGCGACGCCGTGCACCGATCGCGTCAGGAGCGCGCGCCCGCACTGCGCCTCGAGCTTCTGCACTTGCGCGGTCACCGCCGGCTGTGAGAGGTGCAGACCACGCGCCGCAGCGGAGATTTTTCCGGTCTGCGCCACCGCTCGCAGCGTCGTGAGCAGCTTCGCGTCCAATTGGGCCATCAGCAGGCATGATAGCGTATCGCAAGATGCGATAAGACAAACCGATAGCTCGGGCGCATCTTCCTTCTCATGCAGCTCGCCTCCTCCGGCCGCACCCTCTCCTTCTTCGATCCCCGCGTCGCGTTGGCGGTCGCAGGCGGTCTCTTGTGCCTGGGGCCCGCGAACAACGCAGGCCTCGCGCTCGTGCTCGGGGCAGCGATCAGCGTTTTGGCCGGAAATCCGGCGCCGGGGCTCACGAAGAAGCTCGCGCATCACGTCCTCTTCGGCGCGGTCGCGGGCCTCGGCGCAGGCCTCAGCCTGAAGACGCTTCTCGACGTCGGCGCGCAAGGCATCGGCGGGACGATCCTTGGCATCGCGCTTTGTCTTTCGCTCGGCGCGGCTCTCGCGCGCTTCGTGAAGCTCGAGACCAAGCTCGCGCTTCTCGTCACCGTCGGCACTGCGATCTGCGGTGGCAGCGCGATCGCCGCGATCGCCCCGGTCGTCCGCGCGACGGACGACGAGAGCTCGATCGCGCTAGCCACCGTCTTCCTCCTCAATGGCATCGCGCTCTTCCTGTTTCCGGCCGTCGGTCATCTCTTCCATATGAGCGGTCACCAATTCGGATGGTGGTCGGCGATCGCGATCCACGACACGAGCTCGGTGGTCGGAGCGGCGCTGCGCTTCGGTCACGGCGCGGTCGAGCTCGCAGTGCCACTCAAGCTCACGCGAGCGCTCTACATCGTGCCGGTCGCCGTGCTCGTGAGCGCGCTCCTTCCTCGCATCGAGGGGAAGAAGGACGCCACGCAATCAAGCGCGAAGGTCCCGTGGCCATGGCTTGCGATCGCGTTCCTCGCGATGTCGGCGACGTTCACGTTCGCCTCGTCCCTCGAAGCGATTCGACCACACGTCGTCGAGGTTGCGCGCCGCGCGATGGTGCTCGCGCTCTATTTCGTCGGGATGGGGCTCACGCGACAGACTCTGAAACAAGTCAGCGGCAAGGCGCTCGTCTTCGGGACGACGCTCTGGCTCGTGATGTCCGTCGTCACCCTCGTTGGCGTGCGTCTCTTCATCGCGATTTGAGGAAAGCCCGCGGCACCGCGGTCGATTCCTCGATGAGCGGAAAGATCGAATCTCGCTTGAACGGGGCAAGTTTGCTGCTACATAAGGGCCGTTGTCGGCTGATGTCCCACATCGGCTCACCCGAAAGGACGGCGTTTTTCCAATCATGTCGCAGCGTTTCGCGCTCCTCGCCTCAGCTCTCGGCCTCGTTGCCGCTTCCTTTCTAAGCATCGGGTGCTCGTCAACGCCGGACGACGATGGCGCGCAGACGTCGGATGCCGCGGATGAAAACCTCCGCGTCCGCGGCACGGCCGAGTGGTTCTACTCGGGCTCGCTCCCGACGCTCGAGAGCCCCGCCATCACCGTCTCGCTCAAAGGCAATACCGCTCGCGTGCACGGCACCTTGCCGGTCGGCGTGACGATTCCAGATCTCCCGAACGTGCGAGAGACGACGGTCAACGGTCGCACAGTGCTCGACATCGTCTACCCGATCGCTACCGCCGCGGCGTACCGCAACAACGCGGCGCGCGGCACCTACCACTTTCAACGCGCGGTCCCGTATCGCCCGGACGGCAACGCGTACACCGTCTCGGCCGGCAACCACTTCGTCACCTGGGGCGGCTTCCCGTTCCTCGCCTACGACAGCGGAATTGCGATGCATGGTCCGATCACGGACGCGAATTCGAAGAGCGGCCAGATCGCCGTTTGGTACTTGAAGCGCGGCACCGTCTCCTCTGGCTGCAATCGCATGCTCGGCGAGCACGTGGTCGAGCTCGCGCAGCTCACCGGCGTCGACATGCACAAGACCTACACCGCCAATGCGTCGCTCACGCCCGCGCACCCGGCGAGCGTCACCGTCATCGCCGACTACGACAAGTGGAGCGGCAAGTACATCGACGTCGACTACCCGACGGACGTGGGTGTCGTTCGCCCGGGCAAGGTCTACGGTAACGCGAACGTCGAGATGTTCGGCTCATGGGTCGCGGCCGAGCTCCCCGACGGCTCGGACCTCCCGAAGAACCTCGCCTGGGAAGGCGGCGTCAGCGGCAAGTACTACGTCTTCAAAGATCACGCGGTCTACGATCGCGTCTGCTCGGTCCTGCCGGCCGACCTCCCACGCTTGAAGTCCTGGATGGCCAATCAGCCCGGCGCCAAGCTCCCATCCGATTTTTGTGCACACGTGAGCTGCATCACGAACGCGCTCAAGGATCACGACGATCCGAGCGCGATCTGTCGATAAGCTCCCCTCGCACACCTCTAACACCTCCCTCTCGCCTCGCGCCCCCCTCTCAGCCTCGCGCCCCCCT
>CAJDWT010000108.1_pt1 | contig 12768 bp, 11 predicted proteins | sample 7391671 | NCBI WGS metagenome assembly CAJDWT01 (sample SAMEA7055729, study PRJEB34461) | soil metagenome | biome: terrestrial ecosystem; feature: Peninsula; material: soil | place: Antarctica | collected 2016
ATGAATCATCTAGCGGCTCAGGCTCTGGACGAATTGCGCGAAGACCGCGCCGTCGGCGAGGACCCTGTCGCCATCGGCGAGCCCCGAGTCGATCGCGAAGTCCTTTTCGACTTGGGGACCAAGCTCGACGTGGCGGCGCGCGAATGATCCGGGAGACGCCTCGACGTAGACGAACGGCAGGTTGTCCTCGTCGCGCACGACCGCGGCCGCCGGGATCACGATCGTGTCGATAGCCTTCGACGGCACGATCTCTGCGCTGACGTACATTCCTTTTTTCAGGAGGCCGTCGGGATTGCCAGCCGCGATTCGGACCGGGATCGTGAGCGTGCCGGTGTCGATCGACGCTCCCACATACGACACGATGCCTTTGAGCGGCGTGACGAGGACCGGCGATCGAATGATGACGACGTCGTTCTTTGCGACTTGGCGCAGGTCCTCTTGATAGAGCTGCGCCATGACCCAGACCGCGGTCGGATCCGTGATGGTGAAGCACTCGGTGCTCCCGGCCTGTACCGACTCGCCCACCGCGATCGATCGAGAGACGACGACGCCCGCGATCGGCGCGCGCACGACGGCTTGGCTTCCGACGCCTCCGGTGATCGCCACGTGCGCTTGGTCATCGCGCACGGTGGCTTCGCTCGCGGTCACGTCGAGCTCGGCCTGCTGCAGCTCTTCGAGCGAGATCGCCTTGTGCGCGTAGAGATCCTGATCGCGCACCAAGATGACCTTCTTCGCCTGCAACGAGGAGCGGTCGCGCGCCAAGCTCGCGACGGTGTCCGACGAGTCCGGGCTCGCGATGATCATCAAGGTCTGACCCGCTTGCACGCTGTCACCTTCATGGACTTGCACCGACGCCACGCGGCCGCTCACGAGCGGGACGACGCGGCTCGTCTTGAGCTCATTGAAGTTGACGACAGCAGGCACGTCGACCGGGAGCGTGACCGGGCGTGTGTGGACGGCGACGACGTTCAATCCCGCGCGCTGGCTCTCGGGCACTTGGAAGAGAGAAGGATCGCTGCTCGGCTGCTGCTCCGCTGAGCTCCCGTGACGATGACAACCGGCCGCGACACAAAGAGCGACCGAAACAACGAGCAGCCGCGAAGTGGACGACGCCGTCATGGCAGCTGCTCTCCCGAGACGAGCTTGATCTGCGCCGCCGCCAGCACGACGTCTGCCTGCGCCGAGCGATACGTCCGCTGCACGTCGCGGTAGCTCGATTCGGCGTCCAAAAAGTCGATCAGCGTGCCCCGCCCCTCTTCGTAGGAGTGCTTGCTGATGTCGAGCGACTCCTTCGCCATGTGGACGAAATCGTCGCCGTACGCGACGAGGCGTGCCTGACTCATGTTCCATTGCTCCACCGCGTGCGAGGCGTCGGCCCAGAGTTGATCGTGCAAGCTCTGGGTCGCGAGCCGCGCCTTCTCGTAGGCAGCATCGGCTTGGGTGATGCCGCCGCCGTTCTGGTTGAAGATCGGCACCGCAGCGGTGATCTCGAGATCGTATGCGCCTGCCGTTCCGGGGATTCGGTCGTAGTCAGCGAGGATCCCGATGTCGGGGATCGACTGACGACGCGCGAGCGTTCGCGCAAAATCCGCGCTCTCGGCTTGGGCGCGAAGCTGTCGATACTCCGGGCGATGCCGTATCGCCTCGTCGGTCAGCTCGCGCACGCCGATGTCACGGCGCGCGGTAGACGGCGAGAGCGAGCCGTCCAGCGTGAAGTCCGAGGTCACCGCGCCGACTCCGAGGAGACGCGCGAGCTCGATGCGATCTCCGTCGAGCTGTTGCGTGGCGCTTCGCACCGTGTCCTCGACTTGACGCTCCTGGACGCGGAGCTTGAGCACGTCGCCGTACGCGATTTTTCCGTCCTGATAGCGAACCTCGTTGATCGCGAGCGCGTCCTGGAACGACTTCTCGTCCTCGTGCGCGAACTCGAGCAGCGACTGATCGAGCAGCACCTGAACGAACGCCATCTCGACCCCGAAGGCGAGCTGTCGGCGCTGGCTCTGTCGTCCTGCCGACGCCGCGCGCTCACCGGCCTTGGCCACGTCGATGCCGGCCGCACGCTTTCCGCCGAACGGGATACTCCACGTGAAGCCGTACTGATTCGGGATCGGAACGTCGGCCGGACTGATGTTCGCGCCCAGCGTGTAGACGAACACCGATGGGTTCTGCAGCGCGCGCGCCGTCTGCGTCGCACCCTTCGCCGAGAGCACGTCTTGATCGGCCGAGCGGCTGTCAGGATTGTGCGACAGCGCGAGCTGGATGGCGTCCTCTAGCGTAATCCTGGCGTGCGCGGGCTCGGCCGCGGATGCGTTCAGGCAAAAGAGAGTCGCTGCAGACGCGGCGATCCCTGCAAAACCAATCGTCTTCCACCCATGGCGCATGGGTGGGTCAAACGGCATCCTCGACGTCATTCCAAGAGCTCCTCTGGAGGTGTGCCCGCGCCCATGGCGGCGAGCTCACAGTGTGCTCACAACGGTCAGCGCGCGCCTCGCGAGCCGAGGCTCATCGAGCGGACGCGTAGCTGCGCAGACGACTGATCGATACGGCGCCGCCATCGCGGCGCGACGTCACGCCGGAGGACCTTGCTTCGGAGCGAAGAGGAGCGGCGGTGGCGGCGACGACAACGACGCGACGCCGGGCGCTCGCGCTTCGCTGCGCTCCGGCGGCGCGAGGTGGCCGATGACCGCGACGACCGTGACGTGCGGCTCGTGCGGAACGAACGCCTGCTCACATCGCTTGTCGGGCCCGGCGCTATCGTCGACGTCGCACACGCTCGCGACCTGCGAGCTCGTGGCGCGCGAGATCGTGACGTGCGGAGCAACCCGCACCGCGATCTCTTCGAGGCCGTGAATCGGACAGACGCGATGCGGGACGAGGACCAGATGCAGCGACAGCAGCAACGGGCCGACCAGAAGCATCACAGCGACCACCGCGCTGATCGCGGGCAGCGCTCCACCGCGGCGCTTCAGAGCGCGAGTCGGCGGTGCGGGCGGAACGTGCACCCGGTGAAGAAAGCACCTGGCCAACGTGTTGACAAGGAGACGCTTCCGTCGCCGGCTTGGCAAGGCCATCGGCGGACCGGCTCTCGCGTCCAATCCCCGGCAAATTCCGCCACTTTGCGAGAATATCGGATCCCGTATTCACCGGCCGCGCGCGCGTCAGGCGCGCCGGAAGACGGCCTTGAAGCGCACGCGGAGCTCGTCCTTCAGTCGGATGGCGCCCATGGGTACGTGCACTTTCCCCGTACCCAGCGTCGCAAGGGAGAGCTCGCACTCGCCTTCGGCGATAACGGTGTCTGCCTCCTCGCGCACCGACGCGCGGACGCGGGGCGACTGCTCGCCGTGCGGTCCGATGACGCGAAGCGAAGGGCCGCCCTTGGCGGCGTGCACGGTCACCGCCGCCGAGCCGGCGAACACCTGCTCCTTGATGCGAGCCTCGATGTCCTTGCGGTCGCCATCGCTGGGAGCGTGGTAGTCGCCCTTCCCCTTCTTGCTCGACTCCACCAGCACGAGGCCGCGCACCGGAAAGCTCACGGTGATGGCGTCGTCCCCGTCGCTCTTGCCCTCGCCGTCGCGCGCTTCGATGCGCAGATCGTGGGCCAAGGCCGAGAGCAGGCCCTCGGCGAAGGTCTCGATCACGATCTTGCTCGCGCTGGGATCGAACGTGAGCGTCATTCGTCGTCGACCTGCACGACGAGCTCGGGCGTCACGCCCTGCTTTCCGCCGTGAACGACGGGGTAAAGCGAGTGCGCGAGCGCGCGGAGCTGTCGTGCGGCGACGCCGTTGAAAGACATACGAAGGGCTCTACCACCTTTGCACTTCCCATTCTCCAACGTCGTCGAAGAAGACTTAGCCCGCCTTGATGCCCTGCAGCACCTCCTCGCAGGCTTTCGCGGCTTCCTGATCGCGTGGGTCGCGATTGCAGGTCACCACCCACATGCTCGCGGGGAGCTTCACAAATGTCGCGAGGCTCGCCTGCTTTCCGGCACTGGTAAGCAGATCGGTCTGGCAAGTCTTCCCCGTGGGGCCATCGATGATCGCGGTGCTCTGCACCGTCACGCTGCCCGGCTTGGCCTCGGCCTCGCCGACCTGCTTGCACATGCTGACGCTCGTAGGATCGAAGGGCGGAGTGGTCGGCGTGACCGGCACGAAGACTACCGATGCGATCATAAAGTCCTTGTTGGCCCTGTTCTTCTGCCGGAGCGCGAGCGCGTGGGGAGGCAGCTGGACGTCACCGTGGCTGATCTTCCAGCCGGCAGGGATGGGGATAGAATAGCCATCGCCCTTTGCGACCTTGGGGTTGCAACCGGCGGAGCCAGCAGCGGAACAGACGAGAGCGACGGCGACGATAGAACGGTGCGTAGTCATGAGACCTCCCCTAAAAGTGGAACGTCACTCTACCATCGGCCCCTCCCGTCACCGCGCGCTCAAATCGTCGCGTCGTCCCGTGGAGCTCAAGAAAACGTACGCAGCTCTGTGCTACGTCAACTACCGCAGGTCGTTGCCCCGAACGTTCCTTGGAGCGAGCCTGCCTTGTGGATGCCATCTCCGGTAACGGTGATGTCGATCGATCCGTCGATCTCCGTAGCCGATACGCTGGTGACCGTGATGCTGCCGGCCGTGGTCAGCTCCTCGACCGTGTTGTTCGTGGACGCCACGTAGAAGATCGCGGTCGGCGGTGTACCGGTCTCAGTGGCGGTGAACGTACCGGTCTCCGGTGAGCTCGGCAGCAACACCTGCAAGTAGCTTCCAGCGGTGTCGCTGCAAGCATCCGTCGTGAAAATGTTGATCCGGGTGATGGCGTTACCGAGCTTCGACGCGGTGAGCTTGGCGCTGGTCCCTTGCCACGAGTTGCCGTCCGCCGTGCCGTTGACTTGTGTCGTAGCGCCGCCCCCGCCGCCCCCACCCCCTCCTGCGTCACTAGGAGTAGAAGTCACCGCAGGCGACGACGACGAACAGCCAACGAGCACACACAACAGCGCTGCTCCGAGCACGATCTTCAGCATGATGAGCCTCCTCGAAGGAGAGTACCGTAACGGTGCGGGGCGTGCGCGCGGATAGGCAATCAAGCTCGGCTCGCTCAAGCGCACCTCACGGACGCACGCGACACGCTCGCGAACATGTAAGGAAGCCCTCAGACTGCCGGCGAAATCTTCCACGCGCCGTCTGCGTAGACGACGTCGTCGTCGAGCAGCACGCGGCTCGTCACGACGAACGCGTCGACGTGGTAGCGAACCTCGCGATGATTGAGGTGCGGCTTCTTGTACACGCCGTGTCTGCCGCCGAGCGACAAGTGAACGCCACATACGCGCTCGAATGCGCCGACGTCGGGCAAGTGTCGTTCGCGTGAAAAGGCTCTATTCATGCCGAATCCGAGCTCGCGGAGCCACACCTGACCTTCGTCTCGGCGGATGACGCTCAACACTTTGTCGAATTCTTCGGTCGAATTCTCGGCGCTGACCACGCACCCTTTTTCAATCACGAGCGTGATGGGTTGCTCCGGCACGTTGAGCCTGAAGGTGGTGTCGGCGAAGGCGTAAATTTTTGCGCGGCCGTTCACTTTTTCGAGGTCGCGCGACTCGGTGAAGACCTCGCCGATCGGAAACACGCTGCCGACATTTTTGAGGCCGGCGAAATGTCCGATGTTGAGCTTCGCTTCCTCGAGCGGTGAGTCGAACGTGAGTGCTTCGCCTTCGCTCTCGACGCGTGCCGAGCGCGCGACGTCCATGCGTGCCTTCAGAGCGTGACCAATGCCGCGGTAATAGGCCGGATCGTAAGCGAGCGACGCAATGTAGAGGTCGATGTGCGGACCGAGGATGCGATCCAAATTCATGTGCTCGATGACTTTGATGCCGCGCCGAAAGAGCTCTATGCGAATTCGGAATTCCGAAATCTTGAACGCGGCCGACTGAATCAAGACGACGAGATCGCCTTCCTTCAGATCGACGAACGCGGCCTTCACGTCTTCATGCGTGACTTGGTCGAACGCAACGAAGCGCGCATCGGGCAGACATTCTTTGTACGTCTGGAAGAGGAGGCGCGATAGCTCCGTGCCTTCATCGGCGACGACGACGGCGGCGTGGTCGCTCGTGTGCTCCATCGCGATGGCGAGGGTGTCGCTCACATTCTTCAGTGCGTCTCGGGTCGCGGTGCTCATCTCATCTCGCCGCGAGCTGGAAGGAGCAGCGCTTCGCCGGCGTGCGACCCTGGAGCTCGCCAAGGATCTCGTCTGGGAGCGGAAACCAGCGGAGAGCCTCCAGATCCTCGGGGATGGGCTCGTCTCCGAGGGGCGCCATGGTCAGGTACTCGCGCTCCGCCTCCTCGAGGATCTGCTTGGCCTCGGTGAGGTACGCGGCCAGTGTCCACTCGGGCTCGGTGGCGTGCCTCGAGCGGTACTCGAGCTTGCCGGTGCGGTAGGACAGATCGTGGAGGCGCATGGCGGGCGCGGGGCGTCCCCGGCGCGGATGCCATTCCCCCGACGCCAGGTCCATCCGGTAGTGCGGCAGGAGCTTCCAGCCGTGCTCGGCGACGAAGTGGACGGCGTCGATGAGGAACTGGCAGACGGTCTCGGAGATGAAGTAGTTGAAGTTGACGCGCACCCAGCCGGGCTTCATGCCCTCCGCGCCGGCGACGATGGCGCAGGCGAACTGCTCGGACTTGAGGAGGTCGATGCCCAGGAGCCGGTGCCCGTAGGGGCCGGCGCAGCTACACCCGCCGCGCGCTTGGATGCCGAACAGATCGTTGAGGAGCGCGACGACGAAGTTGTGGTGGAGAGCGCCGGCGCCGTGGCGCACGACGAACGAGACGATGGACAGGCGCCACGCCTGCTTGTTGCCCAGGATGCGCAGGTTCTCGTTCTGGCTCCACGAGTCGATGGCGCGACGGACGAAGACGCCCTCGCGCTCGCGGATAAGCTCGTGCCCGACGGCCTCCTTCAGCTGGAAGACGAGGCCGGCGCGGATCGACTCGACGATGGCCGGGGTCCCGCCCTCCTCGCGACGCACGGGGTCGTCGACGTAGCGGTGGTTTTTGGGGTTCACGAACGCCACCGTGCCGCCGCCGGGCATGGTGGGCACGCTGTTCTTGAGCAGGCTCTTCTTCACGACGAGGACGCCGGGCGTCCCGGGGCCGCCGATGAACTTGTGCGGCGAGAAAAAGACCGCGTCCTTGCGCGCGAGCGCCCCGTCCTCGCCCTCGGCGATCGCGTTCATCTCGATCTTCACGTACGGGGCCGCGGCGGCGAAATCCCAGAACGACAGCGCGCCGTGCTGGTGGAGCAGCCGCGCGATGCCCAACGTGTCAGACCCGATCCCGGTCACGTTCGACGCCGCCGAGAAGCTCCCGATCCGGAGGGGCCGATCCGCGTACTTGACGAGCGCGGCCTCGAGCGACGCGAGGTCGATTCGTCCATCAGCGTTCTCCTCGATCGTCACGACGTCGGCGATGGATTCGCGCCAGGGGAGCTCGTTGGAGTGGTGCTCGAACGGCCCGATGAAGACGACGGGACGCTCCTCCTTCGGGATGCGCTCGAGGAGGTGGTAGCGAGCGGCGAGATCGGCCGGCAGGCGTAGGTTGAGGATGTCGACGAGCTTGTTGATCGCGCAGGTGGCGCCGGAGCCGCAGAAGATGACGCAATCGTCGGGTCCTCCGCCGACAGCGCGGAGGATGATCTCGCGCGCGTCCTCGCGGAACCGGGTGGTCTGCATCCCGGTCTGAGACGTCTCCGTGTGGGTGTTCGCATAGAGGGGCAGCACCTCGCCCCGGATGAAGTCCTCGATGAACGTCAGCGAGCGCCCCGACGCGGTGTAGTCGGCGTAGGTGACGCGCCGCGGGCCGTAGCCGCCGCTCAGGACCTGATCGTCACCGATGATGGACGTGCGGATCGTTTCGAGGAGTCGTTCGCTGGGGTGCATGTCGAGCCTTCAGGGGTTCTGTTCCACGTGCGCCAGCCGCCCGCCATCGAATTGCCGTTCAGGCAGTGGCGGTGGGAAGTCCAAGGTCACGCCGAGCTTGGTGAGAAGGATGAGCAAAAGGGGCTTGGTGAGCGAGCGCTGACGCGCAAGCTTACTCTTTGCATTTTTTGGTTCCGAAGATCTGCACTTCAAGCGGACCTGGAAGTAGCACGCAGCGCATTGCCCTCTCACCAGCAAGGACCTAAGCTCCCCGCGAATCGAGCCAGATGCGAGCTGCAGTAGCCTCCGAAGCCCTTCACGCCGAGCTCGATCTCGATCGGGTGATCGAGCGGATCGCCCACTGGCTGCCCGCGCAGGGACCCCTTAAGGACTTCGTCCACCACAACACGCTTCACGCCTTCGAGGCGATGAAGTTCCACGACGCGACGCGAGCGGCGGCACGCCTGTACGGCGCCCGGATCGCCATGCCGGGGGCTTTTTATTGGGAAGCGTGGCACGCCGGCCGCATCAGTGAGTCGGCTCTGGCCCGCAGCCTAAGAGCCACGTTCGCCGACTCGAGCGAGCGCGCCGCCGCAAAATCACGGCTGCTCAGCGCCCCGATCGAAGTGCCCGCGGGCGCTGGCCGAGCGCGCTCCGGCTTGCGGGCAACGTGGACCGCGCAGCTCGGCGGCGTGCTCCTCGAGCGGCGATCGCACCTGCACCTTTTTCGCCTGATCGGCGCCTACCTCGATCAGGGGTTGTCGATCTGGCGCATGCCGGGCGCCGACGAGCTCGGCTTCTTCGACGCAGTGGCCTCGCTCGCGCAGTGCAGCCTGCTTCCGTTGCGGCCGTTCAACGCGCCACTCGCGCGCGCGCTCATCCGGCGTCCAGCCCACGAAGCGCTCGCCGAGGCGCTCGCCCGCACGGTGGGAGACCCCGACCTCTACGAAAGCTACCTCCTCGAGACACTGCTCGCACAGCCGGGCTGGGCAGGGCTCGTCGGTGAGTGCGAGCGCAAGCCGGAGACGCTCTTGAGCCCCCGCCGCATCCATCTGCTCGACTACGCGGCGGTCACGCTGGTCGCCGAGCTCGGCTGTCTCGAGGAGGCGCTCGGCGCGCACTTCGCGCCGCTCGCGGAGGCGCAACGCCTGGTCGCCGCGCCATCGCCGGACCAGGTGGTCGCGCCCACCGAGAACGAACGCTTGCTGGCGGTCTGGCACGACGCGTTCGAGTGGAGCTACTACGAGCCGCTCCTCGGCGCGCTCGCCACGCCTCCAGTCGAGCCCGTGACGGCAGCGGCGCCCGCCTCGGCGTGGGCCCTTTTCTGCCTCGACGATCGCTCCGCTTCGCTGCGACGGTATCTCGAAGAAGCGGCGCCGCGCGTGACCACCTTCGGCACCGCCGGCTTCTTCGGGCTCGACTTCGTCTATTGCGGCGCCGGCGACGCGATCGCCAGCAAGCACTGCCCCGCGCCGATGGTCGCGCGCCACCTCGTGATCGAATCCTACGAAACGGACGCGCGCCCGTCGGCAGTGCACGCGCCATGGTGGCGACCGCCGGCACCCCTCGACGCGCAATCGAACACGTTGGTTCGCGGCTGGCTGCTCTCCTACACGCTCGGTCTCAGCGCTGCGGTGCGACTGGCGGCAAGCGTCTTTCGCCCTTCGCTCGCTCCGGTGACCGTGCCGCGGCTCAGCACCGTGAGCGGCGCCGCACGTTTCAAGCTCGTGCGCGAAGGCGACGCTCGCTCCGCCGATGGGCTGTGGCTCGGCTATACGGTCGAAGAGCTCGCCGACCGGGTGCAGGAGCTGTTTCGCTCGATGGGCGCTGGCGAGGTGTGGCCCGAGCTGGTGGTCCTCTATGGCCACGGCGCGAGCAGCGTCAACAACCCCTACTTTGCTGCCTACAACTGCGGCGCCTGCTCGGGCCGCGCGGGGGCGCCGAACGCACGTGCCTTCGCGAAGGCAGCCAACCGCCCCGACGTGCGCGCCGCGCTCGCCGCACGCGGCGTCGTCATCCCCGATTCCACGTGGTTCGTCGGCGCGCTCTACGACACCACACGCGACGAGCCCACCTACTACGATCTGCACCGCATGCCCGAGCGCTTCCACGCCGCCTTCGACGAGCTCCGGGGCGCGATGGACACCGCAGCGGCGAACAACGCCGCCGAGCGCTGCCGTCGCTTCGAGACGCTGCCGGCCGACGTGTCACCGGCGCAGGCGCTCGTCGAAGTCCGGTCTCGCTCGATCTCGCTGTTCGAGCCGCGCCCCGAGTACAACCACGCGACCAACGCGTCGTGCGTCGTCGGCCGCCGCGCCCTCACCGAAGATCTATTCCTCGACCGGCGGGTTTTTCTCAGCTCCTACGATCCCACCCGCGATCCGACGGGTGCGACGCTCGCCAGCATCCTCGCCTCGGTCGTGCCGGTGTGCGCTGGGATCAACCTGGAGTACTTCTTCTCGCGCATCGATCCATATCGCTACGGCGCCGGCACCAAGCTACCTCACAATGTCAACGGCCTCCTCGGCGTGTGCAACGGCATCGAGGGCGATCTTCTCACCGGCCTGCCGACGCAGATGACCGAGATCCACGATCCGGTGCGACTCATCACCATCGTCGAGCAGACGCCCGAGCTCGCGCTCGCCGCCGCGAAGCGCCACCCCTCGGTCTTCTCACAGATCGAAAACGAGTGGGTGCGCTACGCCTGCGTCGATCCGCTGTCGCGCGAGGTATCGATCTACGCAGGCGGGCAGATGCGCCGGCTCGACGGGCTACCCGCGCCGTCCGCCCATTTTGCGAGCGCGCTCGACGCCGCCCGCCAGGGCCGCGATCCCCTTCCGATCAGCATCCTCGCTTCGGTGCACACGACCCCGTGCTCATGATCGAGCTCGCGCTCCTGACGAGCCTCGCGATTCCGCTCGCGGTCGCGCTCCTATTCGTCCTCGTGCCGATCGCGAGCGAGCGCACCGCCGCGCGTTTTGCGCTCACCGGCACCGCCCTCTCCGTCGGCGCCTCGGCGGTGGCGATCGCGCTGTGGCTCGCTGCCGGCGCGGCGCCCTTCCATAGCGCAGCCCACGTCCTCTTCCATCAAGGAAGCTTCCGTTTCACCTTCACGCTGGTCCTCGACAGCGCGTCCGCAGTCTTCCTCGCGCTCATCCAGTTCATCACCGGCCTGGTCATCCGCTTCAGTCGCTTCTACCTGCACCGCGAGCCTGGCTTTCAGCGCTTCTTTGCCACCGTGCTCGCCTTTCAGACGGCCATGTGCCTGCTCGCGCTCGCCGGCAATCTCGATTTGATGTTCGCCGCCTGGGAGATGGTCGGGCTCTCCTCGTTCTTGCTGATTGCCTTTTATCGCGAGCGACAGTCGGCGGTACGCAACGCGCTCAAGACCTACTCGGTGTATCGCATCGCCGACATCGGCATGCTGGTCGCCGCCTGCCTCGAGACCAGCGGCGAACGCCGCAGCATCGGCCTGTTCGTGCTGCTCGCGGCCATGGGCAAGTCGGCGCAGTTTCCGTTCAGCTTCTGGGTGGCGCGCGCGATGGAAGGCCCCACGCCGTCGAGCGCGCTCTTCTACGGTGCGCTATCGGTGCACGCCGGCGCCTACCTTCTGATCCGCACATTCGACCTATGGTCCGGCGCCCTGATGGTGCACTTGTGCGTCGGCGGAATCGGGATCGTCACCGCCGTCCTCTGCTCGATGTTCAGCCGGGTGCAGCCGACGATCAAAGGTCAGATCGGATACGCATCGGTGACCCAGGTCGGTGTCATCTTCGTCGAGATCGCGCTCGGGCTGACCCACCTCGCGCTGCTTCACATCGTGTCGAACGCGATCTTGCGCTGCTACCAACTCTTGGTTTCCCCGTCGGTGGTCGCGCACCGTCTTCGTCGTCAGGCGACTGCCGGCGCCGCTCGCGCCACTCCCGCGCGGTCGCTTTACGCTCGCATCATCCCCAATGCCTTCCGGCCCACGCTCTACGTCTTTGCGCTGTCCGAGGGCTACTTGAAGGATCTCTTGAAGGTGGCGATCTGGTTCCCGCTGCGGCGTCTCGGCACGGCGATCCTGCCCTGGCGCAAGCCGCTCCTCGTCGTCGGTCCACTCGGCGCAGCGGCCGGGCTCGCGCTCCTTCGCGGCGGCTCGCGCACGACCGATCTCGGGCTGGCCTCGGCGCTGCTGATCCTTGCGGTCACCTTCTCTGCCTGCGGCCTCGCTCTGTGGCGCAGGCCCGCGCACGCGGTCGCGTGGATCTCAGGCTCGAGCTTGTTCGCCGCGGCGGCGATGCTCGCGCTCTCGGAGATGAACGGCTCTGCCGCGACCTTTTACACACTGTCGATCTTGCTCTCGTGCGCGCTCGGGCTCGGCGGGCTCGTCGCCGCGACGTTCGGTCAGACCCTCGGAGCTCGCTTCTTCGGGCTCGTGAGCGTGCGACCGATCTCGGCAACCGTTTCCTTCGTCGGCGCGCTCGGCCTCGCGGGCTTTCCATTGCTGCCCACCTTCTGGGGTGAGGACGCGCTCATGAGCGCCACCCTTGGCGAGAGCCGAGCCTTCTCGATCGCGCTCGCCGCCATCCTCGCCTTGAACGGCTATCTCGCAGTCCGTAATTTTGCGTACACGTTCTTCGGTCGCGTCGCGCGCGAGGCTCCCGTGCCGCAGCCCAAATGCGACACGCGCGAGCTTCAGGCTTAAATTTAAAGGGGCTTCAGGGATTCGGGTGGGTAAGGCTCGAAATCGCGGGATAGAGCTGGAGGTCTCCGCAGTGGAAATAGATGGCGTTGCGGAAGCGACCTCGACTTCGAAATCCGCATGCGCGCGCTTTCACTTTCTGGATACGTGCGTTCAGACTCTCAGAGATGGCGTTGGTGGCGCCGAGCGCGAC
>CAJDWT010000222.1_pt1 | contig 12747 bp, 6 predicted proteins | sample 7391671 | NCBI WGS metagenome assembly CAJDWT01 (sample SAMEA7055729, study PRJEB34461) | soil metagenome | biome: terrestrial ecosystem; feature: Peninsula; material: soil | place: Antarctica | collected 2016
TGCCCGGCGGCCATTCGCTTCTCGGTCGCAACACGACCGTGACCTCCGCCATACCGAGCGGTGCAGAATCGGTTGGCGTGTTGGCGCGCCCCATTTTCCCGAAGACGCTGACGACCTCAGGAAATGCCTTCAGCTCCCGATCCATGGCTTGCAGGATCACCGCAGACTCGTTCTCCGACATGCCGGGCGGCGCGGTCGGCATGTAGAGAATCACGCCCTCATTGAGCGGCGGCATGAACTCGCTTCCGAGACGCAGGAATGCGGGGACCGTGAGCACCATCGAGAGGAGCGCGACTGCGATGACCTTCCACCGATGGTCAACGACGAAGCGCACGACCGGCACGTACGCGGCGGTGAGCCAACGATTGAGAGGGTTCTTTCTTTCGTCGTAGACTCGGCCGCGGACGAGGAGGACGGCGAGCGCCGGCGTGAGCGTCACCGCGAGGATGGCCGCGAAGCCGATCGAGTACGTCTTCGTGAACGCGAGAGGCCGGAAGAGTCGCCCCTCGGTCCCCTCGAGCGTGAAGACCGGGAGAAACGAGACGGTGATCACGAGGAGCGAAAAAAAGACCGATGGTCCGACCTCCTGCATCGCGCGCACGAGCACGTCACGTCGCGGCTCGGGCTGGCCAGCTGCGCCCCATTCACCGAGCTTCTTGTGGACGTTCTCGATGAGGATGATCGACGCGTCGACCATCGCGCCTATGGCGACAGCGATCCCGCCGAGCGACATGATGTTCGCGGTGAGGTGTTGCATGCTCATCGGGATGAAGGCGAGCACCACACCGATTGGCAGCGTGAGGATCGGAATGAGCGCGCTCCGCGCGTGGAGCAAGAAGATGAAGATGACGAGGCTGACGACGATCATCTCCTCGATAAGTGTGCGTTTGAGGGTATGGACCGACGCTGCGATGAGCTCGGAGCGATCGTAGGTGGTGACGATATGGACGCCCTCTGGCAGCGATGGCGCGATCTCGCGGAGGCGCTGCTTCACCGCGTTGATCACACTCATTGCGTTCTCGCCGTAGCGCATGACGACGATGCCGCCGGTCGTTTCGCCATCGCCGTTCAGCTCCGCGAGGCCACGCCGCATCTCGGGGCCGATGCTCACTTCGGCGACGTCGCGCACGCGAATGGGTGTGCCACTGACGACCTTGATCGGCGCGTTCCCGATGTCGCTCGGTGACGTGACGTAGCCTCGCCCGCGAATGACGTTCTCGTGCCCCGCGATCTCGATCGCGCTCCCGCCCACCTCTTGGTTCGAGGCCTGCACCGCGCGTCGCACGTCGGCCATCGTGACACCGAGACCGAGCAGCTTGTTCGGATCGACGTTGACTTGGTATTGCTTCACGAAGCCGCCGACGCTCGCGACCTCCGCGACGCCAGGCACGCTTTGGAGCGCGTAGCGAATGTTCCAATCCTGAAGGGAGCGGAGCTGCTGGAGATCGTGCTTGCCGGAGGTGTCGACGACGGCGTACTCGAAGACCCAACCGACGCCGGTCGCGTCAGGGCCGAGCACAGGCGTGACCCCACGTGGAAGCTTGTCACGGACCGAGTCGAGGTACTCGAGCACGCGGCTGCGCGCCCAGTAGAGGTCGGTCCCGTCTTCGAAGATCACGTTCACGAACGACATCCCGAACATCGACTGGCCGCGGACGGCGTGCACATGCGGCGCGGAGAGCAGCGCGGACGTGATGGGATAGGTCACCTGATCCTCGACGAGGTCAGGGCTCTGGCCCTGCCATTCGGTGAAGACGATGACCTGCACGTCGGAGAGATCTGGAATGGCGTCGAGCGGCGCGCGAGAGAGCGAGACCGCGCCCCAAGCAGTCAATGCCGCAACGAGCAGAATGACGAGAAATGGCCGCTCGGCGCTCGCCGCGATCAATCGAGCGACCAGCCCCAGCGTGGGCGGTGACGATGTCGTATTCGCGCTCATGGCGATGGCTTCGTCGGGGGAGCGGCGTCGCTGGCTTGTTGAGGCGGGTCCCAATAGGTCGTCGCGGTTCGAATGCGCGCTTCGGCCGCAACGAGAAAGGTGCCCGATGTCACGACGACATCGCCCGGACGCAGGCCCGAAAGGACTTGAACCATTCCGCTCGCGATCGCGCTCGCGGGAGCTTGAACCTGCATACCCATGTCCTTCGACAAAGTGACGTTCGCGAGCATGCCGGGGCGAAGGTCGAGGCCTTTGTTCGCGAGCTCGATGCGCGCGCGTCCCGTCCGCGTCTTGTCGTCGAGGTACGGGTAGACGTACGCGACCTTGGCCTCGTACGAGCGCCCCGGCAGGTAGTCGAGCGTGACGTCCGCGCGGTCTCCGACGTGCACGTTCGCGAAATCCTCTTCGTAGATATCCGCCTCGACCCACACCTTGTTCAGCGCTGCAATGCGATAGAGGCGCATTCCCGGGTCGACCGCCGCACCTTCGACGACGTTCTTCTCGATGACGAAGCCGCTTGCCGGTGACGCGAACGCCAGGCTCTCGGCGGGGGTGCCTCTCTTTGCGAGCTCGTCGATCTGCTTGTCGTCTACCCCGAGCAATCGAAGTCGTGCGCGCGTCGCATTCTCCAAACCCGCGACGCGCGCGCCGCCGACCGCTGGTGGCACGTTGGTCGCGTCTCGTGTCGCGAGTAGGAAGTCTTGCTCCGCGTTGTAGAGCTCGGGGCTGTACACGGTGAAGAGCGTCTGTCCACGCGTGACGCGTTGACCCGTCTCGTTGACGTAGAGCTTGGTGATCCAGCCGCGCACTTTCAAGCTCACGTCGGCAAGCGCGGTCTCGTCGTACGCGATGCGCCCGGCGGCGCGGAATGTCGAGCGCATCGGGCCTTCAATCACGGGCGCGGTTCGCACGCCGATGAGTTGTCGGCGCGCATCGTTGATCGTGACGACGCCCCGCTCGTCCTGCTCCTTCATGATCGGAACGAGCGTCATGCCGCAGATGGGGCACTTGCCCGGACCCGGCTGGTTGACCGAGGGGTGCATCGAGCACGTGTAGTGATCGATCGTCTCATTCGTGACGGAAGTGCTCGCGCGCGCTGCCGCAGAGCCCGCGATGGTCGGCGCGCCCGTGAACCATTTGGCCAGGGGGTGCCGGAATATCGCCACAAGAACGCCCACGACGAGCAGAGTCACCATCGTCGCTACCGCGCGCCTACCGCGCGTAGATGTGAGCGCGTTCATCGAGGGCCCTCCGATCCATCGATGCCGGGGATGCGCCCGAGCGCACGATCGAGCTCGGCCCCCCTGCGATCCAGATCCGCGAGCGCCATTTGGTAGGCGAGCTCGACGCCGCGCAAATTCCTTTCAGCCCCGACCACGGCGACGAAGTCGTTGCGCGAAGAGACAAATCCAGCGCGTGCCGCAGCGATTTGAGCGCGTGCGACCGGTATCAGGCGCTCCTTGTAGAGGCGTGCGACGTGCTCCGCTTCCTCGCGCCGCTTGAGTGCCACGGCGACTTCGGTGCGCGCCTTGTCGGACAGGCGCGCGACTTCGCTCTCGAACCGCGCGTGCTCCGCGTTGGCTTCGTCGACGGCGCCGGCGCGTCTCCCGAGCTGAATCGGCAGGTCCAGCCCGAGGCCCACCATCCAGCGATGCTCGGGCATCGCCCACATCGAGCTGTACGAGGTCGATACCGTCACATCGGGATACGAGTCGCGTTCGGCCCGTCGCCCCCGCGCTTCCTCCGCCCGCGCGCGTTCGCGCGCCGCCTCGATCTCGGGTCGATGTAGCACCGCTTCGATTTCGAGGTGGACCGCAGCGCTCGCGTCGACGTCCTCCGACGTCGGAAGATTCGTGGGCGGTGGAAGCGGCGCGTTCGGATCGCGATGGAGCAGCTCGTTCATCTGGGCCACGGCGACGTCACGATCCGAAGCCAGAAGGATCGCGTCGTGCTCCATGTGTGTGAGCTCCACCTCCGCTTCGAGCGGGTCCTGCACCGATCCACGCCCACTCTCGAGCTGAGCGAGCGCGGCGCCTTTGAGGTCCTTCATCAGCGCGATGTGCTCGCCGTTCGTCTCGATCGAGCGAGCCGCGACGAAGTACTCGTCGTAGAGCAGCGCTGCCGACAGCGCGAGCTCGCGACGCGTCACCTCGAAATCACTCTGGGCTGCCAAGGCATTCGCCTTCGCAGCGGACTCTTCGAACGCGAGCTTTCCCGGCCACGGCAAGCGTTGGCTGACGCCAACGTCGTAACCAACTGGCGTGCTCGATGATGCGACCGACAGGGGTGCAATCCCCAACGACACCGCCGGATCCGGGAGCGCTCCTGCCTGGCGTACGCGTGCGACGGCCGACCGCCAGGCGAAGCGTGCCTCTTCGATGGACGGATTGCGATGCAAAACGGCGCGTACGAAGGCAGCGCGATCGAGCGCATCGGCCTTCAGCGCGCGATCGTCACCAACCGTGTCTGCCACCCGTGGGCGCGCAAGCTCAGCGTCGGAGCGGAGAGCGTCGTAGGACGGCCCGCCGCTCGAGGTGCATGAAGCAGTCAGTAAAGCAAAAACCGCGAGCGCGGGAGCGGTTGTCCGCCCAGCGCCGCCAAGCACGGAATTCGACATGGCCAATCTCCTCGCGACGTCGCGAAGGGCGCACGACTGCGCCTAGATCCGCCGCACGCTCGCGCGCGCGTGGTTCGATTGTCGCTCAGCCGCGTTTCGAGACGCGCTGAGCGGGATCTCAGATCAAGAAAACCATCAAGCGTGCGCGTGGTGGCTGCGTGGGAGATGGCCCCCCAGCGCGCTCGATCGTCGCATGCGAGCCCCGCCGAACCGGGGCCGAACGCACGAAGTCGAACGGCGGAATGAACGCGAGCAACGGCGCCGGCTCGAGCTCTGTGGATCGCGCGGTGCTCTCTGCCGAGGGGAGCGTGGCGGTCGTTTCGTCTTGGCAGCAGTCCACTGCCATCACGGCGCCCCGCTCATCGCCGGCAGCCGGCTCGTCGAGCGCCGCGCAGCAGTGTTCGGTCACCACTGCGTTCATGAACGGGCAGTAAAAGTAGTGGGTTCCGCCTCGAAGGGCTCCGACGAGGACCGTCAACCCGAGCATCAGCGCGCAGAACCGCGCTAGCTCACGGCGCGCCAGTTGACCGAGTGGGTGCCGCCGCGAACGCATTGCTCACCATGAACCGTAGTCCCTGCTGGCGTGCGGAGCAACGTCGCTCGATAGACACCGGCGCGATGCGCTCCGGGTGCGCTTTGCGGCGATTGTAGCCCGCGGGGCGCAGTGTGAAGCGCCGGGCTGTCGTCACGAAGCTTTAGGAAATGTGGAGCGGGAGAAGGGATTCGAACCCTCGACGTCCACCTTGGCAAGGTGGCACTCTACCACTGAGTTACTCCCGCGTTCAGCGAGGACCGGGTTTATCACGGCCGCATTTGCTGTCAATACCGATATTTGGGCGCGCGTGCGGGTCGGTGCAAGGATCAGCGATAGAAGGCGACGCTCGCGTGGCTCACGATCGAGCCGTCATCGGGGTCGATCGTCTGCTCGTAGTGCAGGGTCTCGGCCTGCGTCGCGGCGTCCTTCGGCATCGCCTTGAGCATCGCGTCCGAAGCGTGTTGCAGCGGCATGTCGAGGTAGTTGCAGATGTTGTCGCGCTCCTTCATCACGTCCAACGAAGCGCGGCCCGACGTGCGCCATGTCGGCCCCGGTCACGAACACGACGCGCTCGCCACGCTCTTCCGCGAGCGCGCGGATGCCGTCGAGGAATGCAGTCGCGGTCTTGTCGCGCTCGGGGCTCGTCCCGCGTGCCTGATGCTCACCGAGCGAGGCGAGGATGGGGACGATCTTGGCCGGCTTTTTCCGCTTCTTCTGGTGAGCGAGCACGTGCTTCAAGAACACGACCTGGAACTCGAGCGAGTGCTCTCGCTTGTGGAGTAGTTGGTCGGCGTATGGATCGAACTTCGCGTGCGCCGCGATCGCCGCGAGCGCGTCTTGGTCGGCATCGAGCGCGCCGAACGGCGTGTCGAAGGCCTTGTTGCACAGCGCGAACGGCTCGCGCATCGGCGCATGCGACGTCCCGAAGAGGACGAAGGTGTCGGCCTCGGGCGAGAGCGCGGCCGCGAGCGCCGCGTAGCCATGGCCGTAGTCGACGGCGCCGCGCCATGGGTCGATGTGGGGCGCGATCAGCGCGGCGATCGTCTTCCCCTTCGAATGCTTCGCGTCGCCGAAGGCGAGGCACTTGTCGTCGAGATAGGCCTCGAGCTTTTGGGGATCGGCGAAGTAGGCGCCGCCGGCATGCGAGGCCGCGCGCGTGCTCGCGCTCGCGAAGACGCTCTCGACCTTCGCGCGAGCGGCGCGGAAGGTCGGGCCTTCGAGCAGGAGCGCTTCGTCGAGCTCGCGCGCGATCTTCTCGACGAGCGAGACCGGTACCTCCTCGCCGAGGACCACCGAGGCCTCTCTCGCGATCTCCGCGCACGTGAGGCGACCTTCGAAGCGGCCGACGACGGGGACGAGGGCAGGGGGAATTTCCGCAATGCCGAGCGCGATGCCTTCGCTGTCGCGGAGGATCAAAATCTTCCCGTGCTCTTGGTCCGGAACCACGAGCGTTTCCACCGGGCGGAGTCGCGGACGGGCGGGGGTCGCCATGATCGATTAGTGTAGCTCCACTCGATGGCGAAGGATGCACGACCCCCCTCTCGTTCGAGCGCCGGCGCAGTGGTAACGCGGGGGGCGCGGACGAGCGACGCGACACGTTGGCGCGACCGCCCTGAGCGCGCAGCCCTCTTGGCACTGTACGCCGAGGCCGACGCGCTGGTCGCCGGTTGGCAATGCGATGCGTCAACCGACTGCTGCCGCTTCGGCGTCACCGGTCGGGAGCCGTACGTCACGGCCGTCGAGCTCGCCGAGGTCCTCGACGCCCGCAAGGTCAGCGGCGGAAAGGACCCGCGCACAAAGCGGAGCCTCCCGGTCGCCCATGAGCGTCGCTGTCCGATGCTGTCGGACGAAGGGCGCTGTACGATCTACGCGTCGCGCCCGCTCGGCTGCCGCACGTTCTTCTGCGCGGCCGCGCTCGCCAAGCTCGGCGAGAAGCTCCCCCGCAAGGATTTCCAGCGCATCGTGCACGCGATCGAAGCGCTCTCCCTACGCGCCTTCCCGGACAAGCACGAGAGCCGACCGCTGACCCGCGCGTTGGGGGTAGGCGTTTTGTCCAAATAGCCTTATTTTTGGCTTGATCGTAGCGCCCGGTGCTAAGACGAGGGCGTGCGGTGGGCGGAAAAGCTCGCGCGCCCGTGGCTCGCGGGCGCGGCTTACGTAGTGCTCCTCGCCGTGCATGCCGCCGGGGCGTCGGATGAGAGCGCGGAGACGCTTGGTGCTCATGCCAGCGCGATCAACTCGTTCGTTCGGACGCGCTACGCGACCGACATCTCCAAAGTGGTCATCGCCATCGTGCTCGTCGCTGCGGTGGCGGGCGCATTCCTCGGCACGCTCGCTGGTCAGCTCGTCGAGCTCCGTGACCGGGCGACGAGAGAGGAGCGCTCGCGTTTGTCGGTGACCGCGCGCGCGCTGCTCGTGACCGTGGCCTTGCATGCTTGGCTCGAGCTCGTGGCGATGGCGGACACGCCCGCGCTCTACGTCGACGGCTTCTACGCGCGCGGCGGCCTCGCTCGCACCGTCCAGGTCTTGGCCGCCGACACATTTGGCGGAGGCGCGCTCGTCGTCTTCGGCCTCCTCGCGATCATGGTCTTCGTCGCCGGTCCGCCTCGCGTGTGGCCGACGTTGCCCGAGCGCCTCCGCGCGTTCGCGCTGCGCGTGCCGACATCCTGGCAAACGGCCGGCGTGTGGGCCGGCGCCGGGGTACTCGCCGCATTGTCCGTCGTCGCGTTCGCGCTGACGCCGCATCCTCACCACGCAACGGGCGCACCGCACGCGAAGCTGAACGTGCTCGTCATCGCCGCCGACTCGCTCCGCTTCGATCGGCTCAATCCGAAGCTCGCTCCGCACCTCTCGGCGCTGGCTGACCGCGGAACACGCTTCGACCGCGCCTACGTCTCGCTCCCGCGCACGTTCCCGTCGTGGGTCACGATCCTCTCGGGTCGTCACCCGCATCACCATGGGATCCGAACCATGTTCCCGCGTTGGGACGATCGCGCGAAGGACTTCGACGCGCTCCCGGAGCGCTTGGCGAAGGCAGGCTACCGGACCTCGGTCGTGAGCGATTTCGCGGGCGACATTTTCAGCCGTATCGATCTCGGCTTCGGGGAGATCGACACACCAACCTTCGACATGCGCGAGCTCGTCCGTCAGCGGGCGGTCGAGCGCGAGACGCCGCTCTTGCCGTTCCTCGTCACCCGCGCCGGGAGGGGAATTTTCCCGGTCGTTCGTGAGCTCGCGACCGCGGCCGATCCGCAGCTAGTCGCCCATGATGCGCTCCGGTCGATCGACCGCGCCGACGGCAGCCCGTTCTTCGAGACCGTGTTCTTCTCGACCGCGCACTTTCCGTACGCGGCGCCCCAGCCCTACGCTGCGGCGTTCACGAGAGCCGCGTATCGAGGGCGCTTCAAGTACGACAAGCCCGTCGGTCTCGGCAGCGACGTGCCGCCGGACGTCGATGACCTCGCGCAAGCCCGCGGGCTCTACGACGGCGCGGTCGCTAGCATCGACGACGCCGTCGAGGTCCTCATGAAGGGGCTCGACGACCGCGGGCTCACCGAGAGCACCATTATCGTCATCACCGCCGATCATGGAGAGTCGCTCGGAGAGCCCGGCCGCGGCTCCGGCCATGGCGACCACCTCTTTGGCGACGAAGGGACGCACGTGCCGTTCGTCGTCATCGATCCACGGAGGGCTCCGCAGAAGCGCGTGCAGACGATCGTTCGGGACGTCGATCTCGCGCCCACGCTCTACGAGCTCACCGGGGTCGCCGCTCCGAGCGACCTCGACGGACGTTCGCTCGTCCCCGCGCTCGCCGGTGCGTCGATTCCTGAAGCGTTTGCGTATGCCGAGACCGGACTCTGGTTCACGCAGGAGATTCAGGGTGTGCCGCCTGGTCTCCGTATTCCGTACCCGACGCTCGAGGGGCTCACCGAGCTCGATCCCGTCCACGGCGACGAGATCGTCCTGGCCGAGGAGATGAAGAACCTCACCCTCGTCGCTAAGCACCGCATGGTCCGCGACGAGCGCTGGAAGCTCGTCTACGCCCCGACGCGCGCCGGCGTCGTCTACCGCCTCTTCGACACGCAGGCCGACCCGCAGGAGCTTCACGATCTCGCGGCGTCACGACCCGCCGAGGTCGCGCGGCTGAAGGTGGCGCTCTGGCAGTGGATGCTCGAGGACCGCGCGATGACCGAGCGCCGCGGCTGGCTCGTCCCGCGCACCGACGCCGTCCGAGGCGACGCCGAAGGCATCCGCGTCGAGGCGGCGAGATGAGGCCGCTCGCGCCGGCAGATGCGCTGCGGTTCGGAAAGGTCATGCTCGCGCTCGCGGCGTGCGGCGGCGCGTTGGCGCTTGCACGTTATGAGGCCGGCGGCGCTGCTGGCCCGCGGCCTCTTCCGAAGGCGATCGACGCGACGGCGAAGAGCGCTTCCGGCGGCGCGGCGGCGAAGATCGTCGCGGACGGCGTCGAGGTGGAGACCCGTCTCGTCGAGCGGCTCGGCGAGGCGAAGATCGACGTGCCGAGCTTCGCCTTCGGTGCGCGTCGCCTCGAGGCGCATTGGCGGAAGATGCAGGTCCCGTGGACGACGCTCGCGCCCGACGTCGCGAAGTACGCGACCACGATCGCGCTCTCGAGCAGTGACGAAGAAGAGAAGCAGATGACGACGCCGCAAGCGAACGGGACGACCTGGACGCCGAACGTAAAGATATGGAACATGAACGAGGGCGCCTACGACATGCGGCAGGCGATCTTCGCGCCCACGCCGGCGACGTTCTCGTTCCGCGTCGCCATACCGCCCGACGCCACGTTCCAATTTTCACCTGCTGTCGTCGAATACCGAGACCCGCAGACCGGCGAGCCGCTCGCGCACACGCCCAGGCAGGCGACGTTCGCCGTGTTCGTCGACGAAGGGCATGGCGACGAGCCCGCGTGTGACAAGACGGTGTCACTCAACGAGGTGCGCGGCTGGCAAGAGGCGAGCTGTGATCTCTCGAAATGGGGTGGACGCAGCGTCGAGCTGAAGCTCCGCACCGCCGACGCCGGCGACAAGTCGGCGGTCGCTCTCGCGCTATGGGGCAACCCGACGATCCTGGCGAAGCGTCAAACGCGTGTACCTTACAATATTATCTGGATCGTCGTGGACGCGATGCGCCCCGACGCCTTGCCGAGCTTCCACGACAACGCAAAGGACGAGAAGTGGCGTCACGCGAAGTACGATCCGGGTGCGGCACTCCTGCCGAAGGTTCCCGGCGTTGCGCCCGCGATCGATGCTCTCGCGGCGAGCGGCGCGCGCTTCACGGAGGCTCACTCCAACGCCCCGTGGACGCGGCCCGGAACGCTCGCGATGCTCGCGGGCGAGCGCTCGACGGAGCTCGGCATCGGCACGACGGAGTGGCTCGTGCAAGAGCCCGACGCGCAGCACTACTACACCTCGAGCCCCCCTCTTCTGCCGCTCCTGATGCGCGACGAAGGGATGGTCACGCGCGCGTTCGTCAACAACTTCTTCATGGCCGGCTACGCGGGCGTCGGCCTCGACATGGGCTTCGAGCGCGTCGATGACCATCGTCAGCGCACCAAGGACACGCGCGAAATCGCGGAGAGCACGATCGCTTGGCTGAAGGTGCATCATGACGAGCGCTTCTTCGCGTTCTGCAACTTCAACTCGCCGCACGAGCCGTGGGAGGCACCGAAGCGCTTCTACGACCGCATGCCGACGAGCGTGACCGTCGGCGACTTCGACGCGCGTGACTACATCGCCGAGGTGTCGAAGGACGACGAGGCGATTGGCCAGATCATGGCCACGGTCGACGCGCTGAAGCTGCGGGAGCGCACGATCGTCGTCGTCACTGCCGACCACGGCGAGACGCTCTCGGCGGCGCATCAAGGTCGCCTCAAGCTCGACAACCTGACGATGCGCTTTCACCACGCGATGGGAAACTACGAAGAGACGACCCGGATCCCGATCGTGATCTCGCTCCCCGGCGTCGTGCCGGCGAACCTCGACGTGAAGAGCCGCGTGCGCATTATCGACATCGCACCGACGCTGCTCGATCTCGAAGGGTTGCCACCGTCTCCGAAGATGTCGGGAAAATCGCTGCTTGCGCTGGTTCGGAGTGTCCACGAGCCCGATGAACGCGTGACGTTGAGCGAGGGACGCGAGACGCGGGCGCTCTTGAGCGGCAAGTGGCACTTCATCGAGCGCCGCGGCGACGCGCGGGAGATCACGAAGGACGGCGAGACGACGACGGTGCCCTACGAGCTCTACGATCTCGAGAGCGACCCCGGTGAGACCCACAATCTCGCGAAGGAGCACAAAGGCGTCGTCGACGAGATGCTCGCGCGCATCGTGGCCGCCCACGCGAACGTCGCGACCGCGGGCACGACCGAGGCGACGGCGCCGGTAACATCGCGCCTCGCGGGGACGGTCCGCTTTCGGTTCTCCGGCGGCGGCGAGACGCACAAGGTCTCCGGCAAGATCATGGTGGGTCACGCGATCAAGGTCGAGCCCGTCGGGCTCGCTCCGACGGCGTTCACCACGTCGGCGGACGGCACGGTCGACTTCTCCCTCGACACGGCCAAAGACGGCGTCGTCGGCATGGACCTCGTGACCGCGCCGGAGGACGCTGCGAAGGGGTCGGACATGAGCTGGGTGTTCTATTGGGACGACGCTCCGCTCGCCGACAACCTCGTGTTCGGTGGCCCGTTCGGGCTCGAGAGCGGTGCGCTCGCGCACGGCATCCAGAGCTCCGACGCTCGGGAGGCGGCGGCTTCGACCCACGTCGCCACCATCGACCCCGCTCGTGACATGGGGGTCTTCGTGACCATCGACGCTGCAGGGGCGGTCGGCGGACCGACGACCGCACCGACGCTCTCGAAGTCAGGGGCGGCCGCGGCCGAGATGAACCAAATGCTCAAGCAGTGGGGCTACGCGCACTGACAAACGGGGAGTGACGCGCGCGTCATTCACGAATGCGCTGCGACTCGAAAAACAAGCCTGAAAAAGGCAACGTCACGCGCGCTTAATAGAGATTCGGCGATCCCTTTGGGATAAAGGTTCGGGCAGTCCGTCATGCGTCTCGAGAAGCTCCTCGGCCCCGACATCAAGCAGCTCCTGAAGGAGGATCCGGAGCAGCTCGGTATTTTGTTGGAGGAGATCCATGCCGAGGACTTGGCCGACCTCGTCGGTGAGCTCGACCCCGACGAAGCCGCGCAGCTTCTAGCGCGCGCACCGGCCGAGCAAGGCGCCCAAATTTTTGGGCGTCTCGAGGAGCACGAGCAAGAAGAGCTCGCTGGGCTCATGGGGCCCGAATCGGTCGCGCAAATCGTGAGTGAAATGGCGCCCGACGATCGCGCCGACCTCTTCAGCGTCCTTCCGGATGCCGTCGGCGACAAGATCCTCGAGCGCCTCGCCCGCGTCGACCCGGAGGCCGCCAAAGATGTCCGCGACATCGAGAAATGGCCGGAGACCAGCGCCGCTCACTTGATGACGACGTCGTACATCACGATCTCGCCGCACGAGAACGTGGAGGCCGCGCTCACCGTCATCCGCGGACGTTTCCCGCGGATCGAAGCGCACGTTCTCCAGCAGGGCGACGTCCCCGTCGGCCAGCCGGGACACTGCGGACTTGGCGGACGGCCCGACCACATCGCCCGCGAAG
>CAJDWT010000178.1_pt1 | contig 12739 bp, 11 predicted proteins | sample 7391671 | NCBI WGS metagenome assembly CAJDWT01 (sample SAMEA7055729, study PRJEB34461) | soil metagenome | biome: terrestrial ecosystem; feature: Peninsula; material: soil | place: Antarctica | collected 2016
CTTTTTTTGCTTCGTTTTTATCATGAAAGCCCCCAGTCCTGAGCTCATGTCCAGCATTGCAGTACCTGCCAAGCTGCTGACCGTGATCCAGCTGATCCCCGCGTTGCATTCTGGCGGCGCGGAACGTTCAGCGTTGGAGATTGGGCGTGCTTTGGTGCAAGCCGGCCATCGTTCCGTGGTGATTTCCGCCGGTGGACGTCTGGCCAAGCAGTTGCAGGTCGAGGGCAGCGAGCACATCACGCTCGACCTGGGCCGCAAGTCGCTACTCACGCTGGGCCGGCTCGGTGCGCTGCGAGAGCACGGTGTCGCCCGATTCGACGGCGTGGCGGAGCGCGGTCCAGAGCTCGTTTGCGTCCGCGTAGCGTTCCTTCGGTTCGACCGCGAGCGCCTTCAGAAGGACCTTTTCGACCGCGTCGGTCTCTTCGACCCCCATCGTCTTCAGGGTCGGACGGATCTCGGTGTTGCTCGCGATCAAGAACATCTGCGAGGTGTCGCCCGACATCGGGCTCTTGCCGGCGACCAGCTCTTCGAGGACGAGCGCGAGCGCGAAGACGTCGGTCCAGGGCCCGGTCGCGCCGAACCGGCGATCGAACTGCTCGGGCGCGCCGTAGCGCGGAGAAAATGCGTGGATGGACTCGCCGGTCGCTTCGTGCGCGCGGACGAGATCCTCGGTCTCCGTCATCACCTTCGCGATGCCGAAATCGACGACCTTGAGGGTCGCCCGTCCCCCGTTCTTCACGAGAAAAAGGTTCGCCGGCTTGATGTCACGGTGCGCGACGCCCATGCCGTGTGCGATGCCGAGCCCCTTCGCCGCAGGCTCGAGGAGCGCCATCGCGTCGGCGAGGGAGCGACCGCCTTTGCCTTCGGCGCTGCGCCGCTTGAGCTCTTGGTCGAGCGACTCGCCCTCGAGCCACTCGAGGACGAGGTACGGCGTCCACGTCTTGTTCGGCGATTCCGCCGCGCCGACGTCGAGCGCTTGGACGATCGATGCGTCGGCCGAAGAGAGCTTGCGGAGGAGCTTGCCCTCCGACGTGAACGACTCGAGGAATCGCGAGCGCTCGGTCTCACCGAGCTTGGCGGGGAATTTCAGCGCCTTGATCGCGACCTTTTCGTCGAACCCTTTGTGATGGCCTCGGTAGACGACGGCGAAACCGCCTTCGCCCACGACCTCTTCGACGAGAAATGCATCGTCGATCGTATGTCCCACCCACCCGAACGGGTCGTTCATGGAGCTCATGCGCCCTGCCACCTTTTCAGTTGTAGACGCGTTTCGCAAGAAGCTCGGGTAACGTGAGCCCGTTCAAAATGAGCGAAAACGCCTCCGACTGGCTCACCCAACGCGAGACCGCGATGCTGGACGAAATCGCCAAGCTCGTGAAGCAGAACTCGTTCACCGAGAACGTCGACGGCGGAAACGTCGTCGGCGCGCTCCTCCGCGAGCTCTTCACGTTCGGCGGTATCACCCACAAAACGCTGAAGAGCGACAAATACGCCGACCACCTGATCTTCACGAGCAAGGGCGACCCGTCGCTCGCGCCGATCGCGCTCATAGGTCATTTGGACACCGTCTTTCCCCCGGGCCAGTTCGAAGGCTTCGCGAAAGACGAAGGGATCGCGTACGGGCCGGGCGTGCTCGACATGAAAGGCGGCCTCGTCGTCGTCGCGTTTGCGCTCATGGCCATCCAGGAAACGCGTGGGCTCGAAAAGATCTGCCCGATCAAGATCGTGATCGTCTCGGACGAGGAGATCGGCTCGCCCGAGGGCAAGCGCGTCATCGAGCGTGAGGTCAAAGGCTCACGTGCGGCGCTCGTCTTCGAGGCCGGTCGCAAAGGCGACGCAATCGTCACGCGTCGCCGCGGGACCGGCGGCATCACCGCCGTCGCGCAGGGCAAGGCGGCGCACGCGGGCAACGCACACAAGGAGGGGGCCAACGCGATCTGGGTGCTCTCCCGGTTCGTCGATCTCGCCCAGCAGCTGACCGCGTACGACCGCGGCATCACCGTCAACGTCGGCAAATTCACCGGCGGGCAAGGGAAAAACACCGTGCCCGACCGCGCCGAGGCCTTGGTCGACATCCGCTTCGAGACGAAGAAGGACGGCGACGCGCTCATGGCGCAGCTCCGCAACGCCGCGAACGAGGCCTCGGCGCGCGTCCCGGGCACGCTCGTGAGCCTCTCCGGCGGCATCGCGCGCCTCCCGCTCGAGCGCACCGAGAACAGCGAAGCGCTCCTCATGGAGTACGGGGCGTGCGCAAAGGCGAGCGGCCTCGGCTCCTCCGAAATGCCGCTCGTTGGCGGCGGCAGTGACGCCTGCACCACGGGGGCGATGGGCATCGCGTCCATCGACGGGCTCGGTCCGCGCGGCACCGGCTTCCACACCAAAGAGGAGCTCATCGAAATCGCGAGCCTTGTGCCCAAGGCCCAGGCTCTCGCTCGGTTTCTAGAGAGAGCATGATCGTGCGTCGCAGCTGGCTCTTCGCGCTCGCGTCGCTCTCGCTCGCGTGTCCGAACCAGGAAGAGGTCGTCCCGCTCATCCACGTGACACCCGGAGCTGCATCGCGCGCGTGGCTCATGGGCCGCGGCAAGGCCGACCCGAGCGCATCGAGGATCGTGCATGATACACGTATCTCGATCATGAAGAAGGGCGAGGAGCTCGGTGGACCGAACGCAGTCGGCCGCCCTGGAGACATCTTGCTCGAGAACGACGAGGTCGCGTTCGTCATCGACCAGCTCGGCTCGGGCACCGGCTTCGAGCTCGGCGGTGGCAACATCGTCGACGCCGCCGACGCCTCGGTTAGGAAGGACGAGCTCGGTCAGCTCTTTACGTTCTTCGGCGATTTTCCGCGCCAAGCGATCTACGAAAAGATCTCGAGCGACGTGAAGGAGGGGGTCGGCGTCGTGGTCTGCAGCGGCCACGAGCTCAAAGACAAAAACCTCGCGGTCACCACCGTCTACTCGCTCCGGCCGAACGACCGCGCGCTCCTCATCGAGACCACGCTCGAGAACGAGGGGTCGAAGCCGTCGGACAAGCTCGGCCTCGGGGACGCGATCCAATGGGGCGGCACCGACAAGCTCGCGCCCGGCAAAGGGCTCGGCTTCAAGGGCGACTCGACCGGCGTGTTCCTCGGCGGGATCGGCCGCTACGTGAGCTACGCGCTCACGTCGACTGAAGGCGTCGTCGACGCCGTCAGCGGTAGCTCGTGGAGCGACACCTTCCAGCGCAAGGGGGTGACGATCGGTCCGCGCGAAAAGGTGCACTACTCCCGCGTCTTCATCGTCGGCGCACGCCCCGACACCTCGAGCATCGTCGCGGAGCTCACCAAGACCGCAGGCGGCCACATCGGCGAGCTCACCGTCGAGCTCGTCGATGCAAAAGGGAAGACGGTCGAGCCCGACGCGGGTGCGCACGTCTCGCTCTTGCAGAAAGGGACCGAGGTCCTCACGATCGCGGCGACCAAGAGCGGCATCGCGGCGGAGATCCCACCGGGCGAGTACGACGTCGTCTACGGGTCCGGCGGCGGTCGCAGAGGCGAAGGGCAGCCCGTCCACGTCAAGCTCGGCGCGAACAAAGAAGCGAGCGCGAAGATCGTGGTGTCGGAAGGCGCGCGGGTCGACCTCATGTGCGCGTCGTCCGCCGCGCGCGCGAACGCGATGCCGTGCAAGTTCTCCTTCGACTCGCTCGACGGCACCGCGCCCGTCGACTTCGGCCCCGGCGGCGAACCAGATCACGACCGCGACCGGCATCTTGCACGATTTCCCGATTTCTCCGGGAAAATATCGGGTAACGGCGTCGCGCGGCCCCGAATGGGACACCGTCGCGAAGGACATCGCGCTCACGCCCGGCAAATCCGACGAGGTCCACGCCACGCTCACGCGCGTCGTCGACACGAAGGGGTATCTCGGCTGCGATTTTCACCAGCACTCGATGCTCGGCGCCGACGCTCCGACCTCGACGCGTGACCGCGTGATCTCCAACGTCGCGGAGGGGGTCGAGGTCGCGGTCGCGAGCGAGCACAACATCGTCGCCGACTTCACGCCTTACGTGAACGAGCTCCGCGTCGAAAAGGAGCTCGTCGAGATCCCCGGTGACGAGATCACGACCGACGCGGCGCTGGTCCCGTGGGGCCACATGAACGTGTTCCCGCTCCACCCCGATCCGACCAAGCCTCGCGACGGCGCGATCGACGCCTCGTTGACGCCGACCGAGGTGATCGATCTCGCAGCCAAAATTCCCTATCCACACGTCGTGCAGATCAACCATCCGCGCGCGTGGAACATCGGCTACTTCGACCTCGCGAAGTACGATCCGAAGACCGGCCTGGCGGGCGCTCCTTGGTACGACGGTCGCTTCGACGCCGTGGAGGTCTGGAACGGCCGCAACATCGAGTCGCGCGACAAGGTCCGCACCGACTACTTCTCGCTCCTCATGCACGGCCATCCCGTTACCCCGACCGCCAACACCGACACGCACGGCGTCGTGGGCCAAGAGGCCGGCTACCCGCGCACGTTCGTGAGGGTCGACGACGACGGACCGACGACCGGCTGGAACGACGCGCGCTCGGCCGACCTCGTCAAAGGGATCGTCGAGCGCCGCGACGTCGTGCTCACGAACGGCCCGTTCTTGAAGGTCGACGTCAACGGCGCGGGCATCGGGGGGATCGCGAAGGGCAAGCATCTGAAGGTGCACGTCGTCGTCCAGAGCGCGCCTTGGGTAACGGTCGACAAGATCGGCCTCACGTTCGGCAGTGGCGCCTCGCTCGAGAAGCCGCTCATGACCAAGCTCGATGGCACCGGCGCGCTCGAAGGCGTGGTCGACTTCCAGGTGACTTCGCCAAAAGACGACGTCGTCTCGGTGTGGGTGAGCGGCTCGAAACCGATGATGCCGGTGTTGAATGGCGACCCGTCCGAGATCATGCCGTACGCGATGACGGGCGCGATCTGGATCGACGCCGACGCCGACGGAAAAGCGCTCGGCCGCGAGGCGAAGCCCGCAGCCAAGAAGTGATCAGTCGTTCGGCGGAGGCGTCGCGCACGTAACCGCGCCGCCGTCGGCGCCCGTGAGCGCGGACTGGTCGAGGGCGCACGGCGCCGGCGCGGGCGCGCCCATCGTCTTGCTCGCGATCCAGTCGGTCACGTAGTCGGCCTCGTCGACGACGACGCCGGTGTGGTCGGCGGCCTCGTCGAGGCACGTGGTCAAGGGGACGCCGTCAGCCTTCAAGCGATCGAGCACGCACGCCATGCGGTCGGGCGGGATGGCGGTGTCCTTCTTTCCGTAAGCGAGGAGGATCGGCACTTGGGCGGCGCTGCCGGTGAGATGCGGGCGGTCGGCGGCGTAGCGCGCGATCCACTGGTCGCAGAGCCCAGCATCCGGCGCGCATGGCGTGCCGAGCGCGGCGGGATAGGTGATCTGATCCTGGAACTCCTGGGTGAACATGTCCTTCACCGTCGTTCCGAGGGCTTGCAGGTCCGGCGATGCGCTCGTGTCGCAGTCTTCGTCGACGAATTTTTTGACGAGGTCGCGCTTGTCCGCCTGAAAGACGTCGAGCCCGTGGCCCGGGTTCATGAGCTCGCCGTTCGTGTAGTGGTACCAAACGGAGACCGCGTTCACGAGCGGCACGTCTTTCACCGTGTACTGGTCGGCAAGCAAGAAGAGCGCGCCCCACGAGCGCTGCGAGAGCCAGAGCGGCGCGTACGTGACGACGGCCTTGATGTTTACGTCCGGCGAGCCGTCGGCTTTTTTCGCGTACGAGTCGGCGAGCGCCAGAGCCGAGAGGGTGGTGTGACCGCCTTGCGAGTGGCCGACGATCACGACGTCGTCGGTCACGCTCTTCGAGAACATCTTGCGGAGCGCGCGCGCGCCGTCGATCGTCGATTGGCCAACGTCGACCGCGCCGGCATAGCCGCTCGCCGGGTTGTTCGGCGCGCCGTACTCGGCGTAGCCGGCGAGATCGGGCGCGATGACGACGTAGCCGGCGCCGACGAGCGGGTAGGCCATGATGCGGATGTCACCGTCGACCGGGTCTTTCGCCGTGGGCGTGCAGGGTGCGCCTTGACCGGCGGTCCCATGAGAGATGACGATCGTCGGCAATTTTTCGGCAGCGGGGTGGTCGGGCACGAAGACCACGGCGCTCGAGACGCCGTTGGTTGGCGCGCTCGAATCCGGTCCGCCGGTGCCGCGCTCGGTGCGGTAGAGGACGCGGTAGACGAACGCCCCGCTCACGTAGTCGCGCGGTGCGCCGGCGTCGGAGCCCTCGGCGACCAGCTCGTCGTGGTCGGTCTTGGCCGCGGCCTGGAGGTCACCGGCGGTGAGGTTGTTCGCTTGCACGCAACGCACGATGTCGCCGCGCAGGTTGGGATCGACGGGGAGGGGATGACCGCTCGGGTCGGCAAAGACGCCTGTGCCACCGTCGTAGACCGACAACGTCGTGTCGGTGCAGGCGACCTCGGGGACGAAGCCACCGCTCCCCGCTTCGGGAGTTGTCACAGCGACCGCGCTCACCTTGGTGCACGAGGTAGCGGCGAGGGTGGACGCCGACGCGCCGGCGACGAGCGCGGCGAACAACAAGGGTGACCGGCGAGACGACAAAAAGCGCATGCATTTCCCATATCCAGAAATCCGCTTGACGACGCGGCAAATTTGTCAAAAATGAAGTTGAAAGTCGCATTCATCAGCAGCTCAGGCCGTGGAGGGTTTCCCGCTGCGCTCTCCTGTGTTTCGTTCCGAGGAGCTTCCTTCCATGCGCACCACGTTCGTCCGTGCTCTTCCCTTCGTCGCCTTCCTCACGCTCGCGGCGTGCTCATCGTCGTCGTCGTCTGGCTCGCAGCCGACGGGCGACGCTGGAACCGGCACCGGCGACAGCGGGACGGGCGCGAAGACCGACGCCGAGTACGAGGCGGAGGCCGTGCAGGGCATGCACGACCAGCTCCTCACCGACATCGACGCTCTGCTCGTCGGTGCAAACGCCATCCAGGCGGCGGCGCCAGACAACCTCGCGGGGTGGAGTGATTCGGCCAAGGTCGACAATCTCAAGGCGGCCTGGGTCGTAGCGCGCGCCGCGTACGAACATGCCGAAGGGGCGATCGCGCCGTACTTCCCTGATATCGACGCGGCGATCGACGCCCGCTACGACAACTTCCTCGCCACCCTAGGCCCCACGGGCGACGACTACCTCTTCGACGGTACCGGTGTCACCGGCATGCATGCGATCGAGCGCATCGTCTATCAGACGGTCACTCCGCCCGCGGTGATCGAGTTCGAAGCGACCCTGCCCGGATACAAGGCGGCTGCGTTCCCCGCGACAGAGCAAGAAGCATCCGACTTCAAGAACAAGCTCTGCGCGCAGCTCATCATCGACATCACCAACCTCCGCGCGCAGTGGGTCGAAGCGAACCTGCAAAGCGTCGGCGTCGCGATCGCCTACCAAGGCCTCATCGCGTTGATGAACGAGCAGCAAGAGAAGGTGAACAAGGCCGCGTCGAGCGAAGAAGAGTCGCGCTACTCGCAGCACACGATGGTCGACCTCCGTGACAACCTTGTCGGCACCAAGGTGATCTACGGCATCTTCCAGCCGTGGCTCCAGTCGAAGACGAATGCGACCGACCCGACCAAAGACGGGCCAACGATCGACGCGAAGATCCAGAGCGGGTTCAGCGACCTTGCGTCGATCTATGCGCTCATCGGCGGCGACGCCTTCCCGGCGGTTCCGACGACGTGGAGCTCGGAGAGCCCGAGCGCATCGGACCTCGCGACGCCGTTCGGGACGCTCTACACTGGCGTCCACCACGCAGTTGATGCCAATACGGACGGCTCGATCGTCTTCGAAATGAATGCGGCCGCGACCGTGTTGGGTTTCCCCACGTTCACGCGGTGAAGGAGAACAGGCTCGATGTCTCGAAACTCCTCCGTCAAATCCCAAGAATCGAGGATGCGTCGGCTGGTCAGGCGTGTCCTCGTCCTCGCGGTCGCGTCTGTCCCTGTCGTCGGCCTCACCCACTGTGAGCGCGTTCCCGCCGATGCTGACGGCGGCGCAGACGACGAGGAGGACGCTGGGGTCTGTCGCGTCCAGCAAGTGGCCGAGGACGCCGGCGACGATGCCGCCCCAAACTGCGACAAGTTCTTCCGTTACCCCTGCGGGCTGCCTGACGGGATCACCGGGCGCGGTAACTGTTTCTTCAGCTTGAACGACTGCACGAGCCTGTGCGGTGGCTACTACCTCACGTGTGAGGCCTTCGGCTCGAGCTGCGGCGCCGACGGCACCGTCGTCGACGACAAGGAGAACGGCGTCGTCATTGAGTGCGGGAGCTGCGTCGGCATCGCAGGACGCCGCCCCGACGGCTTGCGCCCCGTCGTTGACAACCTCGTTAAGGGTAGTGTGGTACGCACCAGAATCGGCGCGTACTTCGCGCAGATGTCGCATCTCGAAGCCGCGAGCGTGCACGCGTTCCGCATCATGGGTCGTGAGCTCTCGGCCCTCGGCGCCCCCTCCGAAATTCTCGTCGCCGTCGAGCGCGCGCGCAAAGACGAGATCACGCACGCGAAGATCACCGCACGCCTCGCGCATGCTCACGGCGCTGCGGCGGAGAAGGCGCGCGTCGCGCGAACGAAGGCCCGCTCGATCGAATCGATCGCGCTCGAGAACGCTGTCGAGGGGTGCGTGCGCGAATCGTTCGGCGCGATCCTCGCGAGCTGGCAAGCTGCACACGCCGAAGACCAGGACGTCCGCACGGCCATGGCCGCCATCGCGGTCGACGAGACGCGCCACGCGGCGCTCTCGTGGCACGTCGCCGAATGGCTCGAGACGAAGCTCGACCCCTTGGCGCGTGCGCGCATCGACGAGGCGCGCATCCGTGCGGTGGAAGCGCTCAACGCAGAGCTGGTCGACGAGCCGCACCCGACACTCGGCCGCGCGGTGGGCCTGCCGCCGGCCGCCCTGCAGCGTCGTCTCCTCGCGACGCTCGCAGATTCGCTCGGTCTAGCGGCCGCGGCCTGAGCGCCACGACAGATTTCTTTACGATGTTCTTACGTTTGCCCGCTGGTCCGAATAGGGCAGGTGTTCTTACCTATTGATTGATGATGCGAGCCCCGTCGGCGGGCGAGCTTCTCGTCGGCGCCCCGTCCTCGGTCGCGCGCGTCGACCCGAAGCCAGCGCCCTTTCTCGAGCGTGCGAGAACGCTGCTCGATCCGCTCGTGGACGGGCTCGTCCGCGCGGGCATCTCTGCCGATACAGTGACGGCGGCCAACCTCGTCTTCGGGCTCGTTGCCGCTGGCTTCGCGGCTTTTGGCTCATTCGGCCCGGCTGCGGTCGCGCTGGGAATCGGCTCAGTCGGCGACGCGCTCGACGGATCCATTGCGCGCGCCACGAAGACAGCGAGCCCGAAGGGCGCGATCTTCGACGCGTCGGTCGACCGCTATCAAGAGTTCGCCTATCTCGCCGGCGTCGTCATCTTCTTCCGCACTGACGTCGCCATGCTCGCGCTGACGATGGCGGCGATCCTCGGCTCCTTCATGGTGAGCTACGGGAGCGCGAAGGCCGAAGCCTTGCGCCTTCCGGTTCCGCCGAGTCCCATGCGACGGGCCGGTCGGGCCATCGCCATCGTCGTCGGGACAGGGCTCGTTCCCGTCGCGGGCGCGCTGGTCGAGCGCGGCTACCTGCCGGCGGCGCTCAAGCTCGCGCCGCTCGTCTTCGCCGTCGGGCTCGTCGCCGTCGTGTCGAACGTTTCGGCGGTCGTCAGATTGCGGAGCCTGGCGCTCGAGGCTGCCAAGCGCGAGCCTTGATCAGAGATGAGGGTCGGGCGCTGAGCGCGCGGCTCAGGCGACGACGCCGAGCGTGTCGCCGTCTTTGAAGACCCACTGCGTACGGCTCTTGAGGAAGGCGATCTTCTCCTCCTGCGTACGCGTGTCGCCCTCGGAGAGCGGGACCATGCGGTTCGCGAGCCAGTCGTAGCGACCGAGCATCAAGAAGAGCCACACGATGAAGAAATCGATGCCGGTGAAGACGACCGCGGTCTCCTTCGCGTAGGTCGCGATGTTCTTCTGGAAGTCTTCCGGCATCTCGGTCCAGTGGCGCGTCTGCTTGACGTGATGACCGATGTGGTAGCCGTCGTTGAAGCAGCGGCGGTTGTAGCCCGAGTTGATGCACGTGATGCTGTTGCGGTACGAGCTCCCCGGCGCGGCCTGGTCGACGAACGCGTGCTGCGCCCAGTTCCCCGCCATCATCAAAAAGCGGGTCGTGACGAGCGGCACGAGGAAGACCATGAGCGTGGCGCGCCAGTTCACCCAGAGGAGCAGGCCCATTACGACGTAGTAGGTGAATTCGCCACCAAGCGCGCGGACGATGAGCTTGGGGCGGTTCTTCTTCGCGAAGTAGATCGGCAGCTCGATGAGGCCGAAGAAGAAGAAGCGCAGGAAGTAGACGAGAAAGCCGCCGACGCTGTCGCGCCTGTAACGAATGGTCGTCGAGATGTCGTCCGGGAGGTTGTTCTCCGGGTGATGCATGCCGACGTGGTGCGCGAAATACGTCTCCGGCGTCTCGCCGAAGAAGGGGCCGAGAAGCCACGGAATCAGGTGATTGAGCCTTCCGTAGGGCGCCTTGAAGAAGCGGCGGTGGCTCGTGTTGTGGAGCATCAAAATGTAGGGGCCCATCAGATAGAGGACGAGGCCGATGTGGATGGCGGCGAGCCACCAGCTGAAGACGCCCGGGATGTAGAGCGCGATGCCCGGGATCACCACGACGACTAAAAGCGTCGCGATGGTGGCGAAGAACGGAACGTCGCGAATGTCGTGGATGAAACGGAGCGCGAGGCGGTCACGGCGGCGCGGCTCGGAGAGGGCCGTGTATGCGGGATCGGAAAGGACGACGTTCATCGCGCGCGCACCTTAACACAGCCGGTCCGAAGGGCGAGCGCTGCCCATGTCGATTCCAAATTCAGCGGATTATTGCGGGATTTGGTCCGCGAGGAACGGGAGCACGGCGTCGAGGAAGGGGCCGGGCGTGTCGACGTGCATGAAATGCGAGGTCTTGCCGATCCACGTCATCTTGGCGTCGGCGATGACCTTGGCGAGGCGGCGACCGTTGTCGGGGCTCACCATCGGGTCTTCGGTCGCGTAGAGGAGCATGAGCGGGACGGGGAACGGCGTGCCGTCGCGCTTTCGTTCGATGAGGTCGTCCGAGATCCGATGCGTTCCTTCCGGCGTGATCGCGTCGCTCAAGTAGTGGATGAAGGCCTCGGCGCCGTTCGGCTCGGCGAGCGGGTCGCCGTACGCGTGTGCCTCTTCGACCGACTTGAGGCTCTCGTCCCAGTAGTGCACGTTCTTGTGGACCCAGCGGAGGGGGTCTCGGCGGATCATCTTCGCGAGGATCGATTTTACGCCCCAGAGCTGGAGCGCGGCCTGCAGCACGAAGTAGCGCGCCTCCGGGAAGCACGGCGAGTGCACGTTCACGAGCCGCGAGAACGACTCGGGCTCGTCCAATGCGTGGCGCATGCAGATGAGGCCGCCGAGCGAGTTACCGATCGCGCGCTCCGCCCGGATGCCGAGCGCGTCCTGGAATTCACCCAACCACGTAGCAAGCGCGCCGAGCGAGTAGGTCGCGCTGACGATCTTCTCCGATCCCCCTGCGCCCGGCAGATCGGGCGCGATGACGCGATAGGTCTCGGCGAGCTTCGGCGCGACGTAGCGCCACGAGTAGCTCGCGGTCATGAGGCCGTGCACGAGCAGAAGCGGCGGGCCGTCGCCCAGCTCGCGGTAGCGAACCTTCATCTCCCCGAACGGCTTCGAGCTCAAAACGAGGTCCTTTTCGGCCATCTTCGCGAGGTCGTGCGGGACCCGCGGCTCCGCAGGGAGGTCCTCGAAGCGTCCGCGTTCGAAAGGTCGGCTCACGCCCGCGAAGCTAGCGCAAATTCGGCTAAGCTTGCGGACCCTAGAAAATGCCCGCCGACGACACCGCCTGGACGCGCGAAGCGTTGCGTCTCTATCAGCGCTATCAGATGGAGATCGTGGAGGCGTGTGGCCTCTGCCCGTGGGCCGAGCGCGCGCGCGTCGACGGTCACATGACCGTGCGCGTGCTCCTCGACGGCGACCCGATCCCGGGCGCGCTCGCGGCGATCGCTGAGATCGCTCCGCAGTCGAACATCGAGATCGCGCTCTTGATTTTCCCCAAGCTCGCCGTCACGCGCCAAGAGTTCGAGAAATGGGTTCCGAAACTGCAAGCGGCCGACAAAGCGTGTCATCCGCTCGGTGAGATTCCGTTCATGTTCGCCGCGTTCCATCCTGACGCCGACGCGGACACGTCGTCACCCGAGCGGCTCATCCCGTTCCTCCGGCGGACGCCCGACCCGACGATCCAGCTCGTGCGCGCGACCGTGATCGACAAGGCACGTCACCACGTCAAGCAAGGTACGCAGTTCTTCGATCCGGCGTTGCTCGACATGCCTCCGGTGCCTACGAGCTCTTCGAGCTCATAGCGATCCGCCAGGGTCTCACCCACCATCACAGTGAGCCTACCCCGGCGAGTCGAGCCCTAAAGCGCAGCTTCGAGAGCAGATTCCCAAACGTAGAGCGCCTCGTCGAGCTCCGCGTCCGAGATCACGAGCGGTACGAGCACCCTGATGCAGTTCGAGTCGACGCCCGCCTTGAGCAGCAGGAGCCCCCGCTCGAGCGCCGCAACGTCGAAGGTGATGTCGAGATCGCCATTGCTGCGCGTCGTTGCGCGCGTGGCGACGTGCACGACCAGGGCGAGCAG
>CAJDWT010000110.1_pt2 | contig 12588 bp, 10 predicted proteins | sample 7391671 | NCBI WGS metagenome assembly CAJDWT01 (sample SAMEA7055729, study PRJEB34461) | soil metagenome | biome: terrestrial ecosystem; feature: Peninsula; material: soil | place: Antarctica | collected 2016
ATCGACCATCGACCATCGACCATCGACCATCGACCATCGACCATCGACCATCGACCATCGACCTTCACGTCTCAGGCGCGAAGACCGTTTCCCAAGCGCGCTAACGCGCTCGCTTGGCCGGAGCACCCGCCAAAATGCGAATGCGTCTCGGCTCTGCTACGGCGTATTCGGATTTTCCGATGATCGATAACGCGCGCGAGACATCACCATCCCGCGATACGTGCGTCGTCATCACGATGTCGGCGGCGGCTCCCTGGGCGTCTCCCCCGCCGACCTGGACCATCTGCTCGATCGAGACCTTCGCGTCCCCGAGAGCGCTCGCGATTTTCGCGAGGACTCCGGGGCGGTCGAAGACCTTGAAGCGGAGATAGTGGGCGCATTCGACGTCGTCGATCGACGCCACGGCGCGGTCGCGGAGGCGAACGGCGCGGGTCAAGTTGCCTTGCGTTCCCGAGTGACGCGCGCGGGCGACGTCGACGATGTCGGCGACGACACTGACCGCCGTCGGCATGTCACCGGCGCCGCGCCCCGACAGAAGACACGGGCCGAGCGCGCGCCCTTCGATCGCGATCGCGTTCAGGACGCCGTTCACGTTCGCGATAGCAGTGTCGCGCGGAACGAGCGTCGGGTGGACGCGAAGCTCGACGGAGTCGCCGCGGTCGCGGCCGATCGCCAGGTGCTTGATCGCGTAGCCGAAGCGCGCGACAAAATCGTGGTCGCTCGACTCGATCTTCTCGATCCCTTCGGTATGCACGGCCTCGTGCGGCACCTTCGCGCCGAACGCGAGCATCGCGAGCACGACGAGCTTGTGCGCGGCATCGTGACCGCCGACGTCGAGCGTCGGATCGGCTTCGGCGTAGCCGAGGTCTTGCGCCTCTTTGAGCGCCGCGCTGAACGAGAGCCCGTCTTGACGCATGCGCGTGAGGACGAAGTTGCAGGTGCCGTTCACGATGCCAGAAAGATCGAGGATCTGATCGCTGGCAAGCGACTCACGCAACGTGCGGATGACGGGAATTCCACCGCCCACCGCTCCTTCGAAGGCGAGATCGACCCCGGCCTTGGCGGCGCGCGCGATGATCTCTGGGCCGTGGAGCGCGAGGAGCATCTTGTTGGCCGTGACGACGCTCTTGCCGGTTTCGATCGCACGATCGACGTATTTTTTGGCCGGATCGACGCCGCCCATGACCTCGACGACGAGGTCGAGCGAGGCGTCACCCAAGACGTCTTCGGGGTTCGTCGTGAGCGCCGACTTCGCGAGCTCCGGGACGCGCTCCTTGTCGGGATCGCGGACGAGCGCACGGACGATCTCGATCGGCGCACCGACGCGGGTCTCGAGGCTCACGGCATTCTCGCGGAGGAGACGGACGACGCCGCCACCGACGGTTCCGCAGCCGAGAAGACCGATTCGAATCGCTCTCATGACGCAAACGGTAAGCTAACGCGTGCACGTGCCCTAGAAATTTCCCGCGCTCTCTGCCAAGTGCGCGCCGGTCTAGCCGCGTTGCATCGCCCCTTTGAAAGATGGGCGTTGCTCGCTACGATGCCGGTCATGAACCGCGGCGCTTGGGGGCTCACCGTCTTGGGAACGGTCGCGATCGGCCTCGGCGCCTACGCGTGCAGCAGCGACCCGGTATTCGGGCCACAGCCGTTCGTGAACGACGTTCCATCGAGCACCGCGACGAACGTGCCGCCGCCCGATCCGACCGATGCGATGGTCTTCCCGCCGAGCGACGCCGCGAGCTACGACACCGACGCGGCCTACGCCCGCGGTCTCTGCGAGGACACGTGCAGCTGCGGCCGCGGCGGAGGCCAATACTGCGTCGGTCAATACACCGGCCTCACGCTCGACAAGTGCGAGATCCCCGACGCCGGCGACGGCGGCCCGCCGGAATCGTTCCGCATCGGGTGCAACTACATTCCTAAGGGCTGCATCGAGGACGCCGGAGGCGGAAACCCCTGCCCGTGCATCATCCAGTCGCTCGGTACTCTGCGCTGTCTGCCCGAGTGCGAAATCGATCCGACGTCGAAGAACGTGATCTTGTTCTGTCCTAATCCTTAGGAACCAGGCAGTCACAAGCGACCGAGCGCCCTTCGTCAGGGGTCGATTCATCATCCGGCCGAACGCATACCGGGCTCTGTGCGAAAAAGCAGCGCGTCACGTCGCGAGGTCTGCGCCGCACATGAGCAGCGCGGGCCATGCACTTGTCTTTGGGGGCCGCCGTCCGGCGTGACCTCGGCAAGGATGGACCGGTCCGCCGCGATCCGCGAACGACGTGGGCGACGTGATAGACCCCCGATCCGAGCCCATTTCGCGCGATGGGTCGCGCGTCTCGCGTGGACTCGCGAGGTGGCGCCCGCGGCACGCGCCTCGCATTAGGCGCTTTCATGACCATCTCACGCACCGTCGCTTGCCTCGCTCTCGCCGCTCTCCCACTCGTCGCAGCGTGCTCGGCGTCACCGGACGCCGGCGACGAGGACGATGCCACGTCGAGTGTCGACGCCATCACGCGCAGTGAAATCGTCACCCGCGCCCAGCAATGGGTGGCCCTCGGCGTTCCGTACTGTGGTGGAGTCCGCAACGGAACCGACTACATCTGCGGCGGCACGTGCAACCGGCCCTCGGCCGCCTGGAACAACTACCGCACCGACTGCTCCGGCTTCGTCTCCTGGGCGTGGCAAGTCACCGACGATCCGGACACCTACCTCTACGTCAGCGATCGCTCGGGCAACAACGGCTGGCACACCATCCCGATCAACAGCCTCGTCGCCGGTGACGCCGTCGTCACGAAGGGCCACATCAAGATTTTCGACTCGTTCGCCGGCACGAGCTCTGCGAAAATTTACGAGGAATACGACTGCGACGAGGTCGCGCGGCACACCACCCAAGGGTTCTGGCGCAGCGGCAGCTTCATCTACTTCAACGGCGACTCTCGGCCCTACCACGCCATCCGTCGCAATGGCCTCACGGGGCCCGCTTCGCCGCCCGCCCCGCCGAGCTCTAGCTGCAACGTCCACTCCGACGGCAAGCTCTATTGCAACAACACGCAGGGTTCAGCGATGTACTCGGCGCCCAATTACAGTGGCAGCGTCGTCAATCACCTTCGCACCTCGCCGAGCTGGTTCGAGTGCTGGACGACCGGTGAGCTCCACGCGGGCGGCAACCACACCTGGTACCGTACCATCGGCGACGACAACGGGAACCGCGGCTACATCCCCGCCGTTCATTTGGACACGACGAGCGCGTTCGACGCCAACCCGTCAGCCAACGGTCTCAAGCACTGCCAGTGACTCACCCGCGCCTCGAAGCCTATCTCCCTGCGATCCACGTGCTGCACCTCGGTGAGGTGACGTCACGCTATGGCGTGTCGCCGGGGGAATTGATGCAGGGGCTAGGCTTCGACGGCCGTGATCTGACGCAACCCGACGAGCGCATCTCCATCGACGATGCCGAACGGATCACCGAGCGCGCGGTCACTCTCTCCGGAGAGCCCGCGCTCGGCTGGCTCTTGGGCTTGCAGATGCGGATATCCGCCTATGGCTATTTGGGGTTCGCGGCGATGGTCGCCTCTACCCTCGGCGAAGCGATCGCGCTCGTTTCGCACTTCACGCCAACGCGCACCAACGCCGTTGGGATGCGCCTCGTCACTGAGGGTAGGATGGCTTCAATCGTGATCGAAGAGCTCGTCCCCCTCGGCGCCGCACGCGACATGATCGTGAGCGCCCTGATGGAGAGCACGCGCCAGATTGGGCGCGCCCTCACCGGCGAGGTGCTCCGCGGACGGCTCGAGGTCGCGACGCCCGAACCCCCGTACTTCGCCCGATTGTGCACGGACTTTCCGGACGTGTACTTCGGATGCGCCGAAAATAGGCTCGTGTTCGACGCCGCGCTCCTCGAGCTTCCGCTCGTGCTCGCCGACCCTTCGGCGCTCCGGCTGGCGTTGGACAACTGCGAGCGGGAGCTCACGCGCGTTCGCGATGCGCGCCAGGTGTCTGCACGCGTGCGCGCCGTCCTCGGGCGCGACGAAGGACTGGGCGCGAGCCTCGAGAGCGTCGCGGAGGTCATCGGCTCGGCGCCGCGAACGCTGAAGCGCAGGCTCGCGACCGAAGGGACGACGTTCTCCGATCTCCGCGACGATGCTCGCCGTGAGAAAGGGCTTCGCCTCGTCAGCTCGTCGTCGATGCCGCTCGAAGCGATCGCGGGGCGTTTGGGATACGCGACCTTGGCGAGCTTTCATCGCGCGTACCGACGCTGGACTGGAAATGCCCCGTCGGACGATCGTCGGCACCCGGGGACGGCTTCGGTCCAAGGCTAAGGCGAGCCGACGGATTCGAGCCTCGTTCGCGTTCAGAGCTAGGATACGTCTCTCGCGTGGCGACCCTCGAAATCACTCAGCGACTGATGTCTGTGTCCGCGGAGTACGACGTTCGCGAGGCGGGCTCCAAGGTATCGATCCAACGCGTCAAGGGCGAGCTGATGACCACGTCGCCGCTCCTTCGCCTTCGCGACGCGATAAGCAAAGATCTCGTCCTTACCCTGAGCGGCAACGTCCTCAAGACGCGCTTTCAGATCCGCAGCCCGAAGGACGACGAGCTCGCGCTCATCAATTTCTCCGCGGTGGCATTCCACAAGAGCTTCACGATGAGCGTCCACGGCACGGGCTTTCACGCGAGCGCAGACGTCGTCGGGATCATCAAAGACATCTACGATTGCAGAGACAACGACGGCAAGGTCGCCCTCCGGATCCAGAAGGAGCCCGGCGTGCGCGACCGATTCCTCCTCGAGACGAAGGACGAGCGCGCCATCTCCCAGGACGTCGCCGTCCTCGTCGCGATCGCCGTTCACTGCCGTTTTTACGAGTGATCACAACCCCTCGAGCGTCCGGCCTGCGCTGAGCAAAAACGCGTCGGTGAGGGAGTCGCGCTCTGGAGAGGTGGCATGCGCGAGGGACGATGGACAAAACGAAACGAGGCGGCGATCGCTCGCCACCTCATTCCCCTACTGCGTACGAATCAGCGCTAGCTCAATTCGCAGGCGTAGGCGCCGGCGGTGTCGCCTTCTCGGCAAGCGGCTTGAGAGGCTCTTCGAGAGCGGCCTCCAAAACCTGCTCCATCTTCGCCGTGAAGATGAACTCGAGCGAATCCTTCACCTCGGCCGGCACTTCGTCGAGATCTGCCCTGTTCTTGTCCGGTACGATGACGCGCTTGATGCCTGCGCGGTGAGCGGCGAGCACCTTCTCTTTGAGACCGCCGATCGGCAAGACGCGACCGCGTAGCGAGATCTCTCCGGTCATCGCCACGTCGTGGCGGACGCGGATGCCCGTGAGGAGCGAGACGAGCGCCGTGAACATCGTCACACCGGCCGACGGGCCGTCCTTCGGCATCGCGCCGGCAGGAATGTGAATGTGGATGTCGCTCTTCTCCAAGAAGTCGCGGCTGATGCCGAACCTCTCTGCGTTCGCGCGGACGTAGCTGAGGGCTGCGTGCGCGCTCTCCTTCATGACGTCACCGAGCTGCCCCGTGAGCTGCAGCTTGCCGGTTCCGTACATCCGCGTCGCTTCGATGAAGAGAATCTCACCGCCGACGCTCGTCCAGGCAAGACCGGTCGCCACGCCCGCTTCTTCGGTGCGCTCTGCGACCTCGCTCGTGAAGCGGATCGCGCCTAAGAACTCGCGAACCTGGTCCTCGGTCTCGATCTTGCGCGGCGTGAGATCGCCTTCGGCGATCTTGACCGCAACGCCACGAATGACGCTCGCGATCTGCCGTTCGAGGGTACGAACGCCTGCTTCGCGCGTGTAGCCGTCGATGATGATCTCGGTGGCTGCGTCGGTGAAGTCGAGCTGCTCCTTCGTGATGCCGTGCTCCTCGATCTGTTTGGGGATCAAGTGCTGGCGGGCGATCGCGAGCTTCTCGCGGCGCGTGTAACCCGGGATTTCAAGGATTTCCATGCGGTCGCGGAGGGGCGCCGGGATCGGGTCGGCGACGTTCGCCGTAGCGACGAACATGATGTTCGAGAGGTCGTACGGGATCTCGAGGTAGTGGTCCGCGAACGTGTTGTTCTGCTCGGGGTCCAAGACTTCGAGGAGCGCCGCCGCGGGATCGCCGCGGAAGTCGTGACCGATCTTGTCGACCTCGTCCATCATGAAGACCGGGTTGATCGTTCCGACCTTCTTCATGCCCTGAACGATCTGACCGGGGAGCGCGCCGACGTACGTTCGGCGATGGCCACGAATGGCCGCTTCGTCGTGCACGCCGCCGAGCGAGATGCGGTGGAACTTCCGACCGAGCGCCCGCGCGATCGAGCGACCGAGCGACGTCTTACCAACGCCAGGCGGTCCGATGAGGCAGAGGATCGGCCCCTTCTTGTCCTTCTTCAGCTTGCGGACGGCGAGGTACTCGAGGATGCGCTTCTTCACCTTCTCGAGGCCGTAGTGGTCTTCGTCGAGCACCTTGCGGACGCTCGCGATCTCCATGTTGTCCGGCGTCTGGAGCGTCCACGGCAGATCGAAGATCCAGTCGAGGTAGGTCCTGACGACGGTGTACTCGGCCGAGCCGACCTGCATGTTACGGAGGCGCTTGATCTGCTTTTTGGCGACCTGCTCGGCCTCCGACGGCAGATTGAGCTTCTGGAGACGATCTTCGAGACCGTCGAGGTCTCCCTGATCACCGTCGTCCTCGCCGAGCTCTTCTTTGATCGCCTTGAGCTGTTGGCGGAGGACGTATTCACGCTGGTTTTTGCCCATCTCCTCTTTGATCTGGGAGTTGATGCGCTCGCGCATCTTGAGGATCTCCAGCTGGCGCGTCAGGAGCTTCAGCACCTTACGGATGCGCTCTTTGACGTCGACCGTCTCGAGCAGCTGCGCCTTCTCTTCGACCGGGGCGTCGAGGTTGCCCGCGACCAAGTCGGCCAGCGCGCCGGGCGCCTGGATCGAATCGATGAGCGAGCCCGCTTCACGCGGGAGCTCCGGCATCAGCTGGATGACCTGCTTGGCGATGTCACGGAGGCTCATGCTGAGCGCCTCTGCTTCGTCGTCGTCGAGCGCGGCCTCATCGAGGCGCTTGATCTTCGCCTTCAAGTACGGCCCTTGCTGCGTCACCTCTTCGAGACTGATGCGGGTGAGGCCCTGCAAAATGAGCGAGTAGTTGCCGCTCGAGTGCTTCAGCGCCTTCAAGACGCGCGCCGCGCAACCGACCGTATGGAGGTCTTCCGAGCCTGGATCGTCAGTCGACGGATCGCGCTGGGCGAAGATCGCGATAACGGGGCTCGACAGGTTGTCTACGTCTTCGACGAGGGCGACCGACTTCTCGCGCCCGACATCGAAGGGCTGGACGGCTCCGGGGAAGAGAACCGCGTTGCGGATCGGCAATACCGGAAGCTCGTCGCCGAACTGAACGACGTCTTCGTCCTGCGGCGGCTTCGGAGGATTTTTCTTATCGGTCATGGGTGATGATCCTCGGGGGGAACGGACTACGATCGAAGATAAACATACGGCACGAACTTCGCTACTGGCGAAACTGGCGACGCACGGGTCTGGGCATCACGTCTTTAGAGACGCTCGCGCTAGGCCTCTTGCGCCAGGGCCTCTTACGCCAGGGCCTCTTACGCCAGACTGGGGAGGCCGGCGCCCGCTGCCGCTCCCGTCAAGCGCTGCCCTTGAGCATCTTGCAGACGGTGAGACCGTTCGTCGTGAGCGTATACGGCCGCACGAATGTGCCGCTCGAGGTCGATGACGGCCGCGGCGGATGCTTTTTGACGAGCCCGCCCTCGACGAGCTCGGCGAGGCCACGAAGGACCGACGGGCTCGGCAACTTCACCGAACGGGCGATTTCATAGAGATGCGCGCCTTCCTTCCCCCGATGCGCCGACAGGTGCATCAGCACCCGAACCTGACGATCCGAGAAGAAACGCGCAAACCCTTCGATCGTGCTGCGAGCCGGCTTTTTCTTTTCAGTCATGAACAGCAGCGTAACCAGCTGCGCTCTACGCGCACAAGCAAATCCGTGCTCGAGGCGCTAACTAGATGTCGGTTCGGTCAACTTGGAGCGCGAAGCGACTTTCGGCAGCAGCCTGTGCTCGGCCCGCTCAGGGATCGAGGAGATGAATCGTCAGGCCGGTCGCCACCTTCGGGTAAAAGAAGGTGCTCTTCTGCGGCATGACCTCGCCCGCCTCGGCGACTTGGCGGACGACCTGGGGCGGGGTCGGGTTCATGAGGAAGAGGCAGCTCCCCTTGCCTGCCTTCAGCTCTGCGAGCGCCTGCTTTGCGTTCTGCGGGTACCAGAGGTTGGTCTTAGCGGCCTGGGCTTCCTTGGTCAGGCCGACGATCCCTTCGAGGAGCACGCCATGCAGGACGGCGACGTCCGATTCACGCAGCGCCTTTACTTGCGGGCCGACGACGGGGTGCTTCGCGAGGTCGGCGTCTTTCTTGAGGACGAGGAGCGTCGCTCGGCCGTCCGGCGCGCAGGCGACGAACGCGGGGCGCGTCTGCTGCTTCAACGCGGCGATGAAGTCGTCGGCGGAGCCTTCGAGCGCGGTCACGTCGAAGAGCGTCTTGGCCTTCTCGACGAGCGTGTCGAACGCGAACCCGGCGACGTCGTGGAGATGGCGGTGCGTCGGGTAGACGCGCAGGCCCGGATCATCGCCGTTGGCGAAGAACACCATGAAATAGCGATGCGGAGCGACCGACGCGGGCGCATTCGGCGGCGGCGCCTTGCCGCGCGCGACGAGCTCGGCCTCGATCTCGTCGCGGACGCGAAGCGCGGTCTCGTAGCGGTGATGACCGTCGGCGATGAGGAGGGGCGCCTGCGACGCCCCGCCGACGATCGTCTCGATCGCCTCCGGTGACGACACCTTACCGAGCTTGTGGACGATGCCGTCCGACGTCTCGAACGTAGCGAGCTCCTTGGCGGTGGCGAGCGGCGCGTCGAGCGCCTTCTGCGGATCGCTGTAGAGCAAAAAGCCCGGGCTCAGGTTGGTGCGCGTCGCCCGGAACAGCTTCCAGCGGTCTTCCTTCGGACCCGAGAGCGTGCGCTCGTGTGGGAGCACCTTCTTCTCGTCGTAGGTCGCGAGCTTCACGAGCCCGAGGAAGCCGCGGCGCGTCGCCTTGCGGTCGGTGCCGGGCTCGGTGAACGTCTGCTCGTAGAGATAGAAGGCGGGCTCGGGATCGCGGACGAGCACGTCCTCGGCACGCCAGGCGGCCAGGAGCTCCGCCGCATGCGTGTACCTTGCATCCATTTCCCCTTCGGGGAGGATCAAGCGGACGACGTTGTGCGGATCGCGCGCGGCGAGGGCCTCGCGTTCCTCGGGTCCGATGACGTCGTACGGCGGGGCGACGACGGCGGCGAGGCCGTGCGCGAGCTTGGTCAGGTCGTAGCGGAGGGGGGTGAGCGGGGCGAGCTGCATCGGGCAAGCGCTGTAGCACGAATTGTCTGTCGTCACTGGACCGAAGGCAGATAAAGACCTTGAAAAATAGGCGAATCGGCGTGCACCCGCGAGAAAGACGCGTATCGTTTCGCGAGATGCGCAGGGCAATCGTTGGGCTGGTTTCGGCGTTCGGTTTTTCCGTTATGGCGCTCGCCGCGTGCGGCAGCGACAGTAATGACGGCATGGCCACGGATGCCGGCACCGACGCCCGCGTCCATCACGAGGCCGGCGTCGCCGACACGTTCGTTCCGTACGTGCCGCTCGGCATCCAGTGCCACGACACCCCCTACCCCGACGCCGGCACTGTCGGGCTCGACCCGATCCCGCCGTCCGAAGACGCGGGCGATGCGGGCGTGGACGACGACGCGGGTCCGGCGCTAGGTCCGCCACAAGGGGTCTCCTACGGTGGCCCCATCCTCGCGCATCCGCGCGTCGTGCCGATCACCTACGCGGATGACGAGTACGCCGACCAGATCGAGGATTTCGTGGGCTCGATCGGCTGCACCGACTATTGGCGCCAGGTCGTGAGCGAGTACGGCGTTGGCCAACTCGAGATGGTAACCCCCGTGCGCCTCACCACCGCCGCCCCCGCGTCGATCAACGACTCGCAGATCGCCTCCTACATCCAGCGGCAGATCAAGGCCGGCGCGCCGGGCTTCGTGGGTTACCCAAAGGACGTCATCTTCGCGTTCTACTTCCCGACGACGACGACGATCGAGCTCTTCGGCTCGGAGAGCTGCAGCTCGTTCGGCGGCTACCACAACAGCGTTCACCTCTTGGACGGCACGACCGTCGCCTATGCCGTCATGGCGCGCTGCGAGGACACGATCGACGAGCTGACCGGCACCTCCGCGCACGAGTTCGTCGAAGCGGTGACCGATCCGAACCCGGAGACCAACCCCGCGTATCTGATGCCGGACGACGCGCACATCGCGTTCGCGTTCGGCGCGGGCGGTGAGCTCGCCGACCTCTGCACGTTTTACGGGGACGCGATGTACATCCCCGACGGCTACTTTTTCACCGTCCAGCGCTCGTGGTCGAATAAGTCGATCGCGGCGGGCCACAACCCGTGCGTCCCGGTCGTCCCCGGCGGCTACGTCTCCGCGATCCCCGACGAGCCCGACACCATCTCGGTCAAGAACGTCGGCCCTTCGACGACGCGCGGCGTCGCGATCCCGCTCGGCGGGACGCGCACGATTGACATTCACCTTAGGACCGACAACCCCGCGATCACGAACTGGACGGTCGCCGCCAGCGACCCCTCGAAATTCACTGAGGGCGAGGCGCACCTGACCTTGAGCCTCGACTCGACGACGGGTACCCCGGGCGGAGTGATCCACCTCACGATCACCCGAGACAGCAAGGGTCAGATCTACGGTGCCGAGCCGTTCACGTTGCACTCGCGCGCCAACGGCCACGATTCCACCTGGGTCGGCGTCGTCGGCGATCCGTGAAAAGACACGGACTGCGGCTGGTGGGTTAGCCACCACCGTCGGCGCTCTCAACCTCGCCAGGCACCGATGTCCATGCGCATCTGGGCGCCGCGGAAGCGGATCGCGCTCGCTGCGCCGTAGGCCCGTTCGCGTGCGACCTCGAACGATTCGCCGACGCCGACCACGTTCAAGACGCGGCCGCCACTGGTAACGATAGTGCCGTCGCGCTTGCTCGCCGTGCCGGCGTGGAGGACGTGTGCGTCGTCGACGGTCGCGGCAGCGTCGAGGCCGTGGATCGCGTCGCCGGTGCGGACGATACCAGGGTAGCCGGCGGCCGCCATCACGACCGAGACCGCGGCCCCGGGCTCGATGTCGGCGCGGCCGTCGAGCGTGTCGCCGGTCGCCGCGGCGTAGAGGAGCTCGTACAGGCCGTTGGTGAGCGGCGCCAATACCGACGTCTCGGGGTCGCCGAAGCGGACGTTGAACTCGAGGAGCGTCGGCTCACCGCGATCGATCATGACGCCGGCGAAGAGGACCCCCGTGAACGGCGCGCCCTCGGCCTTCATCGCTTCGAGCGCAGGCAAGACGATGCGCGTCATGATCTTCGCCTGGACCTCGGCGGTCACGATCGGCGCGGGGGCGTACGCGCCCATCCCACCGGTGTTCGGGCCCTTGTCGCCGTCGCGTAGGCGCTTGTGATCTTGCGCTGCGAGGAGCGGAAAGACGCCGCGCGCGGAGCACACGACGTGGAAGCTCGCCTCGCGACCCGCGAGCAGCTCCTCGATGACGACGACGCTACCGGCGTCACCGAACACGCGGTCGCGCATCGCGTGCTGGATCGCCACGCACGCTTCGTCGGCATCGGCGGCGACGGTGACCCCTTTGCCGGCGGCGAGGCCGTCGGCTTTGACGACGATCGGACGGCCGGCGGCGCGAACGTAGGCCTCGGCCTTCGCGGCGTCGTCGAAGACCTCGAACGCGGCGGTAGGGACGTGCGCCCGCTTGCATAGGCGCTTCATGAAGGCCTTCGAGCCTTCAAGGCGAGCGGCGCTCTTGCTTGGCCCGAAGACCGGAATCTTCGCGGCCCGAAGAGCATCGGAGAGGCCGAGCGTGAGCGGGAGCTCGGGGCCGACGACGACGAGATCCACGCCTTCTCGACGGGCGACGTTGACGATCCCCTTCACATCATCGACCTTGGCGCTCGCGTTCTTGCCGACCGCGGCCGTGCCGGGATTGCCGGGCGTGCACACGATGTGTGCGCCTTCCCCAGAGAGGCGCCGCGCGAGCGCATGCTCGCGCGCACCGGCACCGACGACGAGAACGGTCCTATCGCGCATGACGACGAGCGGAGGCTAGCGTATTCTCAATCGTCGGATGGCCGAACAAGCACGGCAGCCGGTCGCGATTCGCGTGATGCGGCCCTATCAGACCGAAGAGGAGCTGCTCGACAAAGAGCTCGAGACGCTCACGCGCACGAGCATCGTCCTCGTGGGCGCGCAGTCGCGCCCGCAAGGCGTCGTGCTCCGCTTCGAGGTCTTGCTCGAGACCGGGACCTCGCTCCTGCGTGGCGAAGGTCGCGTGGTCGGCTTCAAAGAGAAGGCGTTCGGCGAAGCCTCGGGGCTCACGCTCCGCTTCACTCGTCTCGACACGCGTTCGAAGGCGCTCGTCGACAAAGCGGCGGCGATTCGCGATGCACGTGCTCGTGCGTCGCTCGACGCGTCGATGACCAGCTCGTCT
>CAJDWT010000111.1_pt1 | contig 12570 bp, 9 predicted proteins | sample 7391671 | NCBI WGS metagenome assembly CAJDWT01 (sample SAMEA7055729, study PRJEB34461) | soil metagenome | biome: terrestrial ecosystem; feature: Peninsula; material: soil | place: Antarctica | collected 2016
CGCGGGCCCGACGTGGACGTCGCGGCTCAGGAGGAGCGCGCCGGAGCCTAGGAGCGTGGCAACGACGATCGCGCTGAAGACGCGGCGTCCCAGACGGTCGGCGGCGCGGGAGAGCTCGGGATCGGGCGCGCGCACGACGAGGCGACCGAGGCGTAGATCCTCAAGGACCTCGCGCAGCTGCATCGGCATGTCGTAGCCGGCGCGAGAGAGCTGCTCGACGCCGCGCCAGAGCTCGTTGCCGATGCGCTGCGGGGAATAGCGGCGCTTCAGGAGATCGATGAAATACGGCGCGGACTCACTGAAGACGTCGAGGTCCGGGTCGAGCTGCTTGCCGATCCCCTCGAGGGTCATGAGCGCCTTGCCCACAAGCATGAAGTCGGGCGGGACCTCGATGCCGTACTTCATCGCGCCCTGAACGAGGTCGCGGATCATCGACGACAGCTCGATCTCCTTGAGCGGCTTGCCGAGGTACTTCTCCGCGAGCATCGCCACCTCGGCCCGGTACTCGCGCATGTCGACCTTCTTGGTCGGTCGGCCGATGAGATAAATGGCGTCGGCGACGGCGTAGGCGTCTTTGCGCGCGGCTGCGACCATCAGATCGATCGTGCGGTCGCGGAGCTCGGGCGAGAGCCGACCCACCATGCCGAGATCGATGAGCCCGATGACGGGCTCCTCCGGGGTGCCGAGGATGATGATGTTTCCCGGATGCGGATCGGCGTGGAAGAAGCCGTCCTGGAAGCACATCTGGATGACGAGGGCGGTCGCTCGCTTGGCGAGGACCGGTCCGTCGAAGCCTTCGGCCAAGGCCTTGTCGATCTTTCGACCGTCGAAGAATTCAAGCGTGAGGACGCGTTTGGCCGATGCCTGGCGATAGACCTTCGGAAAGCGGACCGTCGTCGAGCCCTTGAAGTTTTCGGCGAAGCGCTCGGCGTTGTCGGCCTCGACGGTGAAGTCGAGCTCGCTCGTGATCGACCTGTCGAACTGCTGGACGAGCCCGACCGGCGAGTAGATCTTCGTCTCCGGAATCGCACGCTCGAGCGCGGCGGCCATGATGTGCAAAAGCTCGAGGTCGCGCGCGACCGTCGACTGCACGTTCGGCCGTTGGACCTTCACGACGACCTCGACCTCGCCTTCGGGCGTGGCGAGCACCGCGCGGTGCACCTGACCGATCGACGCGGTCGCGAGCGGCTTCTCGTCGAACGAGACGAACACGTGCTCGATCGTGTCGGCGAGGCTCGCTTCGACGACCTCGCGAATCTCCGCGAAGGCAGCGGGCGGGACGTCGTCCTGGAGCTTCTTCAGCTCGACGATGAGCGCGGGCGGCATCAAGTCGGGCCGCGTGGACGCGATCTGACCGAGCTTGATGAACGACGGACCGAGATCTTGGAGGGTCAGCCGTACGCGCTCGTGGAACGAGACGCGCTTCTTCTCTTCCTCGCCTTTGGCGAGCTCTTCGGGCGCGATTTCGAGCGCTTCGTCGCCGTCGCTGGAGGGCTTCGGCTCGCCGCGCTTTCGGCCGATACCGACGCGCGCGACGATCTCGCCGAAGCCGTGGCGCACGAGGACCGCCGAGATCTCGCGTAGACGAGCGAGATCCCGGACCGCCGTGAGGAGGTTCATGACGCGAGCTTACTACCGAACGAAGGAGCGACCGACACGTCGGTCAAGACGAACGCGGCGCGGGCCGCGGAACGTCACGGGCCTGCGTCGATAACGATGCCGCCTGAGTCCGAGATCGGACCGGCGTCAGGGATCGGGCCCGGGCACGCTTTGGGCTCACAGCGATAGGCGAGGCCGCCGTCCGTGTTGTTGCCAACGCATTGGCACTGGTCGACGTTCGGGCTCGTCTGACCTTCGCACGTGGCGCCGTTGTAGTAACAGACGAGGCCAGGCGTACCGCAGGCGACGTTGTCCTTCTCGTCTTGCGGGCAGTCCTTGTCGTTCGCCGGACCCGGCGTGATGCACTTGACGGTCGTCGCGTCGTCGATGGGGTTGCCCGGGCCGTCGGCGCAGGCCCACGTGCCGCCGACGCAGTTGCAGGTCGCCGTCTGGTGGAGGAAGTCGCCGCCGCAGTACGAGATCGCGCATCTCTGCGGGCCGTTGACGACACACGCCTTGCCGACCGTCGCCTCGAGCGAGAGCGGGCACGAGCCCACTCCAGCGTCCGGGGTCGCACCGGGGCTGTCGTCCGAGCAACCCGTGACCATCGTGGTTGCACCGAAAATCGTGACTGCCGTGAGTGCGGCGAGGCTAGCTGCTGCGCGGATCGAGAAGGTGAAGGAGGCCATGGGTACCTTTCAGGGGGCACCCACATAACGTGCGGGTGACAAAACCTCAACTCCCCTTTTCGCTTTTCGGGCGCCCAGATGGCGGTTTTTTGCGCGAATTGAATGACGCACGCGGCCGAAGATCGCACCGGCCGTCAGCGAACGCGAACGAGACTGCCTTTTTCCAACTCGGTCGGAAACACGGCGGTAAAACCGCGAGGTAGATGCGGCCACGTGAAGTCGAAGAGACGCGCGGCGTCGAGCGGCGCGAGGTTCACGCAGCCGTGGCTCCTGACGCGCCCGAACTCCCGATGCCAGAACGCACCGTGCAGACCGACGGCATGGTCGAAGAACTGCACGAAAGGCACGTCCTCGATCGAATAGTGCTGGTCGACGTCGTCGCGGTCGACGTTGCCCATGTCGGTCGACAGGAGCTTCACCCACACGCGGTGGATACCGCGCGGCGTCGCCGTGTCGGTGCCTTGCGCGCCGCGACCCGACGACATGAGCGTCGCGAAGACCGGGGTCGTCCCTTCGTAAGCAACGACCGTCTGGCTCGCGAGCTCGACATCGAGCCAGCGCTCGCCCGGCGCGAGATCGGCCGGCGGCGCGACGATCGTCGGATGCGCGAGGTCTCTCGACGGGACCCACGCTTCGGGCTCGACGCCGTCGTCGGAGATGCGGGTGAAGGTCACGTTGCCGACCGCGCGCTCTTCGCGCCACGGCACCTTCTCGAAGCGCACGTGCGTCGACGGCGTCGTCGCCTTCCCCTTTGCGAGCGAGCGCACCGTCGTCTTGTCGGCGACGACCCACGCGAAGTCGATTTGTCCGCCGACGACGTCCTCGCCGTGGAACGCCGACGGGCGCGAAGGGACGAGCGCCGACATCTCGACCCAGTGGCCGTGGCTCGTCCTTCCCCACCACTTTCCCGCGATCGATCGCTCTAGGACGATCGCCACGCCCCAACCCGCCTCGAGCTCTTGGTCGGGCTGATCGCTGTCGGCCGTCTCGGGATGCGCGAACGCCCACGCGCCGTCTCGACCGACGAAGTAGTAGCGATACGGAAGGCCGTCGGAATAGACGCTGCGCGCTTGCGAATCGGGGGGGTCGGCCGAGAGCTCGACCGAGTCCGAGCACACCCAAGCGAGCGGCCCGATCTCGAGCCAGCGCCCGAAGCAGCTCGCGCCGCGCTTCGCCCCGTAGAGCGGAAGACGCGCATTTTCAGCCAAAACACCGCGTTTTTGATCGATTTTCCCTGGCGCAGCGAACACCGAGATGTCGGCGCCATGCGGAACGACGGAGCGCGCCCAGGTCGGGAGCGGGATATCGCCCGGATCTGTCCACGGCGGCACCGATGTGTCGGCCTTGGCAGAGACAGACCAGAGCAGCAACGCGGCCGCGGCGAACGTCTTCGGGCCCATCGCTCTCACCCACGCGTCTGCGGAAGTCGCAACGTGAAGGTCGCGCCGCGGCTCGAGGATTGGACCTCGACGGTGCCGTTGTGCTCTTCGGCGATCTTCTTCACGATCGCGAGACCGAGCCCCGTTCCCCCTTTTTTCCCGCTCGTCACGAAGCTCTGGAAGAGACGAGGCGCGATCTCTTTCGGGATGCCCGGGCCGGTGTCGGAGAACTGGAGGATGAGATCGTCGTCCTCGCGGAAGACGCGAATGGTGAATTTACCGCCGCGCCCGGCCATCGCCTCTTCGGCGTTGCGGGCGAGGTTGTGGACGACCCGCAGGATCTTCCCTTCGTCGAGCTTGGCGGTGCCTTTGTCTTTGAGCTCGAGCGCGAATTCGATGCCGCGCTTCGCGAGCTGCGGCTCGAGCTGGTCCTTCACGTCGTTGAAGAACTGCCCGAGGTAGACCTTGCGGATGAGGACGTTGCGCTCGCCGCGCGCGAACTCGAGGACGTCGCGCTGCATCGCGCTGATGTGGTCGAACTGTTTGAGGATCAGCTTCGCGTATTCGTCGCGCTTGGCGTCGCTCTTTTCCCGATCCATCAGCTGCACGTAGCCACTGATGAGCGTGAGCGGCGTCTTGAGATCGTGGATGACGCCCGACAAAAGCCGGCCGATCGTGGTGAGGCGCTCTTCGCGCTCGCGTTCTTCACGGGCGAGCTGCAGGCGGATGGCGGTCGATGCGTTAGCGGCGATCAAGAGCAAGAGCGCGCGGTCTTCGTCCGAGAACGACTGCGACGCTCGCTTGTTGTAGAGCGCGATCGACCCCATCGAGCGCCCTTCTTCCCCTTCGAGCGGGACCGCGAGCGCGCTCTCGCACTCGAAGCCGATGAGCTCGTCGAGTAGCTTGTCGGCGCGCGTGTCGGCCTCACCCGCAGCCATCATCACGACCTCGTCGTGGAGCATCGAGTGGCCGATGAGCCCCTGCCCTTCATCCATCGGCAAGCGACGCATCTTCTTGTGCTTCGTGTCGACGACGTGGAGGCTCACGCCCGCCGTTTGCCGCAAGGCGACGGCGGCTGCTTTCGCCTCACACGAGCGCATCGCCTCCCCGAGGACGGCCATGAAGAGCTCGTCGAGCGACGCCGCGCGCGCCATCGCGCTCTCGAGCGAAAAGAGGAGCTTCAAATCGCGGACGCGATTCTCGAGCTGGCTCTTGGTCTCGATGAGCTGCATGTTTTTCTGGATCACCGACAAAAACAGGCGCGAATTGTCGATGCTCACCGAGGCCTGGGTGCTGAGCGCGGCGAGGAGCATGGCGTCTTCGGTCGTGAAGTCTCCCTGGTGCTTGTTCAACACCTGGACGACGCCGATCGTCCTGCCCAAATGATTTTTCATCGGCACGGCCAAGACCGAGCGCGTGCGGTATCCCGATGAGAGGTCCCACTCCGGCTTGAAGCGCGGGTCTCGATACGGGTCGCGGACGTGGAGTGGCTGGCCGGTGCTGGCGACGTGACCGGCGATGCCGTCGCCCATTTTCAGGCGAATCGATTTGACCTCGGAGCCCTGAACAATGCGGGAAACGAGCTCGTTCGTGCTCTCGTCGAGCAAATAGAGCGTCGCGCGGTCGGCCTCGAGCGCCTCGGTGATTTTATTGAGAATAAGCTCCAAGACCTCGTCAAGATCGACGGTCGCGCCGAGCGCGAGGCCGACCTCACGAAGGGCCGTGCTGACGCGCCGTTCGTGCTGGAGCGCGTCCTCCAGGCGCCGAAGCTTGGCGTCCGCGCTCGCGGAAAGGCTCGCCGACGAGGGCTCCTCCGCCAGCACGGTTTCTTCTTTGGCACCCACCGGCTCATCGTACCAAACTCGAGCGTCTTCTGCGGTGGTCTGGAATTTCGAGACGAACCGGGCTAAACACGCTGCGTCGTGAAACGCACCCTCATCGTCACGCCGACCTACAACGAGAAAGACAACTTGCCGCGTTTCATCGACGCGGTGCGCGGTGCCGCGCCCGACGCCGATATCCTGGTCGTCGACGACGGCTCCCCCGACGGAACCGGTGACCTCGCCGACGCCATCGCGGCCAAAGACAGCCACGTGCGCGTCATGCACCGCGCGGGGAAACAGGGGCTGGGCACCGCCTACGTCCAAGCGTTCACCAAAGGCCTCGCCGAAGGCTACGACCAGTTCTTCGAAATGGACGCCGATCTCTCGCACGACGTGCGCTACCTGCCGGCGTTCTTCCGTGCGTTGGAAGAGGGGGCGGACGTCGTCATCGGCTCGCGCAACATTCCGGGCGGCGGCGTCGAAGGCTGGGGCCTCGGCCGCCACGTCATCTCCAAGGGCGGCTCGCTCTATTCGCGCACTATCCTCGGCCTGCCGGTCAAGGATCTCACGAGCGGCTACAAGGCGTTCTCGCGCCGCGCGCTCGAGGCGATCGACCTCCGCACGGTGCACTCGAACGGCTACTCGTTCCAGATCGAGATGACCTTCCGCGCGGTCTTGCGCGGCATGAAGATCAAAGAGGTCCCGATCGTCTTCGTCGACCGCACCGCGGGCCAGTCGAAGATGAGCCGAAAGATCTTCGCAGAGGCGGTCGGGGTGGTGTGGAAATTACGGTTCGATGCCTTGAGGGGTAAGCTTTGAGCTCAGCGGCTCGACCGCTTACCTGACTCTGGCGGGCCTTGCAGGCCCCTCATTTTCCTGCGGAAAATGAGCCTCCCCACGCGTCGCTGCCGCGAAGCGCTTTGCGGACGCAAAGCGCGATTTCAAGATCGCTGGCGTGTCGCCTCGTTTCACTCGGCTCACCGTTCGCGGGCGTAAGAGGCTCGCGTGATACGGTTCGGAGATGAGTCGAGGTCGGGCGATCGTTCTCGGGCTGATCGGCGTCTGGGTCGTCGCGGTCGGGTGCTCGAGTAGCTCCGGCGATGATCTTGGTGTGGGGGATGGCGCTTCGGGTGGTGGTGGTGATTCTGGGGTCGACGCTACGGTGAGCTCGGATGGCGGGCCGACTGTTTCGGTCGATTCTGGCAGCGCGGATTCCGGCGGCCTTGCTGATGGCGGCCGTGATCTTTCGACCGATAGCTCGCTCTTTTACGGCTCCACGAGCAGGTGCGCGACCGCGGGCGTGCAGCTCTGCGAGGACTTCGAGAGCGGCAATCTCGACACGGCGACGTGGAAGGTCGTCGGCAAGACACCGACGGTCGACGGCATCCAGCACGCGCGCGGCGCGAAAGCTCTGCACATCGTGGTCGACGGTGACGGCGCCTCGATGATCCAAGAGAAGAAGACGTTCCCCGAGCCCGACAACACCTATTGGGGCCGCATCTTCGTCTACTTCGACAAAATCCCGGCGCACATCCAGACCGACGGCGGCATGACGTATTCGCACTGGACCTTCGCCTACGGCCAAGGCACCGGCGCCACCACCGGCCAGATTCGCCTGAGCGGACAGCTCCAAAAAACGGGTGCAAGCTACATCAATTACTTCGGCGTCGGTACCGATGACAAGAGCGCGACCGGCACGGGCGACTGGACCGCTTCGGACGACGATCCGGCCGGGAGCCCGATGGGCGTACCCACCGGCAAGTGGGCGTGCATCGAGTGGCTGCACGACGGCAAGAACGACGTGACGCGCTTCTTCTGGGACGCGGTCGAGCACACCTCGCTCGCGACCAGCGCGAAGAAGCACCGCGGCGTCGCCACGAACGACTACATCATGCCGAGCTTCACGAGCACGACGATCGGCTGGCAAGAATACCAAGCGAGCACGCAGACCTTCGAGATGTGGGTCGACGAGATCGCGATCGACACGAATCGGATCGGATGCGTTCAGTAGCCGCGGTCGCGCTCGTGTGGCTCGGGGTGCTCGCCGCGTGCGAGCCTTCGGGCGGAGGCACGCCCGCAATCGTCCCCCCGCCGACCACCGCACACCCGGTCGATCAGCCGCAAATTCCGCTCGATTTCGGATCACCGGTCGACGCCGGCGCGCCGTCACCGCCCTCGCCTACCCCCGACGCAGGAGTCGCCGTCGTAGCCACTCCAGCGACGACCGCGTTCGATGCGGGTACGCCACCGCCGCCACAAGACAAGTGCATCGAGGCGAAGACGACGCAGCGTGAGACGTGCTCGAAGCCCGAGAAACAGTGCAACTACGCCGACGGCGTATCCTGCCTCTGTCAAACCTCGCAGTGCGTGACGCCAGCCGGCCCAGTCCCCAACTGCGAGCCGAAGCAATTTTGGACGTGCCGCACCGACGGCTGCCCAATGCACGTGCGCGGCGCCGCGTGCACGAAAGAAGGGCGCCAGTGCACCGAGAGCTTGAGCTTCTGCTCGACCGCCTACACCTGCCGAGGCGCAAAATACGTCCAAACCGGACAACCCAACTGCGCGCCAGCCGCCCGACCCCACAGCGAAGACTGACGCATCACCAACCTCTTCATGTGGGGTAGTGGCTAGCAGTCAGTGAGCCGAGTGAAACGAGGCGACCCGCCAGCGATCTTGAAATCGCGGTTTCGTCAGAAACCGTTTTCGCGAAGCGAAGCCTGGGGGAGGCTCATTTGCGGAGCAAATGAGGGGGCCCGTAGGCCCCGCCAGAGTCAGTGCAGCGGTCAGGCAACGAGCCAACGCTCGCCGGAGAGACCCCGCCGCAGCAGCCAAATCGACCCCCGGTCAGACCGCATCCTGAATGTCATCGAGCACCTCCACCACGGAGATCTCCAAGACAGACACATCCTCCGCGCGCACGTCGATCGTGTGCACGGGGCTTGGTGGCGGTGATGGCGGGAACATCCGCTCCATCTCCGCGGCTTCGCGCGGGAGCGGCGGGGGACGGAGCGCTGAGCGCGGCGGCATCGCCATCGCCGGGAGCGGACCGGATTGGGAGCCCGAGGTCTCTGCGCTGCCGAGCGTGGTCGATTCGTAGATAGAGTCCGAGTGCGGCGGGACCGACGGCGGCGGAAGCGCGGGGGCGACAGGCTGACGGGCTTTGAGCGGCTGGCAGAGGGGGTCCAAGATGCGGCGCGCGTACATTGGCAGATCGTAGGTGCGGCTCAGGAGCTCTTCGCTCGTGATGAAGTTCTCGTGACGCTCCCACGCACCGACCGATTTACGCAGGGCGAGCTCGCCGCGCGCACCGGAGCGACGCGCGATCTCGCGCGCGACCGGCGCAATCGCCATGACGATCCGACGGCACAATGTCTCGGGGCTGACCTCGGTGATCGGGCGGCCTTCGAAGAGCGCGCGCTTCATCGTGCGGCGTGACCTCTTGAGATCGTCACTCGACGCGCAGACGAAGCGCCAGAGGCGGAGGATGATCGAACGGTCGTCGGCGCCGAGCTCGAAGGGCTCGCTCTTCTCACCCTGATTATCGATCGTACGGAACAAGGCCTTCGGCGTTTCGTTGCGGAAATTCAGCTCGATTTCGACGCAGTCGGGCTTACGCGGCTTCTTGTTGAAGCTGATCTTGCCGTGTCCTTCGCCGATGACGAACGCGCGGATGAAGAGGTCGTCGAGCTTGAACGGACGGGGCTCGATGCGCTTCTTCAGGAAGCCGACCTTCTTCGGAACGTCGACGATCGTGCCTTCGCAGATCTCGCGCACGCGGCGAGTCTTGCGCCAGGCGTGGACGTCGGGGACGCCTACCTCGAAGCTCGCCTGGATACCGAACGACGAGCTCGTCGTGACGATAGCGCCCGAGCCTTCGTCGGAGGTGACGACCGAGAGCTCGACGTCGGTCTTCGGGACGTCGTGGATGGCGAGGAAGCTCTCGAGGGCGAGATGGACGTCGGCGCGCGCGGCCTCGATCGTCTTGCGCGATCCGGCGACGGCTTCGTCGCTCTCTTGCTCGAGCGAGGCGATCTGCGCTTCGACCGTCGCGCGTGCGGCGGAGAGCAGGCGCGTGCCGGTCTGCACGACGCGCGGCGAGCGGGCGGCGTTGCGCTCGGCCATGATCGCATCACGAACGGCGGTGCCGAGCTCGACGAGGTGCTTGTGCTCGACGTGACGAATCTGCTCGGTCTGCGCGGCGGAGTCCTGCGCTTCGAGGATCACGGTCTCGGATTGGAGCAGCTGCACGCAGCACGTGACGGCGTCGTCGATCGTGCGGACGAAGTCCATGTCGTACGGGAACGGCGTCGAGTCACCGTAGACGTAGGTCGTGCCGGCCTTCGACGCGCGGAGCGCGGCCTGGCCGTGGACGAGCGCGCTGCGCGGCGGCGGCTCGGTCGCATACGCGGGCGTGGGCTTCGACTGCGGCGTGAGGAGGACGGCAGACGAGTGCTTGCGGAGCGTGACCGCCTCGGTCAAAAACGGATTGTTCTGCGTGGTCGCGTTCGGGCGCTTGGTGATGATCGCGCGGCCCGGGCGTGCATTGCTCAAGGACGGCCGGCTCGAGATCGGTTTCGAGACCCGCTGCGATACCGGAGGGGGCATGCTCGGGCGCGGCGGCGCGCTCGAGATCGACGCCGACGTGGAGCGCGGCGGCGGGGGCGCCAGCACGTGGCTCGATGGCGGAACGAGAACGAGTCCTTTTTTGCTCATCGGATGCCTCCTCTCGACGTCGGGCCGAGGACCTGGTGCTCGCTTTGTCCATCAGCTCGAAGGTGGGCGTAGATCATGAAGGGCTCTTAAGTGCCGATTTCTCGGGGATCGCGGTGGAGAAGACCCGCTGACGCACTCTCTTACGCAATCGGTGCGCCAACGATGAAGAGGCAACGATTCGCGTCATTTTCGCCCCGAACGGGCTCCTGTGGGAGGGCGATGGTGCTCAGCGCATGTTCACGGCGAAGACGCGGACGCCGAACAAGACCCCGTTGAACGCGGCGGACTGATCGGAGCTCGTCCGCCAGAGCAGCGGCGACGCGTACGCGCAGACCCAGCCGCCGCCATCCTTGCTTCCGCCGAACGCGCCGAAGCCCGCGCACGCGGAGAGGTCGGCATCGAGGCCGAACGAAGCCCCCGCCGCGCCGATGTCGACGGTGAGCGGTCCCTGGGTGAGCGTGCCCTTGAGCGAATAGAATTCGAGCGCGGGCTGCGCGTGCGCGAGGACGAGCCAGTGCGCGTTGCCGATGTGGAGACCGACGCCGGGCAAGAGGAGCTCGCCCCAGCTCTCGTTGACGAGATGGATGTCGACCCGGCCGTTGTCGTCGGAGATCGATCGATCGAGGCCCGTGCTGATCGGATACGCGACGCGAATGCCGAGGAGCGGGAACTGGAACGGCGCCCTCGTGACGTAGCCGACCTGCAGCTCGGCGCCGATCAGCCCGGCGCCGCTGTTCGCGCGGAGCGTGTGGTGATCGAGACCGTGATAGGTGAAGCCGTCGGGCGTCGTGAAGTTGGTGAGCCCGGGCGGGTTGGCGAGATAGCCGAGGAAGAGGCCGCCCTCGAACGAGAGCCCGGCGATCGTCGTCTCTTCATGTGGCACGCCGTCGGCGGCGGTCACCGGCGGAGGCTCTGCGCTCGGCTCTGCGCCTGGGCCCGAATCTGAATCAGGCCCGTGGACGTCGGCGTGGGCGAGGCGGCCGGCCGTGAGCACGAAAGCGATTGAGGCTGCGGCCAAAATGGGCGCAAAACGAGGCGTTCGAGCGCGAAACGACATGACCGATTCTGTGGACCGACGAGCGAGCGCGCCCGTCGATGCATTCCGGATCACAGCTTTTGCGCGGCGATGACGACGTGCGGGTACGGCAGGATGTCGGGCACGCGGACGATGCGGACCTTGAACCCGAGGTCGGTCAGCATGCGGCCCCATTCGCGGTGATGGCGATAGGTGAGCTCGTCGTCGAAGCCGACCATAAGGCGGTCGAGGTATTCGGTGAACTTGAGGCCGAGCCAGGGCTCGGTCGTGATGTCTTTGATGAGCAGCATGCCGTTCGGACGGAGGAGATCACGCAGGCGCTCGAGGACGGGGAGCTGATCTTTTTCGGGGATGTGGTGCATGACGTCGAGGACGTAGGCCGCGTCGAACGGGCCCTCGATCGAGACGTCACGGACGTCACCCTGCAGGAAGCGATGCTTCGAGAGACCGAGCTTGGCGGCGACGTCGGTCGCCATCGCGACGCGGCGTCCGTTCGGATCGACGCCGGTGATCTGGCGACGCGGATGCGTCTGACCGAAGTAGGCGGCGAAGAGCCCGAAGCCGCAACCGACGTCGAGGATCTTTCCTTCGTCGGTGAGCATCAGGTCCATGACGCTCAAGAGCTTGGTGCGCAGGATCGAGAAGCGGATGTGTGCGTACACGCGCTCGACCAGCGGGAGCGCATTGGCGATGTTGGCGACCGCCTGGCGACCGAAGACCTCGGGCGCCTCGAAGACCGGCGAAGGACGACGCGACGACGGCGGCGGCGCCTCACGCCCAGCGCGCGCGACGCCAGCGGCATTTCCCGAGGATTTGCGAGCGGAAGCGTGGTCCACGGATGGTCCATCGCAAGAGGAGCCGGCGCCGTCAAGCGCCGTCGCGCGTAGAAGGGGCTCATGATGCATGTCCTCGAACGCGATCGGCTCGTCGCTCGCCCCAAGAGCGACGTCCTCGCCTTCTCGGAACGAGACGATGAAGACGCTCTTCCCGCGCGCTAAGAGCCACGCGCCGCCCGCGTCCGTCTCTCTCGAATTTTCACCCTGCGCGAGAGGGCCGCGCTAGATTCCTCTCGTTCACGCGCCCGTAGCTCAGCTGGATAGAGCGTCGGCCTTCGAAGCCGAATGTCGCAGGTTCGATTCCTGCCGGGCGTACCCCGAGAAAATGGCTCGATTTCGCGTTTCGGCGAAAAGGAGCGTGGCAACTTCGTGGCAAGCGTCGAAGCGCTGCTTCGGGCTGCTGCCGAGGGCCATGTTTCGTTCTCGAGGACGACCGTCGAGGAGCTCGGGCAGCTGCTCGGCGAGCTGCTGACCGAAGAGGTGAAGGCGCGCGGC
>CAJDWT010000218.1_pt1 | contig 12541 bp, 8 predicted proteins | sample 7391671 | NCBI WGS metagenome assembly CAJDWT01 (sample SAMEA7055729, study PRJEB34461) | soil metagenome | biome: terrestrial ecosystem; feature: Peninsula; material: soil | place: Antarctica | collected 2016
CTATCGCAAGCGAGGAGCGAAAGCGAACGAGCGCCCTCGGCTAGCGATCTTGGTCGCGGTTTTGTCCGAAGCGAAGCGGAGGCAAAACCGTTTCGCGTAAGCGAAGCGTGGGGAGGCTCATTTTGCGCAGCAAAATGAGGGGCCGGAACGGCCCACTAGAGTGGAAGACGCCGGCTGGACGCTAACTTAAAGCCCCTGGGCCGGCGTCGCCATCAAGTCGTCAACGATCGCATGGGGCGGTCTTCGCGCGAGGACTCCGTCCGAGAGCGCGGCGAAGATGGGGGCTACGACTCCGTGAGCTTTGTTCCAGGCGGCGATGCGGGGGAGGAGCTCTACGGCTTCGATTCGTTCGTTCGCGGCGTGGGCGGCCTCTTCGATGCTCTTGCCGGCGGCGAGGGCTTTGCCGAAGCGGACCTCGGGGCGGTCTTCTTGCTCGATCGACGCGAGGAGATCGCCGTAGCCGGCGAGACCGAGGAGCGTGCGCTCTTCGCCACCCGCCGATGCGGCGATGCGTGCGGCTTCGCCGACGCCGCGGGAGATGAGCGCCGCGACGAGGCCGGGGCTCACGTGCGAGCCGTGGGCGTAGCCGATGCCGATCGCGAGGCACCCGACGAGCGCGCTCGCCCATTCGACGCCGACGAGGTCCGGGCTGGTGTAGACGCGGAGCGCTGGCCCGCTGAACGCGGCGGTGACGGCGCGATTCACCTCCGGGAAATGCGAGCCACAGACGAGCAGGCACGGCCGGCCAGCGAGCAGATCCTCGGACAAGACCGGGCCACCGAGCGCGCCGACCCGCCGCGCCGGCGTCTCACGACGGATGATCTCGGTGAGCGGGATGACGTCGTCGCCCCCCTCTTTGACCGCGTGGGCGAGGCCGCGAATCCCGTGGACGACGAGATGCCGTCCGTCGATGACGTCACCCAGCGCGCGCGCGACGTCGGCCAACACGGCCGACGGGACCGCGAGGAGGATCAGCCGCGAGTGCTCGGCGATGTCCTTCGCGTCCTTGGTTTGGCGTACCCCTTCCGGGAGATTCGTCAGCGCACGTCGCGATTGGATCAGGACCGGGGTCCCGACGCGCGCAGCTGCCGCCGCGAGACCGAGTCCCCACGCTCCACCGCCCACCACCGAGAGGCCAGGCTTGAACACCCCTCGGTCGTATCACGATTCGTTTTTCGCCTGGGCGTGCCGTTACTGCTGCTGCAGCGCGTAACGTGTGTCGCGGCCGACGGCGTGATCGAGCTGCACGCGGGCGACGCGCGAGTCGACGCTCGCGTTGAGCGCGTCGAGACGGGCGCGCGTGAGGTCGGTCTCCGAGTCGGTGAGCGTCGTCGAGGTCGCCCGGCCGTTGTTGAAGAGCTCGCGTGCGACGCGGTAGGCCTCGGTCGCGCTCGCGAGCTGACGCTTGGTCGACTCCAGCGCGGCGTCGGCCTCTTGCACCTTTTGGAAGGCCTGGAGGACCTCGATTTGGATGCCGTCGCGCGTCGTCCCCTTCTGCGCTTCGAGCTGCGCGGCCTGGGCCTCGTACTGGTTGCCGCCCGCGCGCGCGGTCAGGATGTCGTTCGGCGACCACGTCGCCTGCACGCCGACGTCCCAGGTCGGGAACCACGTCGAGGTCGCGGGGAAAATACGCGGGTTCGGGTTCGCGTACGTGGCGTCACCGAAGGCACTCACGACGGGGTAGTAGCCTGCGTGCTGCACGCTCGCCTGTTTGCGTGCCGCCTCGGCGTTGGCATCGATGCTCTTGACCTCGAGCCGCTGCGAGATCGCCTCGTTCTCGAGCGCGTTCGGGTTGCCGACAATCGGCGTCGGTTTGCCTTGCAGGCTCTCGCCTGGGGAGAGCACCTCTTCGTCCTTCGCGTGCATCGCCACGCGAATCTGCTTCTCGGTCAGATCGGCGAGGTTCTTCGACTGGATGACCTGGAGCTCGGCGGCCGCGACCGCGGTCTCGGCGCGAAGCACATCGGCCTTGGACGCATTGCCGACCGCGAACTGGTTGTTGGCGTCCTTCAAGTGGTTGCGCTGATCGTCGAGCGCCTGCTCGGCGACCGTCACCGCTCCGCGCGCGCGGAGCCAGCTGTAGAATGCAATCTTTCCGTCGGCTGCCGATTTGGCCCGCGCCGTCGCGACGTCGTACTTGGCCGCGTCCTGCGCCAGCGTCGCCGCCGTGTAACCCTGGTTGATCCGGAAGAAGTAGTCCGAGATCGGGACCACGAGCGAGGCGGCGAGCGACCAGTTGTCGAGCACGAGCGGGAACGAGAGGGGAACGTCGATGACCTTGGCGCCGCTCCCTTCGACCGTTGTGTTGGTCGGCAATGGTTGATTGTTCGGACCGACAAGCACGCTCAGGCTGCCGAGGCTCGGCGGCGTGAAGCTCGAGAGACGCGTGTAGCCCGCTTTGGCGCTCAACCTCGGCAGCCAATTGGCCCACGCGGCGTCGACCCGTGCGGCGGCAGCGGCGAGCGCCTGCTCAGACGCCTTCGCCGAGTAGCTCGTCTCCGCGGCGCGCTTGCCGACCACGTCGGCGGTGATGCCGTTCGGCGTCGTACGCAAGAGCTCACTGTCAAGCGGAGTCTCGGCAGGCGGCGGCGCGCTCTGCAAGCCCGGGTCGGCCGCCGGGGTCTGGGCCGGCGTCGTCTGAGCCGGCGCTCGGCCGGGGGGCGTTTGCGCGAGCGCGGCCGGCGCAGCGAGAACGACCGCGGCGCCGAGGAGGATTGCATTCTGCACGTTTCGCCGACTGAGCACGCCTTCAGACCTTCGCATCGCCGTATCCCTCGATTTCCCCACACTTGCTACCGACCGGGCCACATGGCGCCCGCCGTTATCCCGCGTCCCTTTTAAGGTCGCTTGCCCCCGCACGGAACCTTTGCTTCGTCCGGTTCACGCTTCTTCGCAGTCAGCGGCCTTTTTGCGCGCAGTTTCTCGCACTTTTCAAGTCGATTCGAGTGAAGCTCTCCGCGCACACCCTGCCGACGAGGTGAGATAGTTCGGTGCCAAATTAGTTCGGAACCGTCCAGCGTCAAGCCCCTTCGCGTAGGATGAAGAGCTCGACCTCATGCAATCGCTCGATCTCGCCGCGGTCCTCGGCCGTCTCGAAGCCGCGTGCATCGAAACGCCTCACGGCGTCATCGCCTTCGACGCCGACGGAACGCTTTGGAGCGGTGACGTCGGCGAAGACTTCTTCCACGCGCTCATCGCGCGCCGCGCGATCCGTGATTTCGCACGCGACGCGCTCGTCGCCGAAGCCCACCAGCATCACGTCAAGGTCGAGCTCGGCGCCTCGCCCACCGACGTCGCGCGTGCGCTCTATGACGCCTACGTCGAAGGTCGCTACCCCGAAGAGCGGGTCTGCGAAATGATGGCCTGGGCCTGCGCAGGCTGGGAAAAGAGCGAGATCGAAAAGCATTGCCGCGGCGTCATCGAGGTCGGCCGGCTCACCTCCCGCATCCACGAAGAGGTGTACGGCGTCCTGCAGTGGGCTCGCGAGCGCGGCGTCCGCACGCTCGTCGTCAGCGCCTCGCCTCGTGAGGTCGTCGAGATGGGCGTCGCGAAGCTCGGCATCTTGCCCGAGGACGTCGTCGCCTCGAGCTCGGAGTACTTGAAGGACAAGCTCACGACCCAGATCGAGCGGCCGATCCCCTACGCGGAGGGGAAGGTCACCGCGCTCCGCAAGGTCATCGGCGACTTGCCGCTCATCGCCGCGTTCGGCGACAACGCGTTCGACATCGCGCTCCTCTCCCAAGCGCGCGTCGCGGTCGCGGTCCGTCCGAAGGAGCGCCTCCGTGCGCGTGCGGACGAGGTCCCGGGTCTCGTCGAGCTCGTCTACACGCCGCCGCGCGCGAAGCTCGAGACCCAGACCGCGCAGGCGTTCCTCGAGCCCGATCCCCCCTTGCCTTCGTTCGACGAGCCCGTCACGCGCCGTGAGCCAACATCGGAGGAACCGCCCGAAATGGAAGTTAACGAAGAAGACGACGACGTCCACGAAGCCCACGAATCGCTGCGCATGCTCGCCTCCGGCTCGACCGACATCGGCCGCGGTCGCAAGCACAACGAGGACACCGTCCTCGTCCGCCGCGATCTCGAGCTCTACGTCGTCGCCGACGGCGCCGGTGGTCACAACGCAGGCAACGTCGCCTCCGCGCTCGCGACGACCTCGATCGCCAACGCGTTCGAGACCACCGCCGACCAGATGCACGACCGGCCGGACATCGACAACTTCGGTCTCTATGTCGACGCGCGCCGGCTCGCCTCCGCGATCCACAAGGCGAACAAGGACATCGTCGAGCTCGCCAAGAGCTCGCAGCGCTTCCGCGGCATGGGCACGACCGTCGTCGCCGTCGTCCCTTCGCTGAGCTCGGGTGTCATCCACGTCGCGCACGTCGGCGACTCGCGTTGCTATCGGTGGCGCATGGGTCAGCTCGAAGCGCTCACGCACGACCACTCGCTCTTGAACGACGTGCTCGAGCGCTGGCCCGACGTCGAGGACGCGGCGATCGCCAAGCTCCCACGCAACGTCGTCACGCGCGCGCTCGGCATGGAAGAGACGGTGCGCGCGAGCGTCCGCACGTTCGAGCTGATGGACGGCGACCGCTATCTCCTTTGCTCCGACGGCGTCACCGACACGCTCGACCACGAGACGCTCGCCGCCATGGTCGGCGACAAGAAGACCCCCGAGCAGATCGTCAAGCGCCTCATCGACAGCGCGAACATGGCAGGCGCGAAGGACAACCTCGCCGCGCTCGTCTTGATCTGCGAGCTCGTCCCCGGCGCCGCCCATCCTGGCGTACGCGCCCGCCCTGCGCGCCGTCGCCTCGCCACCCGCAGCGAAGAAGAGATCCGCGCCGAGCTCGAGCGTTCGCGTGACGAGAGCAGCCCCGAGATCATCATCATCGAGGTCGAGGACTCGCCGACCGTCGTGCCCGCCAACAGCGCGAGCGACGAATGGATCGACGCGCTCGACACGCTCGTAGGCCACAAGAAGGAAGACAAGCAGCCGCATTAAAGCGGATTTCAGTGGCGTGGAACGGACATGCCAATGGCAATCACTTTAGGCTCGTTGTCCCCGAAAACCAGGTGCATTTCGGATCGTGCGCGGTTGCGGTATAAACGCGCGCGATGGATTTCGAGCTCTCCGAAGAACAGAAAATGATCCGTGACACCGCCCGCGACTTCGCGGCGCGTGAGGTCGCTCCCAAAGCAAGAGCAGAAGAAGAACGTCCTCACGCCGAGCGCGCAGGGGAAGATGCTCGGCTGCTTTGCGCTCACCGAGCCGATGAGCGGCTCCGACGCGCAGACGATGGTGACGACCGCCACGAAGAAGGACGGCGGCTGGGTCATCGACGGCGCCAAGAACTGGATAACGAACGGCCCGCACGCCGACCACGTCATCGTCTTCGCCATCACCGACAAGGTCGGCGGCGATCCGGCGAAGGGCATCCCGCCGAAGCTGAAACACACGGCGTTCCTCGTTCCGCGCGGCGCCGCCGGCTTCACGCAGAACCCGCCCGACCACAAGCTCGGCATCCATGCCGCGCACTCCTGCACGATCTTCTTCGAAAATTGCTTCATCCCGGACTCGGCCGTCATCGGCAAGATCGGCGAAGGCTTCAAGGTGGCGATGACCACGCTCGACGGCGGCCGCATTGGCATCGCCTCGCAGGCGCTCGGCATTGCGAAGGCGGCGCTCGAGACGTCGGTCGCGTACTCGAAGGAGCGAAAGAGCTTCGGCGTGACGATCTCGAACCACCAGGCGATCCAATTCATGCTCGCCGACATGGCGACCGAGCTCGACGCCGCGCGCCTCCTCACCTGGCGCGCCGCCGCGATGAAAGACGCCGGCGTGAAGCACTCCAAGGAGAGCGCGATCGCCAAGCTCTACGCGAGCGAGATGGCGACGCGCGTCGCCCACAAGGCGATCCAGATCCACGGCGGCTACGGCTACTCGGCCGAGTTCCCGGTCGAGCGCAACTACCGTGACGCCCGCATCACCGAGATTTACGAAGGCACGAGCGAGATCCAGCGCATTGTCATCGCCGCCAGCCTTCTCCACGCATGAGCATGCACACTGCACGCAGAATCGGCTTGTTTTGTGGCGCTCTTTCGCTCCTGGGCGCCTGCGGTGGCGGGGCTCCGCCTCCTGCTGCTTCGCCCTCGAACGATGCGTCCTCCTCGTCCGGCCCGCGAAGCGGCGACGCGAACACCCCGCAGGTCTCGCAGGAGCTCGGCTCGATCGACCCGGACGCGGTCGAGGGTCAGTTCGAGAAGCTCCAAGGCAAGATCAACGGCTGCTACAAGCAAGGCCTCGGCCGGATCGAGTACCTGAACGGCGACGTCTCCGTCTTCCTGCGCATCGGCACCGATGGCGCGGTGAGGTACGGCTACTTCGAAGATTCCTCGCTCGGCGATCGCGAGACCGAAAAGTGCATCCTGAGCACGCTCTCCGGCGCCTCGTGGCCGAAGCCGCAAGGCGGTGAGGCCGAGGTCCGCAAATCCTTCGGCTTCGACGCCCCGGGCGACGTCCGCGCCCCCACCGCCTGGAGCAGCGACAAGATCGCCTCCGCGCTCGGCAAGGCCCAGAGCCAGATCGACGCCTGCAAAGCCGGCGTGAGCGGCACATTCAAAGGCGCCGTCTACGTGCAGCCCGACGGCAAAAAGGGGAAGGTCCAGGCCGTCGGTCTCGCCGCTCCTTCGAAAGAGGGAGCCGAAAAGATCGACTGCCTCGTCGGCGTAATCGAAGGGCTCGAGCTCCCCTCGCCCGGCAGCTACGCCGCCAAGGCTCCGCTCGGCCTCTAACATGAGCGTCGGGCCTCCGACATGAGGACGAGCGGCGCTCTCCTCACGTTGCTCGTCGTGGGCGCGGTGGCATGTGGTGGCAGCACGCTGACACCGCGGCGCGAGCTCTCGCTCGGCAACGGCGCCGTCGCGACGCTCGCCACCGACGGCAGCTTCACGATCACCAAGGGCGGCGCCGTGATCCTCCGAACCGCCGGCGGAAAGCCGCTATTTTCCCGCGTGCTCGACATCGACGATCCGGCCGGCTTCCACGACCCGAAGTCGCTCGAAGACCTCTCGTTCGAGCACGTCGACGACGCGGTCGTCTCGATGGACTCTCCATCGAACGGGGTACTTCATCTCACGACGACCGACGACGGCGCGTCCACCGTGCTCGTGTCGCTCGCGCTCGCCTCGGACGACGGCTTCTACGGCGGGCTCGGCGAACGGTTCGAGCACGCCGACGCCCGCGGCAGCGTCGTCGGCATGCAGCTCGAGATCGACGGGACGTACGAGTCGGCGACGACCGACCGCCACGTCCCCGTCCCTTGGTTCGTGTCCTCGAACGGCTACGCCGTCTTCGTGAAGAGCCGCGAATCCGGCGCGTTCGACGTCGCCGCGACCGACCCCGCCGTGGTGCGCGGCACCTTCGAAGGCAAGGCGATGGACGTGACCATCATCGTCGACGCCGACCCCCTCGCCGCCGTCGCCAAGCTCGTCCAAATGACCGGCTTGCCGCGCAAGACGCCCGTCACCGCCCTCGCGCCGATGATGTGGCGCCACGTCGACGACCAAGCCCAGCTCATGGCCGACCTCGCCAAGATCCGGTCGCTCAAGATCCCGACGACCACCTTCTGGATCGACGACGGCTGGCAGACCGGCTTCAACACCATGGACTTCGATCGGGCCAAATACCCGGACGTTCGAGCCGTCGCCGAGACGGCGAAGGCGCTCGGCTTCGAGATGTGGGGTTGGAACAGCCCGTACCTCGAGAACGCGAAGAACCCGCCCGCGAACGACGCGCAGGCGCTCTACGCACAAGCAGACGCCGCCGGCTACTTCGTGAAGGGTGCCGGCGGTCAGACGTTCATCGCGCCCGGCCCCGACTCCGACGTGGGCTTCGGCCTGGTCGATTTCACCGATCCCGACGCACGCGCGTTCTGGGCCGGCCGCGTCGGCGGCGCGGTCTCCACTTTGTTCCACGGGTTCAAGCTCGACTACGCCGAGGACGCCATCCCCGACCTCTTGAACGCACGCCTCGGGCTCCGCTACCACGACGGGTCGACCGACCGCACCGCGCGCGCGTATCCGCTCGGCTATCATGGCGCCTATCGCGATGCGCTCGCGAGCACCGCGAACGGAGGAGTGCTCATCGTCCGCGCATCGACCTACGGCGGCGCGACCGTTGCCGACATCGTGTGGCCCGGCGACCTCGACAACGCGTTCCAACATCGCGGAGACCAAGGCCCCAAAGCGCTGCTCGTCGGCGGCCTCCCCGCCTCCGTCGTCGCCGGCCAGTCACTCGCGGCCTCGGGCTTCCCGCTCTACGGCGCGGACATCGCAGGCTACCGCGGCGACGCGCCCACGAAGGAGTCGCTCCTCCGCTGGAGCGAAGCGTCCGCGCTGTCGATGGTGATGCAGCTCGGCCCGGGCGAGAAGAAATACCCTTGGAATTACGACTCGGAGGTGATCGCCGTCTACACGCAGTTGGCGGCGCTCCATCAGAAGCTCGTGCCGTACCTCGCCACTGTCCTCACCGACGCACAGGCGAATGGCACGCCGACGATCCGCTCGTTGCCGCTCGCCTTCCCGCACGACGCGAAGGCTATGGCGGCGGCCGACGACGAGTGGCTGCTCGGTCCCTCGCTCCTGGCCGCGCCGGTCGTGACCGCGGGGGCGACGAATCGCTCGGTGTACCTTCCGGCCGGGACGTGGTTCTCGTGGTGGGACGGCTCACGGATCGACGGCCCGACGACGCTCACGGTCGGCGCACCGTTCGGAGAGCCGCCGCTCTTCGTGCGCGCCGGCGCGGCGTTGCCGCTCTTGCCCGACGGCATCGACACGCTCTTGCCCGCGACCGACGCGGCCACGATCGGCCTCGACAAGGTCGCCGGCAACGACGAAGCGATGCTCTGGCCGAGCGGCAACGCGAGGACGACGACGCTCGACGGCAGCGCCGTCACCGTCACCGACGATGCCAATGGCCTCGAGATCGGCTGGCAGCCGCATGGCGCCGGCAATGCCATCACCATCACCGCGGATCTTTCGGCTCGGGTTGGGAAGACCGGCGCGCTCACCAAGGTGGAGGCGAGGATGGGCGGCATCACGGTCGGCGATTCCGAGCCCGCCGTCCGTACGGCGACGACCAGCACGTACTATCTGGCGGGAAACAAGCTCGTTTTGCGCTTCGTCGGAGCGGGCGACGTCACGATTCAGTAGCGCTAAGATGCGCGCTCGATGCGCCTCCTCGTCGCTGATGCCTTCCCCGAAAAGCTCCTCGCCACCTTCGCTCCGCTTGGCTTCGTCGTCGACTACGCGCCAAAGCTGACGGCGGAACAATTGCCAGCCGCGATCGGCGATGCCCAGGTGTTGATCGTCCGCAGCACCAAGGTGAAGCGACCCGTCTTCGACGCGTCGAAAAAGCTCGAGCTCGTCATCCGCGCGGGCGCTGGCATCGACAACATCGACGTGAAGGCGGCGAGCGAGCGCGGCATCTATGTCGCCAACTGTCCGGGCAAGAACAGCGTCGCGGTCGCCGAGCTCACGATGGGGCTGATGCTCGCGCTCGATCGCCGCATCGCCGATACGACGCACGATCTCCGCACCGGCGTCTGGAACAAGACGACGTACGCCAAGGCCGACGGCATCAAAGGCAAGACGATGGGCATCGTCGGCTTCGGCGCGATCGGTCGCCTCGTCGCCGCGCGTGCGAACGCGTTCGACCTCGACGTGCTCATCTACAACGAGCCGCCGATCTTGGACGAAGAGGCTGAGGGGCTAGGCGTCACCGCCGTGGGGTCGCTCGCCGAGCTCGCCGAAAAGTCCGACATCGTCAGCATGCACGTGCCGTCCCTGCCCGGGACCCAGGGGCTCTGCAACGCGGCATTCTTCGCCAAAATGAAGACCGGCGCGATCTTCCTCAACACCAGCCGCGGGAGCATCCACGACGAGGCCGCGCTCGTCGCCGCGATGAAGGAGAAGGGCATCCGCGTCGGCTTGGACGTCTTCGCGAACGAGCCCGCCACCGGCGCCGGCGAGTTCTCACCCGAGATCGCCACGCTCCCCGGCTTCGTCGGCACCCACCACATCGGTGCGAGCACCGAGCAGGCCCAGAACGCGATCGCCGCCGAATGCGTGCGCATCTGTCGCGAGTTCGCGGCGACCGGCCTCGCGCCGAACGTCGTCAACATCGAGCGTCACTCGCCGGCGAAGCTGAAGCTCATCGTCCGCCACTACGACAAGGTCGGCGTCCTGGCCAACGTGCTCGGCATCGTCCGCAACCACGGCGTGAACGTCGAGGAGATGACGAACACGATCTTCGAAGGTGCGAAGACTGCCGTTGCGGTCGTGCGCATGAGCGAAGCGCCGTCCGGAAAATTGGTCGAGGAGATCGCGGCGCTGACCGACCAGGTGATCTCCGTCGACGTAAAATAGGGTCTTTTTCGCTCTATTTTCCGGATTGGAGCTTCTTCACGAGCGCGACGTACTTCGTCTTCGCGTCGTCTTTACCGATCCCCTTCTTGGTCGCCCACGCGTCGTATTTCGCGCGGCCCTTGAAGTCCATCATTCCGGGGCGCTTGCCGTCGCAGTCACCGATGGTGCCTTGCTTGTAGAGTGCATACAGCTCGAGGAGCTGGTCGTTCTCCGGCGTCGAGACGAGCGTCTTCACCTCGGCCTGCGCTGCTTCGAAGTCTTGGTCGATTGCCATGCGGCGATGCTACTCGCGAACGTCGCTCCGCGAGCTCCCCGATTTCCGGGTAGGCGCGAGCGACCCGAGCCGCTCAACGCGAGGCGATGGCGAGCCGCTTCATCATCTTCTGCAGACCGAACCGGGACAGACCGAGCATCTGCGCCGCTTTGGTCTGGTTGCCGCTGGTCTTCTCGAGGGCATCGCGCAAGAGCTCGGCCTCGAGCGCGTCGACGCGCGAACGGAGATCGTGACCGGCTGCGCGGGTACCGCGGGGACCACCGCGCGCGACGTCCTCCGAGAGCTCGGCGACGTCGATGCGGTCGTCCGGCGCGAGGACGATCGCGCGCCGGATCTCATTCTCGAGCTGACGCACGTTGCCAGGCCACGAGAACGCGGTGAGGCGATCGAGCGCAGCGCGCGTCAGCTTCGGTTTGCGCTCACCGGCGTGCTTGCTCAGGAAGAACTGCACGAGCGTCGGGATGTCGTCGGGGCGTTCGCGGAGCGCGGGGATCGTGATCGAGACGACGTTGAGGCGATAGAAGAGGTCTTCGCGGAACGTGCCGGCCGCGACCATCGACGCGAGGTCACGGTGAGTCGCGGCGATGATGCGGACGTCGACCTTGCGCGTGCGGTCACCACCGACGGGCCTGACCTCACCATCTTGGAGGACGCGGAGCAGCTTGGCCTGCATTGAGAGCGGCATTTCGCCGATTTCATCGAGGAAAAGCGTGCCACCGTCGGCGACCTCGAAGAGCCCCGCGCGGGAAGACGAGGCGCCGGTGAACGCGCCTTTGACGTGGCCGAAGAGCGTCGATTCGAGGAGCGACTCGGGGACCGAGGCGCAGTTCTCGGAGACGAAGGCCCGCTTCGCGCGCAGCCCGTTGGCGTGGAGAGCGCGGGCGACCAGCTCCTTGCCGGTGCCGGACTCGCCGTTCAAGAGGACCGGGATGTCGCTCGCGGTGACGCGGTCGACCACGCGGAGCATCGCTCGCATCGGCTTGCTGCGGCCGACGATCGACTCGTAGGCGTACCGGGTCGCAGCTTCGCCGCGGCTCGCGTCGAGCTCGACGAGCGCGGCGTCGAGCTTCGCTTCGGTGCGACTCAACATCTCGGCGAGCTCGGCGCGGGCGCGCTCGGCCCGGCGTGCGGCGCGGCGAAGAAGGACCTGGTCGCGCGCGTCGGTGATCGCCATCGCCGCCTGGCTCGCGATCAAGCGCACCCACGCGAGCTCGCGTGGCCCGAACGCGCCGCGCCGGGTCCTGTCGTCGAGGTAGACGACACCGAGCGTCTCTCCCCGTGCGACGAGCGGCACCGCGAGCACGCTGCGTAAACGAAGGGTGTGCACCGACGCGTGCAAATCACCGAGCGACGCGAATGCGTCAGTCGCGACCACGGCTTCGCCTCGCCTCATCGCTTCGCGGGCGATGCCGTGCGAGAGCGCGAGCTGCTCGCCGTCGAGATCCTCGCGCGCGAGGTTGCGGGCGGCACGTGGAACGAGCCTGTCGTTCGGCGCCTTCAAGAGGAGGAGCCCTCGCTCGACGCCGGACCAGAGGAGCATCGCGTCGAGAGCTTGCTCGAAGAGCGGACGGAGCCGGTCGCGACCGCCGAACGCGCGGACGAGCGTTTCGAGCGAGGCGATTTGCGCGGGCGCTAGCTCCACGCTCGGAGCGTCTCCTTCTTTCGCCCAGGCGACGTCGCTCAGCGCGGACGTGAACGCGGGAGGCGTGCTGGCGCGGAGCTTCGTCGCTGCCAGGCGTCGCTCGGTCTCGAACCGGCGCGCGGCTTCGCCGTCTCCGAGCGCGGTCGCGAGCGCCGCAGCGGCCGCGAGCGCCGGCCCACGCGAGCCGATCGACGCGGCGA
>CAJDWT010000114.1_pt1 | contig 12538 bp, 12 predicted proteins | sample 7391671 | NCBI WGS metagenome assembly CAJDWT01 (sample SAMEA7055729, study PRJEB34461) | soil metagenome | biome: terrestrial ecosystem; feature: Peninsula; material: soil | place: Antarctica | collected 2016
TGTCACTAGACTTTTACTCCGCGTCCGCCAAGACGGCGGGCTTTTGCATGGGTGCTGGCGCGGGCGTTGACGACTTCTTCGGGCGCTTCCACATCATGCCGTCGAGCCAGAAATGGTGGATGTTCACGAGCGCCATGACGAGCGAGAAGCTGCGGTCGGCGTCGATGCCGCCGGCGAAGCCCACGCCGTACGCGTAGCCTTCGAACACGACGTAGCCGATCGCCATCAAGACGATGAGGAGATACACGGGCCGCACGTCACCGAGACTCCGCGTGCGGTGGCTCGTTACCCCGAGATACTGAATGCAGTGGAAGAACGGGAGCGCATACGGGAACCAGAGCGCGATCTCGGGGTGGCCCCAGAGGTTGTTCGCGCCGACGAGGACGTTCGGGACGACGAACCAGAAGAAATTCACGCCGAGGAGGAGCCACACCATGCCGTCGAGGCCCTTGCCGGTGCGCTGCTTCACACGGACATGGGCGACGACGGCGGCGATCATGCTAACGGCGACGACAAAGAGGCCGAGCGGATACGCCCATCCGTAGGACGCCTTCGCGTTCAGCGCCTTCGCGCCGGTGCCACCGAACGCGCCGGCCGAGGCCGGGTCGATGAGGTTCAACGACATCATCATAAAGAGGGCGATGCCGACAAACGCGATCTGAAGCGGCAGCTTTTCGCGATCTTGAAGCGGACGCTTGTTGCGAGCGCTGTACATCGCGGAGATGCCGAAGTGCTGTGCGCTGTAGTGCCACGCCGACCACGTCAAGTAGATGCGCGTGACGGGCGAGAGCAGGACGTCGACCCAGTGCACGCTCACGATCGTGATCGGCACCATCACGGCGAGCGAGCCGAGGAGCCACTTGTAGACGCGCGGGTTTCTCGCCCGTTCTTTGAACGCGAGATGATAGGTCACCGCGTAGTGCGGCTGGTTCACCATCAGGCTGGCGTGCAAGAAGAACGCGACCATCGCCGCGCCGAAGCCTTTGACGAGGAAGGCGGTCGGGATCGCGAAGAGCGCGAAGACAAAGTAGAGCGCTCCGCCGATCAAAAAGATGTCGGCCCACTTGTTCCAGAGCCAGCGCCCTTGCGGCGCGCCAACGGTCGAGGGCCAAACGATTCCACCCTGGCTCATGCTCGAAGGATACGGCGCGCCCGGGAACCTGGTCAAACCGCGTCGGCATAACCCCTCATGCGTAGAATGTAGGTGCGAGCCCGGCCTATTTCGGCGGGCGGCTGCCGCTCATGGCCTGCTCCGAGACGCAGGTGGCGAGCGTTCCGCACGAGGCGTCGCCGTTGGTGACGTTCGTGTAGTCGATGGTGCCGTTGATGGCGTTGCCGGTGAGCGAGAAGGCCGCGGTCATCTTCACGAAGAAGGCGCAGCTGCCCGATTTGACACTCGTCGTGCCGGTCGCCGACAGGCTCACGGAGTCGCCGTTCGCATTTCCCTGCAGCGTGCCGATGCCGAGCGCACCGGTGTACACGGCGGCGAGCCCCTTGACGTCACCGCTCACGCTCGTGCCGTTCTGGGTGACGTCGAAACCCACCCCCTGCGCGGTTTGCCCGATCGTCCAGCCTTGGTAGTTGCAGTCGTTCTTCGAATCCGTGATCGAGAGCGAATAGCTGCCCGAGACGTCCGCGGGCGCGTCCGACGAGCTGCCGCAAGCAGCGAGCGTGAGAAGCGAAAGGGCGGTGAGGTTGAGCTGGAATCGCATCATGCCAGGGTACACGCGTTCGCGTGAGCTACGAGGCGACGACCTTGGTCGCGCCCCCGCTCGGGAATTTGACCCACATCGTCTTCGCCGCGTCGTCGTAGAAGGTGCCGATCGTCGCCGCGTCGAAGGCCGCGCGCGTCGTCTGGCTCGTCATCGAAGCCCCGTCCTGCGTGACGGACGCGGGCGCGGCTTCGGCCCGCACGCGCAAAATCGTCGGAAGGACGACGCGCGCGAGGTCGATCTCGAAACCGGCGCCGCTCGCCTTGGCGTCGAGCTCGGTCGTCGAGTCGTCGTCCTCGTGGAGCACGAACGAGCTCGCCATCCCGGGGTAGACGACGACGGTGAGCGCGCCCTTCGAGCCAGCGTCGCCGAACTGAGTGACGTCGTCGTCGACATGCATGGGCACGATCGCCCCTTCGCGGAAGTAGACGGGCATCCCCTTCGGATCGGCGGAAAAATCAGCCGAAACGGTGGTTCCGCCTTCGATCGGCGCCGCGCCCGCGTTCCAGTAGTCGTACCACTTGGCGCCCGCCGGGAGCGGCACTTGGCGCTTGCCCGTGTCGTCCAAGAGCGGCGCGACGAGCATCGCCTGTCCGAGCACATAACGGTCGTCGCCCTTGAGCGTCGCCGGATCGGCGACCGGGTTCATCACGTTGCCGTGCCCCGCGTACGCTTCCTCGGCGAGGCTGTAAAAGAACGGCACGATCGCGTGATGGAGCTTGGCCCAGTAGCGATAGACCATCGTGATCTCGTCGGCCTTCTGCTCCGCCGTCCACGGCGTGAGGTTCGCGCGAGAGTGGAGCTGCATGAACGGATTGAGCGCGCCGATCGCGGTCCAGCGCTCGAAGCTCGTCGGATTGAACGGAATGACGGGCCCGGTGAGGTTCTTGTCGTCGACGTTCAAGTAGCCGCCGATGTCGGAGCCGAGCACGACGTAGCCGGCCGCGGCCGAGATCATCATCTCGTCGAGCGCGTCGGCGAGGCCGATCCAGTCGCGGCGGTTGTCACCCATCCACGACACGCGCGAGTCCTCTTTCTTCGCATAGAAGCGCCCGGGCCATTGGTAGGACTCGTCCCACGCGCGGGTCATCGTGAGAAAATCGTTGCCGCGGGCCTTCACGCCGTACGCGAGAAAGTCGTGGTAATAGGCCTCGGAATACGCCTGCATGTCCTTCGGGCCATCGGCGGTCGCGACCGGGTAGTCGTCGATATACTCCTCGGCGAAGTCGAGCTTGAAGCCGTCGATGCCGTACGCGAAGAGCGTGTCCTCTTGCCGATGCCACCAAGCTGTCGCGTCCTGGTTGAAAAAATCGATGGCGCTGCCGCGGCCCTTCCACCAGAAATACAGGCTGCTTTGCTGCACGAAATAGTTGCAGTCTGCACCCGGTTGGTAGTTGGGCGCGGGGCCGTCGTACGTGTCGCCACCGTTCTCGATGTCGAAGCCGGTGACGTTCGTCATGCCGGTCACCCAGAGGACCATGCGCACGTTCTTGGCGTGCATGTCCTGCACGAAGGGGCCGAAGTTGCCGTAGCGATTCGGGTTGGGGACGAACGTGTTGTAGAAATTCTCCCACGGGCTGTCCAAGACGAGGACGCCGACCGGGATGTCACGCGAGAGGAATCCGTCGACGTAGTCGTAGCTGTCGTCGCGCGTAGAGATGTCCTTCGAGATCCACGGCTCGAACGCCCAGCGCGGCGTGTGCTTCGGCACCGGCGCGGAGAGATCATCGTGGTCGGTGCGCACGCACGCTGCGCCGCCGTCGGCTGCAGGCTGGTCGGGGGTGCTGCTCGACGAGCACGCACCGATGAGACAACCGACCATTGCCGCCGACGAGGAGCCGAGAAGCCAAGCGCGTTTCACGATGCGAGAAGATCTAACACGCGTTCGCGCGAGCCCCGCTCGTCCATCGGCTCATGCCTCGCGAGGCGAGCTCTCAGCTCGTCGAGACGAGCTCGAAGATGGTGATCTCCGCCCGGGTGCCGAGGCGCATGGGCGGCCCCCAATAGCCGGTGCCGGGGCTCACGTAGATTTGCGTGCCATCGTGATCGAAGAGCCCTTCGACGTACGGCTGGTCGAGCTTCACCATGAAGTTCCACGGAAAGAGCTGGCCACCGTGGGTGTGGCCGGAGAGCTGGAGGTCGACATTCCCCTTCTTGGCGTCGAAGACAGCCTTCGGTTGGTGCGCGAGGAGGACGACGGCGCGACTCTCGTCCCGACCGGCGAGCGCGCCCGGCACGTTCATGCCGTGGCCATGGCCGTAGCTCTTGGCGTGCGCGTCGTCGACGCCGGCGAGATCGAAGCCGTCTTCGCCGCCGATCGGCACGCGCTCGTTGCGAAGCACGCGGATGCCGAGGGTCGTCAAATGAGCGATCCATTCATCGACGCCCGAGTAGTACTCGTGGTTACCAGTGACGAAGAAGACGCCGTATTTTGCCTTGATTCGTGCGAGGGCCGCGACGTGCGCGGAGAGCGCCTCGACCGAGCCGTCGACGAGGTCACCGGTGATCGCGACGATGTCGGCGTTCTCCGCGTTCACCTTGGCGACGAGGTCCTCGACGAACGCGCGATGGATCGTCGGGCCCACGTGCACGTCGGTGAGCTGAACGAGCTTGGTGCCAGAGAATTTTTTCGGCAGCTTCGCGAGCGTGATGCGCACGCGCTTGAGCGCGACCTCGCGGAGGCCGACGAAGAGGCTCGTCGCCCCGAGGACGCTCGCGGCGCCGACGACGCCGCCGGCGAAGAGACGGCCGATCGTCCTGCGACGCTCGGCGTCGAACGGCCCGGTGGCGACGCGCATCACTAGGCGGACGGCATCGCCGGTGAACGTGAGGAAGAACAAGAAAAAGAGACAGCCGAGCCAGACGTAGGTGACCCACGAGAGCGCGGACGCGAGCGGCCCCTCGAAGCCGGAGACGCGGAACGTGGCGAAGCGAACGAGCACGAGCGCGGCGGCGACGAGGAAGAACACGGTGCCGAGGCGACGACCGAGCGGCGCGAGCTCGGCGTCGCGCACGAGCCGGCCCCACAAGTAGAAGTGCAGCGTGACGTCGAGGAGCGAGACGATGAGGAGAAACAGGGCCAGTCGAGCGCCGCTCATCCCTTCTTCATGTACTCCCGCTCGATCGCCTTGGTCTTCTCGAGCCGCCGAAGGTGGCGCTCTTCGTTCGAGAACCTCGCCCCCATGAACGCGGTGACGATCTCACCGGCGAGCGCCGGACCAACGATGCGCGAGCCGAGACAGAGGACGTTCATGTCGTCGTGCTCGACCCCTTGATGGGCCGAATAGGTGTCGTGACACAGCCCGGCGCGGACGCCGAAGATCTTGTTGGCGGCTACCGAGACGCCGACGCCGCTGCCGCAGACGAGGACCCCCTTTTCGACCTCGCCCTTCGCGACCGACTCACCGACCGCCTTGGCGAAGTCGGGATAATCCGAAGGATGAGCCGCCGTGTCGGTGCCGAAATCCTTGACCTCGTACCCCGCTTTGACGAGCTGCTGCCCGAGGATGCGTTTCAGCTCGAATCCTGCATGGTCACCACCAATCGCGACTTTCACTTGGTAAACCTCCGCGTGACATCGTAAATCTCTCGCCGCTCGGTAGCTTGGCTTCATTTCGTAAAACTTCGGTCGAAGAAAGAGGCGAGAGATGGAAAGAAAGAAGCTGCTGGCCGTCCTGGCGCTCGCCGCGAGCGTGCTCGGCCTGACTTTCGCCGCATATTCGACGTTCGACTACGGCCAGCACCTCGACCGGCAGATCCACGCGATCCACTGCAGCTTCATCCCGGGTGCGTCGGTCTCGACCGAAGCAGACAACCCGTGCAAAGCGGCCCTCTTTAGCCCGTACTCGGCCCTCTTCCGCGAGTCGTACTGGGGCGGCGTGCCGATCTCGCTCTTCGCGCTCGGCGCGTTTTCGTTCTTCGCGGGCTTCGCCGTGTATCTCTTCTTGGCGGGCGAGCGGGTCCCGAGGAAGGCCCATCTCTTCCTGGCGGCGATCGGCCCGACGCCGTTCCTCGCGTCGCTCGTGATGTTCTTCATCTCGCTCACGCGCCTGCACGAGTTCTGCAAGATATGCGTCGGCATCTACTTCTCGTCGACGTTACTCGCGGTCGCGGCGTATCTTGCCCTTCGGGAGTACCTCGACGGCGACAAGAAGCCGCTGGAGGCGCCGGCGCGCGCGCGAAACGTACCGCCGACGCAGCCGATGACGGCGCAACAAAAGCTCGAGGGCGCGAGCACTGTTGCGCAAGGCACGCAGCCGGAGGGGCCGAGCTGGCTCCCCGCCGCCTGGCTCGTGACGCTCGGCGTATGTGCGCTCCTGCCCGCGCTGATCTACGTGTCGTCGCTCCCCGACTATCGCCCCTACCTCACGAGCTGCGGGACGCTCTCGGTGAAGACCGAGGCGCACAACGCGCTCTTGAAGATTCCGACCGAGCACCCGATACAGCCCGTCATCTTGTTCGAGGACCCGCTTTGCCCGACGTGCCGCGCCTTCCACGAGCGGCTCGTCGACGAGGGGATCTTCGATCGGCTCGACGTCACAATGGTGATGTTCCCGCTCGACTCCGAGTGCAACTGGATGCTCGACCGCTCACTCCACCCCGGCGCATGCGTGGTCGCGAAGGCGATCTTGTGCGGCGATTCGCGCACTCGCGCGATGCTCGAGTGGAGCTACGACAACCAGGATGATCTCCGCGAGCTCGGCAAATCGAACATGGCGGGGCTCAAAAAGAAGATCGCCGACAAATGGGGCGCCGACGTGATGGCGTGCGCGGCCGACAAGAAGACGGAGATTCGGCTCAACCAACAGCTCCACTACGCGAGCGACAATCACATCCCGGTGTCGACGCCGCAGATGTTTCTCGGTGAGAAGCGAATATGCGACGAGGACACCGACCTCGGTCTGAAGTACACGCTCGCGCAGCTCGCGCCGGAGGTGCTGAAATGAGCCCGAATCGACGAATCGCCGCGCTGGCCGGAATCGGAACCGGCGCGCTCGTTTTGCTCGTCATGATCGTGAGCGTGCACTCGACCGTGAGCCACGCCGCCGAACGCCTCAAGGCGCCGCAGGCCGCCATCACGCCCGACTCACAGGTCGCCGTCGCCGACGACACCGAAGCGAAGTACTGCACGCCCGCGTTCAAGACCGTGCTCCAGCGCGTGCTCAACGCCTGCGGGCTCGTCGGCGGTGAAGCGCGGCGTGGTTGCCAACCGGCCGACGTGAAGACGTTCGCGAGCATCTCCGACGAAGACTTCAACGCGCTCTTCACGCCGCTGAAGGATCGCGGCGCCGTCATCCTGTTCGACGAGGGCAAAGACGACCTCGACGCCGCCGGGAAAAAGATGCTCGAGGACAAGTGGCTCGATCGCAAGGGCGCGCGCTACTTCTTCGTCGTCGCGCGCGCGAGCAAGACGGGCTCGGCCGACTACAACCGCGCCCTCTCGCACAAGCGCGCGAACTCGGTCCTCTTCTTCTTGAAGGACGAGACGAAGGATCCGGATCTCGACAAGCTGGTCGGCCTCTTGTGGCTCGGCAACGAGTTCGCTCAGCTCGACGACAGCTATTGCAGCTGGCCGTCGAGCCGGCCGATCACCGCGGCGCCGGGGAGCGCGGGTTCCAAAGAGGGCGCGTGCAACCCCGAAGCGGTCAACCGCAGCGCGTTCGTTTCGTGGGTCGACTGCAGGCTCTGACCGATGCGAACGACGGCTCTTTTCGGCTACGGCCTGATTGCAACCTGCACGCTTCTTTCGGCGTGTGACTCGTCGAGCTCCGGCCCGGCGGTGACCCAAGGGCGAAGCGAGGTCGTGCAGGCGACCGGCACGATGGCGACCGCCGCGCCGTCTGCTTCCGCCGCCGCGCATCCCACCGCGCCGACCGGCCCACGCGTCCTGTGCGCCGGCGATCAAGTCGCGCGTACGTTGCCGAAGGGCGCGCTCCCGCACGTCGAAGCGAGCGGAGCGCCGTCCGCGGGTGACAAGATCCCGGTGGGTGACGGGCAATGGACGTGGATCAACTTCTTCGCAGGCTGGTGCGGCCCCTGCAAAGAAGAGATGCCGCGTCTCAAGGGGTGGGAGGCGAAGCTCGCGCAGGACGGTGTGCCGACGCGCTTCGTGTTCGTCTCGGTCGACGACGATCAGCGTCAGCTCGAAGCGCTGCTCAACGCGCAGCCCGCGGGCGGCGTGAAGTCGGCGTTGTGGCTCAAGGACGGCGTGCGTGACGGTTGGCTCGCCGCCATGAAGCTGAAAAGCCCGCCGGATCTCCCAGAACAAGCCTTGGTCGATCCGACCGGCAAAGTTCGATGTGTCATCGAAGGCGCGGTCGACGATGCCGACTACGCACAGGTCAAAGCGATCGTCTCCAAGAAGTAGACGCGGCTCGGAGCGCGACACGTATGCTCTGCCCCCTTTTCGCGTGACCACCACCGACGCATCGCCCGAGAGCCTCTTCGCCAACAAGGATTTTCGCCGCTATCAAACCGCGCGCTTCCTGCTGACGATCGGCATCCAGATGCAGAGCGTGGCCGTCGGTTGGCACGTCTACTTCATCACCGGCTCTCCCCTCGCTCTCGGCTATGTCGGGCTCGCGCAATTTCTCCCGCAGCTCGCCTTCTCTCCCATCACCGGCCACGTCGCCGACCGTTTCGACCGCCGCACCGTCGTCCTCGTCTGCTACGGCGCCGTGCTCGCGACCGCCCTCCTCATGCTCGCGACGGTCAATGTGCACGCCATGGCGCCGCTCTACGCGATCCTCTTTCTCTTCGGAACGACCCGCGCGTTCGTCGGCCCCGCCTCGTCCGCGCTCCTTACGAACATCGTCCCGATCAGTCTCTTCGCCCGCGCCACAGCGTGGGGCTCCACCGTCTGGCAGGTCGCGTCCATCGTCGGCCCGTCCGCCGGCGGCGTCCTCTACGCGCTCGCCTCGGGAAAGGCGCAGAACACGACGCGCGGCGCCAGCGTCGTCTTCGCGTCGTGCGCCGTCCTCACGATCATCGCGGCGCTCTCCGTCCTCCGCATGCGCGTGCGCACCGGTCGCCTCGAAAAGAAGGGCATGAGCCTCGAGACCCTCTCGGCCGGCCTCCGCTACGTCCTGAAAAACAAGATGATCCTCGGCTCGATCTCGCTCGACCTCTTCGCCGTCCTGCTCGGCGGCGCGGTCGCGCTCTTGCCCATCTTCGCCAAAGACATCCTCCACACCCAGGCGTGGGGCCTCGGCCTCCTCCGCAGCGCGCCGGCCGCGGGCGCCGCCGTCATGGCGATCGTCTTCGCCAACCGCCCGATCCGCCGTCACGCCGGCGCGTGGATGCTCTTCTGCGTCTTCGTCTTCGGCATCGCGACGATCGTCTTCGCGCTGTCCAAATCGTTCTGGATCTCCGCCGTCGCGCTCTTCATCGTCGGCGCGAGCGACATGGTCAGCGTCGTCGTCCGCAGCGTCGTCGTCCAAATCGCGACCCCGCCCGAGATGCGCGGACGGGTCAGCGCGGTGAGCTTCATCTTCGTCGGCGCCTCGAACGAGCTCGGCGAGTTCGAGTCCGGTCTGACCGCCGACTTGTGGGGCGCCAAGGTCGCCGCCGCGCTCGGCGGGATCGCGACCTGCGTCGTCGTCGGCGTCTGGGCCCTACTATTTCCTTCGCTCCGCGACGTCGACGATCTCGAATCGCTCGCTGACTACGGCGACAAGCCCGCGGCCTGACCGCCTCAGCGAAGCGCGCGTATCGTCGCCTTCAGGTAGCGGTCGGCGAGCGCAAGCGTGCGCGCGGCGCCGCCTTTCGTGCGCTCGATCGGCGGCGCCACTTCCATCACGTCACCGGCGCAGAGCCCGACCTCGGCTCCGAGCCGTTCGATCAGCGTGGCCACGAAGTCGGGCGAGAGTCCCTTGTCCTCCGGCGTGCCGGTCGCATCCGCGAACGCCGAGTCGGTGCCATCGATGTCGTTGGAGAAATAGATGTATTTTACACCCAGTGATTTCACGTGCGCGACGATCGCGTCGAGCGTCTCCTCCGGATTCGCGCGGCAGTCGTCGGCCCAGAACTGGCGGATGCCGTACTTGCCTTCCCAATGCGCGCGCTCGTGGCGCGTCGCTCGGATGCCGACCTGCACCATCTTGTCAGGCCGGTCGAAGAGCCGGCTCGCATGATAGGACCACGTGCCGAAGCAGTATTTTACGCCCAGACGCTCTTCGAGCATGTCGGTGTGCGCGTCGATCTGGACGATCGCCCACGGCTCTTTCATCCGGCGTGCGAGCACCGCCGAGACGGGCCACGCGCACGAGTGGTCGCCTCCGAGCACGACCGGCCTCACGTTCGGGTTGAGCTCGAAGAGAAGATCGAGCGCGCGCTCGGCGATCGAGAGGGGGGACGCGGGCAGCCGCTCCCTCTCCGCCGGCGGAACGCCCGGGTAGATCGCGTTGCGCGTAGCGCTCAGCTGGCTCGCGCTGAGCATTTCGTCATGCAAGAGCTGCGGGACGACGAACACGTCCCCGACGTCGACGATCCCCGCGCTCGCCATCGTCCCCGCGAACGTCGGGTCCGCGTGCATCGTCGTCCGAATTCCGGCTGGCCCCATGTTCGCGCCGCGCAAAAAACCCGCGCCGACGTCCGACGGGATCGCCAAAATCACCCCCTTCGCCGTCTTCACCTTCTCGAGTGACGCACGCCATTTCGCTTGAATTTGGCTAGCGTCCGCGTCGGGCGGCAGATCGTAGATGGAGCGCTGCAGCGCCTCTTGCTCTGCCTTGCCGGTCGAGATCAAGAAGACACCGCCGCCGGCCGGACGAAGGAGAAGAGCGAGCTCGTCGATCGGATTCACGAGGCCATCCTATCACTCGTCTTCACGCCGAGCTGACCTTGGCCCTCTTCGTGCAAGGAGGCCCGCTCCGATACATTCCTCACCCCGCATCGAAATCCGGCAAAACTCCGGTCTTCAGTTCTTCCTTGCGAGGATCTACGGAAGAAAATATGACTAACCCGCTCGCATTTCCAGGTCGTATTTTCAGCACGTGATTGCAGCACTTTGCGACCACTGTTCCAATTTTGCACAAGTGCGGCTGCACCAAACCGGTACCATCCGTCTTGCTGTTCGAAGTCTGCTCACTAGGAGCCCATGATCATGAAACGTGAAACCTTGACCCTGTTGACCCTCGCCGGCGCGGCGCTCGCCTTGTGCGTGGGCTGCGGCAGCTCGTACCCCTCTCCCACGGCGCGCATGGCCGACTCGGAGTCCGCCGTTCGCGCGGCCCAAGAAGTCGGTGGCCAGAGCCAGCCGCAGGCGGCGCTCCACTTGAAGCTCGCCCAGGAACAGATCGACCAGGCCAAGCAGCTGATGAACGACGGCGACAACCAACGCGCCGACTTCGTCCTCATGCGTGCAGACGCCGACGCCGAGCTCGCAGTCTCGCTCGCGCGCCAAGAGACGGCCCGCCAGCAGGCAAAACAGGCCCAGGACGAGCTCGTCAAGCTCAAGTCCAGCACGGCGCAGCAGTGATCGGAGACTTGACCATAATGCTCACGAAAAAGATGATTCACGCCAATACCGCCCTCGCCCTCGTTCTCGCCGCGACCACCGTCGCGTGTGGGGCAACCCCGCCGCCGAAGGAGCTCGTGGATGCGCGCGCGGCCTACCAGCAGGCGGCCAATGGCCCCGCGAACCAAGTGAACCCCGCGCAGGTCCACGTTGCGAAGGAGTCGCTCGACATCGCGGAGAAGTCGTTCGACGAAGATCCGTCGGCTCCCGAGACGCGTGACCGCGCGTACATCGCGCTCCGCAAGGCCGAGCTCGCCGACGCACAAGCGGGCCAGGCGCTCGCGGAGCAAGCGCGTGACAAGGCGCAGAAGGATCTGCAAGACACGCAGATCGCGATGGGCCAGAAGGCGCAGCAAGAGCTCGGTCAGACACGTCAGCAGCTGAACAAGACCACCGAACAGCTCGCGTCCGAGAAGAAGGCGCGCGAAGAGGCCGAAAAGCACCTCAAAGAGTCGATGGACGCGCTCGCGAAGATGGCGACGATCAAGCAGGACACGCGCGGTACGGTCATCACGCTGTCGGGCTCGGTCCTCTTCGCCTCGAACAAGAGCGACCTCCTTCCCGCGGCAATGATCGCGCTCGACAACGTCGTCACGGCGATCAAGAGCGACCCGTCGCGCAACGTCACCATCAACGGCTACACCGACTCCCAGGGCGCGAAGGCCTACAACCAAGAGCTCTCGCAGAAGCGAGCAGACTCGGTCCGTAACTACTTCGTCCAGCACGGCATCGACGCCGGCATGGTCAAGGCCGTCGGCTTCGGCCCGGACAGCCCCATCGCCGACAACAGCACCGCCGAAGGTCGCGCGAACAACCGCCGCGTCGAGATCGTCCTCTCGCCGGCCGAGCACAAGTAAATGCAAGGCGGCGGCGGATATGGAAATGCCCCTCCCCCCGGGGGCGGGGGTCCTTTCGATCCGAACAATCCACCCGGGGCGCCGCCGCCCTACGGGCAGCCGCCGCCGCAACAGCAGCAGCAGCCACAGCAGCAGCAGCCACAGCAACAGCAGCCACAGCAAGCGCCTTACGGACAGCAACCCGGCTACGGGCAACCGCAGCCGGGGTACGGCGCGCCGCCCACAGGGGGCTACGGCGCGCCGCCGCAACAACCCGGATTCGGGCAGCAGCAAGGCTACGGACCGCCGGGCATGGGACCGACGTACGGTGCGCCGCCTCCCTACGGCGCGGGCAACCCAGGCATGCCCGGCATGCAGATGGTTCCAGGCGCGCCCTTCGGAGTAGACCCGCTGACGGGCATTCCGTTCTCGGACAAGTCCAAGGTCATCGCCGGCATCCTCCAAATCTTCCT
>CAJDWT010000146.1_pt1 | contig 12533 bp, 13 predicted proteins | sample 7391671 | NCBI WGS metagenome assembly CAJDWT01 (sample SAMEA7055729, study PRJEB34461) | soil metagenome | biome: terrestrial ecosystem; feature: Peninsula; material: soil | place: Antarctica | collected 2016
ACCTTCGACCTTCGACCTTCGACCTTCGACCTTCGACCTTCGACCTTCGACCTTCGACCATCGACCATCGACCATCGACCATCGCCTACAAATTGAATCGGTACCGCGTCGTATCGTTCGGCGCGACGTTCACATTCGCGGTCTGGACCTTGCCGTCCGCCGTAGTGCAAACCACCTTGTGCGTTCCAGCCGGCAGGTCGACCCCTGCGACCGGAGTCGCACCCTTGGCCGCTCCGTCGACGCTGACATTGCACCACCCGCCGCTCGCTCCAACATTGAGCTTCCCGGAGCCCGCCGGCATGGCGCCCGCGCCAGTGGGCGGCGGAAGGACCCCGCCCGTGTGGGCCTTGTGGGTCGGCTCTTTTTGCAACGTCACGTCGAGGTGCTTCGATTCTTGCGGTGAGCCCAAGAAGGTCACCGACTGATCGACGTAGCCCGGTGAGCTCACGATGACCGAGTGTTGGTTGCCCGACGAGAGCCCTGTTGCCGCTGTGCCTTCGATCTTCTTGCCGTCGACGAGAACGACAAGCCCTTTGCTCGCGAGAGCGGGGAGCACGTTGACGTCGACCGACACCGAGCCCGCGACGAGCTTCTCCGAAAGCTTCGCTTGCAGGTTCGACTCGGAGATCGAGAGCGTTTCCCGCGACTGTTCGAATCCATCCTTCGTGAGCTTGACCTCGATCGCGCTGCCGAGCGGCAAGTCACCGATCGTCGCGGGCGTCGTCTCGGCGCGGAGGTCACCGTTGATCCAGATGGAGGCTCCCGGCGGATCGCTGTCGATCGTGATCGAGCCCTTCGGCGCCGCATGCGGCGTTGCGACCGTTGTCGCTGCGGCGGCTTGCTGCGTCTTCAGCGCGTTCTGGTGCTTCACGTAGAAGAGACCGCCGAGCGCACCGCCGCCGACGAGGATCGCCAAGGCAGCAATGACCCACGGGACCTTGCTCTTTTCCGGTCGATTCGCGTTGATCTCGGTGACGGTGCGCGAGGCCGCGGGCATGCTGAGGATGCTCGCTTGCGAAGCGCGCGGCGCGCCGAGGTCGTATTCGGACGGCGGCGGGGGAGGCTCGCTCTGCGCGTCGATGATCTCGGCGAGCTGCTTGCCTTGCATCAACGCCTCCTTCTGCGAGGCGAGCTTGTCCTCGAAGAGCTTCTGCATGAACGCGTTCATCGCCACGGTGCTGACGGCAACGCGTTCGTCACGGATGAAGGCCTCAAGGTCGGACTGCATCTCACGCGCAGACTGGTAGCGCTCGTCCCGGTCCTTCTCGAGCGCGCGCATCACGATGCGCTCGAGCGCGGGGGGATAGTTCGCCAGCACCTGGCTCGGACGCGGGTAGTCGCGATCACAAATGAGCTTCAACGTCTCGTACTCGCTCGCCCCCTTGAAGAGCCGTCTCCCGGTGGTGAGCTCGAAGAGCATGACGCCCATCGCGAAGATGTCGCTGCGGTGATCGATGTCGTCGCCGCGCGCCTGCTCGGGCGACATGTACGGGACTTTGCCTTTGAGCTTTCCGCTCTTGGTTTGATCGATCCCCTTGCTGTCGGATTTGGCGATTCCGAAATCGACGATCTTCACGTCGCCGGAGAACGTAACGACCACGTTCTGCGGGGAAATATCGCGGTGGACGATGCCGAGCGGCGTGCCGTCCAGATCGGACCTCTCATGGGCATACGACAGGCCCGCGCACATCCCCATCACGATGCCGAGAGCGTGCTCACGCGGGAAGGTCGGATACCCCTTCTTTTTCATCTGGCGGACCATCGAACGGATGTCCTCGCCGTGGACGTGCTCCATCGCGATGAAGTACGTGCCGTCGACCTGACCGACGTCGAAGATCTGGACGATGTTCGGATGAGAGAGGGTCGCGGCGATGCGCGCCTCGTGCAGCAGCATGTCGATGAAGGCGCGGTCGGCGTTCATCGCCGGCAAGATGCGCTTGATGACGATGAGCTTTTCGAACCCCATCTCCTCGGCTGCACCTGCATGGAGGCTCCAAAACCCTAGTCTTTACCCGGTGCCGGGTCAATTCGTGCTCTGCCGTTCTCTAGCCTTGCTACAAACAAGGCCGGTGACGGCTTCAAATGCGCTTCGGCTCGCCCGTTTCTCGGGCTTTTGCCGTGCATGGACGAGCGTCGGTGTGTTCGCTGCGGCTGTGCTGGCGGCGTCTCCGGCCGCAGCAAAAGTCGTCAAGGGTCCGTATTTACAGTCCGTTCAGGCGAACGAGGTAGAGCTTCGCATCGAGGTCGACTCTCCTACGCCAGCGACCCTCGAAATCCTCCCTGCCGCCGGTGACGGGGGCAAAGGTAGGCCGTTGGCGCATGCCGAGAGCCCAAACGGACCGTTTCATTCCCTCCACGTGGCGGGTCTGAAGCCATCGACGACCTACCGTTATCGCGCCACGGCGGGCGGCGAAACACGCGAAGGGTCCTTCACGACCGCGCCGCCGGACGACACGAAGGCGCCGATTTCGTTTTTGATCTACGGCGACAACCGCACGAACGACGACGCCCACGCGAGCGTCGTTCACGCGATGCTCGACGCGCCGGGCGAATTTCTCATCAACAGCGGCGACCTCGTCGAAAACGGCGGCGACCCGCGCAGGTGGCAGCGCTTCTTCGACATCGAACAGCCGCTCATCGCAAGCCGCTGCCTCTACAGCGCGATCGGCAACCACGAGCTGCACGAGTCGAGCGGCGCGAATTTCCTGAAGTACTTCGGTGACGACGACCCGACTCTCGTCGGCCTCAGGCGCCTCTATCGCACCGTCCGTTGGGGAAATATCCGCTTTTTCTTCTTGAACGGCTTGGACGACTTCACCTCCGGCGACGAACGAAAGTGGCTCGATGCCGAGCTCGCGAAGGGCGACTCCGAGGCCACCCTCCACTGGCGGATCATCGTCGTCCATCACGGCCCCTGGTCGTCGAGCCTGCACGGCAACAATCTCAAGATCCGAAACGGCGGGCTCCTCGACGTCTTTCGCGCCCATAAGATCGACCTCGTCGTGAGCGGTCACGATCACGTCTACGAGCGGGGCGACGCCGACGGCTTGCTTTATTTGGTCTCCGGCGGCGGCGGCGCGCCTCTCTACAAGGTCGGCGACCCGATCCCGAGCACGCGGAGCGGCGAGTCGACCTACCATTTCATCGAAGCGAGGGTCGACGGCGACACGTTTGCGATGACGGCGATCCGTCCGAACGGCACGCACATCGAGAGCTGCTTCTTCCACAAAGGAAGCTCGTGGGAATGCCCGACGTCGAGCGTTGGAAGCGGTGAGGTGGGCGCCGGCGGGAAGCGCACCGGCGACGGGATCTTCGACGAAAATCAGCGGAAACCGCCCAAGCGCTCACGCTGCGGCTGCACCCTGCCGGGCCAAAGGGCCGACTCGACCAATCCCGCTGCGCTCGCCTTACTCGCGTGCGTGGCCTTGCTTAGACGACGGCGCCGAACGTAGGCTGGCTCACGTGAAACGGCTCGTCGCAACCTTCGTCGCCGTCCTCACGCTCGCTCTGGCGCAAGAAGGCTGCGCGACCTACCACGACGAGCTTGTGCGCGGCGAGACCGCGTTCGAGGCGAACGAGCACGAAAAAGCGCTCGCGATCTTCCGCGCTCTCGAGCCCGACCTCGCGCATCTCGATCACGCCGAGCGCGCTCGGTACGACTACCTGCGCGGAATGACCGACTACCGCATCGGTTACAAGACGGACGCCCGCCACTGGCTGCTCCTCGCGATGAACGAAGAAAAAGAGAAGCCCGGCACTTTGCCCGAAGACTGGAGGCATCGCCTCGAGCAAACGGTGAACGAGCTCGACGCCGCCGTCTTCGATAACGTCGCGAGCGCGTCTTCGAGCGATGGGAAGGCTGCCTCCGAAGCCGCAACGACCAAGAACGGAGACGTCCCGTGAGCGCCCGCCAACGGGTCCTCGTCGTCGACGATCGCCCCGTCACCCGCTCGGCGGTCGTCCGAATGCTCAAGCGCAATTACGACGTCGCCGAGGCCGAAGACGGCACCGACGCGATCGCACGCATCAAAGGAGGCGAGACCTTCTTCGCCATCTTAATGGACATCGAGATGCCGATCGTGAACGGCATGGAGGCCTTCCAACGCATCTCGATCATCTCGGCCTCGCTCGCCGAGCGCATCTACTTCCTCACCGGCGGCGCGAAGGATCCGACCGTCGCCGCGTGGCTGCACGCGCTCGACCCGGCGCGCGTGCTCTGGAAGCCGGTGACCTCCACCGACCTCGCCGCGGCGCTCGGTCGCCTCAAGCCGCTCCCCGAGAAACGCCCGCAGACGTCGATCAACCCGAAATCCTCGGGCTCGCGCTCGATCGCGCCGCGCCCGAGCAGCGGCAAAATGAGGTCCGCGCCGCCCGTCCGTAAGAGCTCCGGAAAAATCAAAGTGGAACCTTCGAAGCCCCAGGGTTGACGAAAGAGGAGATGAAAGCGCTCCTCGCCGTGCTCTTGGCCTCGGTTCTCATCGGCTGCGGAGGCTTGCCGCCGCCGGCGCCGCTTCCCCCTCCTTCACGGCACGACGTCCCGACGCAGATCATCTCTCCCACGACGACGGGCACCGCCGAGGAGCTCTTTCGTCGGGGCGAAGCGCTCCTCGCGCAGCAGAAGTTCAAGGAGGCGGCGGACGAATTTGCGACGCTCATCGCCGCGAACGAGCCTTCGGCGGCGGCGCTGCTACCGCAGGCGAATTTCGATCTCGGCGTCGCGCGCGAGGGGCTCGCCGCACGCGCCGAAGCGCGCGCGGCCTACGAGAACGTCCTCGCGAAATACTCGACGAGCCCGTTCGCGAAGCCGGCGTTGCTCCGCATCATGGACCTCGATGCCTATCTCGAAGATTGGCCCGCGCTCCTCGAGGCCGCGACCGCGTTCCTCGCGCGCGCCGACCTCGACGACGTCGACCGCATGACCGGGCTCGGCGCTCGTGGGCTCGCCGAGATCGAGAAGGACGACGACGTGCACGCCGCTCGTGACGTCGAAGCCGGGCTCGAGCTCGTCGACAAGCTCCACTACGGCGCCGGCGGCCGTCTCCCCGCGCCGGCCGCGCAGCTTCGTTTCGCCCTTGGCGAGATCCGCCGTACGCGGAGCGAACGCATCCGTTTCGTGCCGGAGGACGTGCCCGACGCGATGAGCGTACCCGCTGATTTCCTCGCGAAGATGAACACGCGCTGCGAAGGGTTGATGGACGCGCAGCACGCCTATGGCGACGCGATGCGCTCGACCGACGCGCATTGGATCGCGATGAGCGGCTTCCGCGTCGGTGAGATGTACCGGAAGCTCCACCACGATCTGATGGTCATCCCACCGACGCTTCTCGCGAAGAGCGACAAGCAGAAGCAGATCTTCTTCGCGATCATGCACGTGCGCTACCGCGTCCTTCTCGAGAAGGGACGCGACATGATGGACCGCACGATCTCGGTCGCAGATGCCGGCCTCGACTCCTCACCGTGGATCGCCCGCGCACGTCAGCTGAGAGGCGACATCGACCTCGCGCTCGAAGAAGAGAAAGCGGCGATCGAGAGCTTCCCGTTCACCGAGGCCGAGATCCAAAAGGCGATCCAGATCCTGCGTGAAAAGGCGGAGAAGCAGGCGGAGAAGAAGAGGAGATGATCAGCCGCCGACGAGCGCGCGCCCGATCGCAAGCCTGAGCGCGTCGACGGTCATCGGCTTCCACAAAACGCGCTCGGGCGGCAGCCGCGCGAGCCATTGCCCGAGGTCCGAATCCCATGCGCCGCCCGACATGATGATGGCGCGCGCTGCGAGCTCTGGCGCGAGCTTCGCGATCGCCTCGAGCGCGTCGCGCCCGTTCATCCTCGGCATCTCGACGTCGAGGAGCAGGGCGTGGATGAGCTCACCGCCGGCGAGCGACTTCTCGACCATCTCCACCGCCATCACGCCGTCATACGCCTCGACGATGTCGTGATTCGCCTTGAGGAGGCGAGCGATGCTCCTTCGCATGTCGGGCGCATCGTCGACGACGAGCACCCGCGGTCGGCCACCCTCGGCCCGCGGCGCAAAGCTCATTGAATTCGCCGTACTATAAGACGGTGACTGCCACAGCTCAACGTCGAACGATCTCCGACGACCGCAAAATGAGCGACAAATGGCGGCCTTTTGTCCGCTGCACCGCTTGAAGCGTCGCCTTACAAGACGCATGATGTGCGCATGCTCTTCTCGACCAAAACCGCCGAAATTCCGACTCGTGAAACGGCGCTTGCCGGCCGGAGCGAGGCGATCGCCGTCACGGCGAAGCATTTCGTGAGCGGTGCTCCGCTCGTCGCCCCCTTCCCGGAGGGGACCGCGGTCGCGACGTTCGGTTTGGGGTGCTTCTGGGGCGCGGAGCGTCTCTTCTGGAAGCTACCCGGCGTCGTGTCGACGATGGTCGGTTACGCGGGTGGGCCGACGCCCAACCCGACCTACAAAGAGGTCTGCTCCGGCCGAACCGGGCATGCCGAGGTCGTGCGCGTCGTCTTCGATCCGCAACAGATCAGCTACGCCGCCCTCTTGAAGGTGTTCTGGGAGGCGCACAATCCGACGCAAGGAATGCGTCAAGGCAACGACGTCGGGACGCAATATCGCTCGACGATCTACGCCGAGGACGACGCGCAGCTCGAAGAGGCGAAGGCATCGAAAGATGCCTACGACAAGGCGCTCGACGCGAGCGGCCATGGGCCGATCACGACCGAGATCGCGAAGGCGCCCTCCTTCTATTATGCCGAGGACTACCACCAGCAATACCTCGCGAAGAACCCGAAGGGTTACTGCGGCCTCGACGGGACGGGTGTCGCATGCCCCCTTCCCCGCTCGGTGAATGCGTAGCTACCGAAACGCCGATTTAGCGGGAAAATACCGGCGTTTCGTCACAACCGTACTAAAAAACGGTGGCCCCGAGCGCCCTGGGTCATTTACGAGTCGCTGCGTGGCGAGGCCTTCCGAATTCGCTGACATCCTGGGGGAGCTCGGGCTGCGTATTCAGCAAGCGCGCATCGCGGCTGGGCTGACCCAAGAGCAAGCGGCCAGTGACGCCGGCATCGACTACAAGCGCTGGCAGCGGCTCGAAGAGGGCTCGGTCAACCCGACTGTGAAGACGCTCCACCGCATCGCGGTCGCGCTCGTCATCCCGTTCTGGGATCTGTTCGTCCCGATGCGACGCCGTACCTCGGCCCCGCCGCGCGCCTCGGGACAGATGCTGCGCGCGAGCGCTCGGCCGGCGCATCCCTCGGGCGAAATTCCGATCGCTACACGAGACACGGTGGCGCCGCCGTCGCGGAAACCGAAGACGCGCAACGAATAACGAAGAATGCGGGCAATTGGGCGATTCTGTCGCCGCATCCCTGGACAGTAGCGGCCGAGAATGGTACTCGGCGGCCGAGATTTCGCCCAGGAATCCGAGCCGTAAGCGGCCTCGGCCACCTGCTTGGCGAGATCCCTTCGAGGGCCTATGTCACTTGCGACCGTCATGAGCTTGGAGTTGGGCACGAGCGCCCTCAAAGAAGGCGCGGTCAACGTCGACCTGGACGCGACCATCTTCGTCCAAATCGTCGTCTTTTCGATCCTCGTGCTCGCGCTGAAGCCGCTGCTCTTCGAGCCGATGCTGAAGCTCTTTGCGTTGCGTGAGAAGAAAATCGAAGGCGCGAAGGCCGACGCCCGTCATATGGACGACGAGTCCACCCAGGCGCTCTCCAAATACGAATCCGCGATGGCGGCGGCCCGTGCGGCGGCCGGAGCCGAGCGCGAGAAGCTCCGCGCCGAAGGCCAGAAGAGCGAAAACGAGATTTTGGCCGCCGTCCGCGCGTCGACGTCGAAGACGCTCGAAGGCGGCCGCAAGGTGGCGGATGCCGAAGCGACGCGTGTGCGCGGCGATCTCGGCCCGCAAGTGAAGCTGCTCGCGGCCGACATGGCCAGCCGCGCGCTCGGACGTGAGGTACGGAGCTGACATGAAGCGTATCTCGAAGGGCGTTTTGAAACGTTGGGGCTTCACGCTCGGAGCCGCGCTCTTGCTCGCGAGCGCAGGGACGACGGTCCTCGCCGCCGAAGAGCCGCTAGAGGGCGAGCACATCGCGCATCCGCAGGCGATCAAGAACGGCGAGACGCCGGAGACCGCCAACGCCGCCGGCGGCGCCAGAGAGACGGAAGCGAAAGAGGCCGAGGGCGAGCATGGCCTCAAGCCCATCAACTGGCTCGATTTCGACAACAGGAAGCAGGTACCCTATGTGGCGTACCTCTTCAACTTCGGGCTCCTCATCGTCGTTTACGTCTATTTCGGTCGAAAACCGATCTCGGCAGGGCTCAAAGACCGCAAAGACTCGATCGCGAAAGAGATCGAAGAGGCGGCGCGGATGAAGAAAGAGGCGAAGGCGCGCGCAAAGAAATACCAGGCGAAGCTAGGAGGGCTCGACGCCGAGCTCGCTTCAGCCAAATCGGCGTTGATCGAAGCGGGCAAGGCCGACAAGGAGCGGATCGTACGTGAGGCGAGAGAGAAGGCTGAGCGCATGGAGCGCGACGCCAAAGCTCTCCTCGAGTCCGAATCGCGCCAGGCGCACCACGACCTCGTCCACGAGGCGATCGAAGCGGCCGTGCGTGAGGCCGAAGAGCTCCTCAAGAAGCGCGTGATGCCGGAAGACCACGAGCGCCTCGCCGAAGACTTCTTGGCCTCGCTCGGGAAGAAGAGCGGCGGGCCGAGCATCGCGCCGCCGGCAGCAGGAGGTGCATCGTGATCGCTCCGCACATCGCTCGTCGCTACGCCAAGGCGCTGATGGAAATCGGCGTCGAACAGGGCAACGTCGAAACTGTCGTGGCCGAGGTCGCATCCGTCGCCGCCGCCTATGAATCGAGCGAAGAGCTCCAGGAAGCGCTCGAAAACCCGGTCTTCGCGCTCGAAGCGAAACATGCGGTGATGGACGAGATCGCCTCGCAGCTCGGCTTGAGCTCGATGGTCAAGAACACGCTCCGCTTCATGACCGACCGCCGCCGCATGCCCCTCCTGCCGACCGTCGCGCAGCTCCTTCGCGAGATGAACGACCTCCGCGCGGGTGTTGTTCGCGCTGTCGTCACGACCGCGGCACCCTTGAGCGACGCTTACTTCGCGCGTCTCCAGGCGCAGCTCGAGAAGATGACCGGTAAGAAGGTCGTCTTGGACAAGCATCAGGACCCGTCGATCATCGCGGGCGTCGTGGCCCGCATCGGCGACACCGTCTACGACGGCTCGCTCCGCTCGCGCCTCCAGGAAATGAAGACTTCGTTCCTCGAAAACGACGCCACGTCCTGAGACGCGCGTCGCCACCAAAACTTCCGTCGTCAGAAACCCCGCAGCCAAACTAAAGAAGGCAGACCGACATGCAGCTCCGTGCCGAAGAAATCTCGCAGATCATCAAGAAGCAGATCCAGAACTACGAGAAAACCGCCCTCACCACCGAGACGGGCACCGTCCTCAGCGTCGGTGACGGTATCGCGCGCATCTACGGCCTCGCGGGCGCGATGGCCGGCGAGCTCCTCGAGTTCCCGGGCAACGTCACGGGTCTCGTTTTGAACCTCGAGAGCGACAACGTCGGCGCCGCGCTCTTCGGCGAAGCCGCGGCGATCAAGGAAGGCTCGATCGTCAAGCGCACCGGCCGCATCATGGAAGTCCAGGTCGGCGAGGCGGTCGTCGGCCGCGTCGTCAACGCGCTCGGCATCCCGGTCGACGGCAAAGGCCCGATCGAGTCGAAGGAGCGCCGCCGCGTCGAGGTGAAGGCGCCCGGTATTCTCGCGCGCCAACCGGTCAAGGAGCCGCTCCAGACGGGCATCAAGGCCATCGACGCGATGGTTCCGATCGGCCGCGGTCAGCGCGAGCTCATCATCGGCGACCGCCAAGTCGGCAAGACCGCCGTCGCGATCGACACGATCCTCAACCAGAAGGGGCTCGGCGTTTTCTGCTTCTACGTCGCGATCGGCCAGAAGCAGTCGACCGTCGCCTCCGTCGTCGACAAGCTCACGCAGCACGGCGCGATGGAGTACACGACCGTCGTCATCGCCGGCGCGAGCGAGCCCGCTCCGCTCCAGTTCATCGCGCCCTACACCGGCGTCACGATGGCAGAATATTTCCGCGACACCGGTCGTCATGCGCTCTGCATCTACGATGACCTTTCGAAGCAGGCGGTTGCGTACCGCCAGCTCTCGCTTCTCCTCCGCCGCCCGCCGGGCCGTGAAGCGTACCCGGGCGACGTCTTCTACATCCATTCGCGCCTCCTCGAGCGCGCCGCCAAGATGGCCGACCAGTTCGCCGTCGTCCCGGCCGGCACGACCGAGTGGAGCAAGAAGGGCAACGCCCACGTCCACCTCGCCGAAGAAGGTAAGAAAGAGGCGGCGAAGGAGGCCAAGGAGAAGGGCGCCGGCTGGGAGGTCCTCCACAACCCGCACTCGGGCGGCTCGCTCACGGCGCTCCCGATCATCGAAACGCAGGGCGGCGACGTCTCGGCCTACATCCCAACGAACGTCATCTCGATCACCGACGGCCAAATCTTCTTGGAGAGCGACCTCTTCTTCTCCGGCGTCCGCCCGGCGATCAACGTCGGTATCTCCGTCAGCCGCGTCGGCGGCAACGCGCAGATCAAGGCGATGAAGTCGGTCGCCGGCACGCTCAAGCTCGACCTCGCGCAGTTCCGCGAGAAGGCGGCGTTCTCGCAGTTTGCCTCGGACCTCGACAAGGTCACGCGCGACATGCTCGATCGCGGCGCCCGTCTCGTCGAGGTCCTGAAACAGGGTCAGTACGTTCCGCTGCCTGTCGAGAAGCAGATCGTCATCATCTACGCGGCTACGAAGGGCTACGTCGACGGCCTGCCGACCGCGAAGCTCGGCGCCTACGAGAAGGAGCTCTACTCCTACATCGAAGGCAAGCACCCGGAGATCTTCGAGGGGATCCGGACGAAGAAGGTCATCGACAAAGAGCTCGAAGCCACGCTCAGGAAGGCTCTCGACACCTTCACCAAGGCGTTCGGCAAGGGCGAATCGACCGACAAGCCGGAGGCCAAGGGCGAGAAGAAGCCCGCCTCGAAGAAGAAGCCCGCCGCTGAAGAAGCCGCCGAAGAGGAGTGATCATCGATGGCTTCGCTCAAAGCGATTCGTAAGAGGATCTCGAGCGTCAAATCGACGCTCAAGATCACGAGAGCGATGAAGATGGTCGCAGGCGCGCGTCTCGCACGCGCGCAGCAGCGCATCGTCTCGCTCCGTCCGTACGCGGTCAAAACGCAGGAGATCCTGCAGTCCGTCGCCGATTCGCTCCGTCAGGACAGCGAAGAAGGCGCGGAGGCAGCCGGCAACGCGCTGCATCCGCTCTTGGTCGAACGGCCGGAGAAGAACGTCCTTTTCCTCTTGATGACGGCGGACCGCGGCTTGTGCGGCGGCTTCAACACCAACGTCAGCAAGGCTACCTACCTGGCCTGGCAAGAGAAGATCGCGGCCGGCGCCGACGTGAAGTTCGCGACCGTCGGTCGCAAAGGTCGCGAGTACCTCGCGCGCCGCGGTGGAGACGTCATCCAGGACTTCGTTCGTCTCTACGACGGGCTCGACATGGATAAGTCGCGCACTGTCTCCCAGTGGCTCGTGAGCCGCTTCCAAAAGGGGGATTTCGACGCGGTCTACCTCGTCTACAACGAGTTCAAGAGCCCGATCACGCAGAAGCCGACGATCGAAAAGCTCCTCCCTCTTCCCAAACGCGCTCCGGAAGAAGACACCAAGACAGCCCAGGGCAAGGCCGAGTTCATCTTCGAGCCGCACCCGAAGGCGCTCCTCGAGCGGCTCGTGCCGATGTACATCGAGATCAGCATCTACCGCGCGCTCCTCGAGACGCAGGCCGGTTTCTTCGGCGCGCAGATGACGGCGATGGATAGCGCCACCCGCAACGCGAAGGACGCGATCGACCGCTTCACGCTCCTCTACAACCGCGCTCGTCAGGCGGCGATCACGAAGGAGCTGATGGAGATCATCGGCGGCGCCGAGGCGTTGAAGGAATAAGCCTCTTCACCGAAGACGAGAGACGAGCCGATTCTGCGCGCAGAGTCGGCTCTTTTCATTTCAGCCGCGCATGTCGCGGTTGCGCCAGCCGTGGCCGCGAGCATGGTGCATCGTCGTGGTGTCGAGGAAGAGCGCGAGGAGGAGCGTGAAGGTCTTGCGGAGCGTGCCGAGATCACTCGACAGCTCCGGGACCGTCTTCCTCAGGACCCGCGCGGCCTCGTCGTGGACGACCTTCTTCGCCATGTCCACGGCCTCGAACCAGCTGCCGTCGCGCTCCTTCGCCTTGTCGTCGAGGCGCCGAATGATCGCGACGTACTCGGCGATCGGCTTGGCGAGCGACGCGCGCTCGACCGTGAACGACTCGGCGACCTGGCCGTCGTCATCGAGCGCCTCGAGCAAGACGCGGTCGCCGTCGAGCGTCGCGAGGACGTAGCCGCCGGAGAATGGCGCGTGGAACTCGGTCTCGCGCATGAGATCGTCACACGCCGACCGCCACTCCGCCTTGCGGAACGCCGTCCCCGCGCTCCAAGTC
>CAJDWT010000115.1_pt1 | contig 12517 bp, 10 predicted proteins | sample 7391671 | NCBI WGS metagenome assembly CAJDWT01 (sample SAMEA7055729, study PRJEB34461) | soil metagenome | biome: terrestrial ecosystem; feature: Peninsula; material: soil | place: Antarctica | collected 2016
GGGGCGAGGAGGACAGCGAGAGGAGCGAGCGAACGGAGAGCGCGGCGCGATTTCACGCGCGCATTTCAACCACGGCCCGGCGGCTCGTGTCCACGACGATCCGCCGGAATTTTGTGTCCTTCAGGGGCCCGTACCGTCTCCGGTGCCTTTCGGCGTGATCGTCCCGGAGATCGTGAAGTCATCGACGTTGGAGTCCGTATCGACGAGGGTGCCCGTGCCCGCATTGCGCTGCCCACTGTTGTTGTTCGTGAGATTGGCCAACGCCGTGCCTTCGAAGCCGCCGGGGGGTTGAGTTCCCCAACCGAGCTTGTCGAGGACGTTGACGTCCTTCGTCCCGCTCAGGCTGATGTACGCGCCGCCGTTTCCGCCGAAGGCCGCGGAGTACGTCAGGTCGACTTTCGAGAACCAAGTCTCGGCCGTCGATGCCGACGAAGCCAACAGCAAGTACCCGTGAGACGCGATCGTTTTCGTGTGCCCGCTCACCAAGGTGAGCGGCTTGCCCGTGTCGCCGCCGGTGCCCGAGCGCTGGTGAAGCGCGAGGCCAAGGGCGCCGGTGTCGATGGTGGCGGCGGTCGGGTTATAGACCTCGACAAATTCGTCGTTCGCGAGCGCGTTGGCGCCGGTGCCGATGAGGACCTCGCTGATGAGGAGGCCAGCCACCGGAACGAACGCGACGGTGCTGGTCGTGTTGGAGCCGGCGGGGTTCGTGACGATCACGTTCCAGCCTGTGGTGCCGTTGGTGCGGATGCCTGCCGGGAACGTCGCCGACAGGCTCGTGTCGTTCACGAGCCCGCAGCTCGTCGCTTGCGTGCCGACGGCCGCGCCGGCGCCGTCGAGATCGTCGAGCTTCACGCCGATCGTCGTCGCGCAGTCGACCCCGGTGAAGCCGGTGCCGGTGAGCGTGACGGTCGTCGTGCCGGTGTTGTACGGCGTCGTTCCGTTGTCCGGTAAAGTTGCGGTCACGACAACGTTCGTGACCGTCGGCGCGCTGCCTGCCGCGATGCCGGTGAGCTGCGCCATGTCGGCATAGAGCGCGACGGCGCCCGGATTGCGAACGACGTTGATGACCTTGACGGTGTACGTGACGGCAGCTTGCGCGTCGGTCGTCAGCGTCACGACGTTGCCCAGTAGGGTCGCGGCGGTGACGTTCAGCGGGTTGCTGGCCGCGTCCATGATCAGGTAATTCGTCGTCGTTTCGGCCGTCGTTTGATCCGGCGCGTCGCTGAAGGTGACCGTGAGCGACGTCGACGTCACCGCGACCGCGCTGCTGACGTTGAAGGTGTTCGGACCGGCAAAGCTGACGTGATCGGTCGTCAGAGCTGCGCCGTCGGAATCACGCGTGACGCCCGCGACGGTGACCATGTAGCCCACGGGACCCAGGTTGCCCATCGTCGTCAGCGTCACGACATTTCCTAAAACTGAGGCCGTGAGGATCGTCGCCGGCGTCATGCTCGCGTCGATGACGGTGTAGTTGCCGGTCGTCTGCGCCTGGGTGGCGTTCGGCGGCGCGTCGAACGTGAGGTCGATCGTGGTCGCGGACGTCGTCTTCGCCGATATGATGTTGAATGTCGTGACGCCGGTGAAGGCGGCCGTGGCGACGGTGAGGGGTGTCATGTCGCTCGAGCGAACGACGTTCGAGACGGTGAGCGTGTAGGCCGCGGCTTCTTGCGTCGAGGTCGTGAGGGTGACTTGATTTCCGCTGAGCACGGCGTTGGTGACCGTGGGCGCGGTCGTTCCACCCGTGATGACGTAGTTGGAGCTCGTCTGCGCGCTGGCCAGGTCCGGAACGGCGTCGAAGGTGACGACGACGGTCGTCGCGTTCGTCGCGGTCGCACCCGTCACGTCGAACGTGCCGGCGTCCGCACCCGCGTCTTGACCTGCGTCGACGGCCGCATCTTGACCGGCGTCAAGGATGCCCGAGTCGTTGCCCGAGTCGACCACGCTGCTGTCGGTGCCTGCGTCGCTGATCGAGCCGTCCGGCGTGGACCCGTCTCTCACGCTGCCATCTTCGGTCGACCCGTCGACGAAGCCGGCGCCGTCTGCGCGCGCGTCGGTCACGCCCGAGTCTTGGGTGGTGTCGTCGTCGCCGTCGTCGCGAACGTCGTCCCCGCCGCAGCCCGCGACCCAGATGAACAAAAACAGAAAGAGCGAGGCGAACGGGAGCCAACGTTTCATGCCCGCTACGCTATCGGCATGCAGTGTCACGGACAACGGCGACGACGGGACGAAAGACCGTTTTTTTGAGGAGTGCTCTTACGGAGACGACGTCGGTCGGCCCGTATGGCTCGAGCTCGATTTGGCGCCGCAGACCGCGCCGCCGACCACGAACAGGATGGCGATGATGGTCATGACGAGGCGAAGCATCATGAGGCTGCCGCCCGATCGACGAGTGATGGCGCTCGTCGCGCCCGCGGTCGTGAAGACGCCGGCGAGCCCTCCGCGTAGATCGAGGCTCTGCTTCGAGGCGGTGAGCGCCTGCGGAATGAGCACCTCCGTCGCCGGGGCGATGCTTTGGAGACGCCGGACGGCGGTGCCGATCGCGATGACCTCGATGAGACCCGCCGAGAGCTCGCGGATCATGAGGCGGTTGCCGATGACGCGCTCGGCGCCGATGTGCTGCGCTTCGCGACGGATGAGCTCGAGGCAATTCTCGCGCGCTTGGTAGACGAGCTGGGTTAGCTCTGGGAGCTCGCCGCGCGAAAACGACTGGAACCACGTGCCGATGCCGGCGGCGAGACCGAGCGAATAGACGCTCGTCGCCATCAAGAGGCGCATCGGGCCGTAACCCATCTTCGCGAGGCTCCAGAGCTCTTCGCCCGAGAGCTCGCTCGTGACGATCGTGCCCGGTGGCACGCCGAGGTTCGGATTGACTGACGCAGTGCCGGTCATGATGAGCTCGAGGACGCCGGGGCTGAACGGGCGGAGGTCGGTGCGCACGTCGACGACGGCGTTGGCGCCCGACTGAAGCGCCTCCTGCTCGAGGCGCGCGAGCGCAAGGTGACGGATGCCGTTGTAGAGGTCGGAGTACTCTTTGACCTCGCCACGGGCGAGGGTGCGGAGCCCGCCGGTGAGGCCGCGGCCGAGACCGAGCGCGTAGGCGACGTTGCCCATCACGAACCTGTGCGGGGTGTAGCCGCAGTCCAAATGGCAGTAGAGCTCGGTGCCGCTTACGGCGGCGGAGAAGAACGGCCCGCGTTGCTGCTGCGGGTCGGTCATGACGCTCGTGCCTTGGGCGAGAAACTCCGTGTAGCTTGCAAGCGTCTTGAGCTCGGTCGTGACGCCGACCATCCCCTGCGCGCCGTGGCGCTGCGCCTCTTGCTCCATTCGAGCGAGCGCGGCGTGACGGCCCTCGGAGATCATTGAGGTGATCGACCCGACCTCGCCGCCGGCCAAGCTCTGGAACGACGAGCCGATCGACCCGCCGATTCCGAGCGACCGGACGCTATTGCCGATCGTGATCTCTCCGGGCGAGAGTCCCTTGAGGGCGAGGCAGAAGATTTCGTTGCCGGAGAGCGCGCTGATGAGCATGGCGAGCCAAAGTACATGAAAACCTCTACTCGGGTCGCGTTCACGCTCGCGTTCGGCGCTGCGGGCAGCTTGAGTCGCAGGACGAATTCGTAGCGCGAGCGATCGCCCGCGGTGGAGCTTCTATTTCGCTCGTTTTGCGCTACCACTTCGTCCATGACCACCTCGTCCGAAGTCATCGCGCCCGACCCGAAATCCGAAGAGAAGGAGACGCGCGAGGCCGAGAAGAAATCGGAGCCGCCGCCCGCCGCGCAGACGAAGGCGCCGATCTCGATGCAGGAGCGCTTCACGCGCATGAAGGCGGCGTTCCGCAAGGCAGGCCCGCCGACCTACGAGCAGCGGCTCGACGCGCTCGATCGGCTCGAAAAGATGGTCCTCTCGAACAAGCACGACTTCGCGAAGGCGATCAGCCAGGACTTCGGCAGTCGTTCCAAGCACGAGACGCTCCTCGCTGAGGTCTTCATCACGCACGGCAGCATCAAGCACGCGCGCGACCACCTGCGCGAATGGATGGACATCGAGCCGCGCGACGTCGGCATGGTCTTCATGCCGGCGCGCGTGGAGCTCATGAGCCAGCCGCTCGGCGTCGTCGGCATCATCTCGCCGTGGAACTACCCGATGCAGCTCGCCCTCTCGCCGCTTGCGGGCGCGCTCGCCGCCGGCAACCGCGTCATGATCAAGCCGAGCGAGCTCGTGCCGGCGACCTCCGCGCTCCTCGCGAAGCTCGTCGCAGCCACGTTCCACGAGGACGAGGTCACCGTCGTCGAAGGCGGCGTCGAGGTCGGCGCCGAGTTCGCGAAGCTCCCGTTCGATCACCTCGTCTTCACCGGTTCCACGCGCGTCGGCAAGATCGTGATGAGGGCTGCGGCCGACAACCTCACGCCCGTCACGCTCGAGCTCGGCGGCAAGTCGCCCACGATCGTGGGCGAAGACTTCTCGATCGACGACGCGGCGATCACGATCTTGAACGGCAAGCTCTTGAACGCGGGTCAGACGTGCATCGCGCCCGACTACGTCCTCGTCCCGAAGGCGAAGCTCGACGCGTTCGTCGAAGCCTGCAAGAAATCGGTCGCGAAGATGTACCCGAAGCTCGAAGCCAACGAGGACTACACCTCGATCGTCAACGAGCAGCACTACAAGCGGCTTATCGGTTACCTCGCCGACGCGAAGGAGAAGGGCGCCAAGGTGATCGAGATCAACCCGGGCGGTGAAACGCTCGACCCGGCCAAGCGCAAGATCGCGCCGACGCTCGTCATCTCGCCTACCGAGGACACGCAGATCATGCAGGAGGAGATCTTCGGCCCGATCCTCCCGATCAAGACCTACGACAAGCTCGCCGACGCCATCGACTACGTGAACGATCACCCGCGGCCGCTCGCCCTCTACATGTTCAGCCACGACACCGACAAGATCGACCTTGTCCTCGCGAAGACGACCTCCGGCGGCGTCTCGATCAACGCGACCATGCTCCACATCGCGCAGGATGACGTGCCGTTCGGCGGCGTTGGTCCGAGCGGCATGGGCCACTACCACGCGAAGGAAGGCTTCGACACCTTCACCAAGAAGAAGGCGGTCTTCTACCAAGGCCGCATCAACGGCGCGGGTCTCCTCCGGCCGCCTTATGGCAAGGTCATCGACCTCTTGCTCGGTTTCTTGATCGGGAAGTGACTCAGCGCTGACACTCCGGGTCGGTTCGAGTCGGCGTGTCGTCGCTCGAGCCGCCAACGCCGATGAGGACGGTGCATTCGATCGGCACCTGACGTTCGAAGTGAGGTATGTCGGGCCTCGCCCATGCGCGTCCTGGCCGCCTCCTTCGCTCTGACTGCCTTGTCCTTGGCTGCGCCCGCGCAGGCCCAGCGTGTTCGGCTCGCCGGTCCGAACGAGGCGTACGTCCTCATCGAAGGGCCGCGGGCGGCTATGCTCGAGCGTCAGAGCGGCGACTCGTTCATCGCCGTGTGTGCTGCCCCGTGCGACCGCCCCTTTCCGCTCGGCGTGAGCTACTGCATCGCAGGAGAGGACGTTCACGCGTCGGAGCCCTTCGTCTTGCAAGGCGCGGCCGGCTCCACCGTCACGCTCCGGGTCGACGACACGCAGCATCACACCGGCGCGGTCGCCATCCAGGGGGGAGCGCTCGTCACGCTCGTCGGCGGGCTCACGCTCGTCGGAGGCATCTTCGGCACCTGCTCGGAGACCGACAACGGCTCGTGCGACCGCTACCGGTGGCTGCCGTACGCCGGCGGAGCGATTGCCGTCGTCGGCATCGCCACGATCATCACGGGGATCGTCCTGATGAGCAAAGGCTCGCATTCGAAGGTCGAGCAGACGACCAGCGCGCCCCTCGTGACGCCGGGGGCGACTCCGGCGCCGAAGCCTGCCGCATTCGCCGTTTCACCCGCCGTTCTACATGTCGCGCCCTTCGTGCCGGTCGCCGCAGCGACGCCGATCCTGACGTTCTCGTTCTGACGACCCCAGCGGCCCTCGCTTCGAGCCTACCTGGCGAGGTTGATTCGGCCTCGAGCTATGACGCTCGTGTCGTTGACGCGCCTCATGACGCGCGGCGCGTGTGCCCAGGATTCACGCGCACCTTTCGCGCCTGTTTCAAGCTCGAATTCAAGCTCGAATTTATTTTGTTGTAGGGTGCATGCATCCTTGCGGGCGAGCGATCGCGGAACCATGGTTAAGAATGGGTCGAGCGCTTCGTTCCACACGAAGAACGGCGCCACGGACGAGAGCATCTGCTTCAAGGATGGCGACCTCGTGACGCACGTGTGACTCGTGAAGGTGTTGCATCGGTCTTGCAGTGTTCTTGCAGAGAGGATGACGATGGAATCGGCGGTATCGATCAGAGTGTCGGGCACAGCTCGCGAGAGCCTGCTCGTGCTCTCCGACGTCCATCTCGGTAGTGACCTCAACGTGCAGGCGCTGACGACCGGCTTCGGGCGCCGCTCGAAGAGGGTCGACGACGACCTCGTCCGGTTGCTCGAGCACTACCGCAGGACGCCGCCGACCGGCGTGCGTTGGCGGGTGGTCATCGCCGGCGACTTCATCGACTTCATCGGCATGGCGATCCCCGCGGGCGACGCAGAGCTCGAGACCGCGCTCAACGACGAAGAGCGCGAGCACGGCATCGGCAACTCCGAGGACCACGCGTTCTTGAAGTGGAAGCGCGTGCTCGAGCGGCACCCGGCGGTCTTTCTCGCGCTCGCTGGCTTCATCGCCGACGGCCACGCGATCACGATGGTGCACGGCAACCACGACGTCGAGCTCTACTGGCCGAAGGTGCAGGCCGGCATCCGCGCATCGCTCGTGAGCTCGGCGCTCGTTGTCGGAGCGATCGTCGGCGTCGCACGATCGCCCGAGGAGCTCGAATCTGAGATCGAGTTCTGCCCTTGGTTTTTCTACCAACAAGGCGTCGCGTACATCGAGCACGGGCATCAATACGACTCGCTCTGCGCGACCGAATCGATCCTGGCGCCGCTCTCGCCGCTCGACCCGCGTCGCATCGCGCAAGGATTCTGTGAGGTCTTTTTGCGCTACGTCGTGCGACCGACCAAAGGCATCCGCGAGCACGGCCACGAGCACACCGGTATCGTCGACTACCTGCGCATGGGCATGAACCTCGGCCTCCGCGGCATGCTCACGCTCGGTCTCCGCTTCGCGCTCGGCGTCATCGAGCTCATTCGCGTCCAGCGCGGCTTCTTGACCGAGGCCGCTCGTCAGCTCAAAGTCGAGAACGAGCGTCGCATGAGTGAGCTCGCGCAGAAGACGCGCCTCGGGATCGACAAGCTCCGTGAGCTCGCTGCGCTCCAAGTGCCGCCGGTCACACGCTCGATCTACGACATCCTGGCGAGCGTCCTGCTCGACCGCATCGCCGTCGCGTTCGGTGCGTGCGCGACCCTGGCGGTCCTCGTTCCCGTGGCGATTCACCGCCACCACGCGCATCTCTCGGGCTTTCCCACGCTCGCGAGCGCGATCGGCATCGTCGTCTTTGGATGGATCGTCTCGTACCTCTACATGTCCGCACGGCGCAAGATCGACCCCGCCATGCACATGAGCGAGCGTGCCACGAAGCTCGTGAAGCTCTTCCCCGCGGCCTTCGTCGTGATGGGTCACACCCACGCGCCGCTACGCCAACCGATCGGCGAGCACGCGACGTATATCAACCTCGGCTCGTGGGACGAGGACGAGACGACCGAGGCCGATCCGCTCCCGTACGAAGCGGCGCGCACGCATCTGGTGATTCACCCGGCCGCGGAGCCCGAAGCAGAGCCGGTTGCCGTCTTCTTGCGCTGGGATTCGAAAGACGGACCGCGCGAGTTCTGAGCCGCCGGTTCTGAGCATAAGATGGGGCCGTGAAGATCGTCGCCTCTACGCTCCGCATCGAGACGCGCTCGCGCGGCTTGTCCGACATCACCGACCGAGTTGCTGCCGCGCTCGCCGAGAGCAGCGTCGAGAACGGCACATGCACGGTCTTCGTCCGGCACACGAGCGCGTCGCTCGTCATCCAAGAGAACGCCGACCCCGCGGTCCTGCGCGATCTCCAAAAGTGGATGAGTCAGCTCGCGCCCGAGAGCGACGTCTACGAGCATGACGCCGAAGGGGCCGACGACATGCCGGCGCATCTTCGGTCCGCCGTCACGAAATCGAACGAGACCATCCCCGTCATCGGTGGAAAGCTCGCGCTCGGGACCTGGCAGGCGATCTACCTGTGGGAGCATCGCAGCCACGCCCACACGCGCGAGGTGGTCGTGCAAATCATGGGTATCTGACGCGAGCGTGCTCCGCAGTATGGGGTCGTTGCGCCCGACCCATGTGCCCTGCGCTCAGTCCTTCAGCGCGAACGACGCATCGTGGAGCAATTGCTGGACGCGCTCGCGCAGTTGCTTGGGGTCGATCGGCTTGCCGATGCGGGCGTTGGGCACACGGTCGAGGAAGGCCTGCGCCTTGGGAGTAAACGCGCCACCGGAAACGAAGACCACACGGCGCGCGATGTTCGGTAAACGCCGCGTCAGCTCGTCGTAAAAGTCCATCCCTGACATCTCTGGCATCATGAGATCGGAGAAGATGACGTCGAACCGCGTCCCCGACGCGAGCAGGTCGAGCGCCTCTTGGGCCGTCGTCACCACAGTGACTTGGTGGTAGCGAAGCATGCGCCCCAGCGCCGCGCCCACGGCCGGCTCGTCATCGACCACGAGAATCGAGCCGCGTGCCAACGCTGCGGGCGCTGCCGCGGTCGGCGCCATCGCGGCGACCTCGCTTGCGACAGCGGTCGCCGCGGGGAGCACGACAAGAAACGCGGAGCCGCGACCGAGCTCGCTGGTGGCGCTGATCTCGCCACTCATTGCGGTAACGATCGTGTGGCAGATCGAGAGCCCGAGGCCAGTGCCGACACCGACTGCCTTGGTCGTGAAGAATGGGTCGAAGATGCGACCGAGCACGAGCGGGGGAATCCCATGTCCGGTGTCGCGGATCTCGACTACGGCGCGGCCCGACGCGTCGGTCGACGTCGTGATCCGGATCTCGTTTTCGTCGCTCTTGCCTTCCGGGAGCGACTGCGTCGCGTTCACGAGAAGGTTCACGAAGACCTGTGCCATACGCGCCTCGTCGATGTCGACGAGCGGGGTAGGGTCGTAGCTCTTCACGAGGCGCGCGCGGTGGCGGATGCCGTGGAGCGTCAGGTTCACCGCCTCATCGAGCACCGAGCGAAGCGCGATCACGGCGCGCCGCTCCTCTTCAGGACGCGCGAACGTCGTCAGCCCACCCACGATCGTGCGGATCCGCTCGGCGCCCGCCTGCGCGTCGCGGATCATCATCCGGAGCTCTTCTAGGCGACCCGGCGCCAGCTCGACGGATTCGAGGATCATGGCGAGGTTCGCGACCACGGTCGCGAGCGGGTTGTTGATCTCGTGCGCGACGCCGCTCGCCAACGTGCCGACCGACGCCATGCGGTCGGCGAACGTCAGCTGACGCCGCAGCCTCTCTTCGCGCGCGTTCGCCTCGGCAAGACGCTCGTCCGCGAGCTTCTCGTCCGTGATGTCACGGGCTGCCGCGTAAACGAGGGCGCGGTCGGCACGTGCGACCGATCGCCACTCGAGCCACCGGTACGAGCCGTTCTTGCAGAGATACCGGTTGATGAGCGGACCCATCTCCGAGCCCTGACTGAGCGTATGTCGGCTCGCCAGCGTCGCCTCGCGATCGGCCGGATGGACGAAGTCGATCGAAGGGCTCGCCATGAGCTCTTCGCTTGTCCACCCGAGCGTGCGCGTCCACGCAGGATTGACGCGCTTGAAGTATCCGTCGAGCCCCGCCACGCAAAGGAGGTCGAGCGACATCTCGAAGAAGTCGTCGGTGTTCGCCACGTCCTCGAGAGTGGATGCCATGGGCCGTATCTACGATAGCTCGACTTCTCGTCCGAGCAGCGCGCAGGGCAATTCAAGCAAGGATGGGGCATTCGTCCTTGGGCTGGCGGATGGTAAGAGATCGCGCGAGGATGGCGCGATGAGCCAAAGCGGAATCGAGATCGCCTTTGACGTGCACGTCCCGCTCGACAACCTGCAGGGGCCTACGAGCACGCACAATTTTCTTAGGAACTTCGAGATCGTCGTCGAGATCGACGGCGAGAAAACCGTCGCAGGAGGCGAGGCGTCCCATTTCTTCTCGCGTCCTGCCGGCACGTACCGAGTTGCGGCGCGCGTGCGGAGTCGATCTGGGATTCGTCCCGAGTGGATGCTCGAAGGACACGCAACGTTGTTCGCAGACGCGCAGGTGACCGTAGCTGCCGACCAGGCCACGCGGGTTCGATACGTTGGTGACGCCGGGTGGTTCCTCACGGGCAAGGGCAGGTTCGAGCCCGCATAGTCGTTGCCCCACGTCCGGATAGATGCGGCGGCGCAAGCGCTCATGCTCCGTGCGGCTGAGAAGCCGCGGGCTTCCGTTGCGGGTTTTCCGCATGGTTAGCTGGTGCTACTCAAAATGAGTATCGGTAGGTCAAGTGCGTCCGTCCTTCGAGAGAAGCGCACCGAGGAGACTGAAGCCCACCTCGATCGCCATCGAAAGGACCGCGCTCTCCGCCGTGCCGAGCGCGGCATTGGCCGCGTCGTTGCTGCTCATCGGCGGCGGCTCACCGCCGTAGGCCACGTTCAAGCGCCAGAGCGCGTCGTCCGCCTTGACGCCCGGGGGAGGTTTACCGTCCGCGAGCCGAGACGCTGCCAGCGCGCGGACCATCGTCTCGAGCTCGCCGCGGTCCATCCACGTTCCGTGAAGGATACACGTATCGACCTCGATCGTGGTCGTCGGCACGACGAGACATCGCATCGCCTTTCCACAGTCCGGGCAGGGCGGCGCTTCACCGTGCTTGGGGAATGGCTCGGTTGCGAGCGCGCTCGCTTTCTCGCCGAGGTCGATCGACGTGCGATCGAGCGCGCGCCCGATTCGCTTGCTCACGTCGATCGACAGCCAAATGCCGCCGCACTCGTGACAAGCGTCACCACGCACGTCACCGCTCTGCAGTGCCGTGAGCTCCTTCGCGCATTGCGGGCACGATCGTTGCGCCATCACGAAACTCCGGCGGCGGCCCGGTCGAGGTACTCGTCGACGGCGCCGAAGATCTCCGAGTTCCCTTTTTGCGTGTAGTTTGCAAGCTTGTCTTCGCATCCTGGGATCGCGGCGACGAACTCGGAGACGACCTTCGGATCGTCGAGCGAAGGCGCGTAGCGGCCGAACCCTGCGCGCTCGAGGTAGCGGCCATTGAGCACCTGCTCGAGCTGGCCGCCGACCGGCACGCTGAGCATCGGCTTCTGCAAGTAGACCGCTTCGCCCATGAGCGTGAAGCCGCCGCCGGCGATGACCCCCTTCGCGCTGGCGAGGTCGTCGATGAAGACCGTCTCGCTGAACGGTCGATAGCGGAGGTTGCCTTCGACCTGCTCCTCGGTGATCGAGCGACGCATGCCGTAGATGCGGCACTCGAGCCCCGTTTTCGCGAGCGCGGCGGCCAGCTCGGTGTTGCCCTCGGCGGTTTGGTAGACGAGCAGGTGCTCGCCCTTGCGCTTCTTCGCGTCCAAGATCTCCGGGCGCAAAATCGGCGGAAAAAGCCGCGTCTTCGGCTTGCGCAACGGCGGACGGAAGAACGTCGTGATGAAGTACTCGTCGCAGAACGGCAGCTTCGATTTCACGAACGCACGCGTGAGCTCGAAGCTCGCCTTTTGACCGGCCAGGATCTCGTCGTCGTGCACGCAGCGGTTGATGATCTGCATGTTGTCGATGCTCAAGATCGGGAGTCGATGCGTCTTGGCGTAGAGATACGTCCATGACTCGAAGTCGCTGACGACGACGTCGGGGCGGAAGGCGCCGAGCATGTCGAAGTACGCGGCGATGTTCTTCGGGACGCCGGTGGCGCTCGCCTTCACGTTGCTCGCGAGCGTCTTGCTCCTGCGAACGCGGTTCTCCTCGTAGATGATGTGAAGGCCGTGGATGCGCTTGACGAGCGACGTCCCTTCGAAGCGCTTCTGCAGGTAATCGACCGCACGACCCGACGCCATGATCGCGATCTCGTGGTCGCCCGTCGTCGTGAGGTGCTCAAGCATGACGCGAGACCGCATCGCATGGCCCATGCCTTCGCCGACGACTCCGTAGAGGATCTTCATGGAGGCTAGGTTATACCCACCCCTCGCCGGCCGTGAGGTCGTGGCGGAGTCGTCTTCCACCCTTGTGGGCCCTTGCAGGGCCCCTCATTTTCCTTCGGAAAATGAGCCTCCCCACGCTCGGCTTACGCCGACTCGTTTTTTCGCTTCGCAAAAAAACGAGATTCAAGATCGCCGACGGAGGGCGCTCGGTCGCTTTCGCTCCTCGCTTGCGACCGCACAGGCTTTTTTCGTCCTTGCTCGGTCGCTTCGCTCCCGAGCGCGCCTGACTCTGGTGTCTCGCGCTCCGCGCTCGTTCGAGCGAGCGACAGCGAGAGTAGGCCATCGCAAGCGAGGAGCGAAAGCGACCGAGC
>CAJDWT010000116.1_pt1 | contig 12510 bp, 8 predicted proteins | sample 7391671 | NCBI WGS metagenome assembly CAJDWT01 (sample SAMEA7055729, study PRJEB34461) | soil metagenome | biome: terrestrial ecosystem; feature: Peninsula; material: soil | place: Antarctica | collected 2016
TCGTCGAGCGCGGCGTCCGGAATGCTCAGGTTCTCGATGCCGCCGTCGTCACAACGCGGAGTAGCCGCGTCGACGACCGTGACGACGTCCGGGGCAGCGTCGTGTGCGACGGTGACGTCTGCGCCCGAGTCAGGCGTCGCCGACGAGTCGCCCGAGTCTCCACCACAGCCCACCGCGATGAATCCTGCCGCCGGCATCGCGACGAGGAGTGCCCCAAGCCAAAACCGCTTATTCATGGCTGGAACCATACGATGAGGCAGGCCGGTTTGCTACTCTGCGAGCGAAATTCTAGGAGCGACAGCCAGGAGCCAGATGCCCAACGCTTTCCGTAGCGCCCTCATGACGACGCTCTTCGCCACCCTCGTCCCGCTCGCGTTCGCGTGCAGCGAAGGTGACCTGCCGACCAATCCCGTCGCCCGCTTCGCGCTCTCGGGCGACTCTGCGCCACCATTCCTCGACGTTCCGTTCCCGACCGACCTCTATCTCGACGGCACCCACATCGTCGATCCGATCCCGGGCGTCGATCGCGTCGTGAAGCAAAACTCGAAGTTCATTACCCACGAGATCGCGAAAGGGAACGGCTTCTCGCGCATCGCGACCGCCCTCTTCTACGTCGATGATCCGACGGCGGCGGCCGACCCCGACACCGGTGAGGCAGGACCGGCCATCATCGACCCGAGCTCGCTTCCCGCCGACGAAGCCGCCTGCACGAGCGACACGAGCTCGGTCTATATCGTCGACCTCGCCGCGACCGATCCGGCGAAAGCGCGCATCCCCTGCCGCGCCCTCTTCCATTACGAAGACCCGAATTCGTCGCTGTCGTCGACGCGCGCGCTCGTCGCCGTCGGCCCGGCCCGCGGCATCGTCCTCCAGGAGAATCACGCCTACGCGACCGTCCTCACGTCGCGTCTCAAAGATACGCAAGGACGACGCGTGACCGCGAGCGACGGCTTCGCGGCGATGGCAAACGGCGCGCGCACCGGCAAGGCGGGCGCACTCTACGGCAACGCGCTCGACACCGCGCGCAGGCTGCTCGGCTCCGCGCTCGCCGACGGCACCCGGATCGTCTCGATCGCTCCGTTCACGACCAGCCATCAGTCCTCCGAGCTCTTCCAAGCGCGCTCCGTCGTCGACGCCACACCCGTGCCGACCTTCAAATTCGACGCCGCCTCGCTCGCTCCGATGGGCGCGGTGAAGTTCGCGGCTGTGCCCGCCGGCGGAACGCTGCCCGCTGGGTTCGCCGCGAGCCTCGACGACTACTTTGGCGTCGTCGCCACCACCGCCAAGCTCGACGACGGCACCGACGATCCCGACAGCCGCCTGCCCGTCCGCGCGCACGACAAGATCGCCGTCGTCGCCACCGCCGAATTCGAGGCCGTCGGATTCCTCTCGCATCCGGGCAACTACGTCGACCTTGACGGCACGACGTTCGTCAAAGACGCGAGCGGCAACATCATCCCCGCCCCCGACGCACCGACCGAGAAAATCTGGGTGACGATCGCGCTCCCGACCGCGCCGATGCCAGCGACCGGCTACCCCGTCGTCATCGTCCAGCACGGCCTCGGCGGCTTTCGCGGCTATGAATTTTCTCTCGCGAACAACTTCTGCAAAATGGGGTGGGCCGTCGTCGCGATCGACAGCTTCCCGTTCGGCTCGCGCGCGCCCGAGCCGCAGTACCAGGTCGACGCCGAGAGCGACTACTCCACGGCGCCCGGCGCGAAGTACACCGGCCCCGACGGCATCGGCGACGCGGTCAAAGGGGACCGCAACGGCGCGTTCGACATGTTCGGTGGCTTGAAGAACCTCGGCGCGCTCCGCGATCAATTGCGTCAAGCAGCGCTCGACACCGTGCAGCTCGTCCGCGCCCTCCGCGGCACGTCCGACCTCTCCTCGCTCGCCACGTCCGCGACAACCCCGAAATTCGATGGCGACCGCATCGCCTACATCGGCGACTCGCTCGGCGGGATCGAAGGCGCGGTCGCCGCGGCGATCGAGCCGAACGTGAAAGCCTGGTTTTTGAACGTCGCCGGTGGCGGCATGCTCCAAGAGCTCGCCACACACTCCCCTTCGATCGGCATGTCTCTCTCGGCCGCGGGCGGCCTCTATTTCAGCTTCAGCGGCGACACGTTCGACGAAGGCCATCCTCTCATCGCGCTCGGCCAAACGCTCGTCGATCCGGGCGACCCGCTCACGTTCGCGAGCTTCCTCGAAACGAGCCCGCAGCCGATCGCCGGAAACCCGACCCAGCCCCGCAACATCCTGCAGACCGAGGTCGTCTACGACGAGATCGTCGCCAACGAAGCGAACGAAGCGCTCGCTCGCGCCGCCGGCTTTGGGCTCGCCGCACCGAACGTCGGCTCGAACGCAGGCGTCTTGGACATGAAGGACCTCACGAAGCGCGCCGGCGCGGTCCCGTTGCCGGACGTGCAGCCGGACGGCGCGGGAGCGATCCACGACACGCCCGTTGCTGGTCACACCGCCGTCGTCGTCCAAGTTTCACCTGCCACCCACGGCGAAGATCTCGTCGCCTCGACGGCGAAGCGCTCCTACCAAGCGCCGTACACGCACCCGTTCGTCAGCCTCGATATCGGCAAGACCTACGCGGTGCGCACCTCCTACCGAAACCTGCAGAGCGCGGCCAACACGTTCTTCGCCGACGCGTTCGCGGGCCAGACGCCGCGCGTAGCCGGCTTCGCAGCGCCCGTCCGCGATCTGGACGACGACGGCGTCGCCGACGCTGTCGACGCCGACCCGAACGATCCGCACGTGCATTAGCGGGCGGACGCGGGAAATAGACACCGCGCGTTTTCTTTCCGGCGGGCCAAGCCGGAAGGCGGGTGCTAGGCCTTAGAAGGAGGCTTTTGGTGATGCGCGGTCCGAGCTCCCAACGGCGAAACAGGCCAGGTGTAGCGAAGACCGCTCGCTGGGCGCTCGGAAGCGAAGCGCCCGAACGCCGCGTCACACGTGAGTCTCTCTTTGCGTTCCTCGTCTCCGCCCTCTGCGCCGTCGGCGCCGTCGCCGGTGGAAGCGTCGCCGAGCGCGTCTTGCTCGCGTGTGCATCGCTCGGCATTGCCGCCTTCGGAGTCCGAAAATTCGCCGAGCGTCACCGCGCGGCGAGAGAGACCGGCTTCGTCGTCCTCGACGAGCGTGGCATCGCCCGCAAACAGGGCGGCAAGAGCACCGTCCTCGCGGACTGGAAGGCACCGTTCGGCGTCTCGCTCTTCGCGAGCAAATCGGGAGACCGCGGCCTCATCGCGTTCACGTCGGGCGGCGCCACTCGCTATCTCAGCGTGCACGTCCCCGACGACGATTACGCCGCCGCGACGATGCTCTTCGATCGCTCCGCCATCCGCGCCGACGACGACGCGCTCTTTTCCCAAGGCGTCGACCAATCGCTCCGCGCGACCAACGCCGCCGCGCTCCTCTCCGCGCTCGAGAGCCGCCAGCCCGACGCTCTGAGCCGCGTCTTCTTGACGAGCATCCGCGGCGAAGCGCTCGTCGTCTCCAGCAACGAGATGAAGGTCGGAGAGCGCGACTTCGATCTCCGCGCGCCGCTCGAATGGCGCCCGTTCCTCTTCCACGAGGTCGCCGGCCAGGTCACGACCGTCTACCAAGCCACCTGGCTCCGCCAAGAGACGCCCGAGCGCACGAACGAGATCGTCCTTGTCGCTCCGCTCCCGGCGACCAGCGACGTCCGCCTCTCGCCTTCGCTCGCCGACGCCCCGCCCGCGCGCGACGTCCGCATCGCGATCGAGCGGCTCTTCATGCCGGTCGTCCGCCGAGCGCTCGAGCGCTCGACACCCGCCGTCCGCTCCAGCCTCGTGCCGGCGCGAAAGCCCGTGCCGACGAAGGGGCCGGTCTCGAGCGGCGCATAGCCGGTCACGCGAGACGGCCTTTCAAGAGGGGCACGCCTATTTCCGCGCTTTTTCCAGCGTGGTATCGATGCGGTCGATGTCGAACTTCTACGTGACGACGCCCATTTACTACGTGAACGACGTGCCGCATCTCGGCACCGCGTACACGACCATCGTGGCCGACGCCCTGCGCCGCTTCCACCTCTTGATCGGCGACGACACCTACATGCTCACCGGCACCGACGAGCACGGCCTGAAGATCGAGCGCGCGGCCAAGGAGCAAGGGCTCGCACCGAAGGCGTTCACCGACCGCATCAGCGACCGCTTCCGCGAGGCGTGGCCGAAGCTCGACATCGCGCCGAACCGTTTCATTCGCACGACTGACGCCGATCACGAAGCGTTCGTCGTCGAGCTCTGGAAGAAGATCGCATCGACCGGGGACCTCTACAAAGGCTCGTACGAAGGCTGGTACTGCGTCGGCTGCGAAGAGCTCAAGACCGAGAAAGAGCTCCTCCAACCGGGCAATCTCTGCGCGATCCACAAGACGCCGGTCGAGCGCGTGAAGGAAGAGTCGTACTTCTTCAAGCTCGAGAAGTACCAAGCGAGGCTCCTCGATTTTTACGCGCGCTACCCGGCCTTCATCCAACCCGAGACGCGCCGCAACGAGGTCCTGTCGTTCGTCTCGGGCGGTCTCAAGGATCTCTCGGTCTCACGCACGAGCTTCACCTGGGGAATTCCGGTGCCGGGTGATCCGAAGCACATCATGTACGTGTGGTTCGACGCGCTCACGAACTATCGCAGCGCGCTCGGCTCCACCGATCTCACCCGCTTCTGGGCGCCGCAGTCGAAGGTCGTCCACCTCGTCGGCAAGGACATCCTCCGCTTCCACGCGGTCTTCTGGCCCGCGTTCTTGATGGCGGCCGGCTACCGCGACGAAGAGCTCCCAACCACCGTCTTCGCCCACGGCTTTCTCACGATCGACGGCGAGAAGATGAGCAAATCGCTCCGCAACGCGGTCGACCCGCTCAAGATCGCCCACGAGCTCGGCTCCGATGTTCTCCGCTACCACTTGCTCCGCGCGATCTCGTTCGGCCAAGACGGCGACTTCGATCACGCCGCCATCCTCGAGCGCTACAACGCCGACCTCGGCAAGAACCTCGGCAACCTGCTCAACCGCGTCCTCGGCCTCTGCGGAAAGTATCTCGAAGGGAAAGCACCGGCGGTCGCCATTGCAGACCTCTCGAGCGACATCGACAAAGCATTTTTCAACGCTCGAGAAGATGCGGCCCAGAGCATCAGAACACATTGGAACCAGCTCCGACCCGACCTCGCGTTGGCGGAGACGATGGCGCTCTCGTCGGCGGCGAACAAATACGTCGACGAGTCGGCGCCGTGGACGCTGGCGAAGAACGACGACAAAGCCGGCCTCGCACGCGTTCTAGGCGCGCTCCTCGAAACGCTCTCCGCCCTCAGCATCATGATCGCGCCCGCGATGCCGAAAAAGAGCGTCGAGATGCGCACGCAGCTCGGTCTCACGTCGATCGACCCGGCGATCGGTAAGAATCATTGGCCGTTCGATTTCGCCCCTATTCCCGCGGGGACTACGCTCGCGGCCGGCAAGCCACTCTTCCCCACGCTCGACGCCGACGCGCAAAAAGCGGTCCTCGAAAAGCTCGTCCCGAAGAAAGAGGCGCCGCAGGTGGAAGCTCCGAGCACGGCCGAAGCAGCGCAAAAACCGGCCGATCCCGCCGCGCTCGCCGAACCCATTTCGTATGATCAATTCACCACGGTCGACCTGCGCGTGGGGCTCGTGAAGACGTGCGAGAAGGTGCCGAAGAAAGACAAGCTCCTCAAGCTGTCGGTCGACGTCGGTGAGGCCGAGCCGCGCATGATCATCGCGGGGCTCGCGCTCACGTTCCAACCGGACGACCTCGTCGGCAAGAAGGTCGTCGTCGTCGCGAACCTCGCGCCGCGCGACTTCGGAAAAGGGCTCGTCTCGCACGGCATGCTGCTCGCGACCGGCCCGAGCGAGGCGCTCGTCTTGGCGACCGTCGCCGGCGACGCGGCGCCGGGCTCACGTCTCAAGTAGAGGCGATTCGATCGATCAAGAGACGGCGCAACGTGACCGGGCCGTCCTCGATCACGAAGGCGGCGCGGAGGCGAGGCATGACCGCATCCGCGTCGCTCTTCTTGTGGACGTGCACCTTCGCGAGCTCGTCACCGACCTTCACCTTCGCGCCCGGATGGCGGAGCACCGAGATGCCGACGAGCGGGTCGACCTTCTGATCGGCCCGCGTGCGGCCGGCGCCGAGCACGACGCCGGACAAACCGACCTCGAGCGCATCGACGGAGCGCAAGAAGCCGTCGCGATCGGCGTGAATGACGACGGTCTCCTTCGCGACCTCGAGCTTCGACGGATCGGACACAACGCTCGGGTCGCCGCCCTGCGCTTCGACCATTCTCTCCATCGTGCGAATGCCGTCGCCGACGTCGATCGCCTTCTTGAGGAGCGTGCGCGCTTCCATCGGATCGGCCGCTTTTCCGCCCAGCACGAGCATCTCAGCGCCGAGGAGCAGCGTGCATTCGACGACGTCGGCCGGGCCGCCGCCATGCAAGACCTCGAACGCTTCCCGCGTCTCGTTCGCGTTGCCGACGGCGACGCCGAGCGGCGCGCTCATGTCGGTGAGGCACGCGACGACCTTCTTCCCTGCTCGCGTCCCGACGCGTACTAGCGCTTCAGCGAGCTCACGGGCCGCCGTCTCGGTCTTCATGAACGCGCCGCGCCCGACCTTCACGTCGAGCACGAGAGCGTCGATTCCCTCCGCCAGCTTCTTCGACAAGATCGAAGCGACGATGAGCGGGATCGATTCGACCGTCGCCGTGACGTCGCGAAGCGCATAAATGCGCTTGTCGGCCGGCGCGATGTCGGCGGTCTGGCCGATCATGCAGGTGCCAATCTCGCCGACGATGCGTACGAAGTCGGCGGTCGGGATGTCGGTGCGGAATCCAGGGATCGCCTCGAGCTTGTCGAGCGTGCCGCCGGTATGACCGAGCCCGCGGCCGCTCACCATCGGCACCGGGACGCCGCACGCAGCGACGAGCGGCGCAAGGCAGATCGAGATCTTGTCGCCGACGCCGCCGGTCGAATGCTTGTCGACCTTGATCGCGGGCACGCTCGACAAGTCGAGCACGCGCCCCGAGCGGAGCATCGCTTCGGTGAGCGCGACCGTCTCGGCGTCGGTCATTGCCTTGAAAAAAACCGCCATCAAGAACGCCGCCATTTGATAGTCGGCGAGTGATCCGTCCAGATACGACGTGATCAACAGGTGGATTTCTTCGTTCGTGAGCGCGCCGCCGTCACGCTTGCGCGCAATGAGCTCGACCAGGCTTCCCATGTCGGAACGGACGGTAGCATTGTCGCGGCCGTTGGCCGTTATATGCTGCGAGGTCGATGCGCCTCTCGCTCGCTTTCGGTTCTGCCGTCGCCCTCTTGTCTCTGCTCGCAGCGTGCTCGAAGGATCCGCCGCCGGTCGACGATCAAGGCGGAATGGAGCCGCTCCCGACGCCGAGCGCCAGCACAGCGGCGACGACCGCTCTGCCAGACCAGACCGGCATGGCGAAGCCTGACGACGCCGGCGCAGCACCGGCCGCATCGACCGAAGCCACCGCGATTGCCATCGCGACCGCGACCGCGAAGACCACCGCGCCGACGACCTCGGCAAGCGTCGCCGTCACCAATTGCGGCTCGAAGCAGAACCCGTGCCCGCTGCAGAAATGGATGAAGCAGCACACGCAGGCCGATCTCTCGGCGGGTGACAACACGGCCATCGCGGCCGACCTCGAAAAAATCGCGGCGATGGCGCCCGATGGCTATTCGAAGTGGGCTCCGATCGCGAAAGACGGAGCGACCGCCGCGCGCGCAGGCAATACCGACGCCGTCAAGGCGTCCTGCCGTGGTTGTCACGACGACTACAAGACCAAGTACAAAACCGAGATGCGGGGGCGCGCGGTTCCGGGCGCGTGACGGCGCACGTGAACGCTAAGCCCAGCTTCCTACCGCCGCCGCGGCCGCGCGCGAAAACGCGGGCGTCCAAGCGTGGCCGGAAAGCGGGCGCGTTCGGGACCTATAAGCGCCTCACCAAGCTGCGCGAGGCGCTCGAGCGCCAGCCCGCTGGGCTCACCCTCGAAGCGCTCGCGAACGCGCTCAACGTGACGACGCGCTCGGTGCGTCGCTATCTCGACGAGCTCTCACGACTCGTCGAGCTCGAGTCGCTCCCGACCGACCCCGGCTGCGCTCATCTCTGGCGCATCAAGCCGCGCGAGCGCGGCCGGATGCTGAGCTTCCGCCGAACGCAGGCCTACGCGCTGCTCGCCACGCGTCGCCAGTTCGAAGCGCTCAAAGGCTCGGCGCTCTACGACGAGGTCGACCTCGTCATGCGCCAGCTCATGACCCTCGCGCAGCGCCCCGCGCAAAAGCCCACGCGCGGAGAAATCCGCGAGAACGTACGCCTCGAAGAGCGCTTCCTCTTCTTGCCCGACGCGCCACGCCGCTACGAAGCTCGCGCGGAGGATCTCGACGCGCTCTTCCACGCCGTCGCCGACCTCCGCATGCTCCGTTGCGTCGCCGCCACCGGAGAGCGAAAGATCACGATCCATCCCTACGCGCTCCTCCTCCATCGCGGGGCGATCGTGTGCGTCGTCCATGTCCCTGCGCTCCGCGAGATGCGTGCGCTCCAGTTCGACGACATGAGCGAGATCGACGTTCTCGGCGACCACTTCGTGCTCCCCGACGGGTTCGACGTCGCCGAGTGGTGGCACGGCGACTTCGGCATCGCGCCGCCGGTAAGGACACGCGAGCGCATCAAGGTGCTCGTCGAGTTCGATGCCAGGCTCGCCAGCGAGGTCCGCTTCCGCAAGACCCACCCCTCACAGCGCACCGCGGTCGCCTCCGACGGACGCGTTCGCCTCTCGCTCACCGTGGGCGATCTCGATGCCACCGCCCGCTGGGTCCTCGGCTTCGGCGACGGCGCGCGCGCCATCGAGCCGCCTGAGCTCGTCCGCGCGGTCGAAGGCGCGCTCCGGCGGATGCTTGCAAACTACACGGGCTAGCGCGACGCAGCAAAATGCCGCTCGTTGCGACGTGGACATTGCATGCCCATCATGGGAGAAGCGAGACAAGCCATGAGCAACGCGCTGCACGTCATCAACCACGAGCCCATCGTTCACAAGAAGCCCGCCATCGATCCGGCGACGCTCGAATATCGCAATCTCTTGCGCGGTCCGTTCTGGCAGAAAATGCCGGCGTACCGTGAGGTGAGCGAGAAAGAGTTCCTCGACCACAACTGGCAGGCCAAGCACAGCATCACGAACATCCCAAAGCTCCTGAAGACGATCGAGGGTCTCGTCCCGCAAGCGTTCATCGAAGACGCCGACGCCGGCTTCAAGCGCGCGCCGATGAGCGTTCGCGTCAGCCCGTATCTGCTCTCGCTCATCGATTGGAACGACCCGTACGCCGACCCGCTGCGCACGCAGTTCATCCCGGTCGCCTCGCGGCTCTTGCCCGACCACCCGAAGCTCGATCTCGACTCGCTCCACGAGCAAGAGGACGCGCCGGTCCCCGGCCTTACCCATCGCTATCCGGACAAAGCGCTCTTTTTGCCGCTCGACCAGTGCCCGGTTTACTGCCGCTTCTGCACGCGCAGCTATGCGATCGGCCTCGACACCGAAGAGGTCGAGAAGGTGAAGCTCCGCGCGAGCGACGAACGCTGGCAGCGCGCATACGAGTACATCGCCTCACGCCCCGAGCTCGAGGACATCGTCGTCTCCGGCGGAGACGCCTACCAGCTCCGCGCGACGCAGATCGAAGAGATCGGCAACGCCCTCCTCGACATGCCGAACATCCGGCGCCTCCGTTTCGCAACGAAGGGCCCGGCCGTCATGCCGATGAAGATCTTGACCGACGCCCCGTGGGTCGACGCGCTCACACGCATCGTCGACAAGGGTCGGAAGATGCACAAAGAGGTCGTGGTCCACACGCACTTCAATCATCCGGTCGAAATCACCGGCATCACCGAAGACGCGATGAACAAGCTGATGGAGCGCGGCATCGTCGTGCGCAATCAGTCGGTGCTCCAGCGCCGCGTGAACGACTCGCCCGAGATCATGACGATGCTCGTCAAGCGCCTCGGCCACGTGAACGTGCACCCTTATTACGTCTACGTGCACGACCTCGTGAAGGGCGTCGAAGACCTCCGCACCACCGTCGACACCGCCATCCACATCGAAAAACACGTCCGCGGGTCGACCGCCGGCTTCAACACGCCCACGTTCGTCGTCGACGCCCCGGGCGGCGGCGGCAAGCGCGACGCGCACTCGTACGAGTATTACGACCGCGACACCGGCATCAGCGTCTACGCCGCGCCGAGCGTGAAGCCCGGCCAGCTCTTCCTCTACTTCGACCCGCTCGATCAGCTGAGCGAGACCATGCGCCGTCGCTGGGCCGACCCGGTCGACCGCGAAGTTATGGTCAATCTCGCGCTCGCCAAAGCGCGCGAGCACGTTCGCTAGCCGACGCTTTCGGGCCTGCACCGCGCCGAAACACTGCTAAAGACCGCTGCAAAGCAGCCATGATTCGTCTCGACACCATCTCGAAGCAGCACGGTAAGCAGATCCTCTTCATGGATGCGTCGGTCGCGTTCAACCGCGGCGACAAGGTCGGCCTCGTCGGGCCGAACGGCGCTGGGAAATCCACAATTTTCCGAATGATCATGAAGGAGGAAGAGCCTGACGGAGGCTCGGTGTCGGTCGATCGGAACATCTCGATCGGCTACTTCAGCCAGGACGTCGGCGACATGAAGGGGCGCACCGTCCTCGAGGAGACCGTCGCCGGCGCCGGCGAGGTGTCGGAGGCCGCGCACGAGCTCCACGCGATGGAGGCGGCGATGGCGGACCCCGAGCGCGCAAGCGAGCTCGAAGAGCTGATCGAGCGCTTCGGCGTGGCCCAGGCCCGCTTCGACGAGCTCGGCGGCTATGCGCTCGAGGCCAAAGCGCGCGAAATCCTCCACGGCCTCGGCTTCGCCGACGAGTCGATCGACGACGACGTCGGCAAGCTCTCCGGCGGCTGGAAGATGCGCGTCGCGCTCGCCCGCATCCTCTTGATGGCGCCCGACGCCCTGCTGCTCGACGAGCCCACCAACCATCTCGATCTCGAGTCGATCCTTTGGCTCGAGAACTTCTTGCGTAACTTCGACGGCGCGATCGTCATGACGTCGCACGATCGCGAGCTCCTCAATCGCCTCGTGAATCGCATCGTCGAAATCGACGGCGGCGAGCTCACGTCCTACACCGGCAACTACGACTTTTACGACGAGCAGCGCAAAATCGCCGAAAAGCAGCAGGAGGCGCAGTACGAGCGCCAGCAGGCGATGCTCGCGAAAGAGATCGCGTTCATCGAGCGCTTCAAGGCCCGCGCCTCGCACGCCGCCCAGGTGCAGTCGCGCGTGAAGAAGCTCGACAAGATCGAGAAGGTCGAGCCGCCCAAGCGCCGTAAGACGGTCGAGTTCGACTTCCGCGATCCGCCGCGCTCCGGCGAGGACGTCGCCAAGCTCGAGCACGTAAAAAAATCGTGGGGCGCGAAGAAGATCTACGACGACTTCGACTGGCTCGTCCGCCGCGGTGAGCGCTGGTGCGTCATGGGCGTGAACGGCGCTGGCAAATCGACGCTCTTGAAGCTGATCGCCGGCGAAGCGAAGCCCGACGAAGGAAACGTGACCGTCGGGGCAAGCGTGAAGATGGGCTACTTCGCGCAGCACGCGATGGACGTCCTGAAAGCGGACGAGACCGTCTTCGATTCGCTCCGCAATACCTTCCCGATGGCAACGATCGGCTCGATGCGTAGCTTGGCTGGCGCATTCGGTTTCACCGGCGATGACGTTGAGAAGAAGGTCAGCGTCCTCTCCGGCGGTGAAAAGGCGCGCGTCGTGCTCGCACAGATGCTCTACGACCCGCCGAACTTCCTCGTCCTCGACGAGCCCACCAACCATCTCGACTTGGCGACGAAAGAGATGCTGATGAAGGCGCTCGAGAAATTCCAGGGCACGATGCTCTTCGTCTCGCACGATCGCACCTTCTTGGGTGCGCTCTCGAACCGCGTGCTCGAGATCGACGGCCACACGATCCACGCGTACGGCGGCGGCTACAAAGAGTACGTCGCGCAGTCAGGCCATGAAGCGCCCGGCGCCGGCCCACACTGATCGCTTCGTCTGAAAAGAGCAGTCGCTCTGCTTATCAGACGACACCCAGCGCGGAAGTGGGACAACGCGCCGAGACAAGAAAATAAGCCATTTACAGTGTTTTTATGGCTCCCCTCGCGTTGACACTTCTGGAACGCGAAAGGTAAGGTTCACCCATGAGGAGTTGGACCTCGCCTCGAACCTTTGCGCACGTGGCAACGCTCGTCAGCGTGCTCGGCGCGTTCTCCGGCTGCGATCTCACCAGAGATCCGCCGCAGGCGCCGTACGAGGTCTACATCCACGTCGACAGTGATCCGGGTGTTCCTGTTCCCGGAGCCGTCATCTCCAAAGGCGGAAAAGACATTGCTAAGACGGGCCCAGACGGCCGGGCAATGATCACGATGACGGGAAATGACGGAGAAACG
>CAJDWT010000117.1_pt1 | contig 12510 bp, 13 predicted proteins | sample 7391671 | NCBI WGS metagenome assembly CAJDWT01 (sample SAMEA7055729, study PRJEB34461) | soil metagenome | biome: terrestrial ecosystem; feature: Peninsula; material: soil | place: Antarctica | collected 2016
TAGGAGCCGAACATGTCACGCATGAACAGCGCCTGGAAAATCGTCCAGCCAAAGCCGAACCCGAGAACGTATTCCACACCGATCTCGGCGAGCACCGGCAGGGCGACCAACGAGCCGATCACGGCGCCGACGAGGATCCCGATGCCGTCGCCGGCAACGCAGTGCATGGTCGAGCCGAGGACCTGCCGCCAGCGCGCCGACACATACCGCTCGTGGAGCCCGGGTAGCGGCTCGCGGCAGCCGAGCACGTACAGGAACGCGCCGAACGGTCCCGAGTAGACGGTGATCAGGACGAAGCCCCACTTCATCACCGGGTTCGCAGGCGTCGACCGGATGTCGATGGCCACGAAAGCGACAGACAGCGCGACCAGCGCGAACCACAGAAGCATCACGCCATCGATGATCATCCTTGCTCCCTGTCGCGAACATCAGCGGCTCGGATGCCGAGCATCGCACCTGCGAGTCGCGTTCGGCGACGGCGAGTCATCTTCGTCGTGCTTCGAACGTCCTCAAGGATCGGAGGCGATCGCGAGGTGTATAAACCCGGGCCCACGTTCGAGAAGGATGCAGATGGAAACAGGCGTGACGCGCAGCCTCACGACCCGCACGAGCAGCCACTTGGCGTCGTCGCTCCTGGCGTTGTCGCAATGTCATAGCCAATGGATCGAAGCGCGGCTCCCATGCTTTCCATCGAGGCACGCTTCTCGTCGAACGTAATCTCTGCTGTCTTTTTGGGCAGCGAAACATCGACCTTTGCGACGCCCGGTACGGATGAGAGCGCGCCGCTCACCTTGGCGGTGCAGCCACCGCAGGTCATGCCCGATACATTGATTGTTTCGGTCTTCATGGTTCGTTCTGCTGCAATGCATGTACCCCCGTCCGGCAGAGGTACGCTTCGGAGCAACAATGAGGAACTGCTGACTGCAACGCGAGGCCTTTCGATGCAGCGGTTGCACGATAGCTGCAGAAGATGCAGCGAGAGATCCTGCGGTGGACCCCGACGAGCTGGACGTGGGGGCCCGCTTTCTGCAAGAACTTCCGTGTGTCGAACAAAAGCTCCGCTACGCGTTCAAAGCAGGTGCTTCGAACGATCGTCCTGACCCGACTCGTGATTGCCGCGGTGCTTTGCACAGGGATCACCGCGCCGCGCGTGGCTGACGCGCAAGAGATTGCGTCGCTGCCGACTCCTCTCGACGCGCCGACGGTTGTGCGACTTGCGCGCGAGCGCCGCGCGGAGGTCGTTGCTGCGCGTGCGCGAGCGGTCGCTGCGAACCAACGTCCCGACATCGTCTCCGCACTCTCGGATCCCATGGTGATCGCCCAGGTCAACCACCTTCCCTTCGATTTTCACGGCATCAGCGGGAGCCTGACCGTGCAACAGGAGATTCCGCTGTCGCACGTGCTCGGCAATCGGCGCCGCGCAGCCGAAGCCGACGCCGAGCATTGGAGCGCGGATACGCATCGCGTGGCCCTGGACGTCGAGCTCGAAGCGCTTCAAGCGTTCTTCATTCTTGCCGAGCGTCGCGCGACAACATCGATCTTGGACGATCAGATCGCGATCACCGAACAGCTGCTTGTCATCGCTCGCGCTCACTTTGGAGCGGGGCAAGGAACGGAGGCCGATGTCTTGCGCCTCCAAAACGAAGCGGCGCGTTTTCGGTCCGATCGCGCGGCGCTCGAGGCCGACATCCGCGGCGCTGAGGCGATGCTCGATGCCACGCTGGCGCGGGACCCGACCGCCCCGATTCCACAGCTCGCGTGGAACGACGAGATCAACGATCCGCCGGCACTCGCGACGCTGGTCGGCGAAGCGATCGCGCATCGACCCGAGCTTGCTGGCGCTCGTGCGGAGAAGCGGCGCGCGCTTGCGGAGGTCGACGCCATGAATTCCATCTATGGGCCGACGGCGCTGCTGCGCGCTGGTCCGTCTTACATGACGAGTGATGGGCCAGGAGTGATGGTGATGGTCGGCATCAGTGTTCCGATCTGGCGCGACCGTCTGACCGCCGGCGTGTCGGAGGCGCAGGCGACAGTCGGTATGGACGGCGCGGAAATCTCGGCGATGGAGCGCACGATCACCGGGAACGTCGCGGTCGCTCGTGAAAGCGTGCTCGCGGAGCGAACCCGTCTTCTCTCTATTCGGCAAGACATCCTGCCGAGAGCGCACCAGGTCGTTGCGAGCGCAATGGGCAGCTTCGCAGCCGGACAAAGCCCGATGCTCGCGGTCCTCGATCCGACACGCGATCTGCTCGAGATCCGAATGCAGGAGCTTGCGGCGCGCGAGCGATTGGCCATGGCGTGGGCGAAGCTACGGCGCGAGACGGGTGAGTGACCGACGGATCAACCCCGCGCTTCGTCGGATCTCGCGTGGCGAGCCCCGTTGCTCTTCCTCACCTGCGATCGTGAAAAAAGTCTGCGGGCTCTGCTACTCTTTGAGCATGCGATCCGCTGTCTTTTTGCAGATTGGGCTCTGAAGCATCCCCTCATATCGTCGCGAAGATCTGACGAAATACAGCGTGCTCCGCGAGGATTCGTCGGAAGGATTGCATGAGGAGCGCGAGCCGAGGCTCTGGCATGGCGGGAATACAGGCGTAGTAAAAGCAGCCTTGTCGAAAGAGCGAGTGAGACCTGCGTTGGACCGTGTTGGCTTTCATCTGTCGATCGAGCCCGCAGTCTTCACCAGCAGCTCCGAGCAACGTGAGAAGGGCCTGCGCGAGCGCACCGATGAGCAGGAGCCGATCTCGTCGATCGCACCTGCCGATATGGGTTGAGGAGAGCCCCATACCGAAACGTAGATCCTTGGTGTCGCGGAAACTCTCCTCGATCGTGAATCGCTTGCCGTACAGCGCCACGATCTCCGCCGCCGTTCTGTCCGAGAGCGACGAGGCAATACACCACGCCTGCTTCATGCCTCGCTTCTTCGTGCACACCACACTGGCTACCTCGCTTCGCTCGCTCGTAACGCGGGCACCGTCGAGCTTGCGCGCCTGCCCATTCTTGGGCACCCACTCGGCCGCCGTGCGGCTCTCGCCTTCGGCGCTCTCGACCAGAATGTTGCCGCGGAATCGGATCACAAAGTCGAGACTTGCTCCGTTCAGCGCGCTGTAGAGCGCCTGATCGCCGAAGCCTCGATCGCCCAGCACCGTCGCCCTCACCTCCGACGGCAGGATCTCGCGAAACCGCTTCAGCAGCTCGTCCTCGTACTGATTGCGATGCTTCTTGAGCGTCTTCTTCTCGTGCGTCTTCCACATCAGCGGCGTGCTGCGACCGTGAGACGTCACCATGTGCAACGCGATCGTCGCGTGGCCGTCCGCGTCGAAATCCGTCCAGTCCAACGCCACGACGATCTCTTTGCGCTCGCTCAGGACGAATGAAATCCACGCAGGGAAGACCTCCGACCACAGGTCCAACTTCGGGTTGCTCAGCAACCGATCGACTTGCTTGATCGCGCTCTTGCCCACGTGACCTGTCGCCATCGACAGCCCTTGCCCGATCGCGTGCACCGTCAACGCCACGCCGTGCACCGCCCCCACTACCGCGTTCCCCAGCGACATCACACGCCTCGCGTGCATGTCCTCGGCGAAGATGTCGTCCACAACCTGTTGAATATCTGCAGGCCGAATCGCGCTCGTCGTCCTCGTTCGCTCGTTCATACTTCCCGTTTAAGTACGCCCGCGCCCCGATGGAAATAACTATGTGCACTATGCAATAAACAAACCAGGGGATCCCTCAGACGGCACCCGGGACTCTCCACACTGAAGCTCGGTACGAAGTCGCTGGTCGTCCCGCGCTGACCGTCACTCGAGGTGAAGGCGCTCAGCCTCGCGAATGACGCGCGCTGTCCTGCCACCCGAGGCGCCGATGCGCGCGAAGCACTCCGCTACCCATCCGACCGTTGCTTCGTCCATCGCGAACGTCTTGCATGCACCATGCATGCAACCACACACACATGAAAATCCCAGATCGACTTCGGCCCGAAGAATGGATCCACACAGTGAGAAATAGCACCGGCGTTGACTGGTGCGCGGTAGAGGTCGATGTTGCCTCCCCCCCGCGGCTCGAACGGAACCACAGCTCGCTCCCGTCGATCGTCAGATGGGAACAGGCGGGTACGACGCTGGCGATGTAAGTGCGGACCGCTTACGATGCGCGCGTGAGCTGGTCCTGGTACCTGTACACGACGCTTCCTCCGCGAGAGGCCCTGCGCGTCGATGCTGAATATCTGACGGCACTCGAGCAATACCTCGCCGAGCACGACGACGACGACGAGCTCGCGCAGGCCGGCGCCGGTGGTCCGCCACCGCCGAAACCCGACGATGTCGCCACGTATCGCGCGAGATTTCGCGAGGAGCTCGATCCGGCAATCCTCGCGCGCCTTGCCGAGTGCCGCGCGACGATCTCGTTCGACTACGTGCGCGGCGAGGCGACCGATAGTCCGCTTCAGGTCTCGGTGTTGCGATTCTTCCTCGAACGGCTCGGGCCGTGCGTGTTCGACTGGGGCGACCTCTCACTCGAGCTCGGTGAGGTCGCGCTCGCACGTCTTTCGCAGGCGAAGAGCTGCGGCCCTCTCGCGGTCAAGCGGGCGGACTGACTGATTTGAGCGGCGGGCTGCGATGGACCTGACGCTGGCCGTCCTGGCCTGCTAGAGCGCGCGCTCGTCGTTACGAATCAAAGGGCGCCGGGGCCTCTCGAGCGGCTGATGAGCATCGAAATGATCATCGCGAGCGCGCCGCCGATGATGACGAGGACGACGAGCCAGAGCATGCGCCTCTTGTTGCGCGAGCCGTCGAGGCCGGGCGGGAGATCGATGCCAAGGTCGGTCGAGTACGAGGCGACCTCGATGCGGCGGGGGCCTTCGATGACCGCGAGATCCGACGGACCTTCGAGCTCACCCGGCGGAACCGAGGACGGGCGATAGATCACCGGTGAAGCAGGCGCGGCCGCAGGTGCGACGGAGGCTGGGACAGGCGGAGGCGCGGGCGTGGCGGCGACAGGAGGCGGCACCGGAGAGAGTGCCTTCGGTGCGGCAGCCACGGGGGCGACGGGCGGAGGACGCGAGGACGGCGAGACCGCGAACGGCTGCGCGGCCGGCGGCGAAAACGCGACCGGGGGTGGGGCAGGCGACGGGGCCGCATGCGCGACCGCCACGTTCGGCGGCGGCGCGGTTTGGACGCGCTGGAGCACTTTTTCGAGCCGTTCGATCGCGTCTTTGCGGTCGACGCGCTCGCGCGCGATCTTCACCGTGAGGTCGTCGAGCGCCTTTTGCATCGGCCCGAGCACCTCTTCGAGCGCGTTCTTCAGCGAGGTCGCGTCGGTCACGACCGCGCCCGAAACGGCCGGCGGATTCGGGCTGTCTTGTTGAACCGGAAGCCGCACCGCGGCAGCCGCTGCTTCGGCCCTCTCGCGCGGCGGCGACGAATCCCAGCTGTCGTCGGCGGGCATCGACGGAGGATGATCCGAGCGACGGAGCGGGATGGTCGCGTCGTCGGGCAACGGTTCGCGCGCGCGTCTTGCTTCGGGCACGGCATCTGCGACGGAGGGCGCGCGCGGCCGAATTCCAGTCGTCGGCGAGGCGGGAGGCTTCGGACGAACCGGAGTGATGGGCGCACGCGGTGACGCTGCTGCGCCTTTCGGGAGGGCCGGTTTGACCGGAGGAGCACCTGAGCCTTGGGACGAGTCGCTCACGGTACGATCATCTACGATCGGCGCGCCGCTGGCTACTCCTCATCGAAGAGATATCGGGCCCGGTCGAAACTGTTTACCGTGCGCCAAGCGCCTGGCTTGCCGGGGCTTGCCAGGGCTCGCCAGGGCCCTTCAAGGGCGGCAGAAGGCCGAGAGGACCAAGAACCGATGAGCCTGAAGATCGAAGACATCCGGTACGGCCAAAATAATGTGTATTCTGCATATGCGGCCTACCCCGCGCTCGCGAAGCTTCCGCTGCCCGCGGTCGTCGTGATCCAAGAGGCCTGGGGCCTCGACGAGCACATCGAGGACGTCACCCGCCGCTTCGCGCGGGCCGGGTACGTCGCCTTCGCGCCGGACGTGTTTGCACGCGCAGGCAAGCGCCCTGAGGCGCTGACGCGTGAGCGCCTCGCCGAGGTGCTCGAGATCGTGAACACGCACGGTCAAAAGATGTTCGACCCCGAAGCGCGAAAGGCCGCGCTCGCGAACGAGCCGAAGGAGAAGGTCGACCGCCTCGTCGAGTCCATGACGACGCTCTTCGGGGGCCTCGGCAAGCCCGAGCACGTCGACCCTGTGCTCGCGGCGACCTCTTTCTTGCGCGATTCGTACGCGCCGTCGAAGGGGCGAAAGGTCGGCACCATCGGCTTCTGCATGGGCGGCAAGCTCTCCGCACAAGCCGCCGTCCGCGATCCGAGGCTCGCCTGCGCGGCGGTGTTCTACGGCGCGCCGCCGGACGAAGAAGGCGTGAAGAAGATCTCGTGCCCGGTCATGACTTTCGTCGGCAAGACCGACGCGCACATCATGGGCGCGATCCCCGCGTTCGCCGAAGCGATGAAGAAGCACGGCAAGAGCTACGAGCAGACGATCTACGAGCACGCCGGCCACGGCTTCTTCAACGACCGCCGCCCGAGCTACGACGTCGATGCCACGCGTGACTCGCTCGCGAAGGTGCTCTCGTTCTTCCAAGCCAATCTCGTTTGAACGGTCCGGCCGAAAACCACCTGACACCTGCGCGCGCGTGGCTGGTCGCCACCTTCGCCACGTTGGCGATGAGCGTGAGCTACATCGACCGCCAGATCTTCAGCGTGCTCGGCAAGAGCGTGCGCGAAGCGTTGACGCTCGACATGCAGTCGTTCGGCTGGCTCGCGAGCGCGTTCTCGATCGCCTATCTCGTCGGCGCCCCGCTCGCGGGCATCGTCGTCGATAAGGTGGGCGCGCGGATCTCGCTCGTCGTCGCGATGCTCGTGTGGTCGGCGGTGTCGGCGTCGCACGCGCTCGTCGGCTCGTTCCAGATGCTCTTCGCGCTGCGCATCGCGCTCGGCGCCGCCGAATCACCGTCGTTCCCGTCGGCGGCGCAGGCGATCCGGCGCGTGCTCCCGCCGCGTCACCGCTCCGCCGGCTACGGGCTCCTCTTCACCGGGAGCTCGATCGGCGCGATGGTCGCCGCTCCGCTTGCGGTCTGGATCAAGGTGCATCACGGCTGGCGCGCTGCGTTCTTGATCGGCTCGCTCGTCGGCCTGGTGTGGTTGCCGTGCTGGCTCATTGTCACGGGGAAAAAAGCGGTCCGCGAGCGTCTCGCGTTGCCCGATTTCGACGAGAAGGCGGCGCCTACGTCATCGCGCTGGACCCTCGTCCGCGAGCCCGCGCTCCATCGCGCCGTCGTGCTCATCGTGTGCGCGGCGCCGGCGATCATGTTCGTCCTCATTTTCTTCCCGCAGCTCATCGAGAAGGCGTTCGGCGTCTCCGAAGACCACATCGCGCACTACGCGTGGCTCCCGCCGGTCTTCTTCGATCTCGGCGCGGTCGTCTTCGGCACCATCGCCAGCCGCCGTGATCTCACGCCGACGCGCGCGCTCGTGCGATCGCAGCCCGAGCTCATCGCGGTCGCCGCGCTCTGCGTGAGCGCGCTCGCGTTCTCGCCGCTCGTGGACGGCCCGTGGGCCGCCACCATCCTCTGCTCGATCGCGCTCGTGGGCGGCGGAGCGATCAACGCGCGCGTCACTGCCGACATGATCGCGCGCATCGACCCCGCGCACGTATCGACCGCCGGCGGAATCTGTGCCGCCGCTCAATCGCTCGCATACATCGTCGCCGCTCCGCTCGTCGGGCGCTCGTACGATCACTCTCGCTCATTCGCGCACGCGCTCGTCGCCGTCGGCTGCGTCGTCTTGCCGGGGGCGCTCGCGTGGATCGTCTGGCCGATGAGCCGCGCGACGGCGGAGGCGACGTGAGACCCAAATGAAAACCGGCCCACGCGACGACGGTGCGTGAGCCAGGGGACTGTCCTTCTCCTCGTCTTCTTACTTCACGAGCGCGAACTCACCATCGAGCGTGATGCTGATGTCGTCTCCCACGAGGAGACCGCCGGCCTCGAGCGAGACGTTCCAAACGAGACCGAACTCCTTGCGATTGACCTTCGTCGTCGCCGTTGCGCCGATGCGCGTGCCGCCCCACGGATCTTTCGTCGGGCCGTGCACCTCGTCGACGATCAGCGTGACCTCCTTCGTGATGCCGTGGATCGTGAGATCGCCCTTCACGTCGAGGTGCTTGCCGTCCTTTTTCACGCTCTTCGACTTGAACGTGATGGTCGGAAATTTCTCAGTCTCGAAAAAGTCGGCGCTTTTCAGATGCTCGTCGCGCTTCGCTTCACGCGTGTCGATCGACTTCGTGTCGAGCGTCGCTTCGAGGACCGTACGCTCGGGCGCCTTCGGGTCGTACTGGAGCTTGCCGGAGGTGACTTTGATCTCGCCGCGCACGTTCGACACCATCATGTGGCGGACGGAGAACTGAGCCGTTGAATGTGCGGCGTCCAGTTCCCACTTCTGCGAGGTCGATACGGTTGCTTCGGTTGCCTGAGTCATTGATGAAACCCTCCAAGGGACGTCGTTCGGTTCGCGGATGAAGATGCGCGCGTCGGCCGCCTTGTGACAGTCTCGAAGTCGGCGTAACACTGTTTCCAATGAGGAAACAATCGGCGCCCCCTCGCCTCGGCGCAAATGCGCGAGAGATCGCGCGGTCGAGCGCCCCGCGTTCGGTCGGCGACGTGCAGGCCATGGTGGTCTTCGCGCGTGTCGTCGAAGCGCGTAGCTTCACGTCGGCGGCCAAAGCACTCGGGACGACGACCTCGGCCGTGAGCAAGCGGATCGCGCGGCTCGAAGAGCGTCTCGGCGCGCGCTTAGTCCAGCGCACGACGCGCAAAGTTTCGCCGACCGATGCCGGCGTTGCCTTCTACGAGCGGTGCGCGCGCATCTTGACCGAGATCGACGACGCGGAGGTCGCCGTCGCTCAATTCGCGCATGAGCCGCGCGGGATCCTGCGCGTCAGCGTGCCGGTCATCATCGGTGAGCTCCATATCGCGCCGCTCATCCCCGAGCTTGCCGCGCGCTACCCCGAGATCCGGCTCGATCTGTCGCTCAGCGACCGCCACGTGAACATGCTGGACGAGGGGTTCGACATGGCGGTGCGCGTGTCGTCGCCGATGAACGACTCGTCGCTCGTTGCGCGTAAGCTTGCGACCGTGCATGGCGTGGTCGTCGCGGCGCCTTCGTACTTGAAGAAGCACGGCACGCCACGGACGCCGGAAGACCTCGCCGCCCACGAGTGCATTCGCTACAGCCTGCTCTCCGCCCAGCGTGACTGGCGCTTCCGCGTGCGCGGCCGTGACGTGTCGATCCCGGTCCGCTCCCGGCTTCAGGTGAACTCCGGTAGCGCGATCCGTGAAGCAGCGATCGCCGGGCTCGGGCTCGCACGCCTACCGAATTTCGCGGTGTCGCGCGCGCTGCATGATGGAACCTTGGTCGCCATTCTCGAAGGCCACATCGTCGACAACCTCAGTATCTTCGCGGTGCACCCGGCCGGCAAGCAGCCGCGGCCGACCGTGCGCGCGTTCAGTGATTTTCTTGCCGCCAAGCTCCCCGCTCGGCTCCGTTGAGCCTCTGCTGTCCCCGTCTTCGATGATCCGCCGATGAACGACCAGGCGTCACCGCACGCACCTGCCAAGCCGCTCGATCTCGTGCTCGTCGTCGTGGCCGCGGCCGCGTTCGCGACGTCGAGCCCGCTCGCGAAGGCGATCACGGATCTCGATCCGCTCCTCGTGGGCGCCGGGCGCTGCCTCGTCGCCGCCTCCGCGATCACGCTCCTTTTTCCCCGTGATATCGCGCGGCGGCTCCGGGCGCTGTCGACCGCAGGACGATGGCGGCTCGTCGGCGCGGGCGCGCTCCTCGCGCTCCATTTCGGGCTCTTCTTGTTCGGGCTGAGCGAGACGTCACTCTCGGCCGCCGCGTCGCTCGTGTCGCTCGAGCCGCTCGCGGTGGTGCTCGGAGCGCTGATCGCGTTCGGCGTGCGTCCGACCGCGCGTGAGCTCGGCGGTGTGCTGCTCGCGGCCGCCGGTGCAGCGTGGATCGGCCACGGTGCCGGGGAAGGCGAGAACCGGCTCGTCGGCGATCTGTCGGTCGTCGGCGCGGTCGCGGTCTACGGCGCGTACGTGATGACCGCGCGGGCGATGAAAGACGAGCTCTCCGGTTGGCCTTACGCGGCCGCGGTCTACTTCATCGCCGCGGTCTTCATGGCGCCGCTCGGTCTCGTCTTTGCGCTCCACGCCCACGCGCCGATGCCGTCGCCACGCACGTGGCTCTTCGTCGTCTTGCTGGGGCTCGTGCCGACGATGATCGGACACACGCTCGTTCAGCGCGCGGCGCGTCACGTCCATCCGTCGATCGTGGCGCTCATCTCTCCCGGCGAGACCGTCGGCTCGATCGCGATCGGTATCGCGCTGGAGCATACGGTGCCCACGCGCGTCGAATGGTCCGGTGCTGCGCTCGTGCTCGGCGGCGTCGTTCTCGCGGTCGTGAAGAGGCGCGCGAAGATCCCGATCGAAAGTCAAGTCAAACCGGCCGAGGGGGCCTGACAGACAAGACAGGGCCGGATTCGCTGCTAGTCTCTGCGAATGCTTTTGGGCGAACGTGTGCTCTTCGCGTGGGCGGCTCCACTCTGCGCAGCCTGGTTTTTCCCTGGTTTGCCGTCTACCCTCCCGACCACGACCCCGGCCGTTCACGCCGCTACCCATTCGGTCAGGCATTGGAATTCGCCGGCCACGGTGTCGGAATTCGCCGAGCAGGCGCCGCAGGCCGTGCCGCCCGCTCCGTGGGCGCAGAAGCTCGACCCGTTGCATATCGAGTACGTCAACACGGAAAACGCGGAGGCCGACCTCCGTCTCTACGCGAACGACGGCACGGTCGACCGCGCCGCGCTCGCAGAGTTCGACGCGCTCGTCGCGAAGGACGGTCATCGCCACACGATCGACCCGCGCTCGGTGCAGCTGATGGTGAAGGCCGCGTACCACTTCGGCGTGAAGGAGGTCGTCGTCATCTCGGCGTATCGTCCGCGCACGCGCCACGATCACGGTCCGCACACGACCGGCGCGGCGATCGATTTTCAGCTACCCGGGGTCGCGGCGCGCACGCTCGCCGCGTATCTGCGGAAGGAGCCGAAGGCCGGCGTCGGCATCTACACGAATCCACGCACGCAGTTCGTGCACCTCGATTCCCGTGAGCAGAGCTACCACTGGCTCGACGCCTCACCGCCCCGCGTCGTCTGGCGCGAGAAGCGGCTGACCGATCCGAACCGCGAGGCCCGTGACGCGGCCTACGTGCCGAACGACGATCTCCCCGAACATCGGGATTGAGGCTCGTGCCGAAGAACGAAGGTGCGCCGCGAGTCGAAGGCGTACCGCGGATTGAATGCGTGCGCGGCGACCTCACCGAGCAGGACGTCGACGCGATCGTGAACGCCGCGAATTCATCGCTCGCGGGCGGTGGCGGCGTCGACGGCGCCATTCATCGCAAAGGCGGTCCGCAGATCCTTGCGGAGTGCATGCGAATTCGAAACGCTCGTTACCCCGCCGGCCTCCCGACCGGCGACGCTGTCGCCACGAGCGGCGGCAATCTGGCCGCGCGATTCGTGATCCATACCGTCGGTCCCGTCTTCGCGAAGGCGATCGACCGAAGCGAGCTCCTTGCGAGCGCGCATCGACGTTCACTCGAGGTCGCGGACGAGGTGGGCGCCACATCCGTCGCGTTCCCCGCCATCTCCTGCGGAATTTACGGCTATCCGCTGCACCTCGCCGCACCGATCGCCCTTGCGACCGTGAAGGCGACGCCAACGAAGGTCGAGCTCGTTCGCTTCGTCCTCTTCGACGACCGCGCCTTCGAAGCCTTCGAGGCGGCTCGCCGACGGATAGTTGGGGTGGTCGACGGCAGCGGAGCAATCGCCACGGCGGAGGAATAGATGGCAGACGTTCGGATCCACGAGCTACTCGGGCTCACGCCGAATACGCCGGCGGCACATGCGCTGCTCGTAAACCTCGGCGAGAGGCCGATCGAGACAGACAAGGAAGACAGTTAGGTACGCTTTCTCGAGGATGAGAAGAGCGGGCTAACGCTGACGCTCGATAAAAAGCTGCGGCTCATCGTTCGAATCACCCTCGAGGCGGCGCAGAGAAGACTGGTTTCACAGTCACCGGCCCTGCGGAAGACCCTCGGAAGCTACCGACGCATCAACTCAGCGCGCGATGCAGCTTCATTCCAGCGCTGATCGTGCCCGCGACGCTCGGGAGCCCTGCGGTCGCATTGACCATCCAGAGATTTTCGAGCGACGTCTTCCAGGGCTTGCGCCGCATTCCGACGTTCGCCGGTGTGAGCGCGGCTCCGTACGAATTGCCGGCAGGCGCCCAGCAATAGCGTTCGTTGGTCGTCGGGCTGCCGGCCAGTCGAAACGACAGATGCGCGCGCAGGCTCGGAATGTAGCGAGCCTCCAAAATGTCCAAGATGG
>CAJDWT010000307.1_pt1 | contig 12488 bp, 11 predicted proteins | sample 7391671 | NCBI WGS metagenome assembly CAJDWT01 (sample SAMEA7055729, study PRJEB34461) | soil metagenome | biome: terrestrial ecosystem; feature: Peninsula; material: soil | place: Antarctica | collected 2016
GGCCGCGAAGACCCGGAACGGGAGGAGGACTTTAAGGTTCATCGGCGTGCTCGGCCTTCGGTGGACGTCTCGCGGCGGGCTTCGGGTCGCTCTTGGCGCCTGTGTTCGACTCTGGCTTGGTCTCTGGCTTAGCCTCTGGCTTGGCAGGCGCAGCGGCCGGACCGGGTTTTGACGACTGCTTCGCCTCGTCGATCGCTCCGATCATGTAGAGCGCGCTCTCGGGGTAGTCCTTGTACTCATCGCGCAAGATGCGCTCGCAACCATCGAGCGAGTCCTTCAAGCTCACGAGCTTCCCCTTGTGCCCGGTGAACTGCTCGGTCGTGAAGAACGGCTGCGTGAGAAACCGTTCCAGCCGCCGGGCCCGCGCCACGACCTTGCGGTCGTGTGGTGAGAGTTGTTCGAGGCCGAGCATCGCGATGATGTCTTTGAGATCCGCGTACTGCGCCAGCGTCTGCCGAATTTCTTGAGCCAAGGCATAGTGCCGCTCGCCCACGATGCCCGGCGTGGCCATCTTCGAGTTGGATTGTAGGGGATCGATCGCCGGGTATAACCCATCGGCCGAGCGCTTGCGCGAGAGCACGATCGACGCGGACAGATGCGAGAACGTGTGCACCGCCGCCGGATCGGTGAAGTCGTCCGCCGGCACGTACACGGCTTGGATCGACGTGATGGCGCCTGCATCCGTGTTGGCGATGCGCTCCTCTAAGCCGGCCAGCTCCGTGCCCATGGTCGGCTGGTAGCCCAAACGCGAAGGCATCTGACCCAAGAGCCCAGACACCTCCATGCCGGCTTGGATGAAGCGGAAGATATTGTCGATGAGCAGCAGCACGTCGCGGTGCTCGTCATCGCGGAAGTACTCGGCCATCGTCAGGGCTGCATGCCCGACCCTGAACCGCGCTCCAGGCGGCTCGTTCATCTGCCCGAAGACCATCACCATCTTCGGGAGCACGCCGGCCTTCTCCATCTCATGGTAGAGCTCCTCGCCTTCGCGGCAGCGTTCGCCGATACCGCAGAAGATGCTCACGCCCTCTTGATGCCCGACCATGTTGTGGATCATTTCGGTGAGAAGCACGGTCTTGCCGACACCCGCTCCGCCGAAGAGGCCCGCCTTGCCACCACGCTCGAGCGGCACCAAGACGTCGATGACTTTGATCCCGGTCTCGAAGACTTCTGACTTGGTCGAACGTCGTGCGAGAGGCGGAGGCGCACGATGCACGGAACGCCATTCGACGCCCTCGAGCGCGGCCTGGCGATCGATGACGGTGCCGAAGACGTCAAACATCCGCGAGAGAATCGCTTTGCCCACCGGAGCCTTGAGTGGGCCGCCCGCGTCCACCACGGCCATTCCGCGGGCGAGACCCTGCGTCGGCGTCAATGCGATCCCGCGCACGTGGAGCGCATCTCGCTGGGCCAACACTTCGATGACAATCCGACCTTCGTCGCCCGCGCGCAGCAGCGAGTAGATGGGCGGCAGGTGCGTATCGAACCGAATATCGACGACGCTTCCGCGCACCGCGACGACCACGCCGAGATTCGATGAGGCCGGCTGTTCTCGCGGGAGCGTCATCGTTGCAGCTCATCACTCATCGACGTCGCGCGAGTCACTGCGCGCGGATCCGCTTGAACCGTCCAAGCACGGTCACCATCTCGTCGACGTGGCGCTTGCATTCTCGCTCGTCGCCGCTGCGGATGGCGTGGGTCACCCAGGTCTGCAGGTAAGACTGGAGCATGAGCTCGCCCGCCTTGCTGATCGCCGCCTGGGTCGCTGCAAGTTGATGCACGACCTCGCTGCAGTGCCGATCGGCGTCGACCATGCGCTCGACCGCCTGCACCTGACCGCCAATTCTGCGCAGACGCGCACGGATGGCGTCCTTCGTCTTTGCGTCCATCATGAATGTGCTCTTCCGTTTGCATGCCTTGGCGTTCCCATGCGGTATGCCCCCATGGGGTATGCGGTCGTGAGCAAGCGCCGTGCCCCAGCGGCTAGGCGTCGAGCGAAATGGACAACGCCGTCGCGCAGTGGCTCTTTGGTCCTGGTGTGTGGCTTCGCAGTGTCCAGCGCGTTACCTGCCGGTTGTACAAATCACGCAGCAGGAGCGCCCCGCTGAGGCGGATCTACGCAGGCGGCTGTCGATGTCACTGTGCTGGCGCTGCGGCAAGCTCCAGGCTCAGCGCGCCGATCCGCGAGAGTCGGTCAGGCGATGGATTCCCGAAGCGCATCGGTGGCGCGTACGGTAGTGAGACAGGGGTCGTCTCCATGGTGGTTCCAGAGTGTCTGGAGTGCGGGGTGTGCTGCTTCTCCAGGCTCGAGACCTATGTCCCGGTCACGGGTGACGACTACTCGCGACTCGGCGAGCGCACCGACGAGCTCGTTCGCTTCGACGGCAACAAGGCCTTCATGCGCATGCTCGACGGGCACTGCGCGGCGTTGGTCGTGGAAAAGAGCTCGGGGCGGCTCGTGTGTGGCGCGTACGATACGCGTCCGCAGACGTGTCGAGACCTGACGCGTGGCTCGAGCGCATGTCGCGGGGAAATCGCAACGAAGCAGGAGCGGCCACTGCTCGCGCTCGGGGCGCGTGCGGTCGCGCTCCGAGGTCGTTAGCAGTCGTTAGACAGTGGTCATCGCACGGGCTTCAGGCGGTCTTGCGGATCGTCTCGTCGATCGGCGTCGGTGCGGCGACCTTGAGGCTCACCTGTGAGCGGGCGGGGGCGCGCGTGAGGCCGGCGTGCGTGGCCGCGCCCGCGAGGATCGTCTCGCAGAGCGCGGCGTAGTCGATGCCCGCGTGCGCGGCGATCTTCGGCAGGAGCGAGGTCGGCGTCATGCCCGGTAGCGTGTTTACCTCGAGGACGTATTCGTTCTCACCTTCAGTGACGAGGAGATCGACGCGGCACGCGCCGCTGCAACCGAGGGCGCGAGCTGCACGTTCGGCGAGGTTCATCGCGCCCCGGGCGCGCACGCCGGAGAGCCGCGGCGGGCAGATGTAGTCGGTGGCGCCGGCGGTGTATTTGGACGCGTAGTCATAGACGCCGCTCTTCGGAACCACCTCGATCGCGCCGAGGACACGGCCGTCGAGCACGCCGACGTGCACTTCCATCGCTTTGACGAAGCGCTCGATCAGCGCGTGCGTTCCGCGCTCGAGCGCGGCTTCGATCGCCTGGGCGAGCTCGAAGACGTTGTTCGCCTTGGTGACGCCGATGCTCGAGCCTTCCGCGCGCGGCTTGACGATGACCGGGAAGCCGAAGCTGCCGTGCACCTCTTCGAGGTTGTCGAGATCCGCGCGCCCAACGACGTAATACGGCGGCGTCGGGACGTTGTGGAGGCGGAAGAGCTCCTTCGATTTCACCTTGTCCATCGCGAGCGCGGACGCGAGCACGTTCGAGCCGGTGTACGGAATGCTCATGGTCTCGAGCAGACCTTGCACGCAGCCGTCTTCGCCGCCGCGGCCGTGGAGCGCGATGAACGCGACGTCGATCTCAGCATCACGAACGAGGTCGTGGAGCGAGGCGCCACCGTCGCCGAAGGCGACGCGGACGACGCGATGGCCGTGGGTCTCGAGCGCGCGAGCGACCCCTTCACCGGTCCGAAGCGAAACCTCGCGCTCACTTCCCCACCCGCCCATCAAGACACCGACTCGACGATTGGTCATTCCCGCTCCGGTTTGCACCGCGCGTTCCACGCGAAGGTGCCCTAGTTTGTAGGAGATCGTGTGAGGACGCGTGTCCGACGACCCACGAACGCGTGGGTCAATTTCACACGAGATCGTCGCTACCAAAGGCGGGGCACTTGGGCCAAATTCCGAACGAAAATACCGCCGAACCGGGGCGCTAGTCGACCTCTACTACGATGGCGGTGATGTTGTCTTTTCCGCCGCGCTCGTTGGCGAGATCGATGAAGCGCTTGACCGCGCGGTCGCCGCCTAGCTGAAGGATCGGCGCCACGTCGTGATCGCGCAAGTAGCCATGCAGACCGTCGCTGCAGAGGAGGAATTTGTCGCCAGTGGCGAGGCCAAGCAGACGCGTGTCGACCTCGACGTAGTCCCGGTTTCCGACCGCGCGCGTGATGACGTTTTTGTTCGGCGAGACCTCGGCTTGCTCGGGAGTGATGATCCCCTGCTTCAACTGCCAGTTGATGAGCGTGTGGTCCTCGGTGAGCTGCTCGACCTGATCGCGGAACATCCGGTAGACGCGGCTGTCGCCGACCTGCGCGGTGACCGCGTAGTCACCCGTGATGAAGAGCGCGCTGATGGTTGTTCCCATCCCGTGCTTGCCGCTGTCGAGCTCGGCCATCGAATAGACCATGTAGGTCGCGGCCTGGACCGCGCTCTCGAGGAGTCGGCAGACCGCGCGCGCTTCGGAATCTTCAATCGGATCATGAAGCTCGCGGAGCTCTTTCATGCCGCGCTTCACCATCCCGTAGATGGTGTCGACCGCTTCCTGGCTCGCGACCTCACCGGCTGCGTGACCGCCCATCCCGTCGGCGACGATGTAGAGGCCGATCTCTTCGTCGATGCGGAACGCGTCCTCGTTCCCCTTGCGCTTGCGACCGATGTCGGTGAGGCCGTATGCGCTGATCGTGTAGCGGTACGGATCGAGCAAGGAAGTTGGCCGGATGAAATGCAAGATAGCCACGGCGATCCCGGAGATCAGGCGTTCTGGTCATGGAACGTGAGCCCGACAGAAGTATAGACGCCGAGCGAAGAGAGAAACTAGCCTCTCGTCGGTGGTGGACCCGATAACTTCGTCCTCAGGCTCAATAAGCGCGCGTAAAAGCTCGGTCGGCCGCCTCGGAAGCGCCGGCCTGAGGGGCTGGGGCCCGGACGCAGCCTTGGCGTTCCTCGTCATTTCGGTGGTGGCGATGATGATCGTCCCGCTGCCGACCTGGCTGCTCGATCTTCTCATCGCGACGAACCTTTCGGCTTCCGTGGCCATTTTGCTGGTGGTCGTCTACGCGCCCGACGCCCTTTCGGTGGCCTCGTTCCCCTCGGTCCTCCTTCTGACGACCCTGTTCCGGTTGGGGCTCAACGTCTCTTCGACGCGCCTGATCTTGCTGCAGGCCGATGCCGGGCGTGTCATCCACGCGTTCGGCTCGTTCGTCGTGGCCGGCAACTACGTCGTCGGCGGCGTCGTCTTCTTGATCCTCACGATCATCCAGTTCGTCGTCATCGCCCGCGGCACCGAGCGCATCGCGGAGGTCGGCGCGCGCTTCGTCTTGGACGCGATGCCCGGCAAGCAGATGGCGATCGAAGCCGAGCTCCGCGCCGGCACGATCGACGGCGCCGAGGCCCGCAAGAAGCGCTCGGACCTCGGACGCGAGAGCCAGTTCTTCGGCGCCATGGACGGCGCCATGAAGTTCGTGAAGGGTGACGTCATTGCGTCCATCTTGATCGTGGTCGTCAATCTCGTCGGCGGCCTCGCAATCGGGATGGCCCAGCACGGGCTCGGCCTCGAAGAGTCTCTCAAGCGCTACGGCCTGCTCACGATCGGCGACGGTCTGGTGACCCAGATCCCTGCCCTCGTGCTCTCGACCGCAGCCGGGTTGCTCGTCACCCGCACCGCGAGCGAGGACGGGGCGCATTCGCTCGGTCAGGACCTCGCACGTCAGCTCGCTCGGACGCCGCGCGCGCTCGCGGTCGCAGGCGGCTTCGTCCTCCTCCTCGCGGTCGTTCCGGGTCTTCCAGCGTTGCCCTTTTTGGTCCTTGGGCTCGTCCTCCTCGGCGTTGCGCGGCTGCGCTCGAACGCCCAAGACGTCGAAATCGCGGAAAAACGCGGCTCGGTCCACGCCGAAGGCTTCATCCCCGTCGTCTCCGCCTGGAGCGTCGACGTGAGCCCCGACCTCGCCCCTCTCGCCTCCAAACGCGACGGCGCTCCGCTCTACGATGCGCTCGACGCCCTGCGCGCGGAGACCTTCGCCGAGCTCGGCGCACCCCTGCCGCCGCCCGACATTCATGTGAACGAAGAGCTACCGCCCGGCCATGCAGCGCTCCTGCTGCAAGAGGTCCCCGCGCAGCTCGTGAAGACCACTGAAAAGGGGGCGAAGGCGGCCGTCGCCGCCATCGTCGAGGCCGCGCGCGTGCTCGTGCGGACGCGTGCGGCAGACTTCGTCGGCATCGGCGAGACGCAGAAGCTCCTGGACGAGCTCGAGGCGATCGCGCCAGCGACCGTGAAGCACGTCGTTCCGAAGCCGATCTCAGTGGTGACGCTGAGTGAGGTCTTGAAGCGCCTCGTCGACGAGCAGGTCTCGATCAAAGATCTCCGCGCGATCCTCGAGGCGCTCGCCGCTGCGCCGCTCTCGCGACAGGCCGATCCCGACCCCGCGGATCTCGCCGACATCGTCCGCACGCGCCTCCGCCGGCCAATGACCTATGCGCTCACGCGCGGGGCACGCGAGCTCGACGCCTGGCTCCTCGATCCGACGATCGAAGAGACGATCCGTCGGGCGATCGTCCACACCGACACCGGCACGACGCTCGCGCTCTCGCCTACCGCCGCGCGTGATATCAAGAACGCCGTCGCCGCCGCCATCGCTCTGGACGCGAGCAAGCCTGCTCGCTACGCCTCGAGCGACCCGCGCTCCAAACGCGTCGTCATCGCCGCCGCTGACGTCCGCCGGCACGTACGCAAGCTCGTCGAGGTCGAGTTCCCCGACCTCCGCGTCGTCGCAGCGACCGAAATTTTGCCCGAAATCATCGTGAAACCGATCGCCCGAATCTCTCCGTGACGATTTTTCCGTAGCACGCGGCCCGCGTCTCACATCCGCTGGCGGACCATCTTTCGCGGCACCGCACCCGACTTCATGAGGAGCTGCTTGGCCTCGCGCTCGAGCAGCGGATGGATCCGCTTGCCGACGAACATTCCGAGCAGGTGGGGGCTCATCTCCGCGAGCTTCCGGAGCGAGCGCGTCATCGCCTTTGTGTCGTTCGTACCGGCGTAGGCGAACGCGCGTGCGCGGTACATCTGCGTCTTGGTCTCGGAGTATTCAGGGTCTTCGGGGTTGAAGAGCTCGAGGGTCTCGACCGCCTTCTTCGCCTGACCGGTTCGCGCCCAGGCCTCCCCCGCGACTGTCGCGAACATCGCGCGCGTCTTGGCGTCTTGCGCCTTGCTGAGGTCCAGCTTGTCCGCGAGCTCACGCGCCGGGGCCGTCTCGCCGAGCGAGAGGTGGAGCATCGCGCGGAGGGCGCGCACTTGGTCGGCGACCGGTCCGAGCACCTTGCCGAGGTCGACGCTCTCGAGCGTGCCGAGCGCCTTGCGCGGGTCATCCTGCATCTCGAGCTGCGCGCTTGCGGCCCTCTTCCGAGTCGGCGCCGCGGACGATGCTGCCGAGCTCTTGGCTCTTCTTCGTGAAGCGCACGAACCAGATGCCCGCACCGGCGACGATGAGCGTGACGACGAGCGCGGTGACCTTCGGCCACATCGACGGGATGATGAGTGAGATCGCCCACACGACAGCGAGGAGCAAGCCGACGCGCCAGTAGATCTTCGACATGTTGACCGGCGGGCGGTCCTGCGCCTGGTCGCGGGTGAGCTTTTGCAGGTCGCGCTGCGCCTGTTGGGTGCTCTGCTTCTTTTTGACCTTGGGTACGATACGGCTCGGACGGGTCGATTCGCTCACGCGGAGGCGTCTACCGCGCCGTGCGTCCTTCCGCAATCTCTGGAGCGAAATCAGGGTCATTTCGCTCGTAAATCGCCAGGAGATGGAGGAACAGCGACTGCGTGATCGACATGCAAGGCACCGCCAAGAGCGCCCCGACTACGCCGAAGAAGTGCTCTCCGACGAGGAGCGAGAAGATGACGAGGACCGGGTGGATCTTGGCCGAGTCGCCCATGATCTTGGGGTTGAGGAAATTCGCCTCGAGCTGGTGGATGGCGAGGATCCAAATGAGGACGAAGGCCGCGGTGCCGATCCCCTGGGTCAAGGCGAGCGCGACGGCGGGGACGGCGCTCGCGATCGAGCCGAAGATCGGGACGAGCGAGAAGACCGTCGCCACGATCGCGAGGAGCGGCCAGTATTTGACCCCAACGATCGCGAAGCCGACAGCGCTGAGCGCGCCGTTGATGAGGCAGATGACGAGCTGACCGCGCACGACCCCCGCGAGGCCACGATCGATCCGCGCGGCGAGCGCGGCGACGTCCGGGCGGTTCTTCGGGCGCGCGAGCGACGAAAAGAACGCGCCGATCTTCTCACGCGTGAGAATGAGGTAGGCGCCGACCATCAAGGTCAGGCCGAAGATGAAGACAACGCGGGCGGCTGCCGCGATGAGACCGCCGCCGATACGCGCGAGCTCGATCGCGTTCGAACGGGCGTATTCGAGGCTCGATTCGACCGAGTCAGCGAGGAACTTGTCGGCGTCAAACGGCAGACGCTCGGGCGGGGCTTTGGTCGTCAGGACGAAGCCGTCGCGCGTGCGGCGAACGTGGACGCCGTCCTCGACCTCGACGCCGAAGCTGCCGTCGGGCCGTTGGTGGACGACGAACGCCTCTTCCTTGTCGTCCTTCTCTTCCCCGTTGGCGTCGATCTGCTTCGTGTTGTCGCCACGCATCGCGCGGATACGCCGCTCGACGTTCGGGATCCAGCGCTCCCGCACCCGCTCGACGAGCGCTGGCATCTCGCGCGCAAAGCTGCCGACCTCCGCCGACAGACGCCGCGCGGTGACGCGGACGAAGATGCCGAGCGACCCCAAGATGAGGACGTAGGTCAGGATGATCGCGACCGGACGCGACAGACCCTTGATCTGGAAGAACCGGACGAGGGGCAGCACGACATACGCGACGACCGCGCCCAAGACGATCGGCAAGAGGACCGGCCGCGCGAGCCAACAGGCGGCGGCGGCAATGGCCGCGCTCGCCACGAGCAAGAGCAGGCGCTTTCGGGCTTGGGTCATCTCCGCCCGGGTCATAGCTCAAAAGAAAACGGCGCGCCGGGTTTCCCTGGCGCGCCGTACTTCACTTCAGAAGGTCTAGAGCGCGCAAACCTGCTGCGCGCGTCTAGCGAGATGGCTCAGGACTCTTCGTCCTCGTCCTTCTCGTCCTTCTCGTCCTTCTTCTCGACCCCCGCCAGCTTCCCAAGCTTCTGCTTGATGAGGTCGCCGATGGTGCCGCCGGCCTTCGCCGCGTCGTCGGTGCCCTTCTTGGGCGCCGCCGAAACACGCTTCGGAGCCGAGGAAGTCGCAGAGCTTTCGCCGATGCGCATCGACAGGGTGAGACGACGATCTTGCGAATCGATGTTCGCGATCTCCGCCTGCACTTTGTCTCCGACCTTGAGCTCGCCGCCTTCGGGGACGACGACGTCGTTCACGGGAATGAGGCCTTCGATGCCCTCACGCACGCGGACGAATGCACCGTAGTCGACCGTCGAGACGACCGTCGCTTCGACGACCTTGCCCGTGGGCAGCTCGTTGAAGATGGTCGGCCAGGGATCGTCCCAGAGCTGCTTGATGCCGAGGGAGACCTTCTTCTCGTCGTGGTTGATCGAGAGGATGATCGCTTCGACGTCGTCGCCCTTGTGGAACATGTCGGCCGGGTTGTTGACCTTGGCCGTCCACGAGAGATCGCTCTTGTGAACCATGCCGTCCACGCCCTCTTCGATACCGATGAAGACGCCGTAGTCGGTGAGCGAGCGGACCTTGCCGCCGATCTTGTCGCCCGGATGGTACTTCTCCGTGAACAAGGTCCAGGGATCGGGCTCGAGCTGCTTGAGACCGAGCGAGATGCGCTTGGCTTTGGAGTCGACCTCCAAGACCTGGCAGTCCAGCTCTTGGCCGATTTCGAGGAGCTTCGACGGATGCTTGACCTTCTTGGTCCAGCTCATCTCGCTCACGTGGACGAGCCCTTCGACACCCGGCTCGAGCTCCACGAACGCACCGTAATCGGTGATGCTCATGACCTTGCCGTGGACACGCTTGCCCGGCGGATACGCCTCTTCGGCGTGGTTCCACGGGTCTTCCTGCGTCTGCTTCAGGCCGAGCGACACGCGCTCGGTCTCGGCGTTGTACTTGAGGACCTTGACGGTGACTTCGTCGCCGACCTGGAACACTTCGCTCGGGTGATTGACGCGACCCCAGCTCATGTCGGTGATGTGGAGGAGGCCATCGATACCGCCGAGGTCAACGAACGCGCCGTACTCGGTGATGTTCTTGATGACGCCCTTGACGACCTTGCCCTCTTCCAACGTCTGGAGGGTCTGGGTCTTGATCTGGTCACGCTCCTTCTCGAGAAGGACGCGACGAGAGAGCACGATGTTGCCGCGCTTCTTGTTGAACTTGATGACCTTGAATTGGTAGGTCTGGCCGATCAGCTTGTCCAAGTTGCGGATCGGACGGAGGTCGACCTGCGAGCCGGGCAAGAAGGCTTTGACGCCGCCGCGGATGGTGACCGAGAGGCCGCCCTTCACGCGCTGGCTGATCGTGCCTTCGATGAGCTCGTCGCGTTCGCATGCGCCCGAGATCTCGTCCCACACCTTGAGTTGGTCGGCGCGGCGCTTCGAAAGCGTCACGAGGCCGTCGTCGTTCTCACGCGCCTCGATGTAGACGTCGACCTTGTCGCCGGCCTTGATGGTGACTTGGCCTTGCGCGTCCTCGAACTCTTCGGCCGCGATCATTCCCTCGCTCTTGCCGCCGATGTCGATGACGATGTTGTCGCGCTGCACCGCAACTACGGCAACTACGGTGCCGACGACAATTTCTCCCTCTTTCTTGAATTCTCCGCTCTGGAGCGATTCTTCGAAGAGTGCCGCGAAGGAGCCTGCGGCGTGTTGTTCGGACTGCTTGCCTTCCGAACCGAGGGCAGTGGTATCAGCGCTCATGTATGTTTTTCGTGCCTTGCTTCTTCATGCTTGCCGGTCGTAACGCGAGCGGCGCGCGGTGAGAGTTGGGTAGAACGTTGGTCCGCCGAGAAATTTCGGCAGATCGAAGGCCGGTACTTAGCTTGCAAGGAAGCTGCTGTCAAAGCGCCGTTGCGGGCTTTTCGGCGTCCACCAGCATCTCGACCACGAGCGGCGGGACCGGGGCGTCGACCGTGACCTTGCGCTCGGCGCGGCTGACGGTGATTGACGGTGATTCCGGCCAAGAGACCGCGGTGTTTCGGCCATTTTTCCTTGAAAATGCGGAGCAGCGTGTTCGCGAAGTCCTCACCGCGAGCCGCCGCGTCGGCGCTCCGGAACGTCAGAACCGCCTTGGCGTCCGGCTTCTTCGTCCCCCCGTCGAGCGTGAGGTCGGCGCGTTCGAGTGGTCCGAGGACTGCTTGGAGATCGGGAAAGCGGCCTCTCTTGGTGGCATCGAGGAGCTCGCCGACGGCGATGACCTCGGCGAGCGGTCCCGCGTCGGGGTGAAGCGCGTCGGGCGCTCCGATCGCGAAGGCCGAGAACATGCGGTCGACCGCCGGACCGAGCGCCATCACCCAGGTGCTGCCTCCGACGATCAACCTGGACGCGCGCGTCGACCTTCTTCCAGAGCGCGTGCCCGCGCTCGTCGACCATCGACTCCGGAGCCATCGCGCCTGGAACGCCGGCGAAGATCACGACGGCGTCGATCGGCCGGACATGACGCGCGGCGATCGTCACCATCTCCGACTTTTCGAAGACCTGGAGCGCGCTTTGACCGACGAGCACGTTGCCGATCGCAGCTGCAGCCTCGCGCTCGGCGCGACGCAGGAGCGGACCGAAGACGGCGTCTTGAGAGGCTGCGCGCGGCCGAATGCGAATCTGCGGATCGCTCGTGTCGTCGATGAGGACCTGCAGCCACGCGCTCGTCCTCGTCGGCTGAGTGGCGGCCTTGGGCCGCGGCGTCGACGCGCACGACGTCGTCGAGAGCATCATCATGATACCCAGCGAAAAAACGGCTATTCGCGATCGCAGCAGCATCCGGCGCGCGAGCTCCTTATGGCCTTCAGGTGGCGTGGACGAGCGCGACGATGGCGCTGACGGTCTCTTCGATCGAAAGCGACGACGACTCGACGAGCGTCGACCCTTCGGCCTGTCGCAGCGGCGCGTGGGTGCGGCCCATGTCCTGCGCGTCGCGCTTCTTCACGTCGTCGAGCGTCGATGCGAGCGAGATGTCTTTCGTCCCCTTCGCCACGAGCTCTTCGAAGCGACGCTGCGCGCGGATCTCCGGCGGCGCTGTGAGGAACACCTTCACCTCGGCGTCGGGGAACACGACGGTGCCGATGTCACGCCCTTCGAGGACGACTCCGCCGTTCTCGCCGGCTTGGCGTTGAAGGTCGAGGAGCGCGGCGCGGACCTCCGGATGCGCCGACACCTGGCTGGCGCCCATTCCGATGCTCGGCGTCCGGATCGCGGTCGAGACGTCCTCCCAGGTGCCCTCCATGAAGTTGAAGGCCCCTTGGGGGGCGAAGCCGATCGAGTGCAGCACCCCGTCGAGGTGGTCGAGGTGTTGCCTCGTCCGCTCCGCCAGGCTGGCCAGGTCCTCGGCACTCGCCACGTCGAGTTCGATGACCTCGGGCGTCTTCGGCAGCCGTTTGGCGATGGTCTGGGTGAT
>CAJDWT010000118.1_pt1 | contig 12397 bp, 11 predicted proteins | sample 7391671 | NCBI WGS metagenome assembly CAJDWT01 (sample SAMEA7055729, study PRJEB34461) | soil metagenome | biome: terrestrial ecosystem; feature: Peninsula; material: soil | place: Antarctica | collected 2016
GGTCGCGCTGGTCGCGCTGGGTGTCGTGCTCTCGGCGTGCAGCGACGGGAGCGGCGCGAGCACGACCGGCGCGACGCCGGGAGGTGACGGCGCAGACGCTGATCCCGGCTCGGGCGCTGCGAGTCGTACGGACGGCGGGACCTCGGCAACGTCACCCACTCCGACGCCGCCAGCGACGTGCATCGACGCCGGCGTCGGCGCATGCGCTGAGCCTGCTCCCGCGTGGAGCTGCGCGGATTCGTCGTACGGCGGCGCGCAATACTGGACGTGCAAGGCAGGCTCGATCTACCGGTGCGAGGGGAGCGACCCTGTTCGCGTCGCATGTGCGTCGGGCTGTGAGGTCGGCCCGGTAGGCACCGATGACGAGTGCGCGTCGTCGACGCCGGCGCCCACGCCGCCGATCCCGACGTTCACGATCACCATCCAGGGCGGTCTCTTTGCAGAGTCTGCCGTGCGCACGCCGCTCGAGAAGGGCCTCGCCTACGAGATCGCACGCATCGCCAAGAACGTGCACGTCGGCAAGAAGACGATGCCGCCGTTCTCGCTCACGTTCATCCCGTCGAGCGACGCGTTCGCGAGCGGCCTTGCGAACGTGACGCATGCCGATGTGTGGGTCCCGTACGGCTATCCGCTGACCGGCGACAATCAGAACTACGTCGTGAACATCACACTTCACGAGATCGGCCATCTCCTCGCGAACGCGCTCATCGCGCCGCGCGAGCTCCGAGACACGTGCACCAACGAGGGGCTCGCCTCGTGGATCGCGGGAAAATACTGGATGAACGCGGCCAGCGCTCCCGTCTCTTCGCTCCGCGCCGCTGCCCGCTACTACATTGCGCTCGGCTCCGTATCCGCCTCGATGAGCAACTGCGTGTCGGCGAGCGACGCCTGGTACAAGGTCTACGCGAGCTTCTTCGAATATCTCGAGCAGCGCGTCCCGGGCGGCATCGCGGCGGTGAGCGGCGGCGCGGCCGCTTCGACCTACGAGGACGCCTGGGCGACGTGGCTCGCGCCTTGAGGAGCGGCGCGCGCGGTTCGAGACGTTAGCCCGGGTCTCAGATGCGCGGCCAGGCTACGTTGGTGGCGCGAGCCTGCCATCGTAACGTGCCGGCCTCCACCGCATACGCGTAGACCGTGCCACTGACCATGACGAGCACCGTGCTGCGTCGCACGACGACGCGTGCGGCGCGCATACTCCCGTCGGTCGGGATGTCGATCGGGAGCTGTACGCTCCAGAGGACCTGACCGCTCGCGGCGTCGAGCGAGGTGAGCACGCCGGCGCCGGAGAATAGAAAGAGGCAGTCCTCGCCCGCCTGCAGCTCCGGGTTCGCAGCGGTAGGCATCAGGTGCTGCCAGAGGACGCGGCCGGTGTCCAGATCGAGAGCTGTCACTTGCCCGTTGAACGTGGTGAACACCAGCTCAAGAGGCAACGCGTTGTCACGGTAGGACATTCGCTCCGAGCCTAGCATCGTCGTGCGTCTTATACTGACAGCCGTGAGGAACAACAGAAGGAGCGCACGATGGTAGATCCGGTCGTTTTACAGAAACAAAAGACAGCAGGAGCGTCGCCGACGCCGACGACACAAGCTGAGCGAATGCGTGCCGCGGTTGAGCAAGCCGTTGCGGTCGCGCCAGGTTTCCTACGCGGGGACGCCGATGCCGATCACATGGCGAACACGATGGTGCACGCGGTGCGAAGCTATCTTGAGCAAGAACGAGCGGCAGGCGGTGACGGAGCTCCGCAAAACGCGGAAGCTAAAGCCTTGCAAGGCACTATCGACGAGCTGATGGCGTGCGGATCAGGGTACCTCGCAGGCCGCTGCGACGGAGCCTGTGTTGCCCGCACGATGACAGAGATCGTGCACGAGCACGCGACACACAGGTAGTGCTCGATCGAGGCGCGGCGTTACTCCAGGAGGAGGAGTGCTCGTCGTCCTCGACACCAAGTCACTCGCTGCGCGCGCCAGGCTCGACAGCATGCAGCTCTGGCCGTGCGCGAGCCTCACCTTGATCGTGGCGTGTGGGAGCGGTTTGGAGCACGCCCCGGCTCCGACGTCTCGCGCGTCCCGCCGCCGGGCAGTCATGGTGCGTCGACTCGTGGGGTGCTCCAGGAGGTCGTAGCTCCGCGCTGTGGTGCCGTGACGGCGCGCGCTCGCCAATGTCGGCGTCGATGCGCGCCAACGTTGGCGCACCGGGGCGCTCGTCAGCGGTCGTCGCACGTCACCGAGCCGAGGCCGTCTCGGGGCTCGGCCCAGAAGCGGTACGGCGTGAACCAGAAGCCCGCCGCGTTGCCTGTCGACGCGAGCCTCCACGCGCCGACGAGGTAGCCGAAGTCGCTGAGCGAGCGTTGGTCGATGCTCTGGCCGAGCGCCTCGAGCCCCGTCTGGTCCTCGAGGTAGTCGGACTGGAAGTTGTCGTCTGTGATGATGAAGCCCGCGCGTGCGTGCATCGCGGCGAGCAAGCGGCCGGCGTTGCGGAGATTGGTGTGCGTGTGGTCGGCGCACGGCTCGACCAAGACGCGGTCGGCCCCGACGAGGCCCACGTCGTCGGGGCGCGGGCAGGCGAGGAGATGGAGCATCGCGAAGGCCTCGACGAGGTGCGAGTGAACGGCTCCGCCGGTGACGATCGCGATCGGCGCGACGCCGCTACGCAAGAGCGCTGAAGCGCGGCGCGTGCGCTGAATCATCGCGCCGAGCGCGCCGAACGCGGCGCCTTCGATGCGCAGGCACGCGGTGGGGTCGGCCGGCCCGTACGCGCGGAGCGGTGACGCGTCTTGCTCGGGTAGGCCGTGGCCGGGGACGATGACGGCGGCGTACGGAAACGAGCCTCCTCGGGCCGCGAGGGCGCGGAGGACGCGTGCGTCGTGACGAGCGACCGCGACCACGTCGGCGCGGGCGAGGCCACACGTGAAGTACGCGTCGGGCGCCCGCGCGTCGGCGGCGATCCGGTCGAACACATCGGCGAGCCGAGCGATCGCGGCGCGCGCGTCGTCGTCGGGGAACGCGCAGCCGCGCGGAGGAGGCGTGCTCGCGTGCGCGTCGTCGTCGCCACGAAACGCGACCGGGACGAAGCACGAGGCGATCGGGTCGGCCTCGGGGAACGACGTGTGGGCGACCGCGAGCGGGTCGCGGCCGACGACGTCGGTCATCCACGAGCCGCACATCTCGTCTTTGCTCGGCGGCTCGCTCGAGCCGAACGTGGGCTCGGCGAGGAAGCCGAACGCGGCGTCGTGCGTGCGGTACGAAGGGACCGGCGCACGCCAACCGCAGGCGACGAGCGCTGCAGAGGCGAGGACGAGAGAGACGCGCCGCAGGGCTCGCATCGGCTGAAAGGTGGCCGATTCGGCGCGCGCGCTCAGCCCGCTGGCTGCTCGGGCGCCGATGCCGTCGTGGGAGTCGTCGCGGCGGCGAGCTCGGGACCCGGCTCAGAAGGACGCGGCGCGCGCGCTTGGCGCGTGAGCGGCCAGAGGAGCTGGAGGGGATAGATGTTCGGCACCGGGTGGTCGGTCCCGTAGCGCAGCGGCATCTCGTTCGGCATGTAGAGCGTGCCGAACATCCAGTCGAGGACGATGAGACGCGCCGAGAAGTTCTTGTCCCATGCCGCCGGCTCGTTGGCGTGGTGCCAGTGATGGAAGAGCGGCGAGCAGAACACCCAACGGAGCGGCCCGAAGTGGATGCGCGTGTTGGCGTGGACGAGATGCGCTTGCATCAAGTGGATGAACCCGAAGATCGCCAGCGCTGGCAGTGAGAACCCGAGCGCCAAGACCGGCAGCGACGACATCACTATCGTGATGGTCTGGTCGACCGGGTGGACGCGATGGGCGGCGAGCCAGTCGAGCTCTTCGATGCTGTGGTGCACCGCGTGGAAGCGCCAGAGGAACGGCACCGCGTGGAAGAGGCGATGCGCCGCGTAGTAGCCGATATCTGAAATTACGAACGCGCCGAGAACTTGCCAGACGATGTTGCGGCGACCGACGAAGCCGGTAACCGCATCGGGCATCAGCGCCTGAAGGTGCGTGAGCGACAGCCCAAGGAGCAGCGCGATACCGGCCTTGATGAAGAAGCCGTTGAAGAGCAAGTAGCTGAGGTCCGACGCCCATTGCTTGCGGAAGATCTTCTGCTCACGACGATGGGGGAGGGCGAGCTGCAGCGGCAGGAAGACCGCGACGACCGACGCGATTCCTTTCAGGTCGACCGCCTCTGCGATTTCCCCCAGCGTCATCGGACGTCATTTTGCCACCCGGCGCGCGCTCCGGCAAGGCACCGAGGCAAAATGGAGCGCTTCGAGGCTTGACGCGCGAATCGCAGCCCGGAAGAGTCAGCGCACGATGTCGAGCACTGCGCGGGAGTGGATCGTCGGCCGTTTCCCTCTGCCGGGCCGCGTCGCCGACACGCCCGATGCCGAGCTCGTGGTCCTGCTCGAGACGGCGCAGGGTCTGATGCTCGACCAGAACCTCGTGGCCGCGGCAAATGTCCCCTCGACCGCGGTCGCGGTCGTTCGCAAAGCGCTCGCCCAGACGTCGCCGGATGCGCGGCCTTCGCGCATTCGCGTCGCCGATGCCGTGCTCGCCGAAGCCCTTCGGGCCTCGACCCTGAAGATCCCCGTTGCCTGCTCACCCACGCCGGAGTTGACAGCGCTGGGAGCGAGCCTCGAGACCTTCCTCGCCCGCCCGGCAGCTGAATCCGGTGAGCCTCTCTCTGACGAAGTGATGCAAGCGTTCTTCGCTTCTGCGCGCGCGCTGTGGGCGGCAAAGCCGTGGGATGTGCTCTTTGAGTCAAATTGCTTCCACGTGCAAGCGCCTACCTTGGGCGTCGACCGCGCATGCCTCACCGCCATCGGCAGCGCCGGTCAGAGCCGAGGCATTCTCCTCTTTCCGTCGGTCGAAGGTCTGGACGCCTTCCTCGATGCTGGCGCTCGTCACATCGAGGAGAAGAGGCGACGTCGGCCGTCGAAGGTCGACCTCGGCGGCGACTTCCTCTCACTCGAATTCGTCCCCACGTCCGAGGTCCCTCCCGCATTTCGGAACCTCGTAGAGACCGCGGGCTGGCCGGTCGCCGACGATCGGGCCTTTCCGGTCGCCGAGAAGCGCGCGCGTGACGGCCGAGCATCGGTCCCCAGCGGCGACGAGCTGACGTTCCTCTCACATGTCGCGTACGCGCTCGGCGCCTTCACGGTCCGGCACGGAAGAGGGCTCAGGGACGAGGATTTCGTCGCGTCCGAGACCATCACGACAGGGGACGGCCCGCCCATTCGCCTGACCCTTCCGTTCGACGCCGCCGACGAATTCGAGCCACTCCCCGAGGCTGCGCCGCAAGCCTCCGCGCGCGCGCGGGTCGGGCGCAACGAGCCATGTCCGTGCGGGAGCGGAAAAAAATACAAGAAGTGCCACCTCGAAGAAGACAAGGCGCTCGACCGCGTGTCGAGACCCGAAAGCGCCGACAACAACCTGCACGAAGAGCTCTTGGACGCTCAGCTTATCCTCGCGATCGAGACGTATGGCGAGGCGCGATTCGGCAGCGCGTTGGCTCGGGTTCGTTACCCCTATCTCCTCGATGCGATGGAGGGAGAGGATCAGCTGCTCACGTCTTGGCTCATCTACGACGCGCGCGTCGAAGGGCGTCGCCTCGCCGAGTGGTTTCTCGAAGAGCGCGGAGAAGCCCTGCCGAAAGCCAAACGTGCGTGGCTGCAGGCGCAGCTCGGCGCGTGGCTCTCGGTCTGGCGCGTCGCCGCGCACGATGGCTCGGCGCGGCTCGTCCTCGAAGACCTCCTCACCGGTGAGGTCCGATCCGTCGTCGTCGACGTGGCCGTCGCCTCATCGGTCGACTGCGGTGACGCGATTCTCGCCCGCGTGATCGACTTCGAAGGCCGCTCGCTCCTGAGCGGCGTGCACCCCGAGGGGCTCGGGCTCGACGTGAGCGAGGTCCTCGCGCGCATTCGCAAACGTCTTCGCCGCACGAGCACCGTCTCGGTCGAACGCTTGCGTGCGGCCAACATCGACGGCTTCATCCTCCGCACGTGGAACGACGTGCTCGCGATAGCGTGACGAGCGTCGCCCATCCGCGGGGCGAGCCTGATTAGCGGGAGCCGGGAGTCGCGCGCCGCCGGCTGGTCGTGCAAGGGCGTACCGAGCCCGAGCCGATCTCGAGCGGGCGCCAAGCTGCACAAGTGAGCTCCGGCGCGTCTGCGACGTCGGGCACATTCGCGCCAGCTACCAACGCGGGCTCGGCGCGCGGCCGAGGCTTGGACGCGTGCGAGACGATGACGATCGGCGCCAAATCGACGACGTGCGCGGCTTCGGCCGCCGGCGGAGGTGGAGGCGGCGCTTCGCGCGGCTGCGGAGCGGTCACCGCCATGGTCTCGAGAGTCGACGCTGGCGCGAGGGAAGGGAACGGCGCGACGAACGCGACCGCGAGGGCGGCAGTAGACAGAGCGATAGCGACTGCGAAAAGAGCTTTCATGCGCTCGCCCTTCGCAACGAGCGGACCAAGAGCTAGGCGCTACTTTTACGGACAATCGTCGACGTCGAAGCTGGCGCGGACGGTTCGCGCGGTGTCCTGCTCCAGTGCGCTGCTTCCGGTCAGTCGGCCGTGACGCCGCTGACGAGGACGATCGCGGTTCCGAAATCGGAAGCTGGGTCGAAGCGCGGGCTCTCGTCGGGGCAGTTGATCGAAATTCCCAATGCGAATCCCACCTCTGCGGTCGGCTCGCGGACCGCGAACGTCGCGGTTGTCCAGGCCGTCGTTCGTTCCATTCCGAGCTCGGTCGTCGGCGAAAATGGCGCCGTCTCGTCGACGAGCGAGGTCGAGATGGGCGCGTCATCGTCGCCGATGAGCATGAGCGTGAGTGGGTGGGTCGAGGGTGCCGGCTCACCGTCGTGCTCAAGAGCGCGATAGCGGACGTGGACGTGCGTGATCGGCGCAGGCGCGACGAGCCAACCGGTGATCGTTGCCGACGGGTAGAGCCCGCAGGGCGTGAACGGGCCGAGCGCGAGGCAGCTACCGCCGTCTTCGCAGACGGTGTCGGCAGAACGAAACGTGAGGAGTGACGAAGAGGCCGGGCCCGACAAGGCGAATGGCGCAGCGCCGTCGGCGAAATCGAAGGACGCCCGTGGGGCCATCGACACGAACGTGAGCGGGAAGGAGACGGGGGAGCTCATGTTGCCGGACGGATCGGTGATCGACCCGACGTCGATCGCCGTCGCATGTCCGACGACCTGTGACCAGGCCGTTGCGCGCGGGAGCGGTCGGTTGCGGGGCGCCGAAGGTCGTAGGTCCAGATCCCGAGCTTCCACAGGCCGCCGTGAGCAGCGCCAACGTCCCCCATCGACCTGCTCGAAAAGCCCCCATGACGCCTTTCTCATGGCCGGCTGCGCCGCCGTTCAGTCTTCGTTGACTTCGAAACGCCTGACGCCTAAGAATGGCCTTCAAAATTCGCGGTAATTAGGCGGATTCCCCGGAAAAAATGCCCTCTTTCACGTACGACGGTAAGACCATCCCGTTCGAGGCTGGCGAATCGATCATCCTGGCCGCGCACAACGCCGGTATCGAAATTCCGCACTATTGCTGGCATCCGGGCCTCTCGGCCCCGGCCAACTGCCGCATGTGCCTCGTGGAAATCAAGCCAGCGCCGAACCAGCGCGCGGTCATGCTCGACATCATCGAGCTCGACGAGTCGACGGGCCAGTACCGCGACGCCCGCAAGCCGAAGCTGCTGCCCGCCTGCCAAATGGGCGCGGTCGACGGCATGGTCGTCGAAGGGGACTCGAGCACGCACGTGGCCCAGGCGCGCAAGGCGGTCCAGGAGTTTTTGCTCCTGAATCACCCGGTCGACTGCCCGATCTGCGATCAGTCCGGCGAGTGCAAGCTGCAGGACTACTGGCTCCAGCACCAGCAGACGGCCAAGCGCATGCGCGACGAGCTGGTCCACAAGCCGAAGGGGGTCGTGTTCGGCCCGACCATCGTCTACGACGGCGAGCGCTGCGTCATGTGCACGCGCTGCATCCGCTTCATGGCAGAGGTCGCCAAGGACCCGGTGCTCGACATGCGAGAGCGCGCCAACCTGAACGAGATCTTCGTCGCGCCGGGCCGCCAGCTCGACGGCCACTACACGTTCATGACCGAGCAAGTGTGTCCGGTCGGCGCGCTCACGACCATCGACTTCCGTTTCAAGGCTCGCGTGTGGTTTTTGCGTACGGCCAACACCGTCTGCCAAGGCTGCGCGACCGGGTGCAACGCGTACCTCGACGTCGACCCGCGCTACAACAAGGCCTACCGCTACCGCACGCGTGAGAACCAAGAGGTCAACAAGTTCTGGATGTGTGACGACGGCATGCTCACCTATCGCCGCGCCCACGACGGCCGCGTGATCGAAGCTAAAATCGCCGCCAAGACGACGACCTTGCGGAGCGCGCTCGAAGCCGCGAAGAAGCTCTTCGAAGGGGTGCCCACCGAGTCGATCGCGATCGTCCTCTCGGCCCAGCACTCGCTCGAGGACAACGCTGCGCTCCGTGAGCTCGGCCAGCGGCTCCTCGGCACCAAGCACTTCTACGTCTCCGGTCTCGGCAGCGGCTACGAGGACGACATCCTCATCCACCGCGACAAGAACCCGAACAACGCGGGCGTGAAAGAGCTCGTCCCCGACGTGCAGGGCTACGCCGAATTCGTCGCGGACGTGAAGGCCGGCAAGGTCACCCACGTGATCGCGCTCGGTGGTCAGACGCCGAACGGTCAAGTCGGCAGCGACGACGACGCCGCGGCGCTCAAGCGCCTTCAAGCACTCGTCGTCGTCGCCGCGCACGGCGGGGCGTTCGTCGACGCCGCGCATGTCGTCCTCCCCGCCACTTCATGGGCAGAGGCGGCCGGCACGTTTGTGAACTTCAAGGGTATCCACCAAACGACGGAGAAGGCGCTCGAGCCGCAAGGCTCCTCGCGTTACGGGTGGCAGCAAATCGTGTCGCTTGCCAAGGCGCTCGGCTTCGAGCTCGAATGGACGAAGCTCAAGCAAGTCCGTGAAGCCATCGACATTCAAGCTGCGCCGCGCGTCGCCCACGCGAGCCCCCTCGAAACGAAGGCGATCTGACGATGCTCGCACTCCTCATCGGAACCCTCGTGAAGGTCGCCATCATGGCGGGCTTCGTCATCAACGTCGCGGCGATCCTCACGTGGTACGACCGTCGTGGCAGCGCGATGATGCAAGACCGCATCGGTCCCAACCGCGCGGTGATCAAGCTGCCCATCATCGGTGAGCTCCGCCTCGCGGGCCTGCTCCACACCGCCGCCGATGGCGTGAAGTTCTTCTTCAAAGAGGACTTCACCCCACCGAAGGCGGACAAGATCCTCTTCGCGCTCGCACCGATCATCTGCATGGTGCCGGTCATCGCCCTCACGGCCGTCATCCCGATGACCGACACCATCTGCGTCTCGCAGCTCCATGCGGTCGGGACGAACGGCGGCTTCTGGCCGGCGATGCTCCGGAGCGGTGTCGGTTGCCCGCACGCGATGGCCAACCCCATCATCGTCGACGGCGCGATCGCTCCGCTCGACGTCGGCATCCTCTTCGTTTTCGCGTTCGCCGGACAGGGCATCGTCGGCGCCGCGATCGCGGGCTGGGCGTCGGACAACAAGTTTTCCCTCATGGGCGCGCTCCGCGCGGCGAGCCAGATGGTCAGCTACGAAGTGACGATGGGCATCTCGCTCGTCGGCGCCTTCATGATCTACGGCACCGTCCGCCTCGACGACATGGTCCGCTGGCAGGGCGAAAATGCGTGGGGGATCTTCGTCCAGCCCGTCGCTTTCTTCCTCTTCTTCGTCGCCGCTGTCGCCGAGACGAAGCGCATCCCGTTCGACCTGCCGGAGGCTGAGAGCGAGCTCGTCTCGGGCTACTTCACCGAGTACTCGGGCATGAAGTTCGGCATGTTCTACTTTGCCGAATACATGGAAGTCGTGACCAGCTCGATGATGCTCGTCACCATCTTCCTCGGCGGCTGGCAGCTCCCGTTCCTCCATCGTGACGGTCTCACGATCTCCTTCGGCGAGACCGTCCTCGTGGCGAGCAAGTTCCCGCACGTGTGGATGACGATCATCGGCGTCCTCACGTTCTTCGGAAAGACGCTGCTCCTCTGCTGGTTTCAGGCGTTCGTCCGCTGGACCCTGCCGCGCTTCCGCTACGACCAGCTCATGAAGCTCGGCTGGCGCGTTCTCCTTCCTGCGTCGCTCGCGAACGTGTTCGCGACCGGCATCATCTATCTCGCGATCGACCACGCGACCACGTACGTGAAGGGCGGCTTCCGTGTCGCCGCCGACGTCACGCAGGCGGTCGTCGCTGCGCTCATCGCCTTCGCGATCATCCGGATGTTCATCGGGCTCTTCAGGCCGACGCGTCACGTCCGTCAGATCCTCGGTACGTCGGCGCACGCCACGGTCGAAGAGGGCGGAACCAAAGTCACTCCGATGCAGGCCTAAAGGAAGACAACCATGACCACCCCTCAAGCCCCCGCGTTTCCGAAGAAGGCCTCGCTCGCAACGAACGCCGTGCCGCTCGACCGCGGCCCACGGACGCCGAGGACGCAGTCGTACCTGCCCGAGGTCTTCATCGGCCTCGGCCTGTCGATGAAGCACTTCTTCAACAACACCAAGGCGATGCTGAAAAGCGATCTCCCCGATCCGGTCATGGATCGCCTCGACCCAGGCATCACCACCATCAGCTACCCCGAGCAGAAACGCATCTACCCTGAGCGCTTCCGTGGGCTCCACCGCTTGACCACGCGTGAGGACGGCAGCCCGCGCTGCGTCGCGTGCCTCTGCTGCTCGACCGCATGCCCGGCCCAATGCATGTTCATCGAAGCGGGCGAGTACCCGGTGGGCGACAAACGCCGCGGCTACGAGCGCTTTCCGGTGACGTTCGTCATCGACGAGCTCCGCTGCATCTTCTGCGGCTACTGCGTCGAGGCCTGCCCGGTTGACGCCATCCGCATGGACTCCGGCAAGCACGCCGTCCCGTACGACTCGCGCGAGCAGTTCATCTACGAGAAAGATCTCTTGCTGGCGATGCCGTCGCGCAGCGGGAAGCACGAGACGGAAAACCCGCGTCACGAGCCCGGTGACGCCACCTTCCCGGGCGTCACGCGTATCACGCAACCCCACTGAGCCGAAGCCGGTCAGACGGGGAGCTCTCTCGACCGCATCGGGGTACCCCGAACAAGGTTCGTCGTGTGTCGACCGAGGTGACGCTGCCGCGTCGGTGAGCGAGCCGTTGGCCGCCTCTCTTCGTCCTGTCCTTAACCCGCACGATAGTAGCTCGCCATGAGAAAGAGCGTGGACGCACCGTGGCAGCACCTCGTCCGAGGCGCCGACATCGAGCCGATCACGCCCGGGCCCAACGCCGACAACCCGCTCGTGATGGCGCCTTCCGGCGGCGTCCACGTGCCGATCGCAGGTTGGGCTTATTTCGCGCGGGACCAGCTCCGCGGTGCCGAAGGCAAAGGCGCGATCCTCGCGCCCGAGACGTACAAATACCTGCTGACCGCGCGCAGTCCAGACGGCTATTTTGCAGGCTGGCAGGGGCTTGACCGGTCGTGGGGCAAGGGGCGCGTCTACACGCACGCTGGGAGCAACCACGATGAGCTTTGCGCTCGCGTGGATGGCGCCAGGCATCGAGCGTGCGCTCTTGGTGGTGACCAACCAGGCCGATGCCGGTCAAGCGACCGCCACCGCCGCCGACGCTTTCGTCTCCGCGCTTCTCGAATGGTCCGAAAATCAGGCTTCGAAATGACGCGCGCGGCGCGCCTCCGGGAAGCGTTCCGGAGGGCGGAGCGTAAATGGCCGTAAGAGCTAAAGTTGGGGGCACTTTGGCCTAGCTTCGCGCGCCACATGCGGTAAAACCCCGGGCTTCAGCATGACGGCCACGATCGACATTTTGCGCGGGGAGCTCGAGCGTCTTTTTTCGCTCGAGGAGATGACGGGGATGAGTCGCACGCTTCTGGGTCTCGACCCCGAAGACGTCGGCGGCGTGACAGCGAAGGGGAGCTTCGCGCGTGCGCTCACCGAACGCTGCGTCGCCGGCGATCGCATCGAGGCGCTCGTCGACGTCATCCTCGTTTCGCGGAACGAGGTCGATCCGCGCGTGCGTGACATCGCCGCGCTGCTCGGCACAGACGACCTTCCGGCGAGCGCGAAGCTCGGCGACTTCACGGTCGAGCGCAAGGTCGCGTCGACCGACCTCGGCGTGCAATACGCGGCGAAAAAAGACGGACGCGCGTACACCCTGAAGACCCTCCGCCGCGAGGCCGCGCGCGACAGGCGCGCCGTGCATCGCTTCCTCACCGCCAACCGCCTCGTCGGCAGGGTCGAGAGCGAAGGCCTCCCGAAGAACCTCGAAGCCGGCGAAGCGGGTGAGGGCG
>CAJDWT010000221.1_pt1 | contig 12351 bp, 10 predicted proteins | sample 7391671 | NCBI WGS metagenome assembly CAJDWT01 (sample SAMEA7055729, study PRJEB34461) | soil metagenome | biome: terrestrial ecosystem; feature: Peninsula; material: soil | place: Antarctica | collected 2016
CCGGATTGTCGCCGTCGAACACCGCGTTCCTCACCGGCAGGCTCGTCGACCAATGCAAGCAATCGTCGGCGAGGGCAAGCGTGGCGCCGTCGGCGTCGTTGGTGAGAGAGCGCTTCGGTCGAAACTGGTGGGCGACCTCGCCGGTGCGGAGATCGAGGAAATCGATGCCGCCTTCGTTCGGCACCATCGCCTCGAAGCAGCGTTCGCCGAGCGCGTTCGCAGCGGCCTGGATGCGACGCTTCGGGCCGAGCCCGTGGGCGTCGACGATGGTGACCACGTCGTCGCCGAGGAGCGCGACCTCGCTGTCGTCGGCCGACCACGACACCTGCCATGGTCCACAACCGGACGGACGACCACACGGCGGCAGGCGCACGCTCGCGATCGGAACGAGCCGATTAGGAATGGTGCTGGCCCGGGAGCCGGCATCCGCGGCATCCACTGGCGCGGCAGCGACGGCGAGCGCACGTGCGTCTTCGTGACGAGCAAACGGCCGTGCTCGTGAGCAACCCGCGGCAGAGAACAGCACGAGCGCGACAGCGGCCTTCCGCATCCCGAGCTTGGAAACGCGTCGCATCCCGGTCCTTGGAACGCTCCGCTACAAAGACCGATTCCGCGCGATTCGCGGCGGGTCAGCTCCCTGCCCAGCGGGGCGGTTTCCTCGAGAAATACGCCTCGATCGCGGCCGTCCGCACCGACGTCGGCGGGGCGCTCGCGGGCGATACGGAGCAGCGTCTTGAGCTCACCGACCGCCTTCGGCGCGCCGGCGCAAATGTCGTGGGCCCAGGCGAGCGCGAGGGCGACTGCGCCGCCCATGTCGCTCACGGCGTCGGCGAGGCCGATTTCGCGCGCCTCAGTGGCGCCGACTTCGTGGGCCGTGAGCAAGAGGCGCGACGCGGCACCGTGACCGACCAACGACACGAGCCGAGGAATGGTCCCCCACGCGGTCGTGACGCCCAGGCGCACCTGCTTGAACGAGAAGCGCGCCCGCGGGTCGACGATGCGGAGATCACAAGCGACCGCGAGCTCGGCGCCACCGCCGAACGCGACGCCGACGACGGCCGCGAGGACGGGGACCTGGAGCTCGCTGATTTTTCGACAGATTTCCCGACCTTTATCGCAAAACGTTTGGGTTCCGGCGCGGGTGGTGACCGCGCGAAGCTCTTGGAGATTACCCCCGGAAGAGAAGGCGTCGCCGCTGCCGGTCAGGATGACGGCCCGAAGAGTCGCGTCCTTGGACGCATCGTCCAAGGCGCGGTCCAACGCGTCCATGACCGCGGCATCGAGCGCGTTCTTCGAGGCCGGGCGGTCGATCGTCCAGACCGCGACCGCGCCGTTACGCTCCGCGCGCAGCACGCGAACGACCGGTGGCGCCGACGGTGGCAGGACGGAGGCGGCGGGAACGGCGCTCGTGCTCGATGACGTCGTCCTTGGGCTTCTTTCGCTTCGAGCGCTTTTGGACGAGCCGTTCGGCCTGGTCGATGATCGCGCCGGCGACGTCGACCCCGCTGGCGCGCTCGATCCCTTCGAGGCCGGGGGAGCTGTTGATCTCGAGGATCTTCGGGCCGCCACGCCCTGCGAGCATGTCGACCCCGGCGACCTCGAGGCCCATGACGCGGACAGCGCCGATGGCGGCCTGGATGTAGCGCTTGTCGAGCGTGACCTTTACCGCGAGCCCACCGCGATGCAGGTTCGAGCGGAACTCGCCGCTCTTGGCCTGCCGGCGCATCGCCGCCACGACGCGGCCACCGACGACGAGCGCCCGGTAGTCGCGCCCCTTCGACTCTTTGATGTACTCCTGAAGGATGATGTCCTGCCCCATCGCCCAGAGGGTCTCGAGGAGCGAGGTCACCGCTTGCGGGGTCTCGGCGATCATCGTCCCGATCCCCTGGGCGCCTTGCTGAAGCTTCACGATCGCGGGCGTACCGCCGATGAACGAGAGCGCCATCTCCACCGAGTCTGGTGTCTTGGCGCAAACGGTGCGCGGAACGTCGATGTCCTTCTTGGTGAGGAGTTGCATCGCGCGGAGCTTGTCGCGCGATCGCGCGATCGCGACGGCCGTGTTCAGGACGGGTACGCCCATCATGTCGAACTGGCGGACGACGGCGAGGCCGTAGTTGGTGATCGAAGCGCCGATGCGCGGGATCACGATGTCGGCGTGCGGAACCGGTTTTCCAGCCCAGAACATCGACGGGCGCTTGCGCGAGACGACGATGTGCAAGTCGAGCGGGTCGGCGACGAGGACCTCGTGGCCCCGGGCGCGAGCGGCTAGGACGAGCCTGCTCGTCGAGTAGAGCGTAGCGTTACGGGAAAGAACGAGAATACGCACCGGACGGCGCACGGTAGCAGCCCGCCGAAAGGGCGCGCGGAAACTTTGCGCTCGTGATGGCACCGAGCAAATGGACCGGCCCGCAGCCCGACGCATCAAACAAGCTGCGTCAGAGGACCCTCCGCCGAGCCCGGCCTACCTGGCGGCAGCGAGCTCGGTGCCTGGTGGGGACTTGGTCTGCGCCGTCGTCACCAGCGTGGTCTGAGCCGATGACACCGCGACCTGAGCCTTCGACGCCGCATCTGCCTGCCCCGGATGGTGTCGGTGCGGGAAGTACTGCAACGCCGCGATCAGGCCGATAGCTGCGATTCGGAGCCAGGTGTGTGCGTTGTTGCTCATGACGACGGGAGGGCTTTCTGAGAACCTGGTGAAGAGCTGATGCACTTCACATGCCTAATTTGTTAATCGCGACGGGCGATGAAATCTCGGCGCTCCGAGTGATGTGCGCATGACACCCCGGTCCTGGAGTGTCGCAATCGTGCAACGTGAGGCGTGGGCAATCACCCGCTTGGAGTCGTGACTTTGCAGCGCTATAAAAGCTCCGTGCTCTCGGCCTCTCCTCGAATCACCGCCGGCGACGACGCCGACGCCGACATCGACCTGCCGCCGCTCGACGGCGCCTCCCCCGACGAGACCGGGGAAGAAGCGGGCGACGAAGACTCCGACAGCGACGACCTCGATCCGGTTCCCGCCGACGCGGGCAAAAGCGCCTTGGACGACGAAACGGGCGAGGACGATCCGGTGGACGACGAGGAGCTCGATCCGGTCGACGAGGGCGGGCTCGACGATGTCGCCGCCGGCGTCGGCTCGGAATTCGACGATATGCCTGAATTTGCCGATGATCGTACGAACAAGAGCGCAAGCATTCTCGACGATGTCGACGAGCTCGGCGTCGGCGCCGAGGATTTCGGCCTGAGGGAAGACGCGAGCATCACGAACATCGACGGTGGCGAAGAAGGACCGACCGAGGCCGACGAAGACCTCCGCGAAGAAGACCTCCCGGTGCTCGACGCTGACGGCGACGGGGAGAGTGAGGACGGTGACTTCTACGAGCTCGATGGCGCCGACGCACCGCCGTTCGCGTGGGCCGACGACCGCTGGGTCTGTAAAGCGGTCGACGAGGTTCCGGCGGCCGTCGCCGTCGTTGGCGTGGGGAGCGGCGCGGTCGCCATTGCCGGTGACCCGCCCAAGCTTTGGGGGATCGTCGACGGCCTCGCCGAAGCGATCGAGCCCCAAGGCGTGCCCGCCGGCGGATGGCGCTCGCTCCGCTTGGCGCGTCGGACCGGCGAGCTTTTCGTCGAGACCGACGCGGGCGACTTCGTTTCGCGCGACGGCGGCCGTCACTTCGTCCGGATCGCGGAGGACACCGAGGCGCCGGCCCGGTCGCGTTCCCTCCGCGACACCCAACGTGAGATTCACAGCCGCAACGTCGACCTCCGCGGCCTCACCATCGGCGCCGCCGCCATCGTCGACGAGACGGGCACCGTCCTCGCTGCGGTCAGCCGCACCTCGAACGCGCTCGGCAAGACGTGGCTCGTGCGTTTTCCGGCGGGCGCGCCTCCGCGCTCGGTCGGCGTCGTCTCCGGCGCAGTCTGGGACCTCTCGTGGGACGAGCCGCGCGGCCGCGTCTGGGTCGCCTCCGACGCCGGCATCCTGCTCTTCACCAGCCACGACTCTGGCGCGACGAGCACGCCGAGGCGAAGCGTTAGACCTGACGCGTAACCTGGCGTAACCCGAGCCTGAAGCGTCGCCTTAGGCTCCTGCGCACAATCAGCAAGCTGAGCCGCAGACGCGGGCGGCGCGCCACCTAGCGACGCGATAGAATTTGGTCGTTGTCCGCTGTTTGCCCGGAGGGGGAAAAACGCATGGAGACTCGCGTCGTAACGTCGATGGCCAAGAGCCACGACGACGTGCTCGGCTTACCCGCCGTCGTGAAGTCCGCGCTCGGCGGGGAGAAGGCGAAGCTCGCGCTCGTGTTCGCATCGATGGAGCACGATCTTGCCGCGCTCTTGACCGAGACTGTGCACGCGCTACCGGGCGTGATCGTGCTCGGGGCGACGACCGCCGGCGAGTTCACGGAAAAGGGCGATGCGAAACGCGCGGCCTCGATCTTCGCGCTCGCGGGCGACTATCACGTCGTCGCCGGCATCGGCCGCGGTCTGAAGGCTAACCCCGAGAAGGCGGTCGCCAAGGCGCTCGAAGGGCTTCCGCGTAAAGTTGTAGGATACAAACACTCCACCGCGATCTTGCTGCTCGATCCGATGGCGGGCAACGGTGAAGAGACCACGCTTGCAGCGGCGGCGATGCTCGGAGAAGGGGTCAAGCTCGCAGGCGGCGCGGCCGGCGACGATCTCGAGATGGCAAGCTCCGAGGTCGGCCTCGGGAGCGAGGTGGTCGGCGACGCCGTCGTAATCGCCCTTGTTTTCTCGAACAAGCCGCTCGGTGTCGGCGTCAGTCACGGCCACACCGCGCTGTCGGCTCCGCTCAAGATCACCAAAGCGTCCGGCAACGTCGTCTTCGAGATCGACGGCCGTCCCGCCTGGGAGGTCTGGCTCGAGAAGACCGGTCGCACCGGTCCTCCGCCCGCAAAACGGGAGGAGGGCGCGTACCTGCTCACCTACGAAGCTGGGCTCGCCGCCGGCGACCAGCTCAAGATCCGCGCGCCGCTCTCGAAGAACGAGGACGGCTCGATCGCCTTCGCCTGCGGCATCCCGCAAGGCGCGGTCATCCGCATCACCGAGAGCACACCCGCCCGTCAGATCGCGAGCGCAGCCGAGGCGGCGAGACGCGCCCGGCTCCAGCTCGGGCCTTCGGTCCCCGCCGGTGCGCTCGTCTTCGACTGCATCTGCCGGGCGTTCCCTAAATGAGAGCGCGACCTTCATGTCTTCGTTGACCGATCCGCCCCACACCGCGCCGAGTGGACCGGTGTCCATCTCGGAGCTCATCGCGTTCTTCTCACCGTCGGCCGGCGAAGAGAAGGCCCGGGAGACGGTCCACGCCACGCTGGTGAAGCATCAGCTCGCGGGGAAAATGATGCTCGATCGCCACGAGGCGCTCGGCGTCCTCGATTCGCTGGCGCTCGAAGACGGGATCGTGGGGGTGGCGGCGCGGTTCGCGAAGGCGCGCATCCTTCTCCGCCGGTTCTGATCGCCCGCTTTTTTGACTGAAAGTGTGCGGTCTCGGAGGGGTGTGGTAGCGATCGAGCGTTAGGTAGCCATGCCGATCATCGTCCAGAAATACGGCGGTTCCTCGGTCGCCGACGTTGCCAAGATCGTCGCGGTCGCCGATCGCGTCGTCACGGCTAAAAGAGCGGGCAACGACGTCGTCGTCGTCGTCAGCGCGATGGGCAAGACGACCGACCAGCTCCTCGCCCTCGCCAAGAGCGTGAGCATGACGACCGGCGGCGACAAAGACGCCCCGCGCCGCGAGCTCGACATGCTGGTATCCACCGGTGAGCGTGTGACGATGGCGCTCTTGTCGATCGCGATCCACTCACGCGGCGTCGACGCCATCAGCTTCACGGGTAGCCAGAGCGGCATCATCACGAACGACCGCCACTTCGACGCCCGCATCATCGAGGTCCGTCCGCACCGCATCGAGGACGAGCTCGCGCGCGGCAAGGTCGTCATCGTCGCCGGGTACCAGGGAATGAGCTACAAGCGCGAGATCACGACGCTCGGTCGCGGCGGCAGCGACACGACCGCCGTCGCGCTGGCCGCCGCGCTCGGCGCCGAGCGTTGTGAGATCTACAGCGACGTCGACGGCGTCTACTCTGCCGACCCGCGCGTCGTCCCCGATCCAGAACATTTGCCCGAGCTCGATTTGGCTGTCCTCCAAGAGATGGCCGAGGCCGGGGCGAAGGTGTTGAACGCGCAGGCGGTCGAATGGGCACGGCGCTCGAAGGTCGCGCTCTACGCGCGAAAGACCACCGATTTGCACGCTGGCGCGAAGGAGACGGTCGCGCGTGAGCTGGAGGCGGGGGTGGACGCGCGACAGGCTTGCGCCCTCCGCGTTCGGGCGATCGTCGGCATGGACAAGGTCGTGCACGCGCGGGTCGCTTCGGCGTGCTTCTCGAGGCTCGTGCTGGCAGCTTCGAAGCTCGGCATCGATCTCCTCGACGCGTGCTTCTCCGCCGCCGAAGCGTCGTGCGCGATCCCGCTCTTGAACCTCCCAGACTGGGAAGGCAAGCGGCGGGCGCTGCAATCTGAAATGGCAGGGGACCTGACCCTTTCGGATGGCCAAGCGATCGTCAGCGTCGTCGGCTCGGGCGTCGGGAGTGAGCTCGGGCGCGTGCTCACGGTCTTGGCCGAAGGCAAAATCGCCCCTCTCGCCCTCTTTTCGAGCCCGCTCCGTATCGCAGCGACGATTCCGGCCGATCGCCTCGCCGATGCGCAGCGCGCCTTGCACGCCGCGTTCGTACGGTAGACCTGACTTTGCTTGGGATTGAGAAGCGCTCGGTCGCGGGTCAGCCACCGCGCTTGGCGATGTTGGCGAGGGCGCGGCGGGTCGGGTCGCTCGCCGCCGGGAATGCGGCGGGATCGACCGGCTTTACGAGCGCGACGAGCGCACGGATCGTCTTCGCGGCTCGGGCGGCGAGCGTAGCGTCGTCGGTGCGTGAAGCGCGGTCGGCGACCGTACGCCAGACCGCGAGCTCGGCGACGAAGAGACCGTCCTCTTCGTACCAGCCGGCGAGCTCGCGCCACGCTGGCGCGCTGCCGGTCTTGTGCGCATACGCCTCGAGGTCCAAGGCGGCGAGATCACGCATGCCGGCGGCGCGACGCGCGCGGGCACGCCCGGCGAGCGCGGCGTCCAGGGTCGGAACGTGCTCGAGCGCGGTCGCGTACACGGTGGCGGCCTCGCGTGGTTGGCCGAGACGAAGGCGGAGCGCGGCCAGACCAAGGTAGGCGTCGGTCGCGGTCGGGTCGAGCGCGAGCGCCTCAGTGTAACGGCGCAGTGCGAGCTCGTTCTCGTGGCTGGCCTCGTGTGCGCGGGCCTCGCGAACGAGCTCGTCGGCGCTCGAGGTCGCTAGCCCGATTCCCTGGAAGCTCCAGGTGATCGTGACGAATGCGAGAGCGGCGACGACCGAGCGCATGGTGCGACTTCATCCTACCGAACTGCGGCCGGACCGGCCCTCCGAACGTCAGATCGATTTGCGCGCGCGACCGTACGACCCCCATGCCCTACCGCAGTGACCAGCAAGCCAGCAAGGCGCGCCGCGAGGAGCTCGAACGCGAGCTCGCCGACGTCAGAGCGCGGTCGACCGAGCTCGCCTATCTCCACTGGCGGTCGAAGGAGATCGAGAAGGAGCTCGGCGACCTCGCCAAGCGCGAGAGCGCGTTCGAGCAGAAGAAGCGTCTGCCGATGCTCGCGAACGCCAAGATCGCGAGCCCGTGCAGCGCCGATTGGAACGCGATGCAGGGCGACGACCAGGTTCGTTACTGCGGAAAGTGCGAAAAGAGCGTCTACAACCTGTCGGAGATGACGGCCGATGAGGCCGAAGCGCTCATCGTCGAGAGGGAGGGGAAGATGTGCGTTCGCTTCTACGCGCGCACTGACGGAACCGTCCTCACCAAAGACTGCGCGGTCGGTGCCCGCCGGAAATGGGCGACAAGGGCCGGAGCCGCCGCCGTCCTCTTCGGAGGAGGCGCCGCCGCGCTCTCCGCCTTCGCTCCAAAGCAGGTGTGCCCCACGATGGGAACGATGGAAGCACTGCCGGACATCACCCAACCCGCCGTGATGGGCTCCATCGCACCGCCGCCCAGCCCCCCGCCCCCAGACACCGCCACGCCAGAAATCCCGCCACCCGAACACCAGGTCATGGGCGCCATGGCCCCCATCCGCCCGCCCACCGCAAGCCCTAATCATCAGCCGCCCGTGATGGGAAGAATGGCGTTTATCGCCCCGCCGAAGCTCAAGAAGAAGTAGCTATCCCAAAAGAGGTAGTTTCGTTAACCAAGTGGAACCGCAGCCGGGAGCAAAGCGACCGACGAGCTCCAAATCGAACGCTAGCCCCCACAAGCGACGGCCGTCGCCTGGCGCGGCCGAAGCGACCTACGCCGGCGATCTTGAAATCCGCGTTTTGCCACGCAAAACGCGTTCGTCGCTAGGCGACGCGGGGATGCTCATTTCCGAAGGAAATGAGGGGTGCGAAGCACCCGCAAGAGTCGAGAGCGGCGCCGCCAAGACGCCGCGAACCCGTGAGTCAGACGGCCTGAGCGTCGTCAATAGCCTCGGAGCGCCGCGGCCGCAGATTGATCTTCAGAATGCTCTTACGCACGCGCACGTTATCTGGCGTGACCTCCACCAGCTCGTCGGCGTCGATCCACTCCATCGCGGTTTCGATGTTGAGGCTGCGCGGAACGGCGAGCATGACGTTGTCGTCCTTGCCGTGGTTGCGGACGTTCGTGAGCTTCTTCTCTTTGATCGCGTTCACGTCGGTGTCGTTCGGACGATTGTGCTCGCCGATGATCATGCCTTCATAGACCGCGACGCCGGGCATGAGGAAGAACTCACCGCGCGCCTGCAGATGGTTGAGGGCGTAAGGCGTCGTGACGCCTTGGCGGTCGGAGACCATCGCGCCGCATTGGCGCTTCATCATGGGTCCGCCCCACGGCTCCCAGCCGTCGAAGATCGTGTTCAGGAGGCCGGTGCCGCGTGTGCTGGTCAAGAACTCACCACGGAACCCGATGAGGCCGCGGCTCGGGATGCGGTACTCGAGGCGCGCGCGTCCGAAGCCCTGGTTGCTCATCTTCACCATGCGACCACGGCGGCTGCCGAGGCGCTCGGTGACGACGCCGATGAACGCCTCCGGGACGTCGACGACGACGAGCTCGACCGGCTCGCATACGACGCCGTCGACCTCTTGCGTGACGACCTCGGGGTTGCCGAGCTGCACTTCGTAGCCTTCGCGGCGCATCGTCTCGAAGAGGATCGCGAGCTGCAATTCACCGCGGCCGAGAAGCACGAACGTGTCGGGTGAGTCGGAGTCTTCGAAGCGGATCGCCAGGTTTTTACGGACCTCGCGCTCGAGGCGCTCGCGCAGCTGGCGGCTGGTCAAAAACTTGGACGCCTTGCATTTACCGGCAAATGGCGACGTGTTGACGCCGACTCGGATCTTGAGCGTGGGCTGTTCGACGTGAATGCGCGGGAGCGCACGGCCTTCCCAACCCGTCGAAAGATCGGTGATGGTGTCGCCGACGTAAACCTCTTCGATACCGGCGATGGCTACCAGCTCGCCGGCTTCGGCCTCCGGCGTCGAGGTTCGCTTCAAGCCCTCGAACGTCTGCAGCACCTTGATGGTGCCTTTGACGACCAAACCATCCTTCAAAATCGCGACGGGCTGATTCGCTTTGAGCGTGCCGTTCACGATGCGACCGATCGCCAAACGACCCAAATAGTCGTCGTGATCGAGGTTGTTGATGAGAACTTGGAGCGGGGCCTTCGCGTCTCCACCGGCCGGCGGAACTTTTTCGAGGATGAGATCGAAGAGCGGCGCGAGCGTGGTGCCGGTGTCCGCGAGATTCGTCTTCGCCATGCCTTGCTTGCCGATCGCGTAAACGACCGGAAAATCGACCTGTTTGTCGCTTGCTTCGAGATCGACGAAGAGGTCGAAGACCTCGTTCAAGACGTCGGTGGGGCGTGCGTCGCTGCGGTCGATCTTGTTGATGACGACGATGATGGGGAAGCCGAGCTCAAGGCACTTGCGAAGAACGAAGCGCGTCTGCGGAAGCGGGCCTTCGGCGGCGTCGACGAGCAAGATGGCGGCGTCCGCCATGAGGAGCGTGCGCTCGACCTCACCACCGAAGTCGGCGTGGCCGGGGGTGTCGATGATGTTGATCTTGATGCCCTTGTAACGAACGCTCGTGTTCTTCGCGAGGATGGTGATTCCGCGCTCGCGCTCGAGGTCGTTCGAGTCCATCACGCGGTCGACGACCGCCTCGTTCTCTCGAAACGTACCGGCCTGACGAAGCATGTGATCGACCAGCGTCGTTTTGCCGTGGTCGACGTGGGCCACGATTGCGACGTTGCGGAGCTCGGACATAGTGCGCGCCCTTCTAGTCGGCCGCGGCGCTTCACGCAAGGCGTCGGTGCTGATTTCCTGGGGATTTCAGGGTTTTTGACGGATCTGAGGTTCCGAGAGCGTCCGCGCGGGTCGATCTTCGTGACCGATGGTGCGCAAAAGGGAAGACGAGTAGGTTCGCCGCGCGTTTTGCCTTCCAAGCGCTCCTCCCATGACCAAGACCTCTTTCTTCGCCCCGCTGTCCCTTGTCTGTCTGGTGCTCTTCACGAGCTGTTTTCAGGGCGCGCGCGCGCCCGCGGTCACGCCGACGCGGACACTCGCGATGGAAGGCGAAGGGGGCGAGACGGCGAGCAAGAAGCCGTTCGGTGTCGTCTTCGCGTCGCCGAAGGGCGAGACGGTCGACCCGAGCGAGGTGACGATCGTCTTCAACCGACCAATGCGACCACTCGACCTCGCGGGCGAAGAGTCCGCGCCGCCGGCGAAGATAGCGGCTCGAGGGGGCAGGGTCGTCAAAGGCACCTGGCGCTGGGTCGGGACCAACGCGCTGATCTTCGCCGCTCCCCAAGAGGGCCTGCCCCGCGCGACCCATTACGACGTCACCGTTGACGGGACGACGAAGTCGCTCGCGGGCGAGGTCATCGCCAAGCCATATGCATTCTCGTTCGAGACGCCGGCGCCGAAGCTCGTGCGCATCGATCCGTACGAGGGCGAGCAGCACGTCGTCAAGAATGCGCACTTCGATCTCCGCTTCAATCAAGCGGTGGATCCGGCTGAGGTCGCGCGCGCCGTGACGATCGTCACGACCCAGAACAAGGTCGAAAAGAAGATCGCGCTCAAAGCTTCTTGGCCGAAGCCGGACAACAAGATGCTGGTGACGGCGACGCCCGCAACGCCGCTCCCGTACGACACGGCGTTCGAGGTCGTGATCGATCAGTCGCTCCGAGGGATGGAAGGGCCGCGCCCGCTCGGGGTCACCCGGAACGTGAAGATGCACACGTTCGGTCCGCTCCTCTCGAAGGGAATGGACTGCTACCGCGACACGCCCCACAAAAGGTGCGCGGCGCGCGATTCGATCTGGCTGAAGATGTCGAACCGCGTCTCGACGAAGGAGTGGCGCTCGCACGTCACGATCGATTCGGGAGCCAAAATCGCGTGGGACGCGTACGGCACAACGAGCGATACGCAGCTCCAGGAGACGATGTCACTGCCGGCACGCCTGCTCGCCGGTCACTCCTACAACGTGACGGTCAAGGCCGGGATGAAGGACGAGTACGGGCAGACGCTCGGGAAGGACGTCGTGCTGGCGTTCGAGACCGACGACGAGTGGCCCTCCGTCGAGGTCGGATTGAGCGGCGCGATCTTCGAAGCGGCTGCCAAGAAGAAGGAGATCCCGATCGGGTCGGTCAACGTGAGCGCATACGAGCTCGCGACGGCGGCGCCCACCGAAGCCGAGCTCGCGCGATTTCTTGCACGCGAGGTCGACCGCAAGGACGATCCACTCGTGGTCGTGGCCATGCTCGGGCACGGCAAGAGCGAGACGGTCAGGCCGACGGCTGCCAAGAACGAGCAGGCAGTCAAGCGGCTCGATCTCGCCGGCGTGCTCGCCTCGACGGGCGGCCGCGGTGCGATGGTCATGGCGGTGCAGAAGTTCGCGCCAGACAGCGCTCCCCGCGCCGAAGTGAGGGTCGTCGACGTCACCGACCTCGCGATCAGCGCAAAAATGAGCCGATTTGGCAGCCTCGTCTGGGTGACGCGCCTCTCCGATGGCAAGCCGGTCGGCGGCGCGCACGTCGGCATCCGTGCCAAAGACGGCGCCGAGGTCTTCGCCGCCAGCACGAACGCCGAAGGGGTCGCGATGATCCCGGCCGAGAAATACAACCCGGTGGGCGGCGGAAGCGGCGACGCACCCGACCCGAGCGCGATCGTCGTCGCGCGCGTCGGTGACGACTGGACGTATCGGCAGGTGTCCGACCTCCTCTCCTCGTGGCGCTTCGGGGCGAGCGTC
>CAJDWT010000120.1_pt1 | contig 12346 bp, 11 predicted proteins | sample 7391671 | NCBI WGS metagenome assembly CAJDWT01 (sample SAMEA7055729, study PRJEB34461) | soil metagenome | biome: terrestrial ecosystem; feature: Peninsula; material: soil | place: Antarctica | collected 2016
GAGCTCGATACCGAGCGGCACCCAGACCACGCCCGTACCCACAACGGGCACGATCGCCGAGACAGCCGTAAGTGGCCCGAGGAGAAGCGCGCGCGGGATCCCGAGCGCAAGGTACGCGATCGTGGCGACGAGGCCTTGCACGAGCGCGGTTCCGCCGCCCGCGACGATTAGCCCTCGCCCAGTCTCGCGAAACGCGCCTGCTAGGCGCGCGAAGGCCGCGCGGGGAATTGGGGAATGGGCCTCCAGCCACGAATAGTCCTGCTCCCCATCCACGAGGAACCTGTAGAGCGCGGCCACGAAGACGAGCACGCCGATCGCGGCGCCCGCGGACGCTCGCGCGACCGTGCTGAGCGCTCGCCACGCATTGGAACCGTGCCGGCTGATGAGATCTGCCCAATCGGGTGGTTCTGGGAATGGGCTCGCCTTCCCGCCGAGGAGGACGCCGGCGAAAGAGCCGTGACCTTCGAGCGCGGAGCGTGCTTGGTCCAGTAGATCTCCCAATCCGGCGACGGCCGCAACGACGACGCCAGCGAGCGGGAGGAGCGTCCCGACCGCCAGGAGCACGACCACCGCCGCCCCGGCTCTACGCCTCCCGCCGAGCAGGTGCTCGAGCCGGTGAGCTACGGGCTTCAAGAGATCCGCAAACCACACCGAGAGCACGAGCGGCAGCCACAGCGGCACGAGCACGACGGCCGCAGCAATGCACAGCGCGGCCGTGAGAGCCCGCATCGGAGTGAGAGTTGACGTCGCCATTCTCACTCGTAGCGGAGCGCAGCCAGCGGATTCAGGCGCGCCGCTTTGCGCGCGGGGACGACGCCGAAGACGACGCCGACGAGCACCGACACGAAGAACGCGATGGGCATGGACGCTCCCGGAATCACGAACGGTACGTGAATTGCGCGCGCGACGCCGATGGCGCCTAGGAGCCCGAGCGCGATCCCGCCGAGACCGCCGAGCGCCGACAGCGTCGTGGCCTCGACGAGGAACTGCGTGAGGATGTCGCTCGAGCGCGCGCCGATGGCGAGGCGCACGCCGATCTCGCGCGTCCGCTCGGTCACCGAGACGAGCATGATGTTCATGATCCCGATCCCGCCGACGACGAGCGACACTGCGGCGACGGCGGCGAGCAGCGTCGTGAGCATGCCGGTGACGGACTGCAGGAGCTCCTGCATTTCTCGAGGGTCGCGCACCGCGAAGTTGTCTTCGTCGCCCGGGATGATGTGGCGGCGGCGACGGAGGATTTCGATCAGCTGCTCCTTCGCGTCGTCGATGCGATCGGGCGACGTCGCCGCCGCGACGATCACCGCAATGCGGTCGCTCCCTTGCAGTCGCCGCGCGAAGGTGGAGTACGGCAGAAAGACGACGTCGTCCTGATCGATCCCGAAGGCGGACGCCCCCTTGGCCTCCATCACGCCGACGATGCGGCAGGTGGTCTGCTGGATGCGCAGATCCATTCCGATGGGGTTTTGCCCGGGGTAGAGCCCGTCGGCCACGGTCTGCCCGATGACGCACATGCTCGCGGCCTGACGATCGTCGTCGCCGTTCAAGAGCCGTCCTTGCGAGGCGCCCCACGTTCGGATCTGGAAGTATTCGGGCTGGACGCCGCCCACCGTCGAGGTGCGGTTGTAGGGTCCGGCGACGATGCGCACGATGCGGTTGCCGGCGGCCGACACCAGACTCACGTCGTGCGCTTGGCGGCGGACGGCATCGAGATCGCCGGCCGTGAAGAGCGGCGCGCCGACCGACGACTGCTGCATGCCCTTCACCGAGCCGGGGATCACGATCAGCATGTTGCTGCCGAGACCCGAGATCGCCTCGCCGATGTACGCCGTCGCGCCGCGGCCCATCGACTGCATCATGACGACCGCGGCGACGCCGATGACGATGCCGAGCATCGTGAGCATCGACCGCATCTTGTTACGGAGCAGCGCGGAGAAGGCGAGGGGGAAGGCGGCGGATATCATGACGGCTCCTGCGGCCGCTCGTCGGCTACGATGCGCCCGTCGTGGAAGCGAATCTGTCGCGGCGCGTACGCGGCGCAGGCAGCGTCGTGCGTCACCATAAGGACAGTGATCCCGCGGTCGACGTTGAGCGCGCGGAGTAGCTGCATGATCTCGCCGCCCATCTTCGAGTCGAGGTTGCCCGTCGGCTCGTCGGCGAGCAGAACTTCCGGGTCATTGACGATCGCGCGGGCGAGGGCGACGCGCTGCTGCTGGCCGCCCGAAAGCTGGTTGGGGCGCGCGTCCTCGCGGCCGGCCAGGCCCACCGCAGTGAGGGCGGCGCGTGCGCGTCGTGCACGCTCACGCGCCGAGACGCCCGCGTACACGAGAGGCATCGCGACGTTCTCGAGCGCGCTCGTTCGCGCGAGGAGGTTGAACTGCTGGAACACGAATCCGAAGCGCGAGTTGCGAAGCGCCGCGAGCACGTCGGGGGCGAGGTCTTGCACGGGCACACCCTCGATGAGGTACTCGCCGTCGGTGGGCAGATCGAGACACCCGAGGATGCTCATCGCCGTCGATTTCCCGGAGCCGCTCGGGCCGGTGATCGCCGCGAACTCGCCGGGCTGGACGTCGAGGTCCACGCCGTCGAGCGCGCGCACGGCCGCGTCTCCTTCGCCGTAGACCTTCACGGCGGCGCGGAGCGACAGGAGCTTGGGCGCCTCAGTGGCCGATTCCATAGGCTTTCCTGCCTTCCGGCGTGAGCTCGACGAGCACGTTCTGGCCGACGTCGAGGGCCCCGTCGGCGATCTCGGTGGTCTCGCCGTCCGACACGCCCGGCTTCACGGCGACGCGGCTCAGCGTGTCGCCGGTGAGTGTCCACACGCCGGGCTCGGGGCTCGATTTTTCGCCGGGCGGCGTGAAGTGCAGAGCGATGGCGGGGACACGAAGCACGCCCTTCGCCGTCGCGGTGCGAATGCGGACCGAGGCGGTCATGCCGGGCTTGAGCGCGAGATCGGCGTTGTCGACCGCGACCTCGGTGCCGTATGTGACGACATCTTGGACGGTCTGCGGCGAGTTGCGGACCTCGGTGACGACACCCTCGAAGGTGCGGTTAGGGTAGGCGTTCACCGAGAAGAACGCCGTCTGCTGCAGCGCGACCTCGCCGATGTCCGCTTCGTCCACCGCCGCGATGACGTGCATCTTTCGCAGATCGGCGGCGACAGTGAAGAGCACGGGCGTCTGCATCATCGACGCGACCGTCTGGCCGGGATCGACGTTGCGCGTGATGACGATGCCGTCGATCGGCGCGCGAATGATCGTGTGCTCGAGGTTCGTCTTGGCGAGGTTGTAGGCGGCCTGTTGCGCCGCGACTTGGGCATCGGCGGCGGTCACACGCTGGTCCATGAGGCGTGCGGCGGCGCTCGCGTTGTCGCGTTCGGCCTCGGAGACCGACTTGCTCGCGAAGAGCTGATCGACGCGCACCTTGTCGCGCGCAGTGCGTTCGCGATCGGTCTTGGCCTGCTCCACGGTGGCGCGTGCGGCGAGCCACGTCGCCTGAATCTGCGCGAGCTGCGCCTCGAGCGCGGCGCGATCGAAGCGTGCGAGGACTTGGCCCGCCTTCACGCGGTCATTGTGCTCGACCTCGACCGTGAGGATGCGCCCCGAAATCTCCGAGCCGACCTGCACCGTGGTGACGGCCTCGAGGTGCCCGGTCGCGCGGACCTCGCGCAACACGTCGCCGCGCGTGATGGAGTACGTGCGGAAGCGGGCAGGGAAGGGGACGGGCTTCGGACGCAGGACGAACCACGTCGCCGCTGCGACGAGCGGAACCAGGAAGGCTATTGCCCACAGCACGATCGAGCGCTTGCGCTTGCGCCGGTTCTCCTTCTGGACCAGCTCAGCGAGTGAGAGCTTCTTGGGGCGCGGCGTGGCGGATGCCGTGGCAGACATGACCCGACAGTTCGCAAGTTCGATGCCCCGCTTGGAGCCACGTTTTTATTCGGCGCCTCGCCCGAACGGATGCAACTTTTGCATGGCGCGCAAGCCGTGCGCGCGGTGCAGCGCCGGCTTAGCCGTCGATGACCTTCGCGCTATCGGCGACGGGAGGACCGACACGCCCTCCCACGCCAAAGACGAAGCGGGGTCGTTGGAAGCCACGGACGGCCAGCCTACGCCACCTTCTCTGGTGTGACCTTCTGTCGAATCTCATTCATGTCGAGCGCGCGCACCTTGGTCGCGAGCTCGTCGAGCGCGGCGGCCGGAAGAATACCGGGCTGAGCGAAAAGAAGGATCCCGTCGCGGAAGACCATGAGCGTCGGAATCGACCGGATCTCGAGCGCTCCAGCGAGGCCTTGCTCGGCCTCGGTGTCGACCTTGGCCCATGTGATGTCCGGATGCCTCTTCGCGGCCGCTTCGAAGACCGGACCGAACGCACGGCATGGCCCACACCAGCCCGCCCAGAAGTCGATGAAGACGATGCCGTCCTGCTGGATCTGTGCGGGAAACGAATCGGTGGTCATTGCGATCGTAGTCATGAGGAATCTCCTTCCCGTAAGAGTCGACTGCCTTCTGCTTGGGTTCGCGGATCGCGTGTCGCAGTGTTCGAGGAGAGAGCCGGCGGCCGGCGAAGGAGCCACGCGCCGATGACCGCGGCGAGGGCCGCCGCAAGGCCCCACGAGACTGACGACTCGCGCCAGATCATGAAGGCCGCCATCACGAGCACGAGCCACGCGAAGGCGCGTCGGAGCATGGTCTCCGGAACGCGACCAACGACGAAGGCCCCTCCGATGCTCCCGACGACGGCCGCGGCCGTGACAAGCGCTGCGACCCTGAAGTCGAGCGTGACGTGAGCGATCGAGCCCGCGAATCCAGAGATCGAATTGAGGGCGATGACGAGGAGCGACGTGCCGATCGCTTCTGGCATGGACAATCCAAAGAGCAGCACCAAAGCGGGCACGATCACGAAGCCGCCTCCGGCCCCGATGACGCCGGTGAGGAGGCCGATGGCGATACCCACAACGAGGATGCGGCCCCAAGGACGCGAGCCGACGACAGCGGTGCGCGTGGTCCGTCCGCGAAGCATCGCGAGACCCGTGACGAACATCATGATCGCGAACGAGACGAGAAGCACGCCGGAGGGGAGTAGATGACCCAAACGGCCGCCCACGAACGCGCCGGCCATCGAGCTGACACCAAAGGCGAGCCCGATGCGAGTGTTCACTCGTCCCGCGCGTGCATGCGTGACCATCGCGGCAGCGCTGGTCACGCCGACGACGAGGAGAGACGTTGCGATGGCTTGCTTCGTTTCCATCCCGAGCGCGTAGACGAGGATCGGCAGCGTGAGGATCGAGCCTCCGCCTCCGAGCAGCCCGAGCGAGACGCCGATCCCCACCGCGAGAACGAGCGCGAGGAGCATCTAACGAATGCTGCCCGAGAGCAGGTACCCGATGAAAGCGCCGTAGAGCGTCGAGATGTACGGGTTCGCAGTGATCGGACACGTGCCAGTGCGGCACCCGACGAAGCGGTGGTAGCTGAAGCCGAGCACGGCCCCGATAACGACGAAGAGAGCGAGTCTGAGTCCCATGGTGCGTCCTCTCGGTTCGATCTGTGCGTGGGTCACTGGTTGTGGGAGCCGCCGGGACCCGAAATGGGTTCGGACGGTGCATCCGCCATTTCGGCATTACACTTTAGGCAGCAGACATGGCCCAAGCCCACGATGACCTCGACGAATTGGTGGCGCGCGCTCGCCAAGGAGATCGCGAAGCGCTCGAAGCGGTTCTCGCGACGATCGCGCCGTCGGTCCATCGCTTCGGCCTCCACATGTGCAAGAACGTCCACGATGCAGAGGACGTGCTCCAGGAGACCCTGATCACCATCGCGAGCCACCTCGGCGAGTTCGAGGGGCGTTCCTCGCTTTCGAGCTGGGTCTTCGCGCTGACCCGGAGCGCGTGCACGCGAAAGCGCCGCGGGCTCAAGAACCAGCCGCCCGTCAGTGACGAGCGTCTCGCAGAGACGCCCGATCACGCCCCCAATCCAGAGGCGCGCGCAGCGGACCAGGAGCTCGCGTCAGCGGTCTCGGACGCGCTCGGCGGGCTCTCCGACGACTACCGAGAGGTCATCCTGCTCCGTGACATCGAAGGCCTGTCCGCGCCGGATGCCGCTTCGTCGCTAGGAATCAGTGTCGATGCGTTGAAGAGTCGGCTTCATCGTGCCCGCGAGGCGCTCCGGACGGCTCTTCGTCCCTTGCTCGAGCCCGCGTCTGCGTCGGCTCCGCCCGGGTGCCCGGACGTCGCTCTTCTCTGGTCGAGGAAGCTCGAGGGCGATCTGAGCCAGGGGGATTGTGCGTCGATGGAGCAGCACCTCACCAACTGCCCCGCTTGTGGAGCTGCGTGTGACGCGCTGAAACGTGCACTCTTGGCCTGCCAGCGCGTGCGCACGGAGGAGGTGCCGCCGGAGATCCAGGCCCGGGTCAAAGGCGCGGTACGCGCCTGGTCAGCGCAGACCTTACGTTAGGCGCGAGCTCCGAACCCTTTGCGGGCTCGGTTGGCTCCTATCCTTGGAGGCGACCATGAAGGTTCAGGAGCTCTTCGATCCAGCCACGTCCACGCTCACGTACGTCGTCTTCGACGAGGCGAGTCGCGATGCCGTCGTCATCGACTCCGTGCTCGACTTCGATCCGATCGCGGCTGAAACCGGCGCCGCCTCGGTCGAGAAGATCATCTCGTTCGTCAAGCAGAATGCGCTTCGCGTGCACTACGTGCTCGAGACCCATGCGCACGCCGATCACATTACCGGAGCGCCGATCCTCAAGAAGCGGCTCGAAGCGGGCGTCGTCATCGGGGCGCGGATCATCGAAGTTCAGAAGACCTTCGAACAGGTGTTCGATCTTGGCGCGGCGCTAGCCACTGACGGCAGTCAGTTCGAGCGCCTGGTGGATGATGGAGACGTGCTGCACGCTGGCACGCTCCGCATCGAAGTCATCACCACCCCAGGTCATACGCCCGCGTGCGTCACCTACAAGATCGACGACGCCATCTTCACGGGCGATGCGCTCTTGATCGAAGACTTCGGAACGGGGCGCTGCGACTTTCCGCGCGGAAGCGCCGACGAGCTCTACACGTCCGTTCACGACAAGCTCTATCGCCTCCCCGACGATACGCGCGTGTTCGTCGGCCACGACTACCAGCCGGGCGAGCGCGCGCTCCGCTTTATGACCACGATCGGCGCATCGAAGCGAGCCAACATTCACCTCAAGACCGAGACGACACGCGCGGATTTCGTGCGCTTCCGCAACGCGCGCGACGCGACGCTCCAGGTGCCTCGCCTACTTTTCCCGAGCGTGCAGATCAACGTGAACGCGGGGAAGTTGCCGGCGCCTCACGCCAATGGTCGTCGCTACCTGACGATCCCACTCAACCTGTTCCGACCTGGCTCGGACGAAAAGTGAAGGAGACAGTCATGATGCTCCATGAAGGAGATCGATAGAGATCGAGGCCTGTCCGTCTCTATCGGCGGACAGCGACGAGTTGGACTGTCGCGCTCCGTCCTCCGTGGAACGCGCCTTCGTGGATGTCGCGTTCCACCTCGCGTCCGAGCTCAATCGTCAGCGGCGAAAGCTCCTCTTTCAGGCCGGTGAGCGTCATCAGCAATGCAGGATCGCGGGGACCGCCCGTGTTGAACGCGAGCTGCGCCGGCGTGTACGCCTCGAGGACGAAGACGCCTGCCGATCGGAGCGCGCGCGGAATCCAGCCGTGGACGTGCTTCCGAACGGGCGCAGGCAGGTGGGCGAAGATCGCGACGATGCCCGTGAAGGCGTCCATCTCGGGCTCGTACGTGGCGAGATCGGCGTGAACTGTCGCGATCTGCACGTTCTTCTCGCGCGCGAGACGCTCCGCTTTGCGCAGTCCCTCGACGGAGAAGTCGACCGCGGTGACCGCGTGCCCGAGCCCCGCAAGGTAGACCGCGTTTCGGCCCTCGCCCTCGGCAAGACAGAGGACGCGCCCGGGCGCGATCCGGTGCGCTTCGGCCCGAAGGTGCTCGTTCGGCTCACGTCCATAGGCGTACTCGTTCGCACGGTAGCGCTCGTCCCAGAATTGCGTCACTGCGCCTCCAGATGCCAGATCTGTGGCGAGAGGTCGTTGCAGGTCCAGAGCTGCATCGCGGTTCCGGCGGTCGTCGAGCCTGCGGCGTCATCCATACACAGTGACGCCGCTCCGTGCCGGAGCACGTAGTAGTCCCGACCGACATTCTGGAGGGTCCACGCCTGTCCAGCGCTCCCGTCGCACGCTTGCTGCTCGACCGCCGAGCCGGGGGCCGCGGCGCCCGAGACCGCTAGGCACAGGCCGCTGTTCTGAGCGGTCATCGAGAAGCTCCCCTTGGCGGTCTCGGTGAAGGTCCAGTTTTGGGGCGCGAGATCGTTGCATGTCCACTGCTCGATCGTCGCGCCCGCTTTCGTCGAGCCACCGCTGACGTCGAGGCACATCCCGCTCATGACGTTCACGAGGCGATAGCGGTCGCCGCTCTTCACGCCCTCGGCGCCGCCGGTGCCGCCAAGGAGACCGCGCGCGAAATAGGCTCTGCAGACGCTGCCGTCCCATTGTGTCGCCACTTCGAGCCCGATGAGCCCGTCGTCGAGCGCCGCGATCGAGGAGCTGTAGTTCGGGCAGTAGTTGTCGTAGGGCGCCTTCACCGGCACGGGTGCCGGAAGCTCCCACCAGTTTTGACTACCGCGTTCGGAGTTTGCAAAAATGACGCTGCCATTTTCGGGGGCCACGTTGCCGGCTCCGTCGTAGACCATCTGTCCAACGAGGTACAAACGCCCATTGCCACCTGGCTTGGTGCTCCACACCAACGTCGGAGCGTGCGCGAAATGCATTCCGTCGACGGTGGCGGGCCGTGCTCCCGCGCTGGTGGCATCACCCCAATTCCAACCGTCGTTCGACGTGCGTAGATGCGCCGTACAGTTGTCCCCGGCGACGCCGCAGATCTCATACGTCATCACGAAGGTCCCGTTGGGGAGCATGCGCACATTGGCCATGCCGGGACGCGCGCCAGGGCTCGCGAGCGCGACTGTGTCGGTGCGCGAGTCGAAATGGATCCCGTCGGTCGAGCGCTGCTCCACCAACGTCTGGCTATGACCCGACTCGGTTTCGTCGGAGTAGTGACAGACCAACACGTCGCTTGCGAGGAGCGAAAACTCAGGCTCCCAGATGCCGCCGGCCGACCGCGGAGCGCTACCCGTCACGATGGTGGTGAGCCGCGTCCAGGTAGCGCCACCGTCAGGGCTCGACCAGGCGACGAGCGACATCGGCTGCGCGCTCGTGTCGCCACCGATGGACGCAGCCCAGAGCAGCGTTCCCGCCGGCAGGGCACCGAGGGCCCGCGGCAGCTCGTAGAGCGTGGAACAGCACAATCCGCTCTTCATGATCGGATCGTCGATGTGGCCGATGGCGGCGAAGGAAAAGCCGTCGTCGTGGCTGGCGAGGATGGCGCCGCCCAAGTGTCCGCTCGGTAGTGGCGTAATGACCGATGCGAGGAGGGTGCCGGCGCGCGCGCCGACGTTGAGGCGAATGACTCGTGGGTAGAGCGCGGTGTCATTGAGGAGTAGCGCGGGCGATGTCGTTTTCGGTGGCGCCACGCCGCCCTCCTTGCCGTCGATACCAGCCTCGCCCCCGTATGTGAAGGCATCGAGGCCGCCGTCGGAAAGCGCCCCGCCTTCGCCCGTACCACCATCACCGTCGACACCGTCGAGCGCGGCTTCGCGCTCCGATTGACAGCTGGAGCCGAGCAGCAGGGTGAGCAACACGCAGACCACGTAAAGAGCACGGCGGGTAGGGAACACGAACGATGCGATGCACAGCGCGGGCCGAGGACGGAGCTCGACTCGAAGCGAGCACTTGTACGCAATTTGCGTGTGTTTGAACGCCACGCTTCACGTATCGAGGAGTCGTCATTCGCGAGGGCTCGCGGTCTGGCTCGCGAGGCGCGAAGCGATCACCTGCCACGCTCTCACTGGTCTTTGCCTTCGCGCGTTGTGACTCCGATGTTCAGGACACGTGCGGGGCTTCCCGTGCCAGGGGCCCGCCCGGAGAGCTCTCACCTCGTCGGCGGTCGCGCGCGAACGCTCGCGGTGGATCCTCTCAAGCTCAGACGAAAAGCCTGAAAAATGACCGAAATCAGCCTGTTCGAGGTTGGCACGTTGCTCGCTACAGAGCGGGTATGAAGCGCACCCGAATCATCGCTTGCTCACTGTTCGCCTGTTTCGCAGCTCTCGCCGGCTGCGCAGGGAGCGGTGACCATGCGGCCGGCGACGGGTATGCGACCTCGTCGTCGGACGAAGAGGCACTCACCAAGGTCTGCGGCGCGAAGACGAATGGGCCGGTCCAGGGCTACGACGTGTCGACCTACCAAGGTGCGTTCACGTGGGCGGGCAAAGGCGTGCAGTTTGGGATAGCGCGCATCTCCGACGGCGTGAACAGCATCGATCCGCAGTTCGACGGCAACTGGTCGCGCATGAAGGCGGCTGGCGTCCTCCGCTCGGCCTACCAGTTCTTCGAGCCGGGCCAAGACGAAGTGGCGCAGGCAAACATGGTCATCGCGAAGGTCGGCAAGCTCGGCGCCGGCGACCTCCCGGTCATGCTCGACATCGAGGTGACCGGCGGTCAGTCGCCGACGACGATCCGCACCAAAGCGCAGCACTGGCTCGACCTCGTCGAGGCAAAAACCGGCAAGCGCCCGTTCGTCTACAGCTACGGCTCCTTCCTCGAGACGAACCTCGGCTCCGGGTTCGGCAAGTATCCGCTTGCGATCGCGAACTACGGTGCCACGTGCCCGTCGGTCCCGAACGGGTGGACCAACTGGGTGATGTGGCAGTACTCGGACGGTGGCGGCAAGCTCGACCACGACGTCTTTAACGGCACGCTCGCGCAGCTCCAAGCGCTAGCCGGTGCCACCGCGAGCGGATCGGATGATCCCTGCGCGTCTTTCGTGGACGGGTACTACTGCGCGGCCTCTCCCCAGTTCAAGGGCGGCAAGGTGGGCGACTTCTACGAGTGCCGCGGTGGTGCCACCAAATCGAAGACGACGTGCACAGCCGGCTGCGAAGTCAGCCCGCCCGGCGTCCCAGACATCTGCCATCAGGGACCGGCGGGGGTAGCGGACGCGGGCGCTCCGTCAGCGGACGCCTCGGTGCCGAGCGACGGCGCATCGAGCCAAGCACCCCAGGTTGCGACGAACGACGGACCGAAGGATGCGCCGGCCGAGCAGCCGAGCGACGGTTGCTCGATCTCCTCACGAGGCTCTCGGGCAAGCTCCTCGTGGCTGCTCTTCGCCGCCGCCGCCCTCGGTGCAGTCGTGGCGCGTCGTCGCACGCGCCCCCGCGCACGTCGCGAGTCGTAATCTCTCGTCGTCAGGACGAGTCGGGCCCCGCAAATGCGGGGGCGGACCCCAAGGGAACCGTTTAGTGCCGCGCCGCTTCGCGAAGCGAACGACATCTTCGATGTCGAGTCCATCAAGGCGGCGGTGCATTAGATGCCATTTCCCACCAACTTCAAGGTGGGGAGGGGTGAGCAGATGGCTTCGCTGAAGACTACGGACGGACTGATTTCGCCTGCTGCCCTCCCCTTCGCCGTCGGTCGAAAGGTCACCGGGAACGGGGTGTCTCGTTGCGGTTGAATCACGAGCGCCGATGTGAGCGACGATCCGAACGGAGCCGTCCATGTGCTTGGGTCGATCGCCGCGATATTCGCTAACCCTCCGAAGCCACTACTGTCGAACGCCGGAGCGCCGTCGTCCCGAACAATCGCGGTGCGACTGGCAGAGCCGCCGACTGGGACGTCGCCGAAATCGATCGTCGGATTGACAAAAGAAAGCCGGTGGCCTCCTGCGATCTCGCTGACCGTTACCGACATCGGAGAGTTCTCGCCTGTCGCCGTGACATTCAACCGATCTGAAAACGCATCGGCATCGAACGATGACGGATATTGAGGGATCGGCCTTGGGGCGAGAGTAAACGTCGTTGAAGACCGCGCCGCCAGGTGTGCCATTCCTTGATCGAGGGTGAACGGAGACGCGCTGCCCTTGGCCATCGCAAACGTGACGTCCATGGCGTCGTGCGAAAGATTCGCCAAGCGCAGAGTTCGAACGGCACCTGATTTACCGCATAGAACGACGCCGATGTTTATACCGTCTTCCACTTCGGACGGGCCGCCCCCATAGTCTTGAGCGAGTAGTAAATGAGACGCCACGGCGTACCGATCCCCATGGGTCCAACTAGGCGCCGCTGTCTGCGTGTTGGGTTTGATCGGCGCGCTACACCCCGCGAGCGAGATCGCTGGATGAAACGCCGCAAGCGACTCGTGAGGGTCGGAAATCGTTGCCGAGACGGTGACAACCTCGCTTGCATTCGG
>CAJDWT010000217.1_pt1 | contig 12265 bp, 11 predicted proteins | sample 7391671 | NCBI WGS metagenome assembly CAJDWT01 (sample SAMEA7055729, study PRJEB34461) | soil metagenome | biome: terrestrial ecosystem; feature: Peninsula; material: soil | place: Antarctica | collected 2016
CGCCATTTCCGGTCTCCTCCCTGAGCGCGCGCAGCCGCCAAAGGCGGCGAGCACGCGAAGTGGGGGAGACAAGCCGAGCGAAGCTCGGCTGAGAGGGGGATTCTAGTTCGTGACTTCGCTGCCGGTGAGTGGAGCCGCGCGGCGGGCGCCTTCGCTCGCGCGAGCGCGGACAGCAGCGTGTTCGAGCGCGGCCTTGACGAAGCGCGCGAAGAGCGGGTGCGGCGCGGTCGGGCGGCTCTTGAACTCGGGGTGGAACTGGCAGGCGACGAAGTAGGGGTGGTCTTTGAGCTCGATCATCTCGACGAGCTTCTTGTCCGGTGAGGTGCCGGAGAGGATGAGACCGGCTTCCGTGAGCTGCTCGCGGTATTCGTTCGCGAACTCGTAGCGGTGGCGATGGCGCTCGCTGATTTCGGTCGTTCCATAGGCCTCGGCCGCGATCGTTCCGGGCAGCAGCGTGCAGGGGAAGGCGCCGAGGCGCATCGTGGCGCCCTTGTTCCGCGTATTGCGCTGGTCGGGCAGGAGATCGATGACGGGGTACTTCGTGTCTTTGTCGAACTCGCTCGAGGACGCGCCTTCGAGGTGCGCGATGTTCCGCGCGAACTCGACGACCGCGAGCTGCATGCCGAGGCAGATGCCGAAGAAGGGGATGTTTTTCTCGCGCGCATAGCGAATCGACGCGATTTTACCTTCCGTTCCGCGATCGCCGAAGCCGCCTGGCACCAGCAGCGCGTCGATGTTCTCGAGGAAGCGCTCCGGCCCTTCCTTCTCGATCTCTTCAGAGTCGATGTACTCGAGGTCGACTTTGCAGTCATTGGCGAGGCCGCCGTGGACGAGCGACTCGTGGAGCGATTTGTACGCGTCTCGGAGGTGGACGTACTTGCCGACGAGCGCGATCTTCACGCTGCCCTTCGAGGGCTTCGTGAAGCGGTCGACGATGCGCTGCCAGGGGCTGAGGTCCGGCGTGCGGCTCCAGATGTTGAGGCGCTCGCAAATCAGCTCGTCGAGCCCCTCCTTGTGGAACCAGAGCGGCACCTCGTAGATGCACGAGACGTCGATCGCGCTGATGACGGCCTCGACCGAGACGTTCGAGAACAGCGAAATCTTCTCTTTGGTCGCGCGAGAGAGGGCCTTTTCACAGCGGCAAATGAGGATGTCGGGCTGGATGCCGATCTCGCGCATCGCTTTGACCGAGTGCTGGGTCGGCTTCGTCTTGAGCTCACCGGCGGTCGCGATGAACGGCACGAGCGTGACGTGCATACTGAGCGCGTTCTGCGGGCCCGCTTCGATCTTGAGCTGGCGAATCGCCTCGAGGAACGGGAGCGATTCGATGTCGCCGACCGTCCCGCCGATTTCGATGATCGCCACGTCGGCCTTGGTGCCGATGTTCTCGATCGCGTCCCGGACGCGCGCTTTGATCTCATCGGTGATGTGAGGAATGACCTGGACGGTCGCGCCCAAGTATTCACCGCGCCGCTCTTTCGAGATGACCGCTTCGTAGATGCGGCCCGTCGTCAGGTTGTTGCTCTTCGTCATCCGAGCGCTGGTGAAGCGCTCGTAATGGCCGAGATCCAGATCGGTCTCGGCGCCGTCGTCGGTGACGAAGACCTCACCATGTTGATACGGGCTCATCGTGCCCGGATCGACGTTGATGTAGGGGTCGAGCTTGAGGTGGGTGACCTTCAGGCCACGCGCCTCGAGCAGGGCGCCGAGCGAAGCGCTCGCGAGACCCTTACCGATCGAGGAGACAACACCGCCCGTAACAAACACAAATTTCGTCGGCTTGCGTGCCATCGCACGGCCTCCTTGTCACGGAAGGACGGGTTATCACATTCGCCGACGCGCGGCCGTCAAATCGCCTCGCCGCACGTCACTTCTTTGCATCGTGAAGCCTCGGAGAACGAGGATGGTCCACGATTGGGCTGCGCGGCTTCGACGCCGCTTCGGCTCACTCCGTGTAGACGCCGAAGTAGTAACCGCGCGGATTTTCGATGGTCACGGATGGATCGGTCGTCTGGCTGCCGAGCACGAAGATCGCCCATGCGCCCGAGCTCGACGGTGCGTTCACGGTGATCTTGCCCTTTTCGCCGTTGCCAAACTGCGGCTGCGCCTTTGTGCCTTCGGGCGCGACGATGTTGCCCGACCAGCCCGACTGCGGCTGGGAGATGCCGACCTGCAGGCCGACGTACCAAGGATCCATTTCGCGGAGCGAGTAGCCTTCGGCGTCGAGCGCGAGCGTGCCGCCCGGCGCGACCTTGTACCAGCCATTCGCGTCGGCCTTCGTCGAGATGCCGGTGTTGAAGTAGTCGGGGTTCGCGGGGATGCACGGGTCGGCGGCGCTCTTGGCCGCCTTGTTCGACCACATGCGCTGGTAGGTGTAGCTCCCCTCAGTGATCTGCGTGGCGACGCACAGGTCGCCGACCTCGGTGAGGAGGACGTAGTCGAGAACGGGCGTCTGCGTCGGATCGGTCTTGCTCGGCTGGGGCAACGCGTAGCCGCTCTGGCCGTCGAAGTCGGTCGCAGCCTCCACGATCTCGTGGCTCCCGGCGATGGTCGCCCACTGCTGCTCGGTGAGCCCCTGTTGGCCGGTGTTCGTGCAGTGTTGGACGACGCCCCACCCGTCGGTGCTGCTCGAGAATCCGTCGTAGAAGTAGGTGTGGTAGCCGCCGATTCCCTGCGTGTTGCACCCCTGGTCGTTGGCGATGTATGCGTCGCTCGGCAAGAACACGAGGTAGATCGTGTGGCCGTCGGGCGCGTTGGCGCCCTTCGCATAGTTTTCGACGTAGCTCTGGATCGCGTTCTCGTCCTTCGAGCCGCTCATCGGCTGGCCCGCAACGGTGACCGAGGTGGCGGTGCCGAGCTTGTACTCGGCCGCGGTCTGCTTCCACGTCTCGCTCGCGGCGAAGGCGGCGCCGAAGCCGTTGAGGCCGGGCGTCGTCTCGTTGCTCGGGATGATGAGGACGAACTTCGGGTTCGTGATGATGCCGCCGGCGTTGTTCGGGACCTGCGGATAGTTGCTCGGGAACGCGCCCGGGGTGAACGGACCGCCGCTGTCCTTGGCCTTGGTGCCGCCGTCGTTGGTCGTATCGCCCCCGTCGTCGCTGGTCTGGTCGCCGCCGTCGTCGCCGTCGAAGCCGTTGCTCGACGTCGAGGACGACGAGCACGCAAGCGGAGCAAGGGCGACGAGAGCGATGGGAAGCAGAGGCAGAAGGACACGCAGGTGCATGGGGCGAAAGGATAGCGAGAAACCTGCTGTGCGCCAGAGCCGGACGCGCTTGCCGCATTGCGTAACCCGTTGCGTAAACCGGCGAGATTCTGGCGATTGAAGAAGGAGGGAAGATCGACCATGCTCCGCTCGTATGAGCGCCCCCCGTCTCGGAATCACCGGTTACGACTCGTACCACTTCGTCGTCGAGAACCTCGATCGGTCACACCGCTTTTACACCGAGACCCTCGGGCTCAAAGAGGTCGCGCGGGCCGGTGACGACCTGGTCGCACGGAGCGGGCAGCAGTCAATCGTGTACGGCGCCGGCGACGCGCGCGTCTGCGTCTCGACGCCGCTCACGCAAAAATCGAAGGCCGCGCGCTACCTGAAGGTTCATCCCGCGGGCGTGATGAGCCTCTCGTTCCAGGTCGATGATCTCGCCCACGCGATGACGTTTCTCGAGGAGCGCGGCGGCACCTTGTTGAGCGAGCCGTTCGAAGCGAAGGACGAGCGCGGCGGTACGTACAAGAGCGTCGAGATCGCCACGCCACTCGGCGACGTCGCCTTCCGCTTCATCGAGCGCAAGGATTTTCGCGCCTTCGCACCCGGCTTCGTCGACCTCGGCGAAGGGCACGCGTCGAAGCCGGTGAACCAGTTCGGCATCACCAACCTCGACCACATCACGTCGAACGGCCTGACGATGCAGCCGATCGTCCAGTGGTACGAGAAGGTGCTCGGCTTCGAGCCCTTCTGGGAGATCAGCTTCCACACGCAAGACGTGGCCGCCGAGCGCGTGAGCGGCTCGGGCCTGCGCTCGATCGTCATGTGGGACCCGAAGAGCGGCGTGAAGTTCGCCACCAACGAGCCGTTGAAGCCGTTCTACCGCGACTCGCAGATCACGAAATTCGTCGACGACAACCGCGGCAATGGCGTGCAGCACATCGCCCTCGCGGTCACCAACATCCTCTCGACGGTCGAGACGCTGCGCGGCCGCGGCATCGAGTTCATGAAGACGCCGAAGTCCTACTACCAAGATCTACCGGCGCGCCTCGCGAAGCTCGGTATCACGAACGTGACGCAGGAGCTCAAGGAGCTCGAGCGCCTCGAGATCGAGGTCGACGGCGCCAACGACAAGTACATGCTCCAGATCTTCATGCGCGAAGCCGCCGGCCTCTACGGAGAGCCGAACGCGGGGCCGTTCTTTTATGAAATCATCCAACGCGCGGGTGACCAGGGTTTCGGTTATGGGAATTTCAGGGCGTTATTTGAGTCCATTGAGCGCGCGCAGAAGGTTGAAGCTGCACAGAAATAGTAGAAGCCGCGACGCCGTGCCACGACCAGAAGAACGGGTGCCCCAACCCGCCGCCGCCTTCGGCGGCGTCGACCTTCCCCAAATCGCGGCCTTCGGCCGCTCAGGGGAAGGTGTCCGCGGTGTCCGCGGTGCCCGCGGTGCCCCGTGAGCTCGGCCCCCCTCTCAGCCGAGCTTCGCTCGGCTTGTCTCCCCCACTTCGCGTGCTCGCGAGACCGGAAATGGCGCAGGCACGCTACAAGAAATTGTTGGATTAACTAGATATCTGTCGAATAACGACAACACAATTTTCGACCATCGACCATCGATGCCTATTTTGTGGTTTTTTCTGCGGGGTCGGTGACTCGTTGCGACTCGATGAAGACGCGTTTCGCGTCGGGGAACCTCGCGCGGAGCGACTGATCCATGTTGCGGATCACGTCGACTGTCTCGAGTGTCGTGAGGTCCTCGCGAAAACGCGCATCGATGAGGACGAGCACCCCGTGAGGCCCCGTCTGCAGCGTGAGCAGCTCGAGGATCTCCTCGACGCCGTCGCACTCGCCGGCGCGCATCTCGCGCTGGATCCGCGGTCCGACCCCCTCGCCGATGAGGAGCTCCTTGCGCTCTCGGATCAAGAAGTACGCGACGACGAGGAGGAGAATGCCGATGAGCATCGAGGCGATGGCATCGGGATAGGCGCTTCTCGAGGCCCGGCTCGCGAGGATCCCGAAAAATGCGATGATCACGCCCACCAGCGCAGCGCCGTTCTCGAAGAGGACGGTGAACGCCCAAGCGGCGGTTCGTCGCGGTGATCCCGCTGACTTCGGTCACGGGTGCTCCCAGATGGGACCTCCGCTCGATGGCGTCGAGCGCGCGCCCGTACGCTTACCACAGCGCGCCGTTGAACCTCGCGTCCGCCGTGCGAGGAAGGCGGCGGCGCCGTCGCAGAAAGGACGCCATTCTGGCGCGTGCGTCTGCGTCGCTCTGGCGCGTTCAAGTCTCTGACGGAGCTCGTCGAAACGAAAACAGGTGTAGAGTGCAAGTGGTGCATCTGAGGAGCTCGTTCAGGAACAAATGGCATCCCTCGAGCCCGCGGGCGGCGGCAGCTGCGGCTTCTCCGACGAGGCCTCCGGTCGACGCCCTCATACGGACGAAGCTCGTGTTGATGGGCTTTGTTCTCGCGGTTTCGGGGTGTCATCGCAGCCCGCCGACGCGAGCTGCCTTCGACGCGGGTCCAGTCGATCCGGCGGCCGAGGCCGCCAAGCTGGTGCCTTTCCTTCCGTCGCGGCTCGGTGCCTTTGCAGCGACGGGTCCGGCCATGCCCGTCGGCATGTTGGGGTCGGTCATCGAAGCCCGTCGTGCGTACACCGACGCGAGCGGACGCAAGGTCGACGTTCGTTTGGCGACCGGCGACGTGAGCGCTGATCTCGGCACGCTCGACTCCGACGACGAGCACGCGTTCGGGAGCGACACGCCGACGTACTGGCGAACGACGACCATCGGTGGGCATCGCACGCGGATCGGGGAGGAGCGCCCGACGCCGCGAACCAGCACGTGCCTGGTGCGCGTCGGACCGAACCACGTCGCCGACGTCCGCGTCGCTCCTGTCAGCACGGTCGGCGAGTGCGCGAAGGTCGCTTCTCTCCTCGATTTCGCCGGTATCGCCGCGACCGGCGGCGTGCCAGGACCGACCGCTCCTTCGCGTCGCTAATTCCTTACCGGGCGCGATCGAGCTGCCATCAACGAACCGCAAGCGTCCAATCGCGTCCCGCCCGCCCAACGCTGATCTGCGCGACGAGTCAGCCGCCGAGACGCTCCTTGAGCGAGCCGTCGGTGAGCGCCTCTTTCGTCAGGTCCTCCCCGCCGATGAGCGTCCCCTTGACGAAGACCTGCGGGAAGGTCGGCCAGCCCGACCACATCTTGATCGCGAGGCGGCGCTTCCACTCCGAGAAGTAGCTCCCGTACTCGAGGTACTCGAACGGCACGCTGGCCTCGTCGAGCGCCTTGCGAACCGCTTTCACGTGCGGGTTCTGCGCCATGCCGACGACGACGACGTCGCTGCGCCCGAGCGCGCTCTTCACCTGGTCGATCGTCTCGGCGTGGAAGGACTGCATCTTGGCCGTGGCCTTTTCGGCGGGCGTGACGGCATGAAGCGGACGCGTTTGCATGTGCTCCCTGGTAAGCACCCGCGTGACCTCTGTCACGTTGAGAAGTGTTGAACCGGCGTCAAAGGCTCGATTTGTCGGCGTTGATCCCGTGCTGCACCTTCGAGTGATGGCGGCCGTAGAAGACGTAAATCGCCATGCCGATCGCGAGCCAGATCGCGAGCCGGACCCAGGTCTCCCAGGGCAAGGCGACCATCATCGCACCCGCGATGAGGATGCCCATGATCGGAACGAAGGGGACCCACGGCGTCGTGAAGGGGCGCTTCACCTCGGGGTGCTTGCGCCGGAGCACCCACACGCCGGCGCAGACGATGACGAACGCGAGCAACGTGCCGATGCTCACGAGCTCGCCCAAGATGCCGATCGGAATGAGGCCAGCGAAGACGGCGACGAACGCGCCGACGGCCATCGACGAGAGATAAGGCGTGTGGAAGCGCGGATGGATCTTGCCGGCCCACGACCAGAGCAGGCCGTCGTTCGCCATCGTGAAGAAGACGCGCGACTGGGCCAGGAGCATGACGAGCATGACCGACGCGAGGCCCGCGATGGCGCCGAGCTTGACGAGGAAGCGGCCCCAGGTGACGCCGGTGGCGTCGACGCCAACGGCGACCGGATCGGGCACGTTGAGATCGGTGTAAGGGACGAGGCCGGTGAGCACGCCGGCGACCAAGATGTAGAGGACGGTGCAGATCGCGAGCGATCCCAAGATGCCGACGGGCATGTCGCGCTGCGGTTGCTTTGCCTCTTGCGCGGCGGTGGAGACGGCGTCGAAGCCGATGTACGCGAAGAAAATGACGCCGGCGCCGCGCAGAACGCCGCTCCAGCCGTAGTGGCCGAACTCGCCGGTGTTGGGCGGCAAGAACGGGTGCCAATTGTGCTCGAGCGGCGCCCAGCTCTTCTTCGCGAGCGCGCTGATGCCGAGGCCGAGGAACACGAGCACGACCGCGAGCTTGATCACGACGATCGTGCTGTTCATGCGCGCCGACTCTTTGATGCCGACGATCAAGATGGTGGTGATGAGGAGCACAGCGACGACGGCGATGAGGTCGAACGCGCCGGTCGCATGTTGGAGCGAAGCCGCGTCGATGCCGTGCTTGCCGAGCTCGGTCGAGATCGTCTCGAGGCGTTGCCAGCGATTGTTGTAAAATACAATGTCGGTCCCGGGCGATGCGGTGAGGGCAGGCGGTATGAAGACGCCGATGTCCTGGAGGAAGCTATTGACGTACCCGCTCCAGCCGACCGCGACGGTGGCGGCGCCGAACGCGTACTCGAGGATCAGGTCCCAGCCGATGATCCACGCGAAGATCTCGCCGAGGGTCGCGTAGCCATACGTGTACGCGCTGCCGGCGATCGGGATGAGCGAGGCGAACTCCGCGTAGCAAAGGCCGGCGAACGCGCAGCCGACGGCGGCGATCATGAACGAGAGGATGATCGCAGGGCCCGCGTACTTCGCGGCGGCGCTCCCGGTGAGCACGAAGATACCCGCGCCGATGATGGCGCCGACGCCGAGCGCGACGAGGTCGGTGGCCCCGAGCACGCGCGTGAGGCCGCCCCCTTCGCCGCCCTCGGCTTCGCCGGTGAGCTGCTCGATCGATTTGCGCGCGAAGAGGTTCATGGCGCGCGGGTTATATCGCGGGACGAGGCATCACGTCTCAGGCCATTTCGAGCGCGGAGGGCCGGTCTCAAGGCATCTTTGTCTCGAACGAGCCGGTAAAAATACCGGTCTTCGTGCCGCACATGCTGCGCACCATCTCGCGCTCGGCGAACGCGAGCCGGCCGACCGGCCCCATGAAGACGTCGCGGAGCGCTCCGAGGACGTGGAGGTCGGACTGGAAGAAGAACGTGAGCCATCGCGTCGCGAGCTGGTAGTAGCCGAGGTGATCGCGGCGCAGCAGCGTGTAGCGCTCGAGAGCCTCGTTGACGTCGCCCGATTCGGCGAGCGCGTCCGACAACGTCATCGCATCGAAGAGCGCCAGGTTGCACCCTTGGCCGAGCTGCGGGCTCGTCGCGTGCGCGGCGTCGCCGAGGAACACGACGCCGTCTGAGTGCCAGCGAGGCATCGTCACGTCCCAATAGGAAGCGACGGTGAGCGAGGCGAGATCGTCGATCTGGTCGAGGAGCGGCTCGGCCTCGGGCGCGATCGACCGGACGTGCGCCTTCCACGCGTCGAGCCCGCCGTCGCGCCAGCGTTCGACCTCGTCGAGCTTGACGCTGAAAAAGAGGCTCGTGAGCGGCGTTGTGCCTTCGCCGGGACCGAGGCCGGAGGGGAGCATGCCGATCATGTCGCGTGTGCCGCGAACGCGTTGGAAGAGGCGGCCTTCGAAGAGCCCGCCCGCGTCTTTGCCGATGAACCACATCGCGCCCCACGGGTAGCGGACCGCCGACCTGGCGACGTCGGTCATGGACTCGCGGATGGGTGAGCGCGCCCCGTCGGCGACGACGACGAGCTCGAACGGCCCATGCCGACCGCCGTGATCGTCGATGAGAATACGCGTGCCGCGCCGAGACGACGTGAGCCGCTCGATCGAGACACCGAGCTCGAGGTGGACGCTCGACTCCGAGACGGCGCCGAAGAGCGTCTCGAAGAGGACCCCGCGATGGAGGCCGACGCCGAAGAGCCCGGGCGCGAGATTCCCGTACGCGAGGTCGATGACTTTGGTGTCGCGTTCATTTTCGCAGACGAGACGCTCGACATGCGCGCCGCGCTCGATCACGCGCTCCAAGCAACCGAGCCGCGCGAGCACGCCGAGACCGGAAGGCTGCATCATGATCCCGGCGCCGACGGGGCCGGGCTCGGGCACGCGCTCGAACACGGTGACGTCGTGACCGGCGCGCGCGAGAAAGAGCGCGGCCGACGAGCCCGCGGTCCCACAGCCCACGACCGCGATCGCGAGCTTTCTCAAGGAAGGAGCACGATCTTGCCGGATTTGCTGCCGTGCATGACCGCGCGGTGCGCGCCGGCAGCGTCGGCGAGCGGATACTCTTCGCCCACAACAGGGGTGAGCGCGCCGGTCTCGAGGCCAGCGCCGAGCGCGGCGTGGATGCGGACGAGCTCGGCGTCGTCGGCGTTCACCAAGGCCACGCCGCGAATGTCGGCGTCCTTGCCCATCGTGGCCCGTGGGTCGATTTCTATCGGGCCGCGGCTGCCGATCACGACGACGCGTCCGTGCTTGGCGAGCATGTGGAGGTCCTTGCCGAGGTTCACGTTCGCGAGCATCTCGAGCACGATGTCGACGCCGTGCCCATCGGTGAACTCCGTGATCTCGTGGGTGTATGTCGAGGTCGTGTGATCGAAGACCGCGGCCGCGCCCTCTTCGAGGACGACCTCGCGTCCATTCTTGGTGCTCGCGGTCCCGAGCACACGCAGGCCGGCCGCGAACGCGAGCTGCACCGCCGCGGTCCCGACACCGCCGCTCGCGCCATGGACGAGGACCGTCTCACCGGGCAAGGCACGCGCGCGGACGAAGAGCGCGCGGTACGCGGTGCCGTAAGGAACCCCGAGCGCTGCGCCTTGTGAAAAGGTGACGTGGTCGGGGAGGTGATGGACCGACTTCGCCTCGCTCAGGCATGCCTCGGCGTACGTGCCCGTGACGGACCCGTTCACGTAGACGCGGTCTCCCGCGCGGAAGTGCTTTACGTCGCCTCCGACGCTCACGACGACGCCTGCGCCGTCATCGCCGGGGGTGTACGGCAGCTTCGGAACGTAGCCGTTTTTTCCTTCCCGGACGTAGGTCTCGACTGGGTTCACGCCCGCTGCGTGCAGCTTCACAAGGACCTCGGACGGCCCGGGCGAGAGCGCGGGTGCGTCTTCGAGCTTCAAAACCTCCGGGCCGCCAGCTTCACGTACGACGATGCGTTTCATCGCGTGCGATCTTGCCGGAGCGCGCGACGAAAGGGAACTCACATCAAGTCGCCGAGGCCGAGCCGGGCGAGCGAGCTCTTCGCAGCGCCGTGCCAATCGCGGTTGGCTGCGGGGCTCGCCGGGCTCGGGTGGAGGATCGTCCCGAGCTTGATTTTGGTCGGCAAAATCGCCTCGAGCTTGGCCGTCGCGTACTTACCAACGCCGACCGCGAATTCCGGCTTCAGCAGGGCGATGGCCTCGCGCAGGTGCGCGTCGCAGATCGCTTCGACCCGATCGCGCTCCTTTTTCGTGAGCTTATCGGGCGTGAGGTTCGCGCCCGACTCGCCCAAGAAGAGGAGCGGGCAGTAGTTCAAGACGAACGCTTGATCGAAGAACGCGGATGCGTCCGGAAACTTGGCCGAGAACGCGCCCCAGAAGCGGCGGCCCGAGACCTCGCTCCGCGTACAGCCGAAGCCTTGCACCGGGCGCTTCGGATGCTCGTGCTCGGGGCGCCCGATTTTCCCGGAGAGCTTCATCCAGTCGCGCACGATCGCCACTTCACCGAACGCGACGCCCGTCTGGGCCATGCCGAACGGGCCGGGGTTCATGCCGACGAAGACGACGCGCTTCGCGCCTTTGCCGAGCTTGAAATATTTCTCCGCGACCGGCCACGCGTAGTCGAGGGGTGCGTACACGTAGGCGGCGCTTGGAAAACGGAGCGCCGATGTCTCCTTCCGAAGATCTTTTGCGAGCGAGACGAGCGACATTGCTCTCGTTTACCACGGTCGCGCGAGGCACCTCCGGGGGCGGACAGAAATTTGTTCACGAGACGAAAGGGCCCTACGGAATAAGCCACTTCGTGAAGAAAGCTCACTTGCGCTGGAAGAGCTTGACCGAGATACTTTCGTCTATGAAACGTGTCCTTTGGCTCGCCGCGATCCTCGCCGTTCCTGCCTCGATCCTCATCGCATGTAGCGGTGACGACTCCTCCGTCGTAAGCGACTCCGATGCTGGCGGTGGCGGCGACGCCACCGTCGCTACGGGGACCGACTCTTCGACGGGCCAAGACTCCGGCCCCCCCTTGGTCAGCGACAGCGGCCCCCACGCCGACAGCGGTCCCGCCGTCGACCCGGCGACGTGCAAGGACGCCGGCACAGCGAAGGACTGCGCGAGCTGTTGCGAGTCCGCGTACCCCGGCGCGGAGAAGAAGGCCGATGAGATCGCTATCGCGTGCGCGTGCATCGGTCCCGACGCGGGCGGCGACGGCGGCGTCTGCGCGAAGGAATGCGCGAAGACGGCTTGCGCGGCCACGCCGGCGGCGCCCGACAAGATGTGCAACGAGTGCCTCACGAAGGGCGGCGCCGACAGTTGCGAGGGCAAAGCGATCGCGGCTTGCGAAGCGGACACCGCCTGCAAGGGCGCCATCGCCTGCGTGCAGACCTGCCCGAAGAAGTAGAGCGACGCGCTGGGGCGTGGCTTGTTGCGAAGGGGCCACGCCCTCGAGCCCTCGGGAATGTGCGAAGATGAGCGCAGCGTGCTGAGGACGCCGGCCATGTTCCACCTGTCTCGTGTCGTCTCGCTCGTCACCGTCTCTCTGCTCGCGTTTGTCGCCTGCTCCTCCTCGACCGATTCGTCGTCGGCCGGGGGCAACGGTGATCACGACGGCCGCGACGCGTCCGTTCAAAACGAAGCTGGCTCGGACCACGGTGAAGCCGGATCCGATGGCGCCGAGGCCGGCACCGGCCAAACCGCTGCTGTTTGCGGGGGTG
>CAJDWT010000131.1_pt1 | contig 12194 bp, 9 predicted proteins | sample 7391671 | NCBI WGS metagenome assembly CAJDWT01 (sample SAMEA7055729, study PRJEB34461) | soil metagenome | biome: terrestrial ecosystem; feature: Peninsula; material: soil | place: Antarctica | collected 2016
GCTACCTCGCATCCGGCACGATCGGAAACTGCGGCGCGAGCGGCTGTCACTCGCAGATGCGCTCCGCTTCGTCCTCGTACTCATGGCTCAAGGGCAAGGGCCAGATCGATGGCACCGCAAGCTCAGCACTCGGCGATCCGAATCAGTCGATCCTCTCGTGGATGGGTGGCAACATGCCGAAGAGGGGCCCGTCCTCGAACGCGACTGCGACGGCCGACGTCGAGGCGTGGGCGGCGTCGGGCGCCCCGAACAACTGACCTGACCAGCACTTGCGCTTCGCCCGTTCCGACCATGACTCTCCCGTCTTCACTGATGCTCACGCTTTCGTTCGCGCTCGTCTCTGCGGTCGCCACCGGTTGCACGCACGTTGCGCCTTATGACCGCGCGCGGCTCGCCCAGCCGGACATGACCCGAGGCGACCTCGACGGCCCGGCGGCCGAGCACGTCCACGCCGTCCACGAAGGGTCGAACGGCGGTGGATCCGTGTCCGAAAGCGGTTGCGGTTGCAATTGAGTCGTCTCCGCTTCGGGAGCGTCGCCTTCGTCGTCCTCGCCTCTTCGCGTTTCGCCTCGGCAGCCAACGAGCCGACGCAGGGCGATGGGGCCGCCGCGCGCAAAGAAGACGTCGCCACGCGCGCAGCGGAGACCTCACGTCTCCGTCCTCACGCCCTCGGTCGCGGCCAGCATCGAGAACGTGACGACCGGCGCTTCGATCCGCGGGAGCTACCTCGTCGACGTCGTCTCCGCTGCGTCGGTCGACATCGTGTCGACAGCCTCGCGCCGCTGGGTCGAAGCTCGCCACGCCGGGGCGCTCGAGGCCGAATACAAGCCGCACGAATTCGGGATCGCCGTCGCGGGCTCGGCGTCGAGCGAGCCCGACTATCTCTCGTACGGCGGCGGCGTCACGATGACGCTCGACCTCTTCGAGAAGAACCTCACGCTCATCGGCGGCTACGGCTACGGCCACGACACTGTCGGTCGCTCCGGAACGCCGTTCTCGGTCTTCTCGCGCGAGGTGAATCACGGCGCATTTACCGCAGGCCTGAGCGGCCTCTACGACCGCTCGACCATCATCTCCGGGGTGCTCGACGTGACGCTCGAGAACGGCGACTCATCCAAGCCCTATCGCTACGTGCCGATGTTCTCGGCCGACGAAGCAGCAAACGTCACCTCCGGCGCGTCGATCGACTACGTCAACGCGCATCGTCTGCTCGAACGGCCCCTCGAGCAGCTCCCGCTCTCGCGCCGTCGCTTTGCCTTCACCGGAAGGCTCGCGCATCGCTTCGACGAGTCGACGTTGCGAGCCGAAGAGCGCATCTACTACGACTCGTGGGGCCTCGCCGCTTCGACGACCGACGGCCGCTGGCTCTTCGATCTGGGCAAGCGCTTCGCGATCGGCCCGCATCTTCGCTTTCACGTCCAGAAGGCCGTCTCCTTCTGGCAGCTCGCCTACGTCTCCGGGCCGGGTCCTGGTTGGGATCTGCCCGAGTACCGCACCGGTGCGCGCGAGCTCGGACCGCTCTGGACCACCACTGGCGGCGGCGGGATCAAGGTGTTCCTCGGCCGCGACCAGGATCCCAAGCGCTACGCGATCGGGCTCCAGGGCGACGCGGGCTACACCGCGTACACCGACGACCTCTATCTCACGAGCCGCACGATGTTCCTCATGTCGCTCCGCTTGGAGGGTGAGCTATGAAAAACGCTTCGAAGGTATTGGCGGTCACTCTCGCTGCGCTCGCGCTCATGGTCGGCTGCGGCGACCCCACGCACGACGACGCCGTCACCGCGCTCGGCAAGGATCCGAACGGCATTTCGGACGGGCCGACGCACCGAGCAGGCCAGCCTTGTCTCGTCTGCCATGGTGGCTCGGGCCCGGGCAGCCCACAGTTCGCATTCGCCGGAACAGTATACGCCGTACAGGGTAGGCAAGAGCCGCTCGTCGGCGGCACCGTCGAGCTCACCGACGCGAACGGGCTGACCTTCGCTACGCGCACGAACGAGGTCGGCAACTTCTACATTTACGCGAGCGATTTCTCCGGCGCCGCGCCCCTCCACGTGAAGGTGACGAAGGACGACGCCGAAGCGGACATGGCGACGCAGATCGGGCGTGACGGCTCGTGCGCCGGCTGCCACACGTCGACGCCCGGCCCACGGTCACCAGGGCCCGTCTATCTCACCGTCGGCGACTCGAGCCGCGCGGACGGTGGCCAATGAAGAGCGCGGCTCTCTTCGTGGCCTTCGCTGTCGCTCTCGCCGCTGTCGCTGCGTGCTCGACACCCGACCCGAACGCGCGAATCGGCGTCGCCGCACCCGACGAGACGCAATTTCCACCGGTCGCCGACGTGCTCGTCCATCGCTGCGGCTCGCTCGACTGCCACGGGCAGACGAGCCGCAACTTCCAGATCTTCGGCTGCGAAGGAATGCGCCGCGACCCGAACAACGTCCCCGGTTGCCGCGCGAGCGGCGGTACGAACACGACGCAAGACGAATACGACGCCACCTATCGCTCGCTCGTCGGGCTCGAGCCGGCCGTCATGAGCGCGGTCGTCATAGGCAAGGGCGCCCACCCCGAGCTCCTCACGCTCGTTCGCAAAGCGCGCGGTGAGGAGTCGCACAAAGGTGGCCACGTCTTCACGCCCGGCGACGAGCAAGACGTCTGCCTCACGTCTTGGCTCGCGGGCACGACCGACACCGACAGCTGCACGAAGGCGCTCGCCGACTTTCCATGAGGCGCGTTCCCGTCGCCCTCTTCACGGCGCTCGTCGTCGTCGCGGTCTCCTGTCCGCGGTCCGCGCTCGCGCTCGATGCAAGGGCCGAAGCGCGCGGGAAGAAGGCGCTCATCAAGGCAGAGGGGGAGTACGCGTCCGGTTCATCCGCGCATGCGCGCGCGCTGCTCGATGCGGCGCTCAAGGCATGTGGCAAGACGGGCTGCACGAACGGAACCAAGGCCGCGCTTCTGCGTGACCGCGGGTCGCTCGAGATCCTGCTCGGCGCCGCGGCGGATGGGGCAGCGAGCATGGACGCGGCGCACAAGCTCGTCCCCGGCCTCGCGCTCGACGAGACCTACGCGAGCGCAGAGGTCCGCGCGGCGTGGCAGTCGGCCCGGACCGAAGCGCCGCTCGCGCAGCCGCCGGAGGGCGATTTCACGGTCGCGCCGATCACCGAACAGGCTGAAAATACGCCGGTTCCGATCTATGTCGAGATCGCCCAAGGCTCTCCGCCGGCGCGCGTCGTCGTCAAATACAAGAGCGCATCGATGACCGCGTTCAAGCGGGTCGTCATTGGCAAGAGCGGCAACGGCTGGGCGGGGCTCCTGCCGTGCGCGGACGTCACGCTCGGCGTGCTCCGCTACTACGTGCAAGGCTTCGACGCCGAGGGCGAGCCGGTCTCGAGCTCGGGCGATCCGAAGCATCCGTTTTCTCTCCGCGTGCGCGCCTCGATCACCGGGCCGGCTCCGAGCCTGCCAGGCAAGCCTCCGCCGGTCCGCTGCGGCGCTGAAGCCGCGCCCGAGGCCGCGGTCACGGAGCCAGAGCCCGACGAATCGGCGACGAAGCTCGACGACGGCGCATCATGCAAACGCGACGTCGAATGCTCGAGCGGCTCCTGCAACGGCGTCTGCACGAGCGAGGTCCCGAGCCGCAATCGCTTTCCACGCGTCTGGCTCGGGGTCTCGGCGTCGCTCGAATACGAGCCAATGGCCTCCGGTAACGACGTCTGCAAGCTCGACGCGGGCGGCTCGCCGACCAGCAGCGGCTTCTACTGCACGACGCCCGACGGCAATGATTTTCCGTCGCGCTCGGACGGCAAAGAGAACGCTACCCTCACCGCCGGGCACGCCGGTAGCACGCCAGGAGCGGTCGGCCCGGGCAACGTCCGGGTCATGGCCTCGGCCGACTACGCGCTCACGCAGCACGCGCTCGTCGGCGTTCGCATCGGCTACGTCTTCGACACGAATCCGGGGAGCGCCGCCAGGTCCGACGGCAAGGCGTTCTTCGCGCCGCTGCATCTCGAAGCGCGCGGCACGTTCCTCTTCGGAACCGACCCGCTCCAACGTGCCGGCTTTCGCCCGCTCGTGCTCGTCAACGCGGGCGCCGCGGCGTTCGACGAGGACACGACCGTGCTCGTCCAACAGACCGGCATCGCCGGAAGCCGTCCGATCCAAGCGTGGCGCTCGGCTGGCCCGTTCTTCATCGGGGCTGGCGTCGGTATTCGGCTCGCCGTTTCGCCGTATCACGCGCTCACGACGATCCTCAAAGTAGAGGGAGCCATCGGCTCGAGCGGCTTCACCCCGATCCTTTCCCCCGAAATCGGGGCGCAGGTCGGGTTCTGACGCGATTCGGCGTTCTCGTTTGAACGAGCGCCGGGTGAGCGGAGAATGCATAGTGCGTTCCGTGAACCGCCGACTGCCGGCAGCCATGGTGGCGGTGCTTTTCTCGGTGATTCCGGCTCGATCCGCCCTCGGCGAGCCTGCGCGCAAAGGGGCGTGCGACAAGGTGACCGTCGAGCTCGCCGAATCTCTGTCGAAGGACTGGATCGCCGCCGGCGTCGATCTGAGGAGCGCGCTCGCGACGAGTGAAGCACCTTGCACCGCGGTCGCGTTGCGGCTCGAGCCCGCGGCGACCGGCGCGCGGCTCTCGGCGACGACGCCCGACGGCTCGATCGCGGACCGAGCGATCGCCCATCCTTCCGCCTTGGTCCCGACCGCGCTCGGTCTCGTCGCCACTCTCCCGCCGGACGTGGCACCTCCGCCGCCTGCCGCTCCGAAGATCGTCACAGCGGAGAAACGGTCTGACCCGCCGTCGCTTCACACCGTCGTCCTACCCGCGCGGCCGGGCCCGACGAGCTTGTGGTTCGGAGTCAGCACTGGCGCGCGGATCGCCGAGCCGTCGTTTCTTGCAATGATGGACATCGAGGCGCGGGTCACGCTCGAGCGCGGAGGCTGGCTGGCGTTCGGGTCGATTCGCTACGGCTCGAGCCTCGGCGAGACGCTCGTTTGGGCCGCCGACGCTTCGTACGACGAGGTCGCGGGCGCGGTCGGAATCGGCCGGCGCTTTCCGATCGGTGCGACCAACCTCGATCTCGCGCTGGTACCGAGCCTCGTCAGCGCGAGCCTCGGTGACGATGACGAGACCGGCGTCGGGACGCCATCACGCCTCGAGCTCCGCGTCGGCGCATCGGCACAGTGGTGGCTCCAGACCGACGAAGGCTGGCGCGTCACGCTCACCGCCGATACCGACGTCGCCCCGCGCGGGCTCGAGAGACCGCTGCGTTCGGATGTCGATGAGCCGCCGCTTCCCGTCTGGACCGCCGGGCTTCGCCTCGGTGCGAGCGGGAGTATCTTGTGAAGGGCGAGCGGGCACCCAAGCGTGGCACGCTGGCCGAGCCCGACGAGGCGTTGCTCGCGGCCATCGCCGACGGAGATCTCGGTGCGCTCGGAGAGCTCTATGATCGTCATGCGCGGGACGTCTGGCGCGCGGCGGCTCGTCTCCTCCGCGGCTCGGCGGACGTCGACGACGTCGTCCACACGGTGTTCCTGAAAGCGGCTGACAGCGCGCGCTCGTACGACGGACGCTCGACCGCCCGCGCGTGGCTCGTCGGCATTGCCGCAAACGTGATTTGGCGGCAACGTCGGACCGAAGGCCGCATCTCCAAGATGCTCGGCTCGTTCGCGTGGACCATGCGTGACCGTCACGTCGTCGATCCTGAGCGCCACGCGACCTCGCGCCAGGAGACGCGTCGCTTCGATCTCGCCCTCGCCGAGCTCGGCTCGAAGAAGCGTGTCGTCTTCACGCTGATCGAGCTCGAAGGGCTGACGACGGAGGAGGTCGCCACCGCGCTCTCGCTCCCGGCCGCGACGGTGCGGACGCGCCTTCATCACGCACGGCGCGAGCTCCGTGCCACGCTCGAGCGTGGAGAGAAGAAAGAGGACGAGAAATGACCTGCGATCGCGCGTGGGAAATCGATGCACTCCGTGAGGAGAAGCTCGGGATCAAAGACGCCGACGCATTCGAGCGCCATCTTCGAGTGTGTGCCGATTGCGCCGCTGAGAAGGCGAATGCGGACCGCTTGCGCATCCTCGGAAGCGAGCGCGTTCCCGCCGAGCCCTCGGCGCTCGATCTCCGTCGCGTCCGTCAGCGCGTGCTCCGCTCTCGAGCGCTCGGCGAGCGACCTTCGGCGCCGGCGCGAGCGCGCTTCGCCGCCATCCTCGCGCTCGTTGTCGTTGTCGTTGTCGTTGCCATGACCGTCGTCATGCGCGTGAAGCGCGCTGCACCCGTTGCCATCGCTCCGATCACGAGCGCCGCTCCAGTCACGCCCGCGCTCGCCGGAACTGTCGAGCCGGCTGAAGGCGCAGTCTGGAGCCAGACGCGGGCCGATCACGTCGAGCACGTGAAGCTCGACGAAGGCCGCCTCCACGTCCACGTCCGCCACCAAGAAAGCGGCGAGCGCTTCTTCGTCGACGTGCCCGACGGCAACCTCGAGGTGCGCGGTACGACCTTCGACGTCGACACACATGCCGGCGCGACCCGTCTCGTGAGCGTCGAAGAAGGCGTGGTGGCCTGGCACCGCACCGGAAGCGACGAAATTCTCCTCCATGCTGGCGACTCGTGGACAGCGACGAGACAGTCTGGCTCCGCGCGGGCTCCGTCGTCGTCGCCCCCGTCCTCGACGCACCCGATCGGAGCGCACGCGAGCGAGCCCGACGACGGCACCGCCGCTTACGGCGCGGCCCTCGATCTCTTTCGACGAGACGACTACCTCGAAGCATCCGTTGCGTTCGAACGCTTGCTCGCGTCGCATCCGCACGCGCCGCAGGCGGAGGACGCGTCGTATCTCGATGCGCTCTCTCTCGCCCGCGCGGGGCGCGCCGATGCTGCAGGCGCGGCGGCGGGGCGTCATCTCGCCGCCTTCCCGGCGTCATTCCACCGGAAGGACGCGTCGATCCTCGTGGCCCGTGCCGCCCGCGATCGCGGCGATTGCGCGGAGGTCCGCCGTGTCCTCGGGCCTTGGCTCGGTAGCCCGCCCGACAGCGAAGCGAGCGCGACCTCCGCTTCGTGTATCCCGAAGCCCTGACGAAACGCTGCTACGGGCGGTCGGTTTCTCCGCTCGTGCACGTTTCTTCACACGGATACCCTGCGGAGAATCGTACGGAATAAAAAGGCAGATCACACGATCACGCCAATTTTCAGCGGAATCGTCGCTCGTTTGCGTACTTGCCAGCCGGCCGAGGCGTAAGCATCCTCCGGCCCGTGCGCAAATACGTCTTCGTCATCGGTGGCCTGCTCGCGATCGTCGCCGTCCTGGTCGGGGTGAAAGCCAAACAAATCGGCGGGCTCATCGCCATGGGCAAGGCCATGCAAAAGTCCGGCGCGCCGCCGGAGTCGGTCGCGTCCGACCTCGTGACGATGCAAGACTGGGCGGGCACGATCACCACCGTCGGCACCATCGCGTCGACCAAGGGCGTGCAGGTGTCCAACGACGCCGCAGGCGTGGTCACGCGCATCAACTTCGAGTCCGGGCAGACGGTCAAAGAAGGGCAGGTGCTCGTCGAGCTCGACTCCAGCGTCGAACGCACGCAGCTTGCATCGGCCAAGGCGCGCCTCGACCTCGCCCAGCTCAACGTCGGCCGCACGCGCGCGCTCGTCGCCTCGAAGGCGATCGCCCAGGCGAGCCTCGACAACGACGAGGCCGCGCTCAAAGCGGCCACGACCGACATCGATCAGATCAACGCTCAACTCGCCCGCAAAATCGTGCGCGCGCCGTTCGGCGGCCATCTCGGCATCCGCCAAGTGAACCTCGGCCAGTACTTGAACCCCGGCACGCCGATCACGGTGCTCGAAGGGAAAGAGGCTGTGTACGTCGACTTCAGCCTGCCGCAGCAGCGCGTCGCGAACGTGCACGTCGGCATGCCGGTCCGTGTGGCGCTCGAATCCAACGACGACGATCCATCGGCTCCTCCTGCCCGCGCGAACGCGGACGGTGGAGCAGCAACCCCGCAAGGGGTCGCTCCTGCGGACGGGACCATCAGCGCCGTCGATCCGACGGTCGACTCGGCGACGCGCATGATGAAGCTCCGCGCCACGCTCCCGAACGGTAGCGACGCCTTCCGTCCTGGCATGTTCGCGCAGGTCACCGTTGTCTTGCCGGACAAGGGGCAGGAGGTGGCGACGATCCCGCAGACCGCGCTCGTGCATGCTTCTTACGGCGACTCGGTGTTCATCGTCGAAGCGAAGAAGCCGGGCTCGCCGGGTGCCGACACGTCACCGGCGGGACAGCCGATCAAAATCGCCCGCCAGCAGTTCGTCCGCGTGGGTGAAGCGCGCGGAGACTTCATCGCGATCTTGGACGGGGTCCAGGCCGGCCAAGAGGTCGTCAGCGCCGGCGCGTTCAAGCTGAAGAACAACTCGCCGATCGTGATCGACAACCGCGTGAAGACGACCGCGCAGCTCTCGCCGCGCCCCGAAAACCACTGAGCGCCCGATGAAATTCACGGACATCTTCATCCGGCGACCGGTCCTCGCGATCGTCATCAATCTCGTCATCATCATCGCTGGCCTCCAAGCGACCAGGACGCTCAACGTCCGCCAGTATCCGAAGCTCGAGAGCGCGTCTGTCATCGTCCGCACTGTCTACGTGGGCGCCGACGCCGACCTCGTCCGCGGCTTCATCACGACCCCGCTCGAGCGTGCGATCGCCGCCGCCGACGGTATCGACTACATCGAATCACAGAGCGTCGCCGGCCTCTCGACGATCAGCGTGCGGCTCAAGCTCAACTTCAACGCCGGCTCCGCGCTCTCCGACATCAGCGCGCGCGTGAACCAGGTCCGCGCCGATTTGCCGCCCGAGGCCGAGATCCCGGCCATCAACATCGAGCCGTCCGACGCGAAAGTCGCCGCCATGTACGTGACCTTCGGCTCGACGATCCTCCAAGAGAACCAGGTCACCGACTACCTGATTCGCGTCGTCCAGCCGCGTCTGTCGGCGATCGAAGGTGTGCAGCGCGCCGAGATCCTCGGCGGCCGCACGTTCGCGATCCGCGCATGGCTCAAGCCCGACCGCATGGCCGCGCTCAACGTGAGCCCGTCGCAGGTCCGCGCGGCGCTCGCCGCCAACAACTACCTCTCGGCCGTCGGCCAGACCAAGGGCGCGCTCGTTCAGCTCAACATAACGGCCTCGACCGACATCTCCTCGGTCGAGGACTTCAAAAAGCTCGTCATTCGGCAGCAAAATGGCGGTTTGGTCCGCCTGGCCGACGTCGCCGACGTCGAGCTCGGCGCCGACAACTACGACGCCAACGTCCGCTTCACCGGCAAGCGAGCGACCTTCATGGGCATCTGGGTCCTGCCCAACGCGAACTCGCTCGACGTCATCGGGCGCGTCAACAAAGAGCTCGACGTCATCAAGACCGAGCTCCCGAGCGGCATGGAGGCAAACGTCGCCTTCGACTCGACCGAGTACATCCGCAGCGCGATCACCGAGGTCGAGCACACGCTCGGCGAGACCGTGCTCATCGTCATCATCGTCATCTTCCTCTTCCTCGGCTCGCTCCGGACCGTCCTCATTCCGCTCGTCGCGATCCCAGTCTCGCTCATCGGTGCCGTCTTCTTGATGCAGGTGTTCGGCTTCACGTTGAACCTGCTCACACTGCTCGCGGTCGTTCTCGCGGTAGGTCTCGTCGTCGACGACGCGATCGTCGTCGTCGAGAACGTCGAGCGGACCATCCGCGAAGGTCACACCCCGATGCAGGCCGCGTTCATCGGTGCGCGTGAGCTCGTCGGCCCCATCATCGCGATGACGATCACGCTCGCCGCCGTCTACGCGCCGATCGGCCTCCAAGGCGGCCTCACCGGCTCGCTCTTCCGCGAGTTCGCGTTCACGCTCGCCGGCGCCGTCTTCATCTCCGGAATCGTCGCCCTCACGCTCTCGCCGATGATGTCGTCGCGCCTCTTGAAGGCCGAGCACAAGCCGAACGCGTTCGTCCGCCTGATCGACCGCACCTTCGAACGAGTCAAAAATGCCTATGCCCGCGCGCTCGACGGCACGCTCCACGCGCGTGGCCTCGTCTACACGGTGTGGATTGTCCTCAGCATCTTGGTCGTGCCGATGTACATGTTCTCGCCCAAGGAGCTCGCGCCCAACGAAGACCAGGGGGCCATCTTCACGGCGGTCGACGCGCCCGCAAACGCGACCCTCGAGCGGATCCAGATCTACTCCGATCAGATTTTCGACGATTTTCAGAGCATCCCTGAGTTCCAATCGAGCTTCCAAATCACGCTCGCCAGCGGCGGCTTCGGCGGCGCGATCATGAAGCCCTGGGGAGATCGCAAACGCTCGATCTTTGCGATCCAAGAGGAGCTCTCCACCAAGCTGTCGAAGATCACGGGCATCCGCGCGCCCGCGTTTTTACCGCCCGCGTTGCCGAGCGCTGGCTTCTTCCCGGTCGAGTTCGTCATTGCCAGCACGGCCTCGCACGAGGAGCTCTTGAAGTACGCGCAACAGATCGCCGACGCCGCGATGGCGAGCGGTCAGTTCGCGTTCCCCCCGATCATCGACGTCCGCATCGACCAGGCGAAGAGCGAGATCATCATCGACCGCGACAAGGTCTCGTCGATGGGCCTGAGCATGCAGCAGATCGGCGCGGACCTCTCGTCGATGGTGGGCGGCAATTTCGTCAATCGCTTCAACATCGACGGCCGCAGCTACAAGGTCATCGCCCAGATCGAGCGCTCCGCCCGCCTCACGCCCGACCAGCTCGAAAACATCTACGTGACCGGTCCCGACGGCCACCTGATGCCGCTCTCGGCCATCGCCCACATCAAGGAAGGCATCGAGCCGCGCTCGCTCAATCGCTTCAATCAGCTCAACGCGATCAAGCTCTCGGGTGTCGCCACGCGCTCGCTCGACCAAGGGCTGCAGGTCATGGAGAAGAAGGCGACCGAGATCCTGCCGCCGGGTTCTCGCTACGACTACACGGGTGAGTCGCGACAGCTCCGACAAGAAGGCGGCAAGTTCCTCCCCGCGATGGGCCTCGCGATCGTCCTCATCTTCTTGGTGCTCGCCGCCCAATTCAACTCGTTCCGCGATCCATTCGTCATCCTCGCCGGCTCGGTTCCACTCGCGATGTTCGGCGCGATGATCTTCACGTTCCTGAAGTTCGCCGGTCCCCCGGGGATGCACGACAAGCTCACCGAAGGGTGGACGACGACCCTCAACATCTATTCGCAGGTCGGTCTCGTCACGCTCGTCGGCCTCGTGTCCAAAAACGGCATCCTCATCGTCGAGTTCGCGAACGCGCAGCAAGCCAAGGGCCTCTCCAAGCTCGACGCCGTTCGTGCAGCAGCCTCCACGCGTCTCCGTCCGATCTTGATGACGACCGTCGCGACCGTCGTCGGTCACTTCCCACTCACGCTCGTCACAGGTGCCGGCGCCATCGCTCGAAACTCGATCGGCATCGTGCTCGTCGGCGGCATGACGATCGGCACCCTCTTCACGCTGTTCGTCGTCCCCTCGGTCTACGTCCTCATCGCGAAAGATCACCGCAAAGAGAACAGGACGGCGGACATGACGCCGCCCCCTTCGCCGGCGGAAGAGAGCTTCTCGACCGCCCCCGAGCCTGTCCTCGCGGGTTGAGGCGTCAGGCGCGTGCTCGCGGAGGCGGCGCCCTACTTCAAGATGTTCCCTACCGAGTAGCGAGCTTGCACGGGCTCATTCGAACGTGCCGATCTCGATCGTCGTCGTCGACTTCAAGTCGAGCGTGATCGCGCCGGCGACCGAGTAGACGTGGTTGCCGAAGACCGGGAATTGATGGACGTGGCCGCGCGCGGTCGCGAGCGCAGCGGCCTCTTCCCAGGCGCCGAGCGCGTGGTCGGCGCCGACGGCGGCACGCCAGATCGTCTTGGTTTCGGCGTACGAAGGGCCGCTGAGGCCGCCGCCGACGTAGAGATATCCACCGTAGAAGAATGCGGCGTGAGTACATACCCCTTTCGGAAGAGACGGCATCGCGGTCCATTCGCCGATGGTGCCGTCGGCCAAGAGGTGGCCGCGGCTCACGGTCGCGAGCGGAGGCGGCGATTGGAACGCCGACTTGTCGAGGCCACCGGCGACGTAGACGTAGCCGTCGTGCAGCGTCGCGCTGAAATGGGAGAGCGGTCCGGCGAGCGTGCCTGCAGGCGTCCAGGCCGACACGGTACCGTCGGG
>CAJDWT010000259.1_pt1 | contig 12147 bp, 9 predicted proteins | sample 7391671 | NCBI WGS metagenome assembly CAJDWT01 (sample SAMEA7055729, study PRJEB34461) | soil metagenome | biome: terrestrial ecosystem; feature: Peninsula; material: soil | place: Antarctica | collected 2016
TCGGTAGAGAGCGTTTCCAGCGTGCCCTCGATGCCGAAGGCATCACCGAGACCGAGCTCGAGTCGTACTTGCGCGATCGCGTCCGCGCCATGACCTACGTCGACCGCGAGGTCATGCCGTTCTTGCAGCCTTCCGAAGACGAACTCTACTCGGCGTTCCGTTCGGCCGTGCATCCCTACCGCGCGTCCAAGTACGAGGCCGTGCGCGCCCGATTTTTGCGCTGGTACGTGCTCACCCGATTCCGCACCATCTCGCTCGACTACCTGCAGGGCGTGAAGAGCCGCACCACGATCGTCTACCTGTGACGGCGCGTTGGCTTGCCGCCTGGGCCGCGCTGGCCGGCATCGCCGTGGCCCTGTCGTTCGTTCCGGCGCGGGCTCGTCAGGCTGCTCCTGCCGACGGCGCGCTGCGCGTCGGTCTGGTGTTCGACGTGGGCGGGCGCGGCGACAAGAGCTTCAACGACGCGGCCTACGAAGGAGCGAAGCGTGCCGAGCGCGAGCTTGGCGTTAGCGTCACCTTCGTCGAGCCGACCGGCGCAGAAGATCGCGAGTCCGCGCTGCGTCTGTTTGCAGCACGCGGCTACGATCTCGTGCTCGGCGTCGGCTTCATCTTCTCGAGCGACGTCGACGCGGTGGCGCGGGACTTTCCGAAGGTGCGCTTTGCGTGCGTCGACTACGCGAGCTTCGACGGGAACATCCCGCCCAACGTGGAGGGGCTCGATTTTCGTGAGGAAGAAGGCTCGTTCCTCGTCGGCGCGGTCGCGGGGCTCCTCACCCAAACGAAGAAGGTCGGCTTCGTCGGCGGGATGACGATTCCGCTCATCAAGAAGTTCGAGCTCGGCTACACCGCCGGCGTCCATGCCGTCTGCAAGGAGTGCGAGGTCCACTCCGCTTACGTCGGCCCGACGCCCGAAGCGTTCAAAGATCCGGCGAAGGGCAAGACGCTCGCCATCGCCGAGATCGCGGCCGGCGCCGATGTCCTCTTCCACGCCGCGGGCGCGACCGGACACGGCGTATTCGAAGGCGCGCGCGACGCGCACGTGCGCGCGATCGGTGTGGACTCCGACCAGCACGACGACATGCCAGGCACGGTGGTCACGAGCATGGTCAAGCGCGTCGATGTCGCCGTGTTCGACGCGATCGCCGAAGCGAAGAGCGGCAAATTTCAGCCTGGAATTCACCGCTTCGGGCTGAAAGAAGACGGCGTCGACTACGTGCACGACGGGCCGCACGGCGACGGAATTCCGGCTGACGTGAAGGCGAAGATCGAGGCGCTCCGCGCGAAGATCATCGCCGGCGAGATCGTCGTCCCAAGCGAGTGAGCTAGCGCTTCTTCTTCGCGGGCTCGGCTGGGGCGGTGCGGCCGGTCGCCCAGGCGAGGAGCTTGTCTTTGCTCCACGTATTGGCGATGCGGTCGGGACCGATCCACGCCCGCTCGGCGTTCTTGGCGGCATTCTCTACTCGCGCGAGCTCGCTGAAGTGATGGGCGTCGCTCGTCATGACGAACGTGACGTTCTTGTCGCGCCCGCGGCGCAGCGCTTCGACCGAGAGATCGAGGCGCGGGAGAGCGCCGTTCACCTCGAGCGCGGTGTTCGTCCGCTCTGCCGCCTCGTAGATCGCGTCCATGTCGAGCTCGATCGGCGGGCGACCACCGATCATGCGGGCGGAGAGATGGCCGATCATCTTCACCGACGGATCTTCCATCGCAATGACGACACGCTTGGTCTGCGCGGCGCGATCGAGCTCGAAGTGGTCGTGGACGGAGGCAAGGCAGAAGTCGAACCCTGCGCGGAAGTCGGCGTCGTAGTCGAGCTCTCCGTTGGGACCGATGTTGAGCTCGACGCCGTGGAGGAGCGCGAGCGACTCGCCGAGCTCCTTCTTCATCTCCGCGACGCGCTCGCGTTGCGCCAGGAACGCGTCGCGACCTACGCCTGATAGAGTACCTTCGGCATGGTCGGTGATCGCGAGGACGGTATAGCCGCGAGCTTTGGCGGCAAGGACGACCTCTTCGAGCGTCGAGCGGCCGTCGCCCGACACGGTGGTGTGGACGTGAAAGTCGCCGAAGCAGGTGGTGATAGGCTTCGGGAGGAGCTTCTTTTCGGCTGCTTCGAGCTCGCCGGCGTCCTCGCGGAGAACGGGCGGGATCCAAGCGAGGCCGAGCGCGGTCCACCCGCGGGTGAGCGCGCGCGTGCGGAGCTTGATGTTGTGCCCCTTCGAGCCGGTGAAATACATGAGAGCGGCGCCCCACGATTTCTCGGCGACTACGCGAAGGTCGACCTGGGTTCCGCGGTGGGTGACGACGCTCGTCTTGCCTTCACCGCGGACGAGCACGCGCTCGACGACGCCCATCGAGACGAACGCCTCCATGACGGGCGCGGGATCGGTGCTGGCGACGAGGACGTCGATGTCGCCGACCGTCTCGGAGAAGCGGCGGAGCGAGCCGGCGTAGGTCGCGCGGGTGACGCCAGGGACCTCGAGCATACGCAGGACGATGCGCTGGGCGAGCGGGAGCGCGACCGAGATCGGCGTGCGGTCGACCGGGCCTTGCGCGTCGAGGCGGGCGATGGCGGCGGCGATCTTCTCCTCCGACTTGGCGCCGAAGCCCTTCAAATCGCGCACTTTGTGCTCGGTCACGGCGGCGCGAAGATCGTCGATTGACTGGACGCCGAGCTCGGCGCGGACCTTCATGACCGCCTTCGGACCGAGCCCTTGGATCTTGAGGAGCGCGACTACGCTGCGCGGGTGCTTCGCGCGGAGCGCCTCGAGCTTGCCCACTTTGCCGGTCTCGAGGAGCTCGCGGATCTTCTCGGCCGTCGACTTGCCGATGCCCTCGATCTTCTGGAGCTCCTTCGCGGTCAGCGTGCCGAGATCGTTCGCTTGCGCGCCGATTGCTTGAGCCGCGCTTTCGTACGCCCGGACGCGGAACGATTGTGGGTCGCCTTCGTCGAGCATGGTGAGCTCGGCCAAGTCACGGAGCATGTCGAGGACGTCTTGCTTGGAGTCCATCCTCCTCGTGTAACCTGGACCCCGGTGGCCAAGGAAGAGGAAGCGGCAATTCTCGAGGTCGAAGGCCGGCAGGTGCGCGTGACGCATCCGTCAAAGCCGTATTTTACCCGGGAAACGAAGCTCTCGAAGCTCGACGTCGTGAAATATTTCTTGAGCGTCGCTCCCGGTGCGCTCGCGCCCATCGCTGACCGGCCGATCGTGCTCAAGCGGTTCGTCGACGGCGCCGAGGGCGAGGTGTTCTACCAGAAGCGCGCGCCATCGAACCTCCCGCCGTTCTTGCGCGTGGCGACGCTCACGTTTCCTTCGGGCCGTACCGCCGAAGAGGTCGTCGTCGACGACGTAGCCGGCCTCGCGTGGGTCGTGAACCTCGGCTGCATGGAGCTGCATCCGCATCCGGTGCGCTCGAAGGATCTCGAGCACCCCGACGAGCTCCGCGTCGATCTCGATCCGGGACCGGGCGTCCCCTGGTCCGACGTCCGCAAGGTCGCGCTCGAGGTCAGGGCGCTCCTCAGAGAGCTAGGTCTCGTCGGTTGGCCGAAGACGAGCGGCTCGCGCGGCATGCACGTGAACGTGCGCATCGAGCCGAAGTGGAAGTTCGACGACGTTCGCCGGGGGGCGCTCGCGCTCGCGCGCGCGATCGAGCGACGGATGCCCGGCGTCGCTACCGCGAAATGGTGGAAGGAAGAGCGTCACGGCGTCTTCCTCGACTACAACCAGAACGCGAAGGATCGGACGACGTGCTCGGCGTATTCGATCCGCCCGCTGCCGGACGCGCGCGTCTCGGCGCCGCTCGAGTGGTCCGAGGTCCCGGACTGTGACGCTGCCGATTTCACGGTCCTCACGATGCCGAAGCGCTTCGCTGAAAAGGGCGATCCGCACGCGAAGATGAACGAGCACCCAGGCTCGCTTGACAAGCTCCTCGCGCTCGCCGACGAGGACGAAGCGAACGGGCTCGGAGACGCGCCGTGGCCGCCTCACTTCAAGAAGAAGAGCGGGGAGGGGGCGCGCGTGGCGCCGTCGCGCGCGAAGAAGAAGAAGGCAGACGGTGAGGCCGCGCCGGCGAAGAAGCGCGCGCCGCGAGCGAAGAAGCCGGTCCTCACGATCGCGAATTCTCCGAACAAGCAAGCCGCGCTCGACGGCCTGGAGCGCTGGAAAAAGAAGCACGTTGACGTTGTGTCGCATTTGAAGCCCGAGCACGTGCTCGTCGACTCGATGCGTGGTCGGTCCTCGACGTGGACGCGCATCCGCGTGAACCTCGAGGACGTGCCGGAGGCGATGCGACCGCCGCAAGAGACGCCGGAGCCGGACGACGATCCGACGCGCGAATGGCGCGAAAAGATGGCGGAGCACAAGGCGAAGAAGAAGGCCGAGCCGCCGAAGGACGTGTAGCTACTTGCCGAAGATGCGCGCGAGCTCCTCGGGCGCGACGACCTCGAGCTGCGCGTAGGTGCAGTCCGACGGCTTCTTGTCCTGACGCCAACGGCGAAATTGCGCGGTGTGACGGAAGCGGGCGCCTTGCATGTGATCGTAGGCGACCTCCACGACGAGCTCGGGCCTGAGCGGCTCCCACGAGAGATCTTTGCCGCCGCTCCAACGGCTCTTGCCGCCGGGCATCCGTTTGTCGGGCGCTTCGGCCATCGCCTTCGCCCACTCGCCCCACGGATGATTCGCGAGCGCGTTCTCGCGATACGGCGCGAGAAATTCCACGAGCTCTTTGCGCTTGTCGGCGGTGAAGCTGGCGACCACGCCGACGTGCTGGAGGCGACCGTCGTCGTCATACAGACCGAGGAGGAGCGAGCCGACCATCGTCCCTTCGCCGTTCTTGTGCCAACGAAAGCCGGCGACGACACAGTCGCATTCGCGCTCGTGCTTGATTTTGAGCATCGCGCGCTTGTTCGGCTCGTAGACGCCGTCTTTGGTCTTCGCCATGACGCCGTCGAAGCCAGCCCCTTCGAAGCGATCGAACCAGTCTTGCGCGACCTTGCGATCGCTGGTCGCCGGCGTGAGATGGACCGGCGCCTTTGCATGGGCGAGGAGCTTCTCGAGAGCGGCACGCCGCTCGAAGAACGGCGCGCTCATCAAATTGCGGTCGCCCTCAGCGAGGAGATCCCACAATACGATCGACGCAGGCGTCTCTTTCGAGAGCTTTTCGATGCGCGAAGCGGCGGGATGCAGCCGCATCTGCAGCGTCTCGAAATCGAGCCCATGTTCCGTGGCGATCACGATCTCGCCGTCGAGCACGCACGAGCCCGGGAGCTGCTCCTTCAACGTGGCGACGACCTCCGGAAAGTAGCGAGCGAGCGGCTTTTCGTCGCGCGATTGGATCGTGACGTCGTCCCCGTCTTTGAAGACGAGCGCGCGGAAACCGTCCCACTTCGGCTCGAAGAGCCACCTGTCCCCTTCGGGGATTTTACTCACCTTCTTGGCGAGCATCGGCAGGACCGGCGGCGGCACGACGAGCATGCCCGCCATCGTACGATGCTCAGCGGGAGAGGAGATACTTCGACATCAGCTCTGCTTCGCCGCCCGCGGCTGCCGTATCCGAGACCGAGCCTTGGACGAGCGCGAGCGCAGCCGTGCCCAAGAAGACCATTCGCATGCACGACATCGCGCCACAGACTGTTCTGATCGAAAAATTCGGTTAAGCTCTCGCGCATGGGATTCGCCTTGAAACGTCACGGAACGACGCACCTCTTCACGCTGTGCGGCGGTCACATCCAAGCCATCTACGACGGCTGCATCGACGAGAAGATCCGCGTCGTCGACGTCCGCCACGAGCAGACCGCGGGCCACGCCGCCGACGGCTACGCGCGCGTCACCGGCAAGCCGGGTGTCTGCGCCGTCACCGCCGGCCCAGGCGTGACCGACGTCGTCACCGCCGCCGCGAACGCGCAGCGCGCTGGCATCCCGATGATCATCATCGGCGGCGCCGGCCCCCGCATCCTCACCGACATGGGCTCGCTTCAAGACATGGACTGCGTCACGCTCATGCGCCCGATCACGAAGTGGAGCGTGCAGGTTCCCGAGCCCCGTCGCATCGGCGAGTACATCGACTCGGCCTTCCGCATCGCGCAGTCCAACGTGCCCGGTCCGGTCTTCCTCGAGATGCCTCTCGACCTCTTGATGAACGGCAACGACGACGCCGAGCTGCCGCCGACCGCGCCGTTCGAATCGCCACCGCGCCCGGCCGGCGATTCACGCTCGATCGCGAAGGCGGCCGACATCCTCAAGAACGCGAAGCGGCCTTGTTTCCTCGTCGGCTCGCAGATTCGGTGGTCTAGCCTGATCACCGCCCCGCCAGCGAGGGCCCCTGTCCGCGAGAACATCATCAAGGCTGCGGCCGACGCCTTCGCGGTCCCTTTCTATTTGAACGGCATGGCGCGCGGCGGTCTCCCGTTCGAGCACCGCGGCCTCTTCTCGCGGTCGCGCCGGTTCGCGCTCGCCCAGGCGGACGCGGTCTTCGTATTCGGAACCCCCTTCGACTTCCGTGTCGACTACGGCCGAACGCCTACGTGGGCGGAGGGGGTGAAGATCGTGCAGATCGATCTCGACGGCGCGGAGCTCGGGCGCAACCGCAAGATCGACGTGGCGATCCATGGTGACAGTGGCCTCGTCCTTGAGCAGCTCCTCGCCGCCGTCGGCAAGAAGGAAGACGTGAAGGAGTGGCTCGACGCCGTCCGCGCGCAAGAGACGAAGCAGCGCGCGAAGATGACGACCGAGATCGAAAGCGATGCATCGCCGCCGAATCCGCTCCGCGTCTGCGCCGAAATCGGCAAGCGCCTTGGCAAGAGCGACATCGTCGTCGGCGACGGCGGAGACTTCGTCGCGACCGCTGCGTACGTGCTGAAGCTCGAATGGCCGCAGCTCTGGATGGACCCGGGCCCGCTCGGGACGCTCGGCGTCGGCCCTGGCTACGCGATGGCGGCGAAGCTCACGCGCCCCGACGCGAAGGTCGTGCTCGTCTACGGCGACGGCTCGTTCGGCCTCCACGCCGTCGAGTTCGAGGCGATGGCGCGCCAAGGCATCGCCGTCATCGCCGTCATCGGCAACGACGCCGGCTGGACGCAGATTCGGCGCGGGCAGGTCGAGCTCTACGGCGAAGAGCGCGCGGTCGCGACCGCGCTCGAATACACACGCTACGAGAAGATCGTCGAGGCGTGCGGCGGCGAAGGCTATTGGGTCGAGACGATCGAAGAGCTCGGCCCGGCGCTCGATAAGGCGTTCGCCTCGAACAAGCCCGCGTGCGTGAACGTGAAGATCGCCAAGAGCGATTTCCGAAAGGGCGCGATCAGCGTCTGACGACTGCGGAATCAGTTGTTGGGGCCCCGTGTCCCATGCCATCATGGCCGGCTAAAATGCTCTCCATCGACCAGTACGCCACCGTCTACGTCGCGATGACGACCGCGATGGGCAACGCCGCCCAGGAACAACAAATCTGCGGTCCGCACGGGTTCACACCGGCCCAATGGAACGAAGCAAAGACATTCTACACCGCCAGAATGGTGGACCCGTCGGATGCGGGCCGGACCTCGATCGCGTTCGCGCAAGCGATGCAGAAGGGGCTCGGACCGCAGTTCCAGATGAACGCGCCGCCGCAACAACCGCAAGCGCAACGAGAGCCACCGCCGCCGTCCGACTTCACCGCGAGCAAGATCCGGATCACCACGACTGAGTTCGACGTGCAGATGATCGAGCTCTTGAGCCCGGAGACGTATCAGCATCTGGTTCTCCAAAAGGGGTTCGACTTCGATCCATCAGCGGAGGCGTTCAACGGCAACACGTTCCACGTCTCGATCAACGGTCCGAGCTACGCCATCTACGGCGGTGTGCACGGCGTGAACCTCGCGCCGGGGGAGCTCACGCTCTTCTTCGCGCCCGACGGCCAAGAGCGAATGCGCACGCCGAAGCTGACGATTCGCTTCGATCTCGACCCGAAGATGTACGCGTATCTCGCGCGCAAGATGCGCTTCGTCTTCGCTGACAAGCTCTACATCGCGCCGGTAGCCCCGCCCATGGTCATGACCGTCGCCGGCATGGAGCTCAACGACGAGAAGGTGTCGAAGGCGGTCGGCGAGAACATGCGCGTGAACGCTCGCACGAAGCTGCAGTCGCTCAAGGCGTCTGGAAAGTTTCCGGTCGTCGTCTACGCGACACTCGAGTCCTCCACCGTCTTCGAAGGGGCGGACCGCAAGGAGACCGCGCTCTTCGCCGAGGCCGAAGCCGCGCTCAAGGACACGCTGGAGCGTGACCTCACGAGCGTGATCGCATTCGACGTCACGAACCGGTCGTCGAAGCGGTTCTACATCTACACCAGTCTCTCCCAGGAGGACCTCATGGGTCGCGTGAACGACGCGCTTCGCACCCTCCCGAAGCTGCCCCTCTCCTTCGGCGGTGGTGAAGACGCCACGTGGGAAAACTACGAAGGTTGCATGGCTGACCTGGCGGGCTGACCCGCTTGGATGTACGTGGAGATCCATGGGTGCGCCGCTTCCGACCGCGCCGTGGATCGCCACCCAGGCGATCCCGAGCCCCGAGGTTGCCGTCGATCACGGCACCGCCTATTTCGGGATGCGCTGGCAGGTTACGCCCGCCCTCTACTCCTTCGGGGTGAATCGAAAGGTCTCGCGATGGCGCTTCCTCGTCGTCGATCCGTTCGCGCGCGTGAGCGGCTCGATCGAGACGTTCCTCTCCCCCGAATTCATCGCCGTCCCTGGTCACTTCGAGGATCAATGGTCCATCCGCGGCGGCGCGCGCGCCTACTTCCCGCTTGTCGAGCACGGTGAGTACCTGGCCGCTTCGCTCGGGACCTCCGTCTCGTCGATGAGGTCGGGCAGCGTCGGCTACGAAGCAGGCGCTTACGTCCTCTACGGCTTCGTCGGGGGTGTGGTGACCTACTCGCCCACGCCGGACGCCACGCGCTGGATCTTCACGCTGAACCTCAGGGTCTTCTGATGCGTGCGCCCGCGCGATTCGTCAGCATGCTGACGATACGGAACGGCTTATTTTCGGCTGGATTGGCGATCGGGTGTGCACTTTCACAAACGAGCTGCGTGGTCGCGAAGGCGGTCGACGCGCTCGTGTCGACCCCGCGCCCGGTGCGTACGCTCGCCGATCCGACCCGCCCCGACGCGCGCCTCGTGCTCACGTGGGTGGGCCACGCGACCACGCTCGTGCAGATGGACGACGTCTTCTTCCTCACCGACCCGGTCTTCACCAAGACGGTCGGCGAAATCTCAGCGCGGCTCGTCGAGCCCGGGCTGACGGTTGAGAGCCTGCCTCACATCAACGTCGTCCTGATCTCCCACCTGCATTTCGACCATCTGTCGCTTGGGTCGCTCGATCTCATAGAAGACAAGGTCGACCGCCTCTACGCGCCGAAAGGCGGGCTCGCGTACATCCCCGACTACCCCTTCGAGACCGACGAGCTCGGTTGGTGGCAGAGCGTCGAGCTCGGGGGGATGAAGATCACCGCCGTCAAAGTGCAGCACAACGGCATGCGGTATGGGATCGACGCCGGGTGGATGAAGACGAGCTACACCGGCTACGTCGTTCAATACCACGGCCTGACCGTCTATTACGCTGGCGACACCGCGTTCAATCGCGACGACTTCGTCGAGACCGCGCGTCGGTTCCCGCACATCGACCTCGCGATCCTGCCGATCGGCCCGATAAAGCCGCGCTCGATCATGGAGTCGATGCACGAGGATCCCGAGGAGGCCTTCGCCGCCTTCGACCTATTGCATGCAAAGTACATGATCCCGATCCACTACGAGACGTTCATCAACTCGGTCGACGCGCCGCACGATTCGCGCAACGCGTTCGATGCGCTCGTCAAAAAGCGACACGACGAAGCGCGCGCGTTCCGGCTCGAGATCGGCCAGCAGAAGGTGTTGATCGCGAAGGAGTAGGCTCTCAGGAGAGCCGGGCTCTCTGGATTTGCGTCAGGCCAGCCGTGCCCCTCGATTCGCGTCAGGCGAGCCAGACGACCGTCACGCCTTCGCCGCCTTCTTCGTGCGTTCCGGAGCGGAAGTAGGCGACGTAGGGGCTCCTCGAGAGCTCGGCGCGGATCGTCTCGCGGAGCGCGCCGGTGCCGTGACCGTGCAACAGGAATGCGACGTCGTTCTTGCGCTGGATCGACCGATCGAGGAACGAGATCGCCTGCGAGAGCGCCTCGTCGACGCGGAGGCCACGGAGGTCACACGTGGTGTCGTGCGTCTGAAGCGGCGCGGCGTCGTGGTTGGCCTTCGGCCCTTGGAACGCCTTCTTCTTCGGCGCTTGGTCTCTCGGCTTTTCGGCCGCGAGCGCCTCGCGGAGCTCGCTCGCGTGCAGCGTCATCTTGAGCGCGCCGGCGGTCACGCGGACGTCGTCGCCTTGCACGTCGATGACCTCGGCGAGCGCGCGCAGGCGCGGGACCCAGACCTTCGCGCCCTTGCGGAGGTGGTCCTTCGGGACGTCGTTTCGCAAGACGGCGGGTTGCTTGATCGTGAGCCGCTCGAGCTCGCCGCCGAGCGCGATCGTCGCTGAAACGCGATCGAGCGCCTTTGACGCGTCGCGGAGGTCGGCTTCGTCGATCTTGTTCATCCTGAGCTTCGCTTGGGCGGCGCGCAGATCTTCCTTCGCGCGTCGCAGGCTGGCGATGAGCGCTTCGGCGTCGCGCGAGAGCGCCCGTTCTTCGCGGTTCTTGGCGTGCTCGATCTCCTCTCGGAGCTTCTGCTTGAGCGCCTCGGCCTCGACTGCGCGCGTCTCGGCGGCGTGACGCGCGAGCTCGAGCGCGGCGCGTTCTTCGTGCATCTTCTCGACGATCGCGTCGAAGTTACGGTCTTCGCGCGTGAGGAAATTTTCCGCGCGCTCGATGACCGTGCCTGGCATTCCGAATTGGCGAGCGACCGCGAGCGCGCTCGATTTGCCCGGAATTCCCTGCGAGATGCGGAAGGTCGGCGTCATCGTGGCGACGTCGATCGCGCACGACGCGTTCTCGAAACGCGGGTCGGCCAGGGCGAGCGCCTTCAGCCCTTCGTAGTGCGTTGTCGCTACGACAGCAGCGCCGCGCGCGCAGAGCGAATCGAGAATGCCGGCGGCGAGCGCTTCGCCTTCGCGCGGATCGGTCCCGCCCGCGAGCTCGTCGAGGAGCACGAGCGCGCCCGGCTGAGAGTCGCCCAAGATGCGCACGATGTTCGAGACGTGCGCGCTGAACGTCGACAGGTTCTTCGTGAGGCTCTGGTCGTCGCCGACGTCGGTGAGCACCACGTCGAAGATGCCGATCGTGCTCTCGGGCGCGCAGGCGATCGGGAAGCCGGCGCGGATCGAGAGCGCGGCGAGCCCCATCGTCTTTAGCGCGACCGTTTTTCCGCCGGCGTTCGGACCGCTCACGACGATCGCACGCGCGCCGGTCACATTCAAATCACTCGGGACCACCTTCGGGCCGAGGTCGAGCGTGAGGAGCACGTGCCGCGCGTCCTTGAGATCGATCGCGGGCTCGTCGTCTTCGACGGAGCACCGAGCGTTCTGCGCGCTCGCTTCGGCACGCGTCGGATGGAGTATATCGGCGCACCGGTCGATTTCGCCGCTGCGGGGATCGACGCCCAAGTCGATCGCCGTGGTTGGTGCCGGGGCCTCCGGTGCCGAACTCGCCTCTGCATATATCCGCTTCGGCACTGAAGTCAAACTGATCGAGATGCTGCCGCAGATCCTCCCCGCCGAGGACAAGGACATCGCCAAGATCGTCGAACGGGTCTTCAAGAAACAGGGCATCGAGATCTCGACCGGGGACTGGCAGCACCCGGAGATCCTTCGGATGCAGGCCGGCATTCACCATCTGCGTGGCCGACTGCCCCAAGCCATCAGCACAATGCGGCAGGCCCTGGCGCAACGCCCGCAGGATGCTCTGTACCACAATACGCTGGGCACCTTGCTGGGTAGCGCCGGTGACTTCGATGCGGCCATTGCCACGCTGCACCATTGTTGCGAGCTGCGGCCCGATCTGGCCATCGCGTGGTACAACCTCGGTGTGATGCTGACCCGGTCCGTGCGCAACGACGAAGCAGAAGTGGCGTTGCAACGTGCGGTTGCGCTGGCGCCGGATCACGTGGCTGCGCGCGCCTTGCTCGGCGACATGCTGCGCACCCGCGGTGCGACCGATGAC
>CAJDWT010000123.1_pt1 | contig 12108 bp, 9 predicted proteins | sample 7391671 | NCBI WGS metagenome assembly CAJDWT01 (sample SAMEA7055729, study PRJEB34461) | soil metagenome | biome: terrestrial ecosystem; feature: Peninsula; material: soil | place: Antarctica | collected 2016
GCGTCGGCGAAGATGATGTTCGCCGCTTTACCGCCGAGCTCGAGAGTCAGGCGCTTCTTCGTGCCGCTGAGAGCGCGCTGGATCTTGCGGCCGACGTCGGTCGAGCCGGTGAACGCGATCTTGTCGACGTCGGGGTGATTGACAAGCGCCGCGCCCGTCTCGCCGGCGCCGGTGACGATGTTGACGACGCCGGGCGGGAGCTCCGCCTCTTCGATGATTTGGGCCAAAAGAAGCGCCGTGAGCGGCGTGGTCTCGGCCGGCTTCAGGACGACGGTGTTGCCGCACGCGAGAGCGGGGGCGATCTTCCACGACGCCATCATCAGCGGGAAGTTCCACGGGATGATCTGGCCCGCGACGCCGAGCGGGCGCGTCTTGCGACCGTGGAAGGCGTACCCCAGCTTGTCGGCCCAACCGGCGTGGTAGAAAAAGTGCGCCGCGGCGACGGGGATGTCGACGTCGCGCGATTCTTTGATCGGCTTGCCGCCGTCCATCGTCTCGACGATCGCGAGCTCACGCGCCTTCTCCTGAATCGCGCGGGAGATGCGAAAGATGTACTTCGCACGTTCCGTCGGTCGCATCTTCGACCAGACTTTCTCGTACGCGTTGCGCGCGGCAGTGACGGCCAGATCGACGTCGGCAGCTCCGCCCTCGGCGATCTCGGAGAGCTTCTGCTCGGTCGAGGGCGAGATCGTGTCGAAGTACTTGCCGCTCTTCGGCGCGCGCCATTTGCCGTCGATGAACAGCTCGTACCGCGGCTGAATTTTGACGTGATCGGTCGTTTCTGGCGACGGCGCGTAGTCCCACGCGTGGCCGAAATCGAGCGCGGGCGCGGTGTCTTTTTCGGTCATCGACTCTTCAGCGTGCCCGCTGATCGTCAGCGCCCGTTCGTCGCCGCTCTTCCTCTTCGAAATCTCTCGGCTCATGGTCAATCCCTCGAAAAATCTTCGGCCGCTTGGTAGTTGCCGGTGCGCTCTTTTTCGAGCTGCATCAGCACGTCGTTCAAGAGCGCGCTCGCGCCGAACCGGAAAAGATCGGGCGTGAGCCAAGCGTCGCCGAGCGTCTCTTTGACGAGCACCAAATAGTGGAGTGATTGTTTGGCCGTACGCACGCCGCCAGCGGGCTTCATGCCGATGCGCCTGCCGGTCGCGTAGAAGTGATCGCGAATCGTCTCGAGCATGACGAGCGTGACGGCGGGCGTCGCAGCCGGCTGAATCTTGCCGGTCGAGGTCTTGATGAAGTCGCCACCGGCGGCGATCCCGATCTCGCTCGCCTTGCGGACGACGTCGAGCGAACCGAGCTCACCGGTCTCGAGAATGACCTTCAAGTGCACGTCACCGCATGCCTCTTTCGTCGCCGCGATCTCGTCGAAGACCTTGCCGTAGTCGCCCATCAGCATCGCGCCACGGTCGATGACCATGTCGATCTCGTCGGCGCCGAAGTCGATCGCGCGGCGCACGTCCTCGAGCTTGACCGGGAGCGGCGACATGCCGGCCGGAAACGACGTGGCGACCGAGGCGACCTTCACGGTCGACCCCTCGAGCGCCTTCTTCGCGGTCGTGACCATGTTCGGATACACGCAGATCGCCGCGCACGGTCCGAGCGACGGATCGGTATCGAGCGGAAGGAGCGCCTTGGTGCAGAGCCCACGGACCTTGCCCGGCGTGTCTTTGCCTTCGAGGGTGGTGAGGTCGATCATCTTGATGACGAGCTTGAGCCCCGCCACCTTCGCCGCCTTCTTAAGCGAGCGCTTGGCGAGCGACGCCACCCGCTCCTCGATCGACACCTGATCGACCGGGGGGACATGAGAAAACATCACCGGCATATAGGGTTTCACGGCCGCTGACTGTAGCAGAGAACCAGGCACCCGCGGGCCGCTCACCTCTCCCGCGCACCGACAAAAAGCGAAGAGGAGCGGGCAACGTGTGCACGCTCCTCGTATTTATTCGTCGACTCCGAAAGACTAAATCAAGGCGTCGGCTTCGGCGGCGCAGCGTCCATCTTGGCGCGCTTGCGACGACGACGAGCTGCCTCCGCCTGCTTCTTGCGGCGCTTGACGCTCGGCTTCATGTAATGGCGGCGCATCTTCAGCTCGCGAAGAACACCCTCGGAAGCGAGCTTTCGCTTGAGCATCTTGATGGCGCGCTCGATCCCGCGGTCGCTGACGACCACCTCGAGGGGTTTGCACTGAATCGCATCACTCGGCATTACGTTCTCCGTCGAAAGACCTTGGTGAAAGGAGCGTGGTGGATAGCACGCGCTTTTCGGGGTGTAAAGCGGGCTTATTTAGGGTTCTTTTGACTGGCGAGTGAGTGGGCGTTCGCTGGGGTGATGCCGAGCTCACCCTAGTGGGCCGTTCCGGCGTTCCGGCCCTCGTTGGCTCCGTTCTCGCTCAGCCTTGCCTCGCTCGGCCTCTTCAACTGGGATGCGCAGCGGTGTCGGTTGGGCTTTGCACCTGAGATCGGTCGCGGCCGCTGCAAGAGTTGCACTGATTCGCTGAGCGATTGCACCACAAGCGCGGCGTTCTCGCGCCCGCACATGTTGGGTGATCGGGGGAAAGGCAACTTTTTGCCGGGAATTTGAGTTGGGCATTGATTTGCAATGGCGGCGGTCGAACCCCGAGGAGAATCCCATGATCCGATCGTATGTGCCGTTTGCCGGCGCCTTGACTCTTTCGCTGCTGGTTGGATGCGCGAGCTACCCCCAGCCGAACCAACACCTTGCCGACGCCGAGGGCGCGTATCGAAGCGCAGCCGAACAGGGCGCCGCGAACAACCCGCAAGCCAGCCTTCACTTGAAGATGGCTCAAGAAGGAATTCAGAAGGCGAAGGCGCAGATCGCCGACGACGACAACAAGGAGGCCGACTCGACGCTCCTTCGCGCGAAGGCTGACGGTGAGCTAGCGCTCGCGGAGATGCGCGCCGACCAGTCGAAGAAAGCCGCGCAAGCGGCGCTCGACGAGGTCGCACAGCTCCAAGGTCGCCCGATGCCCTCCGGTGCGGCGTCGACGACGTCGGTGGCCACGGAGAACGCAAATGGCTCGACGACGACGACGACGAGCGCAGTGGTCGAAACGAAAACGAACAACGGAGGTGCGAAATGAGAGCTTTCCTTCTGCTTCTTCCCGCTCTTTCTCTCATCGCATGTGCGGCGACTCCGCCGCCGGAGCTCAACAGCGCACACAACGAGTACACGCGCGTCTCGCAAGGCGAAGCGGCGACACTGAGCCCGGCCGACTTGCACACGGCGCAACAAGCGCTCGCATTGGCCGATAAGTCGTTCGACGACGATGGCGACACCCAGCACACGCGCGACCTCGCCTACGCGGCGCAGCGCAAGGCCGAGCTCGCTGACGTTCGCGCGCAGGCGATCAGCGCCTCGAACCAGCAGATGGCGGCGAAGAAGCAGCTCAGTGAGCTCAAGGACTCGAAGCTAAACAAAGCCGAAGGCGCGCTCTCGCAGACGCAGCAGCAGCTCGCCCTCCAGGGCCAGGCGCTCGCGACCGCGCAGCAGCAAAAGGCCGACGCAGAGCGCCGCGCGAAGGAAGCGCAGGACATCCTCGCGCAGTTCGCGAAGGTGAAGCAGGAAGACCGCGGCATGGTCATCACCTTGAACGGCTCGGTCCTCTTCGCTTCAGCAAAGTCGGCGCTTCTCCCGGCGGCGCAGACCAAGCTCCAGAACGTCGCCGACGTCCTAACCAAACAGGACAAAAATTCGAAGATCGTCGTCCAGGGCTTCACGGACTCGACGGGCGCGAAGTCGTTCAACGAGACGCTCTCGCAGCAGCGCGCCGAGTCGGTGCGCTCCTACCTCGTCTCGCACGGCATCGCCTCCGACCGCGTGACCGCGCAAGGCATGGGTGATCAGAACCCGATCGCCGACAACGCGTCGGCCGAAGGTCGCGCCAACAACCGGCGCGTCGAGATCGTCGTGCACCCGCCCGAGGGCAACACGGGAAACACGTCGCCGAGCTCGATGCACTGATTCATCCGCACGACGCGCCTCGAGCAGGAACCAAATAACGGGGCGCGCGCGAATCGAGACCGGCAGGCTGCACGTGACATGAAGAGTCACCGCCTGCACGCAGCAAAAGAGCCGTCGTCCTTTTCCGGGACGGCGGCTTTTCTTATGCCTCTCGGTTTTTCATCGACCTCGAAGAAGAAAGCCGCCGCTGCTCTCACGAGCCGCGACGGCTTGATTCCCTGCGGTACCGAAGGTGGGACTTGAACCCACACGAGCGTGAACCCGGCGGATTTTGAATCCGCTGCGTCTGCCATTCCGCCACTTCGGCGTGTGAAACGGCATTCGTCTACCACACCTCTCGGCGGCACCCAAGATGATCGCTCAGCGTCGTTTCCCCGTCCCGCGGCCACGGCGGCAAAGGGGATTGGGAAAGATGATCAAGCGACTCGCGGCCGAGGTTCTCGTTCTGGCGCCCAGCGAAGGCGGCGCATCGGAGCCGTGCTTATGTTGGTATCCGCGCGGGAGCAATCGGGGCATCCACAAGGTTCGACCCGACCTATTGTAAGCAACAAGCGTTCTCTCGCTGAAAGCTTCTCACTATGGTTGAGGCAAGGCTTCGAGCGACCGTCGAGCAGCTTGAGCGCAGGCTCGTCGAGTCCGAAGGGCGTTTGCGGACCGTCATCGCCAACGCGCCGCTCGTGCTCTTCGCGTTCGACCGCGAGGGCAACTACACGCTCTACGAAGGCCAAGGCGCCGAGAACCTGCATCACGAATTCGAGGGTCCTATCGGCCGCTCGGTCTTCGAGACGTTCGGAAAGCTCGTCGGCGCCGAGCCGGCGATCCGTCGCGCGCTCGCCGGTGAGCTCACGCGTTGGGAGGGCGACACGCGCGGCGGGTTCTACGAAGCGATCCTCATTCCGGTCTTCGATGCAGCGGGGGCGGTGACGAGCGTGACCGGGCTCGGCATCAACGTGAGCGCGCGCAAGCACGCAGAGGCTTCACTCCGCGCGAGCGAAAGCCGGTTTCGCGCGATGATCGAGAGGAGTCACGACGCCATCACGTTGATCGATGCGACGGGCACCATCCTCTACGTGAGCCCGGCGATGGAGCGGATTTCGGGCAGACCGTCTTCCGAGCTCACAGGGGCGAGCACCTTCGACTTCGTCCATCCCGACGATCGCGCGCGGCTCCACGATGTCTTTTCGAGGGTGCTCGCGACCCCTTCCACGACAGTGACCTGTGAGTTTCGCGCGCTCCATACGGACGGCACGCTCAGCTGGATGGAAGCGACCGGCACCAATCTCCTCGATGATCCGATGGTGGGCGCCATCGTCAGCAACTTTCGCGACATCACTCAGCGGATCCTCTCCGAATCGGCGCTGCGTGAGAGCCAACGACGACTCGAAGAAGCACAGGCCATCGGGCACTTGGGGAGCTGGGTCTCCGGCGTCGGTCCGGACGAGCCCATCACATGGTCTGCAGAGTGTGCTCGCCTGTTCGAGCGAGAGCAGGGCTCGCCACCGACCGGGACCGAATTCCGTCAGCTCATTCACCCCGCCGATCGCGCGCGACTCATTGCGTTGAGTGAAGCAGCACGTCTTACTGGAACACCGTGCGACGCCGAATACCGAGCTGTCCTCTCGACCGGCGAAGTGCGATGGCTCCACGGAAGATGGGCGGTCGAAAGCGCGCCCGGCCACTCTACGAACGACGAAGTTCACGTCGACTCGGGCAAGCTCGGCCCGGGCTATCGCATCATCGGCGTGGTGCAGGACATCACCGACCGCAAACGCAGCGAAGAAGCGCTCCGCACGAGCGAGAACCGCTATCGACGAATCGTCGAGAACACGTCGGAGGGGATTTGGATGTACGACATCGCGGGCGTCACGACCTTCATGAACCCGCGAATGGCCGAGATGCTCGGCTACACGGTCGACGAGCTCGTCGGTCGTCCGATCTTCGCCCTCATGCAGGCAACGGACATTCCCGACGCAAAGGCCCGGCTCGCTCGCCGGCGACGCGGAATCAAGGAGCGCGGTGAGTTTCGGCTGCAGCGACGTGACGGCATGGAGCTGTTGGTCTCGTTCCACACCACGCCTCTTCAAGACGAAGCCGGAGACGTCGAGAACGTGCTCGCGTTGGTGACCGACATCACCGAGCAGCGCAAATCTCAGGTCGCGTTGCAGCACTCCGCCGAGCAGCTTCGCCAAGCGCAAAAAATGGAGGCCGTCGGAAGTCTCGCCGGCGGCGTGGCCCACGACTTCAACAATCTCCTTTCGGTCATCCTCAGCTACACCGACCTCGCGATTACCGATTTGAAGGAGGGCGACCCTCTTCGCGCAGATTTAGAGGAGGTCTACAAAGCCGGGCTCCGCGCGAGCGCCCTGACGCGCCAGCTCCTCGCGTTCAGTCGGCAACAAGTGCTGCAGCCAGCGGTGATCGACGTGAACGAGGTCGTAGGCGGCGTCGAGAAGATGTTGGGGCGACTGCTCGGTGAGGACATCGAGCTTTCGTGGATCTTGTCGCCGGCGCCGGTCCGTGTGCATGCCGATCCCGGACAGATCGAGCAGGTCATCATGAACCTCGTCGTCAACGCGCGCGACGCCATGCCGAACGGAGGAAATCTCACCATCGAGACCGCTGGGCTCATGCTTACCGATGCGGACGCAGCCGCCCATCCCGGCGTTGTCCCCGGACCTCACGTGATGCTCGCCGTCACCGACACCGGGAGCGGAATGGACGCCGCGACGCAGGCTCGCATCTTCGACCCATTCTTCACGACGAAGGAGAAAGGCAAAGGGACCGGGCTCGGTCTCTCTACCGTCTACGGCATCGTCAAACAGAGCGAAGGACACATTTGCGTAACCAGTGAGGTCGGGGCGGGCACGACCTTCAAGGTCTACCTGCCGCAAACAGAACGGACGATCGTCAGCCAAGCGCCGCCTGCGGTGCACGCGTCCACGCGGCGCGGAACGGAGACGATCTTGCTCGTCGAGGACGAACAGCAAGTGCGGACCATCACGAAGTCGATCTTGCACAAGTCCGGTTACAACGTCCTCGAAGCGCAAAATGCCGGTGACGCGCTTCTCGTCTGCGAGCAATACGGCAAGCCTATCCACCTCTTGCTCACCGATGTCATCATGCCGCGAATGAGCGGCCGACAGTTGGCCGACCGGCTCTCTCCGCTACGCCCCGACATGCGTGTACTCTACATGTCAGGCTATACCGACAACGCCATCTCGAAACACGCCATTGATGAAGACGTGGCCTTTTTACAGAAGCCGATCACGCCGGATTTTCTCCTGAGAAGAGTGCGAGAGGTCCTCGACACTAGCCCCGCCCCGGTGTCCTAAACGCTGTGACGAGTCGTCTCGTCGCGGGCCGCCGTTTACGTGCGCTATCGTTGGCGACTGCGTGGATCGGGGGTAAGCTCGAATTGATGTTTGGCCCAAGATTGGGGGAACGATGGAAACGTACACAGCGCAAGGAAGCGACCGTCGGCGAGCCCGGTGAGCAACCTCGCGGCGGTCCTGCGTGAGGTGAACGAACGCCTTCTCATCACCAGCGTTCGCGAGCACGAAGTCTTGGAGGCCTCGCAACGCGAGAAGGCGCAGCTCAGCGCGCTGCTCGGAACCTTGAATGAAGGCGTCGTCATCGCCGACGCGAGCGGTCGCATCGTCATGGCGAACGAGGCTGCTCGCGGGATCTTGCACGTCGGCGGTGCGACCGGCGCGCAGCTGGAAGAAAAGATCGCCGCTTTGGACATGCGACGCGTGGACGAATCGCCCCTCCCCGCCGACGAACGACCACTCGCGCTCGCGCTCAGAGGAGAGGTTTTCGTCGACAAAGAGATGCTGATCGCCTTCGGAGACGGCCAAACCCATCGCGTGATGGCGAGCGCAGCCAGCACCAAAGACGCGGACGACAAGCTGGCGCTCGCGATCGTCGTCTTTCGCGATGTCACCGAACGGTACGAGGTCGATCAACGACTCGCGCAGACCGAGCGGCTCGCGGCGATAGGCACGCTTTCGGCGGGCCTGGCTCACGAGATCAATAATCCGCTCGCCTATCTCATGACGAACGTCGACTACGCGGTCCAGGGTCTCTCGGAGGCTCGCGATCGGCTCGCCGCGCTCGAAGGCACGGCGGCAAGGGCGATCGGCGCGCGCCTCGGCGAAATCGCGACGGCGCTCGGCGAGGCTCAAGAAGGCGGGCTTCGCGTGCATCACATCATCAAAGATGTGAGCCAATTTGGCGGGCTCGACGTCGCCGAACGCTCGGTCGTCGTTCTCAGTGAGGTGATCGACCGCGCGCTGCGCATGACCGAGAGCCTGGTGCGCGAGCGCGCGGCGCTACGACGCGACTACGAGTGGACGCCGCCGGTGAAGGTGAACGCGGGTCAGCTCGTCCAGGTGTTCGTCAACCTGTTGCTGAATGCCGCGCAAGCGATCGGCGAAGGAGCGCCCGGCGCCAACGAGGTCGTGCTGGCGACGAGGACCGATTCTTCCGGACGCGCCGTTGCAGAGATTCGCGACTCGGGCCCGGGCATTCCGCGGGATATCCAGCAGCGGATCTTCGAGCCGTTTTTCACCACGAAGGGCGTTGGTGAAGGCTCGGGCTTGGGGCTTTCGGTTTGCTATTCGCTTGTGAAATCGTTCGGCGGAACGATCGCGGTGCAGAGCACGCTCGGCAAAGGCGCGACGTTCCGCGTGACCTTGCCTCCCGCTGGCGAGCAGCTCAGCGACCAACCCCCACCGGCGGAGCACCTCGTCCCGCGCCGACGCGGCCGGGTGCTGATCATCGATGACGAAACCGCGATCACGCGCGCGCTCGTCCGAATCCTGCAGCGCGAGCACGACGCCGAGGCGGTCAACGATGCGCGTGATGCCGTGGCTCACATCCGCACCGACGACGCGTTCGACATCATCCTGTGCGATCTGACGATGCCGCACATGAGCGGTATGGAGTTTTATCGCGCACTGTCCGCCTCGAACCCGAAGCTCGCGCGAAGAGTCGTCTTCTTCACTGGCGGAGCATGCACAGCCGAAACGCGCGCTTTTTTGCAGGAAAATGGGCATAAATCACTCACGAAGCCGGTCGAGGCTGAGGCCCTCCTTCACCTCGTCGCCGACTACGTGAACGCCGGGGTCGCCATGGGCGAAGAGACCGGACAGCCGTGAGCGACCTCCGCTCCACCGCGATCGCTTTGGCCGAAGCGGTCATCGCCGCGCACCCGACGCGCAAAAAGGAAGGCCGCGAGGTCGACCCTGCGAGCTTGATCTGGCTGCGCGCGACCCTCGGTAAGATCGTCGGCGTCCACGGCTTCGACGTGATGCTCGCGCGCGCCCTGACGCTCGCCCAGCGCCAAGACCCGTCGCTCGCCAACATGCGCGCCGAGCCCGGTGGCGGTTTTACTGGATTAGGCCCCGGCCTCGCCCAGAGCGACCGGAGCTTGGTCGTGCTGCTGTCTCAGCTCTTCGAGCTCCTCATCAGGCTCATCGGAGAAGATCTCACACGCCGGATCGTCGACGACACGTCGTCGGACGCGGCGCGCGGTCGTCTATCAGGGGAGACGAATGAATCATGACGAGTCGCACCCCGAAGAAACTGTCACCTCTTCCCTTGGTGCGTACCGGAGTGCGTGGGCTCGACGCCATTCTGGGCGGCGGGATACCTGAATATTCCTTCAATCTCATCGCCGGAGGCCCAGGCGCGGGAAAGACGACCCTCGCGCAGCAGATCATTTTTTCGAACGCGACGGTCGAGCGGCCGGCGCTCTACTTCACGGTGCTCGGCGAGCCCGCTCTCAAGATGCTGCGTCACGTGCAGCAGTACTCGTTCTTCGATTCGTCGAAATTCAACTCTGCGGTGCGCTTCGTCAACTTGAGCGAGGAGGTCCTCGCGCAAGACCTCGGAAAAATTCTCGCACGAATCGTCGACGACATGCGTTCGGTCCAACCCGGCATCGTCGTCGTCGATTCGTTCCGCACCATCTCGCGCGCGGGCCCGAACGAGCTCAAGCTCCAAGAGTTCGTGCACCGACTCGCCATGCATCTGACGAGCTGGGAGGCGACGACCTTTCTCATCGGCGAGTATGAGCTCTCAGAGGCGCACAATCCCATCTTCACCGTAGCCGACGGCATTTTGTGGATGTCGCAGACTCTCGAGCGAAACGCAGGCGTTCGTCAGATCCAAGTCACCAAGATACGTGGCAGCGCTCCCATGGCCGGTCTGCATACGTTCTCGATTTCAAGCGACGGGGTCCGCATCTTCCCGCGCATGCTACCGCGCACCGAAGCGCCGCTGCGGCATTCGACGGAACGCGCGTCGACCGGTGTGGCCGGGCTCGACTCGATGATGAACGGCGGGATTCCCGTCGGTGAGACGACGATGGTGGTCGGCCCCTCCGGCGCTGGAAAATCCACGCTCGCGCGACAGTTCGTCGTCGCCGGAGCGCATGCCGGTGAAGCGGCGATCATGGCCGTGTTCGAAGAGCATCCGGGCGAGTACTTGGCGCGCGCCGACGCATTCGGTCCGGAGCTTCGTCAGGCGATCGAAAAGGGACGCGTCGAGATCTTGTCGCTGCGTCCGCTGGACCTGAGCGTCGAAGAGACGCTTGCGATGGTGTCGGAGGCCGTCGAGCGCATCGGTGCCAAGCGCCTGGTCATCGACTCGATCTCCGGCTTCGAGCTCACGCTTGCGCCCTCCTATCGCGAGGACTTCCGCGAGTCGCTTTTTCGCATGATCTCTCCACTCGCCGGCAGCGGCGTCACGGCGCTCATCACCGTGAGCCTTGTGGAGTCGTACACGGAGCTCGCGCTGTCTCCGTACGTGACCGAATTTCTGGCCGACTCACTCGTGCTCCTCCGCTACGCCGAGCTCGAAGGAAAACTGGAAAAGTTCATGGCGGTCGTCAAGATGCGTAACAGCAAGCACGACCTCTCCATTCGCCGTTACACCATCGAGTCCACGGGCCTCGTCATCGGAGAGACGGTGAAGGGGTATCGCGGCGTGCTCACCGGTCTTCCGCTTCTCACGCAGGTCGACGCCAAGGCGCCCGCGAGCACCTGAAGCGGCTGTCATTGGCATGTGCCGAGCACGCCAGTCACTTCGTTGGACGCGGCGGTGGGCCTGCGCACCTAGGAACGTACGCTTACGTCTCTCGACCCAATTAAAATTCAGAGCTTGCCGAAGGCGACGCCGCGCCAGCCCCAGCCGGACTTGGCGGCGATGTCCTGGAGAGGGCTTTTGATCTCTTTCGTCTTGAACGCGTAGCTATAGACCTGCCCGTAGGGGAGGGTTTCGGTGAAAGCATAGGCTTTGCCGAAGCTCATTTCGACCTTCTGGCCGCGAAACGCTTCGGCGCTCACCGACAGGCTCGGCATGCCGCCGCGCCATTCGACCGTCCATTCTTGATCGAGGGCGCGGACCTCACCCTTCGCCTCGTCGAGCTTCAGCAGGATGCGGAAGACCTTACTCAGGCTCGCCTTCGCGAAGACTTCGTACCAGCGCGCATCGACGATTTTCCATTCGGCGATGAGGTCGACGCCTTCGCTGGAGCCGTCGCGCACGACGAACGGAGCGCTGTCGCGATTGAGGCCGAGCATGATGGCACGCAGCGCTGCCTTCGGTTGGCGCGCGATGCCGCTCGGCGGCGCTTTGGTGCCGGTAATGAAATCGAACAATCCCATCGTCCTCGACCTCCTCGCGCCGTAGTCCTGCTCGCGAGCTAGATTATCACGGCCTGCCGAACGGGCTCGCGGCGAGCTCATGACCATTTCGTCGCACGAAGGCCGCCGAGCAGAGGGAATATCTCTGTCAGGTCGTCACAAAATGCCAGATCGTCGCCGCGACCCAAAGCGCGAGCGCGGCGGTCGCGAGCAAGAGCAGGACGAGCATCCCAATGATGCCGAAGACGAACAGATAGTCGCTTGTCGTCGCATGCACGCGCTCGAGCGGCTTTCCGCGGTGACGGAGAAGATCCATGTTCATCTGGTTCGCCTTCCAGACGAAATCGAAGGCGTCACCGACGACCGGCACCGAGCCGACGAGGTAGTCGATCGCCAGGTTCATCGCCATCCGCAGGATGGTGAGCTTCGGCACGCGGTACCGCACGGCCGCGATCAGGATCGAGAACGAAGCGACCGA
>CAJDWT010000188.1_pt1 | contig 12079 bp, 11 predicted proteins | sample 7391671 | NCBI WGS metagenome assembly CAJDWT01 (sample SAMEA7055729, study PRJEB34461) | soil metagenome | biome: terrestrial ecosystem; feature: Peninsula; material: soil | place: Antarctica | collected 2016
CTTCAAGCGGTCATGGCCGCCGCTCTGCTCATCGCCGCCGTCTTCGCCACGGCCTGCCAGCCGGCTCCGGCGCCCGCACGCGATCCGGTGATCGTCGTCGCCGGCACCTTCTCGACCGCCGCCTGCTTGTCGATGTCGGAGGCGCCTCGATACACCTCGATCGAACGAAGGAGCGCGCCCGCCTCTTCTTTGGCGTGCGAGCAACCGATCACGGCCGTACCCAAGAGGCCTACGAACAATATGTATGGTGCACGCATCATCCGAGCTCGATCTTGCGCCACATCTCGCGGCGCATGCGTTCCTTTTGACGGTCGGTCTTGGTGACGAGGCGCGCGGCGCTCCACGCGGCGAGCAGCTCGCCCTCCTGACCGAGCGCCGGCATGGTCGTCTTGCCGACGACGAACGCGCCACCGAGCGGCGTGCGGAGCGGCTCGCCGGCGAGGCCGTGGAGCTGCGGCGGTTCGATCTCCCACTGCGCTGTCATCCCTTCGGCGTCGATCGACGAGCCGGTCTGGCGAAAGAGCGCGCGGTCGACGCTCTTGCGCTTGCCGCTCCGGAAGTCCCAGAGCGAGCGGCCGTCGTGCGGCGAGTCGACGATCAAATAGTGGCGCTCGACGAACGGCAGGACCTCCTCGACCGTCCCCAGCACGGCCTCGCGTGCAGCGTGGAAGAGCTCGGGGCGATGCGCGTCCAAGATCGCCTCGGCGACGAGCAGGGTGCGCCCTTCGCCGACCGAGTGCCTCTGCAAATGCACCTCGGGCCGCCCGCTCGCCGGCTCCGGGATCAAGAACGACTCTTGGGCGAGCGGCTCCGGAACGCCTTCGTCGCGCACGCACATCGAGACGACGAAGCGTCGCGCGCGCGCCGACACGTTCGGCATCGAGGCGAGGGCACGACGCGAAGGGGCGAAGCCGTCGGCGAGATCGAGCAGCGCGCGCGTCGGCAAGTCCGAGACGATGAACTGCGTGCCGGTCGGCTGCGCGTCGCCGTCGACGAGGACGCCGCGCACCTTGCCGCCCGCGTGCTGGATCGCCACCGCGCGCTCACCGAGCTCGACCTGACCGCCGTGCGCCTGCACGCGCTCGGCGAGAAACGAGATGAGCTCGCCTTCGCCCTTGGCGAGCTTCGAGACGCCGCGCATCCAGCCGCCCGAGAGGCGCGCGAGCGCCAGCGGCGTCAGCGCGCCATACGCGTCGGTCGAGAAGCGCGCCGGGATCTCGGCGACGCTCCGGTACGGATGCTCACGCGGAAATTCGGCGAGGAGATCGGGCGCAGCGTCATGACGGTCGCGCGGCAAATGCGGCAGCATCGCGAGAGCGGCGGCATTCTCGCGCCGCTCCCAGAACGTGCCCGGCGGCCAGACGACGTCGCGATCGAGCGCCGCGTCGATCGCCGTGTTCGACCGCGCAAGCTGCTGCACGAGGTCGTCGACGATGCGACGAACACCCGGAAATTCTCGATCGATTTCGATCCCGAAGCGCGCTGGATCTTCCGGGACGTCGAGCCGGCGCTTCGGCAAGAGCACCTGGAACATCGGGTCGAGCGACAAGAGCCGCCGCTTGAAGACCTGCGACTGCGCGAGCTCCGCGACGATGCGCGTCCACACCGGCGAGCTCGCCGAGAGGAACGTGAACGGCCGCCGCGCGAGCGGATGCCCCTCGAACGAGTACGACGCCGGCCGATACCCCTGCCCCAAGACCAACACGCGCCACGAGCGACGCGCCAAGAGCGCCGCCGTCGAGAGCGCGCCGAGGCCTGCGCCGAGAACGACGACGTCGTAGTGCTTCGACATGGAGAGGACGGCAATTAGCCGATCGTACGGAGAAAAAGAAGGGTGCCCCAACCCGCGGGTGCTCGCGGCCTCCGGCCGCTCCGCGCCCGCGACCTTCCCCAAATCGGCGGCTTCGCCGCCTCAGGGGAAGGGCCCCCCTCTCGCCGCCGCTTCGCGGCGGCTGTCTCCCCCACATCGTGCTCGGTTTGCTTCGCAAACCTGCGCGCGATGGGCGGGAGACCGGAAATGGCGCATGAATCCATACTCGACACGCCGCGCTCCATGCCGGCCGAGGTGTTCTCATGGAGGAGACCGGAAATGGCGCATGAATCCATACAGACGCTGGACACGGCACTCGTTAGGAGCTGATTCGCACTTTTGGGCGGTGGCCTGGTTGGGCTGGCTCGATTTGGATTTTTCCTTCGGCGGCCCATTGGAGGACGCGGGGGAGGAGGTGGTGTTCTACGAGGAGGGTCTTTTTTGCTAGCGAGGCCTCGTCGTCGTCGTCGGTCACGGGGATGACGGCTTGGGCTAGGATCGGGCCGGTGTCGGTGCCGGCGTCCACGAGGTGGACGGTGCAGCCGGAGATGCGTACGCCGTACGCGAGGGCATCGCGGTGCGCGTGCGCGCCTGGGAAAGATGGCAGCAGCGCGGGGTGGATGTTGATGACCTTGTTCGGGAAGGCGCCGAGGAGCGTGGGCGTGACGATGCGCATGAAGCCGGCGAGGACGACCCACTCGACGCGATGGGCGCGGAGGACGTCGACGACGGCGGCGTCGAACGCTTCGCGCGTGGCGAACGCTTTGTGATCGACCGTGACGGCCGGGACCTTCGCGCTCTTGGCGCGCTCGAGCCCGTAGGCGTCGGCGCGGTTGGAGACGACGACGGCGATTTGCGCGTCGAGGGTCTTCGATTCGATCGCGTTCAGGATGGCTTGGAGGTTCGTGCCGCTCCCCGAGACGAGCACACCGAGCCGAATCACGGCAGCACCACGCGCGCTTCGAACGGCGTCGACAGGTCCATCGGAATCACGTGGCCGAGCACGAACGGCGCCTCGCCCGCCGCTTCGAGGGCGCGCATCGTCGTGTCCACGTCCGCCTTCGCGACGACGAAGACGAAGCCGACGCCGCAGTTGAACGCGTGCCACATCTCTGCGGGCTCGACCGGCCCGCCATGCTGGATTAGCTCGAAGATCGGCGCGCGCGCCGGCGCGTGGTCGATCTTGAGGCCGAGCCCCTCCGGCAGGACGCGCGGGACGTTGCCGGGCAAGCCGCCGCCGGTGATGTGGCTCATCGCCAAGATGTCGATATTTGCATCCTGCACGCATTTCACCGCGCGCGGATAGAGACGCGTCGGCGTGAGAAGCGCCTCGGCGACGGTCATGCCGCCGAGCTCGGGCGGCCGCGCGCCGTCCTCGAGCTTCATCGTGTCGTAGATCACGCGGCGCGCGAGCGAATAGCCATTGGAGTGCAGACCGCTCGAGGGCAACGCGATGGCGACCGAGCCGGCGGTGACGCGTTTGCCGTCGACGATCTTCTTCCGAGCGACGATGCCTACCGAGAAGCCAGCGAGGTCGTAGTCGCCTCCCTGGTACATGCCGGGGAGCTCGGCGGTCTCGCCGCCAACGAGCGCGCAGCCGGCCTCTTTGCAGGCCTTGGCGATGCCCGCGACGACGCGCTCGGCGACCGTGACGTCGAGCTTACCGGTCGCGAAGTAGTCGAGAAAGAAGAGCGGGCGGGCGCCGGTCGTAATGACGTCGTTCACACACATGCCGACGAGATCGAACCCGATCGTGTCATGAAAGCCCGAAGAAATAGCCACTTTGAGCTTCGTCCCGACGCCGTCGGTGCCGCTCACCATCACCGGATCTTCGATGCCGCCAGGCACGGCGACGAGGCTCGCAAACCCGCCGACGTCGTCCAAGACCTCGGCAATCCGGGTCGCACGAGCGAGCGGCTTGATCCGCTCGACGAGCTCATCACCGGCATTAACATCCACGCCGGCTTGCTTGTAGGTCAGGGCCATGGAGGTCGGATAGCGGGACGCGGCGCGTACGTCCACAGTGCCGGCGCACGACCCTTGTGGGCCCTTGCAGGGCCCCTCATTTTGCTGCGCAAAATGAGCCTCCCCACGCTCGGCTTACGCCGACTCGTTTTTCGAGAAGCGAAAAACGAGGTTCAAGATCGCTAGCCGAGGGCGCTCGGTCGCTTCGCTCCTCGCTTGCGATGGCCTACTCTCGCTTCGCTCGCTCGAGAATAAAGAGTCGTTAAGTGACAAGAGCGCGGCTTTAGAAGCGCACTTCGACCGGAACCGGCACCGGCACGATGCTGACGCGCCAATCTCCTGTAGCCGCGCTTTTGTCACTGCCCCAGCAACGCAGGAACTCGATGGTTCGGAGACAGCTGAATTCGTTGCCTGCGACTAGCCCCAAGACCTCGTACTGGCCCGACACGCGGACGGGTATGGGGCGGTTCGTCGTCGTGCCGTCGGCGAGCTCGGACTGCGAGTTGTCCCCCCAGCAATAGACGGTGCTGTCCGAGAGGATCGCGCACGCGTGCGTGCGGCCGAGCACGATCTCGTTGGCGGAGACGAGCCCTTCGACGCCGCGCGGGGTCGAGCGATTGTCGTGGGTGCCGTCGCCGAGCTGTCCGAACGAGTTGTCGCCCCAACACGACACGCTGCGGTCGGCGAGGAGCGCGCAGGTGTCGACGTCGCTCGCGGCGATCGCGATCGCACGCGTGAGGCCAGTGACGAGGACCGGCGACGTGCTCGGCTGATTGTTGCCGGTGCCGAGTTGCCCCTTGCTGTTGTCGCCCCAGCAGCGGACGACGCCGTCGCTCGAGAGCGAGCAGGTGTGACGGCTGCCGGCTGCGACGGCGGCCATATCGGTGCCGTTGACGACGGCGGTGGGCTTGTCGTGCGCATCCTTGTCGCCGGTGCCGAGCTGCCCGAATTCGTTGTCGCCGGCGCAGGTCAGCGTTTTGTCCGAGCCGATGCCGCACACGTGGCCGCGACCGATCGCTAACTTCGACCACCCCTTCACGTCGTCGAGCTCGACCTTCACGGGCTTGCCCGCCTCGTTCGTGAGCGCGCCCCAGCTCTGGAGCGAGCCGCCCGAGAGCTGCGCGATCGTCATCGTCGGGCCCGCGAACATCTCGCTGACCGGCCCGCGGGCGTCGAGCGCGTGCGGTCGTAGAACGGGCGAACCGGCCGGCCCACCGGCCTGACCTTCGCCGTTCTCACCCCAGCAGCGGAGCACGCCGTCCTTGTAGCGCGCGCACGCGTGCCCGTCGCCGGCGACGATCGAGCGGATGTACATCGCCTCCAGGTGCCTTTTGTCGCGGTGACAGCCGCTCGAGGCCGTCGCGAGAGGAGCGAGAAACAAGAGGGCGAACGACGAGACACGAAGACGCACGAGATCTGGTGCATAGAGCACGAAACGCCCGCCAACCAGAGGGAATCGAAGGGCACGCGTTTCGCCCCTGAGCCAGAGCGATCGTTGGTAGGCTCAGATCGATTCTGATGAGCTCGTCCATCCTACTCGTGGAAGGGGAGGAGGCGTCTGCCCGGGAGATCACCGAGACGCTCCGCTCGCTCGGTTACCGGACCACGCCGCCCGCGAAGAGCGGCGAAGAGGCGCTCATGACCGCCGCTTCGGACCAGCCGTCGCTTGCGCTGATCGATCTCGCGCTCGAGGGCCCGCTCGACGGCGTCGCCACCCATCCCGATCGTCTTCCTCACGAGCTTCTCCGACGACGAAGAGATCCTCCGCTCGAGGAGCGTCGAGCCCCAAGGTTATTTGTCGAGGCCGTTCACGATGCGGCAATTGAAGCTCGCGATCGAGGTCGCGCTCCGCAATCACGAGCTCGAAAGGATCTTTTTGCGCGCGACCGAGGCGGGCGAAAACGTGCAGCGGCTCGTCCAAGAGATGCAGCGCTTCGCTGAGGCGCAGAGCGCAGGGGTCGGGCTGCTCGACGTGGCGAGCGTCCTCGACTCGGCCGCGCAGAGGGTCGAGGCCAGCGCCCCCTACCCGCTGCGCGTCCGGCGCGAGTATGGAACGACGCCGTTCGTCGCCGCCAACCGCGGCGAGCTCGTCGAGGTCTTCGTCAGCCTGCTCGACCTCGCCCCGGACGCCCCCTCCACGACCGCAAGCCCATGGGAGAAGCTCCGTGTGGCGACCTCGACCGACGACGCCGGACGCGCGATCGTCGAGATCCACGACCGCGGTCGCTCCGACCTCGCCTCTCCAGGTCTCGCGCTCGCACGCCGAGCCGTCGCGACGTTGAAGGGAGAGCTCGACGTCGAGGTGAACGATCGAGGTGAACGATCGCGGATTCGTCGTCCGGGTCACGCTCCCGCCCGCGCGGGCGTCCGACCCGAAGGTCTCGCTCCGGCGTGGTCGCATCTTGATCGTCGACGACGACGCCGCCGTCGCGCGCAGCGCGGCCCGGGCCCTTCGCCGCGATCATCACGTCGTCGTCGAGACCGACGGCGCTCACGCCCGCGACCGCCTGCTCACCGGCGAGGGCTTCGACGTCGTCCTGTGTGATCTCGCGATGCCCGGGATGTCCGGCGCGGAGCTCTACGACGACGTCGTCGCCACGCGACCGGAGCTCGGGCCGATGTTCGTGTTCGTCACCGGCGGCGCGTTCACGAGCGAGTCCCGAACGTTCCTCGACCGGATCACGAACGTGTTGCTCGAGAAGCCCTTCTCGATCGAGACGCTGCGCAAGACGCTCGAGCCGTTCATGCGCAAGGCCTGAGCGGACGGGCCGTTTCAGCCGTTTTTGCGACGGCGCATGCGGGCGACCGGCCCGACGCCGCCGGCCACGAGCGCGGCGACGAAGCTGACGACGAAGAGCCCGGTGTCCCAGACGCCGAACGAAAGATCGCCGGACTGGCGGAGCACGATCGTGTCGAACGCGCGCGAGAGGATCGCCGCGACGCCATAGCCGACGAACGCCGCGACCGCCGTCCGTCGCAAGTCATTCGCGAGCTCGAGCGCCTTCACGCTGTTTGGCCACACCACCTTGCGAACGTGCAAGATGAAGAGCACCGCCGGCGTGATCGCCAAGAAGCCGCTCCCGAGCGCGAGCAAGATCGCTTCGCTGAGCGTGATGTCGCCCGCGCGAAAAATGCGGACCATTCCGCCGAGCGCGTCGACGAAGCCGACCAAGAACCAGGCGGTGATCGCGGCCGTGAGCAGGATGATGGTCGGGCGCGCCATCTTCGCCTGATGACCCTCGCGCTGGTGCGCGTAACCTTGCTGCGATCCCTGCCCCGAGTGCCCCGAGCGCGCGACGACGGTTTGGGCCCTCTGCGTCCCTTCCCCGTTCATCCCGAGGTGCGAGATCACCGTGCTGTCGCCGTGATGCTCAATGATCGGCGACGAGACGAACGCCGGCATCGTGTCGAACGGACCGAGCGCGGCCTCGAGATCGAGCATCGTCTGGTAGCGGTCGGACGCGTCCTTCGCCATCGCGCGTTGAACGACGAGCTCGAGCCCTTCCGGAATGTTCGGCTCGAGCTCACGTGGACGCGTCGGGTCTTGGGTGAGCACGAGCGTGAGCGTGGCGGTGGGGTCGTCGGAGTCGAACGGGCGCTGGCCGGTCAGCATCGTGTAGAGGAGCGCGCCGGTGGCGTAGACGTCGGCGCGGGCGTCAACCTTGTCGCCACGCGCCTGCTCGGGCGCCATGTACGCGGGCGTCCCGATGATCATGCCGGTCCGCGTGAGATGCGTCTCGCCGGTGCCGCTCTTCGAGATACCGAAGTCGATGACCTTGATGTGGTGATGCTCCGGCTCGCCCCGCAAGTGGGAGCCCGAGCGGGTCAAAAAGACGTTCTCCGGCTTCATGTCACGATGGACGACGCCGCGATCGTGCGCGGCGGCGAGCGCGCGGCACACCTGACGTGCGATCCCGACCGCGGTCCCGATGTCGACCTTGCCAACGCGGTCGAGATGGTCGCCGAGCTCTTCGCCTTCGAGGAACTCGCCGACCAAGTAAGGCCGACCGTCTGGCGTCACGTCGACGTCGAAGACCTGGATGACGTTCGGGTGGGTGATGCTGCTCGCGCTCTCGGCCTCTTTCTGGAAGCGCGAGACGACGTCGCGATCGCGCGAGTACTCTGGATGGAGGACCTTCACCGCGACCTTGCGGTGACCGATGCGGAGATGCTGCGCCTCGTACACCTTGCCCATGCCGCCTTCGCCGACGACGCGGAGGATGCGGTAGGTAGCGCCGAGCACCTGACCGAGCAGCGGGTCGGCGTCCAAATCCATATCGACGTCGAGCGTGGTGGCGTCACGCGGGCAGACGACAAAGTCGAGCGGGTAGCGACTGTTGCAGGTCGGGCAGCGCTTCGGCAGCGGAAGGACGGCGTTCGTCGGGCTGGACAGCGACCCGGGCCCGGCAACCGACCCGACGGCGGACGGCGGAGGCGGCGAACCTTGGAATCCGGCCTGCCCGACGTTTGCCGGGCCCGCGGGGATCGGCACTGTAGGAATACGAACCGCCGATTCCGGGTCAGCCATGAAGCCTCAATTTAGCCGTTTTCGAGCGCGAACCGCGCGAACAAATTTTCGAGCATCTAACGCGCTAACAAATCGCGCGAACCACGAACAATAAGGGGCGAAAAAGGCTTTCCTTGCTTGTAGGAGACGCGCGCCTATACTGCGCCCGCCTTTCCCCGGCTCCGGCTAGGGTCTGCGCTGGCCAGAGAATCCTCTCTGTCCGCATCGTTACGGAGATTGCTCAGTTATGCCGCTTCACACCGACAAAAAAGCTTCGCTCATCGAGAAGTTCAGGACCCACCCGACCGACACGGGCTCGCCCGAGGTCCAGATCGCGATCATCACCGAGCGCATCGGCTACCTCACCGAGCACTTCAAGATGCACACGAAGGATCACCACTCGCGTCGCGGTCTCTTGCACCTGGTCTCGCAGCGCCGCAGCCTCCTCGCCTACCTTCGCAAGTCGAGCCTCGAGCGCTACCGCAAGGTCGTCAAAGAGCTCAATCTCCGCAAGTAAGCCTAAAGAGCCCTTTCCCGGAACACCGAGAAGGGGCTTTTCGTTCATCTGTAAACCAATCCCCATTTCGTTTTTTGCTGTTCATCTGGCGTCGCCAGCGGCCTTGCTCTTCGATTCGTGCGTTCGACCCTTCCCGCGCTCGGGAAAGCGGTCGAGCATAGGAACCGAGGACAAAGGCGAGGGCGAGCTGGCGTCATGCCGCAACGAATGCGGCAAGATGGAAGCCTCATCATGGCCTTCGTTCGTGAATCCGTCATCGTCAACGGCAAACCGCTGACCTTCGAAACGGGTCGTCTCGCCAAGCAGGCGCACGGCTCGGTGCTCGTCACCTACGGCGAGAGCGTCGTCCTCATCACCGCGGTCAGCGGCGACGAGCGCCCCGGTCTCGACTTTTTCCCCCTCACCTGCGAGTACGTCGAGAAGACGTTCGCCGCCGGTAAAATCCCGGGCGGCTTCTTCAAGCGCGAAGCCCGCCAGCGTGACGAAGAGATCCTCACCTGCCGTTTGATGGATCGTCCGTGCCGTCCCCTCTTCCCCGAGGGTTACAAGAACGACACGCAGGTCATCGCGACCGTCCTCTCGGCCGACAAGATCCACCAGACCGACGTCTTGGCCCTCACCGGCGCGAGCGCCGCGCTCCACATCTCGGACATCCCCTGGGACGGTCCCTTGGCCGGCGTGCGCGTCTCGCGCGTCAACGGCGAGCTCATCGCCTTCCCGACGTTCGAGCAGCAGGCCGCTTCCGACATCGACCTGGTCGTCGCGTGCACCAAAGACGCGATCTGCATGGTCGAGGGCGGCGCCGCCGAAGCGAGCGAGAACGACGTCATCGACGCGATCATGTTCGCGCACAAGGCCGCGCAGCCCATCATCGAGCTCATCGAAAAGATGCGCGCCGCCGTCGGCAAGCCCAAGCGCGTGTTCGAGCCGAAGAAGCTCGACGCGAAGATCGCCGCGCGCATCGCGCAGATCGTCGACAAGCCCATCATCGAGAGCTCGCTCATCAAGGACAAGAAGCAGCGCTACGACGGCTACAAGGTCGCGAAGACCGCGATGCTCGAGACCCTCACCGCCGAGCTCGGCGCCGAGAAGGTCGCCGAGAGCGAGAAGCTCATCAAGGGCGAGTTCGAAGAGCGCAAATACCACGTCGTCCGTGAGTACGTGCTCTCGCAGAACAAGCGCATCGACGGCCGGGCGATGGACCAAATCCGTCCGATCATGACCGAGGTCGGCATCCTCCCCCGCGTCCACGGCTCGGCGCTCTTCCAGCGCGGCGAGACCCAGGCCGTCGTCACCTCGACGCTCGGCACCTCTGCCGACGAGCAGAAGATCGACGCGCTCACCGGCGAACGCTGGAAGCGCTTCCTCCTCCACTACAACTTCCCCCCCTACTCGACCGGCGAAACCAAGCCGATGCGTGGGCCGGGGCGTCGTGAAATCGGTCACGGTGCGCTCGCCGAGCGCGCGCTCGTCCGCATGATGCCGGAGCAGGAGAAGTTCCCGTACACCATCCGCATCGTGTCGGAGACCCTCGAGTCGAACGGCTCGTCGTCGATGGCCGCGGTCTGCGGCGGCACCCTCTCGCTCATGGACGCAGGCGTCCCGATCAAGTCGCCCGTCGCCGGCATCGCGATGGGCCTCATCTCGGACGGCACGCGTAACGCCATCCTCTCGGACATCTTGGGCGACGAAGATCACCTCGGCGACATGGACTTCAAGGTCTGCGGCACCGAGCGCGGCATCACCGCCATCCAGATGGACATCAAGATCAGCGGCCTCTCGCGTGACCTCATGGCGCAAGCCCTCGAGCAGGCGCGCAGCGGCCGTATCTTCATCCTCGGCAAGATGGCCGAGACGCTCAACACGCCGCGCGCGGACCTCTCGAAGTACGCGCCGCGCATCACGACGCTGAAGGTCAAGCCGGACCAGATCCGCTTGGTCATCGGCCCGGGCGGCAAGACGATCAAGGGCATCATCGACCAGACCGGCGTCGCCATTGACGTCGAGGACGACGGCACCGTAAACATCGCCTCGAGCGATCCGGAGGCGGTGAAGAAGGCCTTGGACATCATCAAGGGCCTCACGGCGGAGCCCGAGGTCGGCGCCACCTACAAGGGCGCGGTCCAGCGCATCACGGACTTCGGCGCGTTCGTCGAGCTCCTCCCCGGCACCGACGGCCTCCTCCACATCTCGGAGATGGCCCACACGCGCGTCGACAAGGTCACCGACGTGATGAAGGAAGGCGACATCATCGAGGTGAAGGTCCTCTCCGTCGATCGCGACGGCAAGGTCCGCCTCACCCGTCGTGAGCTCCTCCCCCTGCCGGAAGGCGAAGAGGGCGAGCGCGCGAAGGAGCGCATGATGCAGGCGCGTGAAGCCGGCCCGCCCACGCGTAGCGCTGGCGGTGATCGTGGCGGTCGCGGCGGTGATCGCGGCGGACGCAGTGGTGGCGGAGACCGCGGTCCCCGTCGTCGTTAGGCCGCGAGCCCTGCGCGAACGCGCCCCGAGTCTCTGGACCCCACGTGGTTCATGAGAAGCGAGGCGCGAGAGTGCAGCGCGAGCGAACGAAACCAGCGCCTTCTCGCGGAATCCCGCGGGAAGGCGCGTTTCGTTTTGTGCGCCCGAGTCTTGCTAGGTGCGAAGGTCTGGAGGACTTACCGAATGAAACTGAATTTTTGGAAAGCATCGACCTTCGCTCTTACGGCTGCGCTCGGCTGCACCATCGCCTACCAGAACATCCCGGCCGCACGCAAGGCGGCGGACGACGACAAGGGCGGCTTCCGCGCGAAGGCGATCATCAGCACCGACGAAGCGGTCAAACAAACGAAAAAAGGAGTGGAGTGGGCCAATAGCCACTGACGATCAGTCCGGCTCCGCGGCGCGGGCCAAGACGACATAGCCAGCGCCTCGGTCGCCGAGAGGCAGGAAGCCAATGGCCTCGAAATGCCGCTGAATCAAGGGTGACGACGCGATCCGCACGTCGACGACCTTTTCGTATTCTGCGCTCGTCCAGTCGTCGAGCGTGCTCGCCGTCACGCCCGCGGTCGCGTAGAGGAGGATCACGTCCGGCTTGCGGTCGAGCAGCATGCCCGCCTCGACGCGCTTGGACGTATGACCACCCGGCAGCGCCGCGATCTCGGGATCGGTGAGCCCAGCGAGATCGACGAGGTCGGCCTCCGTCGCGGCCGAGGGCCAGCCGATGTCGGCGGTCGCGACGCGATGTGCATTTTGCAAATAGGGTCGTGACGCCTCGACGAGCGCGGCTCGATCACGGCCGACG
>CAJDWT010000182.1_pt1 | contig 12068 bp, 9 predicted proteins | sample 7391671 | NCBI WGS metagenome assembly CAJDWT01 (sample SAMEA7055729, study PRJEB34461) | soil metagenome | biome: terrestrial ecosystem; feature: Peninsula; material: soil | place: Antarctica | collected 2016
GCGCGTGAGAACGTCGGCCACGGCGAGGCCCGGGAACACGTGTCCCCCCGTTCCGCCCCCGGCGATGACGACGACGTCGCGCTCCCTCATCCGATCACGTCGCTTTGAAAATCTGGCAGCGGGAGCGAGGCTTGATCCGGCGCAGATTTTCGGCTGCATTTGACCGGTTTTACCGGTGGCGCGTCGGGCGTGAGCGCGTCCTCGGGTGCGGGCGGACCTTGGCGCGAGATGTTCAGGAGGATGCCCGCCGCCGCAGCGTTCACGAGGAGCGACGAGCCGCCGAAGCTCACGAACGGAAGCGTGAGGCCCTTGGTCGGCAGGATCGCGAGCGCGACCGCGAGATTGACGAGCGCTTGGACGCCGAACATCGCGCTGATACCGAACGCGAGATAGCTGCCGTAGTCGTCCGGCGCGCGGAGCGACGCGCGGACGCCACGCGTGACGAGCAGGAGAAACGCGCCGCAGAGAAGCGCGATACCGACGAAGCCGAGCTCCTCGCCGACGATCGCCGCGATGAAGTCGTTGTGCGCTTCCGGCAAGTACAGCGTCTGCAGACCGTGACCAAGACCGACGCCCCAAGGGCCGCCCGAGCCGAACGCCATGACCGATTGGAACGGCTGGTATGCGAGGTCTTGCTTGTGCTGATCCATGTCGAGCCACGCGAGGTAGCGCGCGTAGCGATACGCCTTCGACATGATCGAAACCGCGCCGAACGCGACGCCGAGGATCGAGGCGCCGAGGATGTAGCCGACCTTCGCGCCCGCGACGAAGAGCAGGATGAAGGTCAGGAGCAAGAGGACGACGGCCGAGCCGAAATCGGGCTGCTTCATGCACAAAAGCATGTAGAGGCCAGCGACGAGAAGATGCGGGAGGAAGCCGACGGTGAAGCTCTTCACCTTGTCGGCCTTCTTGGCGAGCGAGTAGGCGAGCCACACGACGAGCGCCAGCTTCGCCATCTCGGCCGGCTGCACGTGGATGGGCCCGATCGAGAGCCAACGCGTCGCTCCTCCACCCGAGTGACCGAAGCCGACGACGCACATCACGAGGAGCAAGCCGACGGCGGCAAGCACTGGATACGTGAGCTTGTAGAGACGGTGGTAGTCGATGCGGCTGAGGCCGAAGAAGACGACGAGCGCGATGACGACGTAGCCGACCTGACGCTTCAGAAAATATTGCGGGTCGTGGTACTGGACCGTCGCCTGCACGGCCGACGCGCTGTAGACCATGACGGTGCCGAAGCCGATGAGGGCGACGACAACGGCGGCGAGCACCGGGTCGATGGCAGCGGCGGCACGAACGGCGTCTGGGCGTGCGTCGAGCGGCGCGACGAGCTCGACCCGCTTGTTGCGCAGGTTGTTCGGAAAGAGCTTCCGGTCCTTTTTCTCGGGGGCGAGGTTGGGGATCACGCGCGTTTCTCCGCGCTGTCGTTCACGTTAGCGGCCGTCTTTTCGAGGGCACGCACGGCGCTGACGAAGGCGTCGCCGCGCTGCTTGTAGTCCTTGAACATGTCGAAGCTCGAGCACGCAGGAGAGAGGAGAACGGCGTCTCCTTCGTGAGCGAGACGTCTCGCGCGAAGGACTGCGTCGTCGATCGAGCTGCTCCGCTCGAACGCAATTCGATGGCCGATCGCCGCTTCGATCGCCCCGGCGGCCTCACCGATCGTCACGACCGCGCGCCCCCGCTTCTCCAGCGCGGCGACCAGAGGCTCGTAGCTGCCGCCCTTGTCTTTTCCGCCGGCGACGAGCACGGCGCGCCCTTCTCGCATCCCCTCGAGCGCGGTCACGGTCGCGCCAACGTTCGTGCCCTTCGAGTCGTCGTAGTACGCGACGCCGTCGATGGTGGCGACGAGCTCCATCCGATGCGGCAACGAGCGGAAGGACGAGAACACGCGCGTGACGACGTCGTCCGCGACGAGGCCCTTGCCGAGACCGTCGACGACCGCGAGCGCGGCGGCGGTGTTGAGCCTGCTGTGACCGCCACGAAGACCCGGAAACTCCTCGGTGACGACCCTGTCACCGCCCGGACCGAAGGTGACGATGCGGCCTCTGCCGCGGCGCGCTTGCTCGGCGCAGACCTCGTCGTTCGCGGGGACGACGGCGACGTCGTGCGCGCCCTGGCGGAGGAAGAAGCTTCCCTTCGCGTGGGCGTACGCTTCGAGCGAATCGTAGCGGTCGAGGTGGTCTGGCGTCACATTGAGGAGCGCGGCGACGTTCGGGTGGAACATGTCGATGCGCTCCATTTGAAAGCTCGAGACCTCGAGGACGACGACGTCGAGCTCTTCGTCGACGTGGTCGGACCATGGCTCACCGAGGTTGCCGCCGGCGAAGACCTTCTTGCCGGCACCTTCGAGGAGGGCCGCGACGAGAGACGTGACCGTGCTCTTGCCGTTCGTCCCACCGATCGCGACGACGGGGCACGGGTAGGCGTTGCAGCGGTACGCGAGCTCGATCTCGCTGATCGCATGAATTCCCGCCTTTTCGGCCGCCTCGAGCGCGGGAAAGCTTGCGACGCCGGGCGATACGACGATGAGATCCGCCTCGATGAAGTCGGCCTTGTCGATCCCCCCACCGCGGAGGTCGGCTCCCTTTTCGGCGAGCGCGCGGGCGCCTTCACTGAGCGCGTCGACGCTCTTCGCATCGGTCCCGACGACGTGCGCGCCGCGAGCGAGGCACAGGCGCGCAGCGGCAGCGCCGCTCGTTCCGAGCCCAACCACGATCACTTTTTTTTCGCGCAAATCGAACACGGGGGGACCTCTCTAACGGAGTTTTAAGCTCGAAAGAGACACAAGAGCCAAAAGAATGGAGACGATCCAGAACCGGACGATGATTTTAGGCTCTGGCCACCCTTTCTTTTCGTAATGATGATGAAGCGGAGCCATCAAGAAGATCCGCTTTCCGGTCAGCTTGAATGACAGTACTTGGACGACGACACTCACCTCTTCCAGGAAGAAGACGCCGCCCAAGATGACCGAGAGCAGCTCGTTCTTCGTGAAAATCGAGCACATGCCGAGGCCACCGCCGAGCGCGAGCGAGCCGACGTCGCCCATGAAGACCTGGGCGGGGTAAGTGTTGTACCAAAGGAAGCCGATACCGGCGCCGACCATCGCGCCGCAGTAGACGGAGAGCTCACCGACGTTCGCGATGCCCGGGATGTCCAGATAGCGGGCGACGACGAAGCGCTGCGCCACGTTCGCGATACCGAATGTCGCACCGGCCAAATAGGCCCAAATCAGGTACGTCGCGCCGTTGATGACGACCGGGCCGATCGCCAAGCCGTCGAGGCCGTCGGTGAGATTCACCGCGTTCGACATCGCGACGACGACGAGCAACGCGAGCACGAAGTAGAGGGCGATGGGCAGATTGATCGGATGTTTCGCGAACGCGACGAACGGAACGGCCACGCGCGTCCTCAGCTCCCACCAATCGGCTGGGACGTGCTCCTTGGCGAAAAAGACGTAGCCAAGGACGCCGCCGCCGATCACGAATTGACCGAGGAGCTTGTAGCGACCGGGCACTCCCTTCGAATTCTTCGCTTTGATTTTCAGGTAGTCGTCGAGATATCCGATGACACCGTAACCGGCGGTGACGGCAGTGGTCGCCCAGACGAAGATGTTACTGAGGTCGCACCACAAGATCGTTGGGAGGAGGACCGAAAGGAGGATCAAGGCTCCGCCCATCGTCGGCGTGCCCGATTTGATCAAATGCGTCTGCGGGCCGTCGGTCCGGATGATTTGCCCGATTTGCTTGCGCTGCAGCTCGCGGATGAACCACGGCGAGACGAAGAAGGAGATGAACATCGCGGTCATGGTGGCGGCGATGACCCGGAACGGGACGTAGCGGACGACGTTCAAGAAGCCGAGCCACGCGGCCTCGTGACGAAGGGGGTAGAAGAATTCGAGGATCATGAGACCTTGCCCCCGCGAGCCTGCTCCAACGCTTCGACGACGACCTCGGCGGCGACGCCGCGCGAGGCTTTGACGAGCACGACGTCGCCTGCGCCGATCTCGGCAACGGCTAGTTTTGCGGCACCACGTGCGTCCTTGGCGCGACGGACGGGGACGCCCTTGGCCTCGGCGCGGGCGAGCGCACGATCGGCGAGACCACCGCAGCCGATCACGAGCGCGATTTTATTGGCCGCGAGGACGTCGCCGATTTTATCGTGGGCGGCTTCGGCGCCGGCACCGAGCTCACGCATCTCGCCGACGACGGCGACCGCGCGACGCCCTTCACACGCGGCGATCTCGGCAAGAGACTCGATGGCGGAGCGCATGCTGTCGGGGTTCGCGTTGTAGCTGTCGTCGACGACGATCGTGCCGTCAGCGAGCCGACTGACAGAGGCGCGACCGGAGGGGAGCACGATAGCGGCGAGCGCGGCGGCGAGATCGGCGGTCGAGATCGTGACGCCCGACACGGCCTCGGCCGCAGCGAGCGCGGCGACGAAGTCGAGCGCTGGCCCTTCACCGACGAGCGGGAAGTCGACCACGAGGCTGCCCGCGGGGCGCTCGAGATCGAGGCGGGAGCCCTTGGCTCCCAGCGATTCGCGGCCGATCAGCCGATAGATGGCACGTTCGGCGCGGCCGAACATGACCGCTTTTGCGCGAGAGCGTTTGGCCTGCTCGACGACGAACGGGTCGTCGGCGTTGATGACGATGGTGCCTTTGTCGCTCGTCGCTTCGAAAATCGTCCCCTTTTCGCGCGCGACGTCCTCGCGCGTGCCGCCGACCCCTCCCGCGTGCGCGAGACCGATGTTGGTGACAACGGAAACGTCCGGCGGTGCGATGGCGGTGAGCCGCGCGATCTCCCCCGGCTCGCTCATACCCATTTCGAGGACGGCGAACGCGTGCTTTTCCTCGAGACCGAGGACGACGGCGGGCAGACCGACGCGATTGTTCAAGTTCCCGCGCGTCGCGTGCCCGTCAGCGACACGGTCGAGAAGCGCGGCGCAGAGCTCTTTCGTCGTCGTCTTGCCTGCGCTGCCCGTGATCGCGACGATTCTTCCGCCGTGAGACTTCCAGCGGAGAAAATGGGCGTGCGCGAGGTCACCCCAGGCCTCGAGCGTGTCGGCGACCTCGACGACATCCGCATCTTTGCCGACCGCTTCGCCGCGATTGCGCTCGACGATGACGAGCGAGGAGCCGCCCTTCACCGCGCCGTCGACGAAGGCATGGCCATCGAATTTCTCCCCACGGAGCGCGACGAAGATCGAGCCCTTGCCGACCGCCCGGCTGTCGGTCGTCGCGCCGACGTGTGAGCGCGCGGCGTCACCGCGGACGATCGTACCGCGCGTCGCAGCGGCGACCTCACCGGTCGTGAAGGCGACGGCGTTCGAAGGGATCGCGGTGCTCATCGCTTCCCGATCTCTCGCCGCATCACGAGCGCGTCTCTAGCCTCGACGCGATCGTCGAAGGCGCGCTTCTCGGCGCCGACGATTTGATACGTCTCGTGCCCTTTGCCAGCGACGAGCACGGCGTCGCCAGGACGCGCGATCTCGATCGCGAGGCGAATCGCACGGGCGCGATCGAGCTCGACGGTGAATCCGGTCGGTCGGCGCTGCATGCCGGCCGCTTCGAGCCCTCCGATCACCTCCGTCGCTATTTTTTCCGGATCCTCGGTGCGCGGGTTGTCGTTTGTGAGGATCGCGACGTCGGCGTTCTTGGCGACCGCCTCGCCCATCGGTCGGCGCTTGGTCGTGTCGCGGTCGCCGCCGCAGCCGAAGACGCATAGGACGCGTCCTGTGCAGATCGCGCGGACGCTCTGGAGCGCGCGGATGAGCGCGTCTGGCGTATGGGCGTAGTCGACGAGCACTGTGACGTCGTCACCTTCGGCGTCGCAGCGCTCGAGCCGACCGGGCGGGCCGCTCGCGCGCGAGAGACCGACCGCGGCCTTGTGGACGTCGAGGTCGAGCGCGACGACGACGCCGAGAGCGACCGCCATGTTCTCGACGTTGTGGCTGCCGAACATGCGTGACTCCACGCGAACGGCGCCCTTCGGCGTCGCGAACGTCACGCGGATGCCGGCCGCATCGATCGTGAGCTCCGTGGGGACGACGTCGGCCTTCTGACCGAGGACGGCGCTCACGCGGACGAGCGGTGCGCGCGCGTCGTCGGCGATGGCGATGCCGAGCGAGTCCGAGACGTTCGCGACGATGCTGCCCGGCGCGCATTCACGAAATAGCTTTTTTTTGGCTGCGGCGTACGCACCCATCGATCCGTGAAAATCGAGGTGATCCTGCGTGAAGTTCGTGAACGCCGCGGTTCGGAACCGGACGGCTCGGACGCGACCGAGGTCGAGCGCGATGGAAGAGACCTCCATCGCGACGTACGTCGCGCCACGCGAACGCATCTCGGCCATTACGCGCGCGAGCTCGTCGGCCTCGGGAGTGGTGTGCTCGGCCGAAACGAGGAAATCGCCGTACGAATGACCGACGGTGCCGACGAGGCCACACTTTGGCGCCCCTTCCGCGGCGTCGATCGCGTCGCGGACGAGGTGGGCCGTCGTCGTCTTGCCGTTCGTACCCGTGATGCCGACGACGTCGAGCGTGAACGAAGGATGCGAATAGATCGCCGCTGCCGCGTAGGCGAACGCGTCGGCGACGTCGTCGGCGAGAACGAGCGGAAGCGTCTCACCTTCGAGCTTGTCCGCTTCGCTCCGGGCCAGAAGAACGGCCGCGGCGCCGCGCTCGCGCGCTTGCGCGACGAACGCCGAGCCGGCCATCTTTTCCCCAGTTCGTGCGACGAAGAGATCGCCGATCGCGACCTTGCGTGAGTCGTGATGGAGACCGAAGACGCGCACGTCGCCGTCACCGCGGAGCGTGCATCCGCCGCGGAGCTCTCGCATCAGCTCCGAGAGCTTGATGCCGTTCTCGGGAACACCGGCTGCCCGCGCGATCATGACGCCGGCTCGAAGACCAGCCGTACCGAGCTCCCCTTCGCCGCCGCCGAGCCGGCTGCGGGGCTCTGTTTTCCGACGCGGCCCGAGCCTTCGATCTGAGGAACGAGGCCGAGGACCATCAACGTGTGAGCGGCGGCGCGCGCCCCTAGACCGGTGAGGTCGGGAATACGGACCGCGTCCGGGCCGAGCGGAACGAGGTTCTGCACCGGGACGATCGATTCGTTAGGCGGCGTTTGATTCGGATTCGCGATCGCCGCGATGGTGACGTCGGCCGGGTCGTCTGCGCGCGTGACCTTCGCGAGCTTCGCGGCGGGTGTCGAAGGCGTGACGCCGAGATAGCGGAGCGATTGCTCGGCGACGCGACGGAAGACCGGCCCGGCGAGGTCACCGCCGTAGTGGCCGATCATCGGCTCGTCGAGAACAACGGCGACGACCAACCGAGGGTGCTCGGCCGGTACGAACCCGACGAACGACGAAGTGTATTTGTCCAACGAATATCTTCCGGTCGCGGGGTCGACCTTCTGCGCAGTGGCGGTTTTTCCGGCCACGCGGAAGCCGGGTACTGCCGCCTCGACGGCGGTGCCGCCCTCTTCGGTGACGGCGACGAGCATCTCGGCGACCATGCGCGCGGTCGCCGGCGGGACCGCTTCACGGCGGACGTGCGTCGCGTTCTCGCGAACGATCTCACCGCGCGAATCGGTCACCTTCTTCACGAGCTCGGGCTCGAGGAGCTTGCCGCCGTTGGCGATGGCGGCAAAGGCGGTCGCGAGCTGGACTGCGGTGACGCTGACGCCCTGCCCGAACGAAGCGTTCGCGGTCTCGACGTCGACCCACGGTCGGCCACGCGGACGGAGGACGCCCGACGCTTCACCGGGGAGCGGAAGGCCGGTCGGCTCGCCGAAGCCGAACTTGCGGAACGTTGCATACAATCCGGCTTCGCCGAGCTTCAAACCGATTTTCAATGCGCCGATGTTCGAGCTCTTCGCCAAGATCTGCGTCGGCGTGAGCCAGTCGTTCAAGTGGGTATCGTGAATCGTGACAGGGCCGACTTTGAAGCTTCCGTGCTCGCAGAAGATCGTCTCGGTTGGCGAAAGGGTCCCCGCCGCGAGCGCCCCCGCGATCGTGAAGACCTTCATGACGGAGCCCGGTTCGAAGCGGTCGGTCACCGCGCGGTCGCGGCGAGCCTCCACGTCGGACGTGCCATAGTCGTTCGGGTTGTAGCCGGGCGTCGACGCAAGGGCGAGGATCTCTCCGGTCTGTGGATCCATCACGACGAGCGCCGCGCCCTTCGTCTCATACGTACCCTGCGCGGCCGAGAGCTCGCTCTCGGCGATGTGTTGGATCCCTTCGTCGAGCGTGAGCGTGACGTCGTGACCGGAGAGCGAGTCTGCCTGTGTGTTGCCCTGCGAAAAGAGGAGATGCCCCGCGCGATCCCGGAGGCCGCTGATTTCCTCGACGTGGCCGCGAAGCTCATCGTCCAGCGCAAGCTCGAGACCGTCCTTACCGATGCCGTCTGGGGCGACGAATCCGAGCACCGCGCCGGCGAGCTCACGCCCGGGGTAGTAGCGGTGGCCTTCGCCTTCGATGTTGAGACCGTTGATCGGGCGCGGGCTCTTTTTGGGGTCGCCCAGATCTCGGATCATAGCCGTTTCATCGCCGGAGATACGGCGTTTGAGCCATACGAAACGACGTTTGTTTGCGAGCTTGTCGTAGACGTCGGGCTGCGGCAGCGACAGAGCGGCGGCGAGCCGGAGCGACGCGTCGCGGAGGACTGCGTTCTGCGTATCGGCTCCTTCGACGCCGCGGAGCATCTCGACGACGTCCGCGCTGACGCTCGGGACCTCGACGCTGACCGCGAGCGCGGCGCCATTGCGGTCGTAGACGGTCCCGCGCTTCGGCTCGACGTGGAGACGTCGTTGGCGCTGGCGCTCGGCCGTCTCTTTCCATTCCTGGCCGTCCTCGACCTGCACGCGATACGCGCTCGAGATGAAGCCACCTAGCGCGACGCCCATGGCTCCGCACAGCGCCGCACAGGATGCCCATGCGGAGCCGGATCCAGCGCGCTCGCTTGGGGTCGAGGTTCAACATCAGGGTTTCTGCTCCTGCGCGACGGCCGTCGCGGCGCTCGAAGGATCGTTCGAACGCTCGTTTTTTCGGCTCGATTCGCCTTCGCGGATCTCGACGGCGGGTAGAGCGATGATGCGGTCGGGACCGGGTGTCTCCATTCCGAGCAGCGTGCGGGCGACGACCTCGACCCGCTCCGGCGTCTTGTAGCTTGCCGCCTCGACCTGGAGGACGCGCTCGACCTCGCGGAGACGACCTTGCTCGGCGTGCGCGCGGCCGAGCTCGTAGCCGAGCGCGAGCGTCTTGCCGCGGAGCGCGAGGTGCAAGGTGAACGCGCAAACCGCAGCGGCGACCGCGAGCGTCCACACGGCGACGAAGGCACGCGGCTTCTTCACGCTTCCTCCGGCGTCTGGTGGCGACGCGAAGCGCGCAGCTTGGCGCTCCGTGCGCGCGGGTTCTGCGCCGTCTCCTCGTCCGACGGCGCGAGGAACTTCTTCCAGATCGGGGTCCACGTGCTCCGGTCGGCGAACGCTTGCTTGACCGGTCTGTCTTCCAGCGAATGGAACGTGAGGATCGCTGCCGCACCGTCGATCTCGACGAGCTTGGGGAGCGAGGCTAGCAAGGTCTCGAGCTCGGAGATCTCACCGTTTACCGCGATTCGAAGCGCTTGGAACGTGCGCGTGGCCGGATCGACCCCGCCGACGCGGACCGGTCCCACCGCGCGGACGATCGCACGGCGGAGATCGAGCGTGGTCTCGAGCTCACCGGCTTCGAGCGCTCGATGGATGCTGCGCGCAATCCGACGCGATCGACGCTCGTCGCCGTAGTTGTAGATGACGTTCGCGAGCTCGTCGTCGTCCATGCGCTCGATCATCTCGCGCGCGGTCTCGCCGCTGTCGGCATCCATACGCATGTCGATCGGACCCTCGCGCCGGAAGCTCATTCCGCGGAGCGGGTCGTCGAGCTGCGGCGAGCTCACGCCGAGGTCCGCGCAGATGCCGGAGACGCTAGAAATTCCCATGCGATCGAGCTCGCGTTCGATCTGTCCGAACGGCGCGTGGACGATGTCGACCCGCTCTTCGAAGCGCTCGAGTCTGTGCTTCGCCGCCGCGATCGCGATCGCATCGCGATCGAAGGCGATGACGCGCGCGTCCGGCTCGGCCTCGAGAATTCCCTCGGTATGCCCGCCGCCCCCGAGGGTCGCGTCGACGTAGATTCCACCAGCCCGAGGCGCCAACGCTTGCACGACCTCGTCACGCATCACCGTCGCATGGACGAAGTGCTCCACCACGTTCACCTCTTCCCCGTCTTCGCTCCAGACCCATTCGACGCGGTCGGAGCCGAAATCCTCGGCGAGCCCAGGGAGCGCGAGCTGCGCACTCATAGCCCGAGCTCCGCCAGCCGCGTGCTGATGTCACGCCGTTCTTGCTCCGTCGTCTCGAACTGCGTCTTCCACGCGAGCTTGTCCCAGAGCTCGGCGTACTTGCCGCTGCCCGCCCAGAGACACTCCTTCGAGAGGCCCGCGTGCTCGCGCAACGTCGGCGGCACCAAGATGCGGCCCGAGTCATCGACGTCACACTCGACGGCGCCCGAGAGGTAGATGCGCTTGAGCTTCTGCACCGCGCGGTCGAACTGCGGAAGCTTTGCGACGCGCTCCTCGAACGCGTTCCACTCCGGCATCGCGTAGGCGACCAGGCAGGGGTCGAGCGCCGAGGTGAGGATGATCCGCTTTTCACCGGTCGCCGCGAGCGCGTCGCGATAGCGGGCGGGGAGGCTCGTCCGTCCTTTCGCGTCGATCGTGTGCTCGTATCGGCCGCGAAACATTGGTCGGGAACCCTCATTGGGTGGGCATGGCACTCCTTGCCACTTCTTCCCACCAGCAAACGCCAAGGTATGGAAGGTCACCCGCGGGTGTCAACAATCAGGCAAGGATTTCGAGCGTCATTTTCTCCCGCAGGGATGTACGTTTGCGCAGGTGTGCAGATCCGCTGAAGGTAGACGGATCTGTGCAGAGTGCACGAATTTCTGACTGATTACTGGTCGGCGCAGACCATCACCCCGCCATCATCGGCCGTGACAGCGCGCTTGCAGTGGGTCGTCGTCGGGCAGCGATCGCCGGCTCCACACCCGCGCGAGCAGGTCGAAACGCCGTCCTGATCGATGCACACGCCGGTCGAGCAGTCGGCCCCGGCTTCGCATCCTTCCCGGAAATCGGTGTCTGCCTTGCTCTTGCTGCCGTGGAGACGTTTGCCGGCGTCGGTCTTGCCGCCGTCCGGATCCCTCGACAGCTCGAGCGCGTCCTCGATGAAATCGCGCAGCGGCAGAACGCGCGCATAGATCGTCCCGACGGACGGGTCGGCGCATGGGGCGGCCGAGAGGACCATCCCGACGAGCTCCTCGCTGTCCTCGTCAAACGCCGCGGCGCCTTCCTGTTTTCCGCACGGCGTCTCGCTCACGGCGAACGCCTCGAGCCGCGCGTTCGTGACAACGAGATGATCACGGAGCCTCTTCCCGGTGGTCCGGTCCGAATCCTCGAAGCCGACGGTGCGAAGATGCTCGCCGGGGATCGGCACCGTGCTCCGGACCCAGGTCGGCAGCGAGCTGACGATCGACCGATCGAGGAGAACGACGGCGAAGGCAGCTCCGACGCTGGCGATCGGTTCCGAGAGGACGACACGGGCGCCATGCGCGGTCGGCGGCGAAAGAGGGTCGCCGGTGCGGATCTCGAGCTGCTCGGGCGGCGTATCGATTTGCCCGACGCAGCCCGAAGACGTCAGCACCGCGTCGCCGGCGACGAGCACGCCGTTGCAGTCACGCCCAGCACCCCTCAGGGCTACGACCGACGGGTCGCGATCGTCGTCGGGCACCCCTTCGACGAGCTCGACCGCGTCGGCGGTGAGCGGCAGGGTGGACGGCTTCGCGGCGTCCGGGACGTCGTAGACGAACGGCGTCACCTTCTGATCAGGCGCGCACGCGAAGAAGAGGAAAATGGAGAGGACCCAGGCAGAGGCGAGCAGAGTGATTCGCATGCGCGGCGCCTTTGCGGGGTCTGTGCCACGCGAATAGCCGACAAAATGAGTCAATTTCGGCTCGCGTTGGCGTCCCTGACGATCG
>CAJDWT010000125.1_pt1 | contig 12058 bp, 7 predicted proteins | sample 7391671 | NCBI WGS metagenome assembly CAJDWT01 (sample SAMEA7055729, study PRJEB34461) | soil metagenome | biome: terrestrial ecosystem; feature: Peninsula; material: soil | place: Antarctica | collected 2016
CAGCGGCGCTTTCGCGTGAAAGCGGGCGCGAGGAGCGCACGCACGACGCCCGACGCGTCGAAGCGCGCCGTCGCTGCGAACGAACGAATCGCCACATCTCCAAGCGCGGCGATCGAGGTGAGCCGCGCGAGCCGATGCCGGACCTCGGGCGACGCACCCCCAGCGAGCTTCTCGGCCTCTTCGAGGTCGAGCTTCACGCGGCCGACGAGCGCCGACTCGCGGTCGCGGAGGACACGCCCGATCATGGCCATGAGGTTGGTCTCCGCCTCGAACCGCCACGTCGTTTCGTCATCGGCACGTACGCGGCGGACGACCCCCCAAAATTCGAGCTCACGCGTGATCATCGATGCTGCGCCCTTCGAGAGCGCGAGCGTGTCTTGGATCTCGGAGGCGGTGAGCGCGACGTCGCGCACATAGAGCAGCGCCCATACGCGCCCGTGGTTGCGTTTGAAATTCCAGAAGCCGATCACGCTGCCGACCGCTTCGCTCGCGAGCTCCTCCCAGGGCTGGAGGCCGCCCGCCTTGCCCGCGCGACGCTCGCGCAGGTGAGCCTTCATGATTTCGCCCGACGCTCGTTCGCAGCGCGCGCAGCGGCGAGCTCGACGCCGAGCTGATCGCTCATCGCCTGTCCCCACGCGAGGATATCCTGCGTCGCCTTCTTCGCCTTGAAGGGCGCCAAGACCCTTCGCGTCTGCGCGAGCGAATGCGCGATGGTGCGTTCGGCGGTCTCGAGCGCGTCGGTCTCGAGGATCGATTTTTTCAGCGCCTCGGCGGTCGCGCGCGAGACCTTCTTCGCCGACCACGCCTTCTCGAGCTCCGCACGCACGCGCTTCGAGCTCGCCGCGGCAAAGACCTGCGGGAACGACGGCATCTTCTCGCGGAGGTCGGCCAGGCGATCTTTGTCGCCTTCGAGCGCGACGAGGTCACGTACGTCGTCGGCGATCTGGAACGCGTTACCGAGCGCGCGGGCTGCCTTTTCGAACCGCTTCGCGATCGTGAGATCACCGGAGAGCGCGCCGACGCCGAAGCCGCAGAAGCCGAAGAGCGCGCCCGTCTTGCCTTGGACGATCTGCTCGTAGATCTCGATGTCGACGCCGACCCGACCGCGCTCGCGGACCTCGAGGATCGAGCCACGCGCCATCTCGGCGACGACCTCGGTCGCCTTGTGGGTGATGACGACGGGCTCGCTCGCGAGCGATTGGATCGCGAGCGACAGGAGGAGGTCGCCCGAGAGCACCGCGGTCGAGTTGGCCCAGCGGACGTTCACCGTCGGCTTGCCGCGGCGGACCTTGCCGTCGTCGACGACGTCGTCATGGAGGAGGCTCGCGGTGTGGATCCATTCGGCCGCGAGGGCGACGTTCTTCACCGACTCGGCCTTGGCCCCGATGATGGCGCCGAAGCGGTCACAGAGCTGCGGACGAGCGCGCTTGGCGCCACCACCGAACGTGATGTGGCGCGCGGCGTCCACGAGGACTTGCCGGCGAGGATCGCAGCGCTCCATTTCGCGGTCGAGGACCTTGCCGAGCGCACGCTCGATTCGCTGAGAAAATCCGCTCTCTTTGGCGTCGTAAATTCGCGTGATGGCCACGCCCGAGGACGTAGTTCAAGGTGTCTTGAACGTCAAGGTCACCGCCAGCTTCATAGGGCCCTGCCCGCGACCCAAGGTCGCAGTCAGCACTACTTCCCCTTACCGAGAAAATCCTTGATGCTGCCAACGATCGCATCTTTGTCGCGGATTTCGCTGACGATGACGCGCTCGTCTTTTTGGAAGTGGTCGCGCAGATCTTTGATGAACTGCCCCGAGCCGTAGGGGCTCTCGACCTGGCCGTAGGCGAACATGTTCACGCGCGGCAAGAGCTTCTGCTTCATGATCTCGACGCACGACAAGGTGTCGTCCATCGACCAGTTGTCGCCGTCGGAGAAGTGGAACGGGTAGATGTTCCATTCATCCGACGGGTAGTGGTCGTCGATGAGCTGAGCGGCGAGCTTGTACGCGCTCGAGATCATCGTGCCGCCGCTCTCTCGCGTGTGGAAGAAGGTCTCGCGGTCGACCTCACGCGCGACAGCGTCGTGGATGATGAAGCGGCTCTCGAGACCTTTGTATTGGCGTGAGAGCCACGCATCGAGCCAGAAGCTCTCGATCCGGACGATCTCTTTCTGCTCGTCCCCCATCGAGCCCGACACGTCCATCATGTAAATGATGACCGCGTTTGCGACCGGCTCGGACTCGGTGCGCCAGCTCCGGAAACGCTTGTCGTCCGGGATCGGGATGATGATGGGCTTGTCCTTCGAGTACGTACCCATCGCGATTTGGCGCTTCATCGCCTCACGGTAGGTGCGGCGGAAGTGACGGAGCGACTCGGGGCCGACGCGGCGGATCCCCGTGTAGCGCTCCTTCTCGTTGATGATCTTCGACTTGCCCTTGTCTTGGATGTCGGGCAATTCGAGCTCTTCGCCGAGGATGGCCGCGAGCTCGTCGAGCGTGACGTCGACCTCGAGCGAGTGCTCGCCCTGCCCTTGGCCGGCCTTGCCGCTGCCGGGTTGCTCTTCGCCCTCGTCGCCGCCCATCGGGTCGCCCGGGTCGCCCTTACCCTGACCGGCGCCGCCCTGCTGTTTGTCGCCGTAGCGGAAACGCGGAATGTCGATCTGCGGGAGTGGGATCGAGACGACGTCTTTGCCTTTGCGACCAATGAGCTCGCCTTGCGAAATGTACTTCCGCAAATTCTGACGAATCTTCCCCTTCACGATGCCGCGAAAGCGGGAATGGTCTTGGTCGATCTTGAGCGACATCTCTCTAATATCTTAGCGCTGATTTCACTCCGGCACCGCGAACTCTTTGACGACCGACATGTGCTGCATGTTCTTGGCGGCGCTGTCGGTCGACAGTGCGGGGGCGAGGTCTTCGATCGGCGAGTAGACACGTGTGTCGACGACGAGCCCGTGGTCGAAGCTTGTCGCGCCGATCATCACCGGCACCTGGAATTGAGCGAGATCGGGGCTGACGACGACCCAGTCATACGGCTTGTTGCGCGGGGCATTCGTGTTGTCGTTGCCGTCGCCGTCTTTCGGATAGGGCGCGCCGGTATCGAGCACCGCCCCGAGCGTCACGAGGCATTCTTCACCGCGGTCCGCCGTGTTGAAGTCACCACCGAGGACGACGTAGGCATCGTGCACGTCCGCGTTGATGTGGGTGACGAGCTCGTTCGCCTGGACGTTGCGCTCGGTCGCTTTCGACGTGAGAAGGTGCGTGCTGATCGCGAAGAGGTCACGCGGCCCGGGGATGTCGATCTGCGCCCACGAAAAGTCACGGTCGGCGACGGCGGTGTCGTCCCAGAACCCCGAGGCGACGATCGGGAAGCGGGTGATGATGCCGTTCGGGATGCCGCCACCGTCCGGGCGATAGTAGTTACACGTCGTCCCGCAGATGGTGTCGACGAACGTGCGGACCGCTGCCGGTGAGCTGTCGCCGATGTTGAACTCTTGGATCAAAATGACGTCGGCCTTGATCGCCTCGAAGATGCGGGCGCCTTCGCCGTTCGTGTAGCTCTGATTGTCTCCGCTCGTCAGGTTGCCGGTCTCGATCCGAATGTTGGTGCGCGGCCCGTTCGCGTCGGGCACATCGTGGGTTCCGTCGTTCTCCGCGATGCCGCCGTCGTCGATCGTTTGACCAGAGTCGCCCTCGGACGTGCCGCTGTCCGCGGAGGCGTCGCCACCCGTCGTCCCATCCAAGCTCGACGACGAGCAGCCGTAGATGAAAGTGAGCGACGCTGCCGTCGCGAACGCCAGCAGCCCGAGGCCCTTCCGATTCGATCGCACCACCTGACAGAGTGTTAGGCGCGCGCCGTTTCGTCGAGCGAAATCCGCGCGATCCAGAGGCACACCGCGACGTTGACGAGGCAGAAGAGCCGAAGAATGAGGCTCGACCCGACCATGAACGAAAAGCCGAAGGACGCGTCAGCCGACCACGCGATCTGCACGAGGAGCGCGGCGGCGCCGAGCGCGAAGCCACCGAGCACGCCGCGCGCCTTCTTCACCGAGAAGAGAAGCGCGAGCCCCACGAATGTCGGGAGCGCGCTCGCGAAGAGGAGATAGCGGTGCCAGTCCGCGCCGAGGAGCAGATCCCATTCGCCGAACGGACGCATCGCGAGCTCGACGACGTTGCGGAGGCCGCCCGCGCGCGAGGTCAAGCCGAGCGCAGGCGCGAACGGCAAGAGGCCGATGCCGGCGAAGAGCGCGCCGAAGATGACCCCCTTCCCTTTGCGCATCGTCCCTTTACGCCTTTTGATCCGACGCGCGACGAACGCGAAGAGCCCGAGCAGAGCGATCACGCGCACGACCAGGTGGTTGTAAAATACACTCTTCGTGGCGGCCGCGGCGTCGAGGATGCCCGCGCCGTAGAGCTCGCTCCCGTCCTTCGGACGCGCGCTCGACTGGAGCGCTGCTTTGATCGCGGCCGGGTCGGTCACGCCGAGCCCGACGAGCATCGCGGCGGCGCCGGCGACGTGCGGCGATGCCATGCTCGTGCCGTTGAACGTGCCGAAGATCTCGCACTTGTTCTTGCCGCCTTCGCAGATGGTCTGCTGCGTGACGCCGACGCCCGGCGCGGCGATCGCCACCTGCGGTCCGCGCGAGGAGAACCAGGCGATGTTGTCGTTGGAGTCGCTCGCGCTCACGGCCATCACGCCGGCGTACGCGGCGGGGTAGCCGACCGATTTGCCGCTATTTCCGGCGGCGGCGACGACGAGAACGCCCTTGCCCGTCGCATGATTGACGGCCTGCTCGAGCACCTTGCTCGGCGACGAGCCGCCGAGGCTCAAGTTGATGACGTTCGCGCCGTGGTCGGCCGCGTAGCGAATTCCTTCGGCGACGTCGGCGAGCGTCCCCCACCCGTATTTGTTGAGGACCTTCACCGGCATGAGGCGCGCGCAGTACGCCAGCCCGGCGACCCCTTTCTGGTTGTTGGTCGTCTGGGCGATCGTCCCGGCGACGTGCGTCCCGTGCCCTTGGTCGTCGACCGCTTCGTTCGAGTCGTCGACGAAGTTGTAGCCGCCGTCGCAGCGCGTGCCGCTCAAGTCGCTGCCGCGCGAGAAAGGCCCCTTGTCGTAACAGGCGACGCCGGTGTCGACGACCGCGACCGTGACGCCTTCACCGCACGCGTAGTCCCACGCCGTCTCGGCGCCGACGCGCTTCAAGTGCCACTGCTTGTCGACGTAGAGAGGATCGTTGGGGACGAACGCCGCTTCGAACACCTCCATCGGCTCGGCGTGCTCGACGCGCGGGTCGTGCGCGAGCCGAGCGATGAGCGCCGTCTGGGCCGCCGGGTCCACGTCAGCGACCTCGTACTTGCCGAGTGCCGCGCTCAGCGGGCTGTTCGCGCGGAGCTTGATGCCGTACGCGGTCTCGACCGCGGCCACGTCGGCAGCGGACGCGCTGTCGACCATGTCGACCAAGATCTCGCCGGGAACGTCGGCGGGTTGATCGGCGCGCCATGCGTCGACGGCACCGAGCTCGTCCGCACGTGCGGTTGTCGCCGTCGCCGTCACCGCTGCCATTACCGTCAAGATGGAGCCCGCCAAGAGCGCGGTCGCCGGGGAAAAGATTCGCATGGGGTTCCTACGAGCGAGGGTCCGAATCGCTCTCTGGCAGAAAGCCGAGAAAGGTATCGGCCGGGCCGTTCTTTGACGAGCTTTCACCCCGGATCCTTCCAGGGCAACGTGTTCGCGAAGAATTTCATGAAATGGGACAAATTGGCCTTCGGTACGGCCATACATGTGACCGGAGGTGCGCACCACTTGCATTCCCCGAGGTTCTGCTAGATTGCGGGTGCGCGAATGACCTACATGGGCTCTACACGTCGTAAATCCTCATCAAAACTTTTCAATGTCAGTTCAAATTTCCTGCTGGCGGCCGGACTTGCCGCTGGGCTGGTCGGATTCGCCGCCTGCGGTGATTCGTCGCAGTCGTTCTTCGTCGACGCGGGGGACGGCGACGACGACAGCGGAGTTACCCCGTTCGTCCCGTCCGATAGCGGGCTCACGGGAACCGACCTCGGGGACGCGTCCGTCGCGGCGCTCTATTTCGATCCGCCGACGGCCACGCTGACGGTGGACGGCACCACCGTCCAGAAGCAGACCTATGCGCTCCACGCGAAGCTCGTGAACGGCTCGGATGTCGTCGTGTCGCCGGAGTCGCTGCAGTTCGACCGCCCCGACCTCGCGCAGACGACCAACGGCGTTCCTGTCGTGATGGCGACCAAGGGGCCCTTCGGCGGCACCGGTACCTTGCACGCGATCGTGAAGGGCAAGGAGGCGACGGCGAAGCTCACGGTCGTCGTGAATTTGAAGGAGCTCGGCGCGGGCGTCGACGCGACCGCCGACGCGGCCGGCATCGCGGCGCTCAACGCGGGTGGCCTCGGGGCCGACCCTTCGATCACGGCGCTCTCGTATCCCTACGATCAGACCGTCTTCCCGCTCGGCCTTGCCTCGCCCCTCTTGATGTGGACGGCGCCGAAGAGCGGCGACCTCTATCGCGTCCATCTCGAAGAGAGCGGCTACACATACGACGGCTTCTTCAAGCCGACGACGCAAGCGCAAGTGCGCGCGCTCCAAGACAGCTGGGATCACCTCACCGCCTCGAACGGCGGCGACCCGGTGAAGCTCACGCTCTCACGCTACGACGCGACGTCGCACGTCGCCTACGACTCGGCGAAAGAGTCGTGGACGATCGCGAACGCGAGCCTCCGCGGCGCCATCTACTACTGGACGACGAGCGGCACCGGTCATCTCGCCCGCATCCGTCCCGGCACGGGCGCCGCGCCCGAGGTGATGGACGACGGCAACCAGGTGAATGATCAACCGACGAAGAAGAACTGCATGGGTTGCCATGCGGTCAGCGCCGACGGCAACACGCTCGTCGCGTCGGTCGAGAGCCGCGCGTCGATCGACGAAGGCAGCGCCGCGCAAAACTCGACCGGTGGCGCCGGCGCGGCGAACCAGCGCCGCGCATGGGTCTCGTTCGCGCTCCCGGCCGGCACGCAGGGCACGGTCTCCAACCGCTTCGCCGGCAACTTGGCGATCACGCCGGACGGCAAATACACGGTGTTCGGCTCGGTGAAGCTTCACATCGCCCCCACGGCGACGGGTGTGGAGATCACCGGCAGCGGCCTCGACAACTACGTGCCGGCCGCGGGCATGGCCGGGCTCATGACGCCGGCGTTCTCGCCCGACGGCAAGAAGTTCATCGCGGTGCAGGGCGTCCACGGCACCGGTCACGGCAACTGGTACAACACGCTCCAGGGCGGCAACCTCCAGATGTTCACGTTCAACGGCGCGACCGGCACGTTCACGGCGCCGACCCCGCTCGCCGCGGCCTCGAGCTTCACCGCCGGTGAGAACGCGATCAACTACCCGACGTTCTCGCCCGACTCGAGCCTCGTCGCCTTCAACGTCGGTCAAGCGATCGACGGTTGCCAAGGCAGTTGCCTCGAGGACGAAGCGCAGGGCAAATCGGGGATCTGGGTGCAGAGCACGAGCGGCTCGACGCCGGTGCGCCTCACGGCCTTGAACGACTCCTCGCTCAACGCCGCCGACGACGACCTCGCCTACGAGCCGACGTTCAATCCGATCGCACGCGCCAATTACTTCTGGGTCGTGTTCTCGAGCGAGCGCGACTGGGGAAATCGCATCACCGGCACGGCCAACAACGGCAAGAAGCGCCTCTGGGTCGCCGCCGTCGACGCGACGACGGGCGCGACCGATCCGAGCCACCCGGCCTTCTTCCTCGAAGGTCAGGAAGAGGACACGAGCAACATGCGCGGCTTCTGGTCGCTCGCGGCCTGCACCGCGTCGGGCCCCGCGCCCGGCGGCACGTGCAGCGCCGGCTTCGAATGCTGCTCGGGCTTCTGCGATCGCGGAACGTGCGTCGACGTGAGCACGCTCAGCTGCCAGGGTGACGGCGACGACTGCACCAAGACCGAAGACTGCTGCAACGCCGGCGCGGTCACCTGCGTCGCGGGCAAATGCACGCCTAACCAGCCGCGCTGAGACCACCGCGCGAGCGGAGCGAAATCGGCTATAAACTAAGCTACTTCGTGGGACCCGCGGCTAGCGCGCGGAAGCGCTGCTCGGGTCCCGGCGGCGTGTAGATCTGGAACGCGACGAGGGTCTGCGCGGCGTCGGGCATAAACGAGTATTTCGTGCCCGGCGGGATGAACACGACGTCGTGCACGCCGACGTGCTCGGGCTTGCCGTCGAGCGTGAGGGTGCCGGTGCCAGAGATGTCGGCGAGGACCTCCCATGACTCGTCATGCACCTGCTCGGGGATGGGGCCGGTGCCGGAGAGGCGACCGAAGTACCCCTCGGGCGCGAGCTCGGCCTCGATGTCGAGGTGCGCGTGCATCGTCCCGTTCGCCCACGAGAGCGCGGGCGCGCGGCTTGCGTCGATCTTCGACGGCGGAGGGAACGCGCCGGCGGCACATTTCGCGGTGATGGTCGCGACGACGGCGACCCCTTCCCCGCTCACGACGAGCTCTTCGGGGAGCACGGTGCGGTCGACAACGGCGTCGCCCTCGGCGAGCTCTTTGTTCATCGCCTTGGCGTGTCCCTTCGCGACGGCGACGACGATCGCGTTGCAGCCGTCGACGTGGACCTTCGTGCCGATGGGCGTGAGGTCGACGAACGCGACGGTGACAGGACCGCCCTTTTTGTAGGCGGAGTCGGCGAGCGCAGGAGGCTCGATCGTGAGCGGAGGGCCCGCCACTCTTCCGATCGTCTCGCTCCCACCGCACGCGGCGAGCACGAGCAGGCCGGCACCCAGCCAAGACGTCTTCATGACGCCGAGCCTACGATGTTTCGGACCTCGGAGAGATCCGTTCGAATCAGGCGCAGCTCAGCGACGAACGAGTGATGCGGCCGGCATGAGCATCGCGGCTTCGGCGCGCTCGGCGAGCGAAGGCCCGCCGGGCTCGGCGAACGATTTGGCGTGCGCGAGGCGCGTGGCGAGCAGCTCTTTCGCCCCTTCTTCGTCGTTCGGGCAGAGAATGCCGCGCACGAACGCTTCGGCAGCCTTGTACGAGCTGCGAACGAGCGGCGCGCTCGCGACGTAGGCAAAGCCCATCTCTTTGCCGGCCGCCGCATAGGCATCGAACTGCGCGGGCTCGACGAAGCGGTCCACCGACGCGTGCTTCGGGGTCGGGCGCAGGTATTGGCCGAGCGTGACGATGTCTACGCCGGCGTCTCGGAGGTCTTGCATCGTCTCGAGCACCTCCTCGTCGGTCTCGCCGATGCCGACCATGATGCTCGACTTCGTCATGCGCGTAGCATCACGCGCTTTGATGCGCTTCAAAACGTCGAGCGAGCGCTCGTAGCTGCAACGCACGTCGCGGATGGTGCGCTGGAGGCGGCGCACGACCTCGATGTTGTGGGCCCAGACGTCAGGCTTCGAGTCGACGGTGACGTCGACGTAGTCCATGTGACCGCCGAAATCGCCGAGGAGCGTCTCGACGAGGAGATCGGGGCGGAGCTCCTTCAGGCGCGAGACCGTGCGGGCGACGTGAGCGGCGCCGCCGTCCAAGACGTCGTCGCGGTCGACCATCGTGAGGACGACGTACTGGAGGCCGAGCTTCGCGATCGCGCGCGCGACGTGCTCGGGCTCGCGGACGTCGACTGCGCCGCGCGGGTTGCCGGTCGTGACGGCGCAAAAGCGACAGCCGCGCGTGCAGACGTCGCCGAGGAGCATGACCGTGGCGGTGCCTTCGGCCCAGCACTCACCGACGTTCGGGCAGCGCGCCTCTTCGCACACGGTGTGGAGATCGAGCTCGCGGAGGGTCGTCTTGAGATGCGTGTATTGTGCACCACCAGGCGCGCGCACCTTGAGCCAGGGCGGCTTGGGGGCGAACCGGGACGAGGTCTCGCTGCTCATGGCAGGTCTCTATAAGGCCACGGGGCGCGAGAAGCCAGCGCGGCGGGCGCGTGCCGCCGTTCGCGATGTGGGGCATGGCTTGAACCTTCGCGCTGAGCACCGGCCACAGTGATCACGTCCGGGACCGAGTACGCAGTGCCTGCGCAAAGCGCCAGCCTGGCCACCGCCTACGACGCCTATGCGGTCGCGTCGCTCCCCACCCACTGCGAGCTGCAGCCGGCGAGCGTACCCGCTACTGGGAGCATCACGACGACCGACGCGGTGACCGACATAATGTACAGCGTAAACGGTCTCAGCGTAGCGCAGATGCCTGGCTTCATGGCCGAGAGACGGACGTCCCGCGGCCTGCATTCAATACGGTGTAAATGTCCATCGGCGTCTGACCCGGCTAAAGATTGTCGGTTGAAATCGGGCGCTTCTTACGCCTCGAAAAGAGAAGGAGCGCCGCTCCGAGCACGGCCCAACGCCCAGCGTGACCCGCGGGCTGGGGTCCCGCGCTTCGACACGCGCAGCCGCCTTCCCCGTCGCCCTCTCCCTGCGCTCCCTGACCGTTGCTCGCGCCGTTGGGATCCGTACCGGTTCCCCCGTCGAGGGTGGTGCTGGAGCCACCGTCACCGCCCTCCGTTGCCGGATCGACGACGTTGAACGTGGAAAGAAGAGGAATGTCTCCTTGGTCTCGAAACCAGGTCTTCAGCTCCTGCACCATGTCGAGCTGAACAGTATGAGGGCCGGTGGTGAGGTACGCCGGAAGCTCGAGCGAGAGCGCTACCTCTTGGCCAGGGCCAACGTTGTTCGGCAGATCGACCCGCATCGAATAGCTCGGAGGGATTCGGGCGGCAGGCGAGCCGTCGACGACGCTCACTCCAACGCGAACTGGATTCGGGCCGTCGTGCACCCAGGTTTCCCAACCGTCATTGTGAACGGTCCATGTCATCGTCACTTTGTCGCCGATATTGACCGTCGCCGGAATCTTAACGCTCTTGTAGCTCGCGCGATACGTGTTGTGTCCCCCGGCCTGCCGACGAGCGAGGTAGAAAAACGTAAACGGGTCGACGGCGCGAATCTTCTTGTCCGCGTGTGATTTGACGAGCTCTGCGGTTGCGCTCGAAACGGACGCAGTGAGATCAGAGAGCGCGACGACGCGGTAGGGAGTGAACGTTGGCACTGTAGGAGCGGGCGCATTCAAAACCACTGCCGCCACGAGATCAGCAGCGGCGACTTTTCCAAATCCCACATCAGTCGGCGTGTTGTAGGCACGAAGAGTGATCACGGGCGTGTTACCGGCCATCCCGGTAAAGCTTCCCGCCGGCAGGTATGGCCCAACGAGAACGCCGTCTCCGTAGTAGGGCGTGACCGCGTCCATGTGATCGAGCTTCAACGGATCGATTGGGTCGAGGATCCATCCTGCGCTCGTGTCGAGGTAGCGCGCATCGCGAACGCCTTGAGCCGCCCACATGGCGCGTGCTGCATTGCCCATCGCGCTCGGATTCGCGTACCCCGGCCCGCTGTCGCCACCGATGAAAAAATCGCGATTCGTTCGGGTGGCGACGACGTGACGAAAATGCGGAGGAATCCGCGGCGCGGGGTGTCCGCTGAAGTCCCACGCGAAGGGGACGAGGCCACGACCGGGCGCATCCCACGTGTGGGGTAGAACGCTGTAATACCACGCGGCTGAATCGTGATCACCGAGCAGCCAAAGCGTGTAGTTCGCTGGAACCACAGAGGCGTTCGCCGGATCACCAGCGTAAAACGCCGAGTCGTCGATATCGAGATTCTTGCCGTTCGTGCCTAGATAGATTTCGAGCCGCGTTCCAGTGTGAGCCGCCTTCGTGACCGCGAGCTTGGTGCGAACTTCGGTCCAGTCGGCTCCGATCGTTGCGGTCGTCGTGGTCGATTCTTCCGTCCCGCCGATGGCTCGAACCACTTGCGTCACTTTGTACGGGCCGCTGGACGACCGAAGAAAGGTGCGCCCAACGACCGTGCTTCCCGCGCCGACAGCGGCGCCCGAACGGTAGATGGTGGAGGACGGGAGGTTGGCCGAGCTCACGGTGTTGCACTGCATCAGCTTCATGCCCGTGCGAGACTTCGTTGGATCGGCATAGATGGAGCAATTCGTCGTCCCCGTTGTCCACTCTGCGCC
>CAJDWT010000127.1_pt1 | contig 12020 bp, 9 predicted proteins | sample 7391671 | NCBI WGS metagenome assembly CAJDWT01 (sample SAMEA7055729, study PRJEB34461) | soil metagenome | biome: terrestrial ecosystem; feature: Peninsula; material: soil | place: Antarctica | collected 2016
ACGGTTCGGCGCGGCGAGCCTGCCGCTTGCACGACAGTGAGCGCTTGGACCTCGACGAGCATCGAGCGAGTACCTTCGCTCGTCGCCGCGACGATGCTGCCCGAGACGTTCTTCGGGCGCTCGCTTAAGAAGAACGCGCTCGCGTTCGGGACCTCGCGCATGCCGTCGGCCGTCATCTCGAACACTCCGACCTCGGTCGCGCTACCGAAGCGGTTTTTGTGTACGCGGAGCGTACGGAGGGCATGACCGCGCTCGCCTTCGAACGCGAGCACGGTGTCGACGAGGTGCTCGAGGACCTTCGGGCCTGCGAGCGTTCCGTCTTTGGTGACGTGGCCGACGAGAAACGCGGCGATACGCGAGCGCTTCGCGCGGTCGACGATCCGAGCGGCGACCTCACGGAGCTGCGTCACCGAGCCCGCCGCGCTCTCGAGCTCGGGCGCGCGGACGGTCTGCACGCTGTCGACGACGAGGACCGCGGGCTTCACCTCTTCGATCGCACGCTCGACCGCCTCGAGATCATTTTCAGCGAGCACGAGGAGGTCGTCGACCGCGACGCCGAGCCTTCGAGCGCGCGCAGCGGTCTGGCCCGCGCTCTCTTCGCCCGACACGTAGAGCGCGCGGCACCCCTTCCCCGAGAGAGCGGCGAGCGCTTGCAGGAGGAGCGTCGATTTGCCGACGCCGGGATCGCCGCCGACGAGCGTGACGCCACCCAAGACGACGCCGCCGCCCAAGACGCGGTCGAGCTCGGCGATGCCGGTCGGGACACGCGCGGCGTGGTCGGTGTCGATCTCGCGGACGGGCATCGGCCTCGAGACCTCGACCGAGATCGAGCCTTTCGACCCGCTCTTTTTCTTCGTGACCTCTTCGATGATCGTGTTCCACGCGCCGCACTGGCCGCAGCGCCCGAGCCACTTGGCGGTGTGGGCGCCGCACGCTTGGCAGACGAAATGCGATTCGATCTTCGCCATCGACGTCAGCTCGCCCGTTTGCCGAGGTCGGCGAGCACCTTCATCGCCGCGTTGTGACCGGCCGCGCCGATGACGCTGCCGGCGGGATGACAGCCGGCGCTGCAGGAGTACACCCCTTCGACCGGCGTCTTGTACGGCAGGCGGTCGTCGAAGCCGAACGAGTTGTCGACGTGATGGATGTGCCCGCGCGTGATCCCGAAGTGCTCTTCGATCTTCTGAGGATGGAGCGGGAAGGTGTCGACGACCAGATCGCTCGTGCCCGGCGCGAAGCGGTCGCAAATGGAAAGGAGATGCTTCACGTACCTCTCCTCTTCCTTCTCCCAGGAGGAGCCGGCGACCTCCCACGGGACCCACTGCACGAAGAGCGCGGAGTTGTGGTGGCCGGCGGCGTCTTGCAATGACGTGTCGACGGTCGTGTGGATGTACCACTCGATCGTCGGAAACTCGGAGAGCTTCCCCTTCTGCGCGTCGTCGAAGCCGGTCTTGAGCGACTGGATGACGTCCTTTTCGTCGGGGAGCAGATGGATGGTGGTCTGGAACTGCCCGCGATCTTCCGGCAAGCACGTGAACTTCGGCAGCCCCTTGAGCGCCATGTTCACCTTCATGGTGGTACCGTTTTTGCGGTAGCCGTCGATGCGACGATTGTAGTCTACAGGCAGTTGATCTTTGCCCAGCATCGCTTGCAAGCGGAACGGGTCGGCGTTGACGACGACGGTCTTGGCCGCGATCTCACGGCCATCTTTGAGGCGGACGCCCGCGGCCGTGTTGCCGTTCTTGAGGATGGCGTCGACGCCGGCGTTGGTCTCGATCTTCGCGCCGGCCTTCTGCGCGGCAGCGGCGAAGGCCCCGCTGACTGTGCCCATACCGCCCTTGACGATCATCCACGTGCCGCCCGCGTTCGGGAGCCGGCACATGTTGTGGACCAAGAAGTTCATGCCGGTGCCGGGCGTGTCCCATGAGCCGGTGAGGCCGCTGAAGCCGTCGGTGACGGCGTACATCGCGCGGACCAAATCACTCTTGAAGCCGAAGCGATCGAGGTACTGGCTGACCGGCTTGCGGCAGAGATCGACGAACGTTTTTTTGTGCTCGGTGCGCACGTACTTTTCCGCAGTCGCCTCGATCGAGAGCGGCTCTTGCAGCCACGTCGGGGCGACGTCGTCGCGGATCTCGCCGATCTCTTTTTGCATCGCATCGTTGGCGTCAGCGTCGGCCTTCGAGAAGAACGACTCGAGGCTCGCTCGGTTTTGCTGCGCGTCGCTGCCGAGCAGAAGATGGCGGCTGCCGGAGGTCGTCGGGATGAAGTAGTGCGGGTCACGGCGGAGGACCGGAATGTCGACGCCGAGCTTTTGAATGAGCTCGGGCGGCATCAAGCCGAGGAGGTAGGCGCCGGTCGAGGTGCCGAGCTCGGGGGCCTTCTTGAACGGGCGTTCGGTGCGCGTCGCGCCCCCGATGACGGCCTTGTCTTCGACGACAGTGACCTTCAGACCGGCGCGCGCGAGGAACGTGGCGGCGACGAGGCCGTTGTGACCGGCACCGACGACGATGACGTCGGTTTCTTCGCGTTTTTCGCTCATGCGCCACCATACAACGATTGCGTTTGGGTGCGCTTTCTCCTAAGGAAGCCCTCCCCATGGCGACCGAACGCACCCTCTGCATCATCAAGCCCGACGCGAACGAAAAAAACCGAGCCGGCGCGATCCTCGCGCTCCTCGAAGAGTCGGGGTTCAAGCTCCTCGCCATCAAGCGTACGCAGCTCTCCAAGCATGTCGCTGAAGGGTTCTACGCCGTCCACAAGGCGCGCCCCTTCTTCGGTGAGCTCGTCACGTTCATGACCCGTTCGCCGGTCGTGATCGCCGTCCTCGAGAAGGACGACGCCGTCGCCGCCTACCGCAAGGTCATGGGCGCGACCGACCCGGCGAAGGCCGACGTCGGCACGATCCGCAAGCTCCACGGCGCGAACGTCGGCGAGAACGCGGTCCACGGCTCCGACTCGCTCGACAACGCGAAGATCGAAATCGCCTATTTTTTCCCGGCGTCCGAAGTCGCGCCGAGCGCCTGAACTAGAACAGCACAATGCAGACCGGTGAGATTCGACAGCTCGTCGAGGCGGCGTACGCAGACCGCTCGCTCCTCGCAGATGAGTCTCACGAGTCCGCCGTGCGCGAGGCGATGGCGCTGCTCGACTCCGGGCAGGCGCGCGTCGCCGAGCCGCCGAGCGAAACAGACGGAGAGTGGACGGTCAACGCCTGGCTGAAGCAGGCGATCCTCCTCTTCTTCGCGCTCCAGAAGATGGAGAGGCTCGAGGTCGGCCCGTTCGAATTCCACGATAAGATCCCGCTCAAGAAGAACCTCCAAGCGGCGGGCGTGCGCTTGGTACCGCCTGGTACCATCCGCTACGGCTCGTTCCTCGAGAAGGGCGCGATCGTGATGCCGGGCTACGTGAACATCGGCGCGTACGTCGGCGCCGGCACGATGGTCGACACCTGGGCGACGGTCGGGAGCTGCGCGCAGATCGGAAAAGACGTCCATCTCTCAGGCGGCGTCGGCATCGGCGGCGTGCTCGAGCCCCCCGGCGCGAGGCCGGTCATCATCGAAGACGGCTGCTTCATCGGCTCGCGTGCGGTCGTCGTCGAGGGCGTGCGCGTCTGCGAAGAGGCCGTCATCGGCACCGGCGTCGCGCTCACAGCCTCCACCGTCATCATCGACGTCTCCGGTAGCGAGCCCATCGAGCACCGCGGCATCGTGCCGGCCCGCTCGGTCGTGATCCCCGGCGTCCGCGAAAAGCAATTTCCTGCTGGAAAATACGGGGTTCCCTGCGCTCTCATCATCGGGAAGCGTTCGTCCAGCACGGACCGAAAGGTGAGCCTCAATGCCGCACTCCGCGACTTTAACGTCCCCGTCTGACATCTTCGAGCGCGCGCTCGACGAAACGTTGGTCTGGCTTTGCTCGATCCCATCGCCGATCGGCGACGAGAAAGAGATCTGCGACGCGGTCGAAGAGCGGATGAACAAGCTGAAGCTCGCGGCGCCGGTCCGGCGCTACGGGAGCTCGCTCGTCGTTCCCGCCATCCGCACGGAGAAGCCGGGTCGTCCGAAGATCGCCCTCGTCGGCCACCTGGACACCGTGCGAACCGAGAACGGACCGACTCGCCTCGAAGGCGGCCGCTGCTTCGGCTCGGGCGCCGCCGACATGAAGAGCGGTCTCAGCGTGATGATCGCGATCGTCGAGTCGATGCTCGGCATGCTCGACTTCGATCTCACGCTCGTCTTCTACGCGCGCGAAGAAGGGCCGTTCGAAGAGAACGAGCTCGGTGACGTGCTCGAGAAGGATCCGGAGCTCCGCCACGTCGACCTCGCGGTCTGCATGGAGCCGTCGGACAACCGCGTGCATCTTGGCTGCAACGGCTCGCTCCACGCGACGATCACGTTCGAGGGCAAGACCGGCCACTCTTCACGACCGTGGGAAGCCGAGAACGCAATCACACGCGCCGCTCCCTTCCTCGCCGAGCTGGGCGCGCTGAGGCCCGAAGAGCACGCGATCGACGGGTTCGTTTACAGGAGCGTCTTCACCGTCACCCAAGCGAATGACGGCGGCCGCGGCCGAAACGTCGTGCCCGACAAGTTCACGCTCAACGTGAACCATCGCTTTACGCCCGACGTCACGCTCGACCAAGCAGAAGAGAACCTCCGCGCGCTCGTCGCCGGTCGCGCGCAGATCACGATCATCGATCGAAGCCCCGCCGCCCCGCCGAACGCGAAACATCCGCTCGTTCAGAAGCTCATCGACTCCGGCGTCGTCGGCGTCGAGCCCAAGCAAGCGTGGACCGACGTCGCGCGCTTCGCGCAGCACGGCATCGCCGCTGTGAACTTCGGCCCGGGCGAGAACGCCCAAGCGCACCAGAAGAACGAGAGCACCTCGCTCGCGCTCGTCCACGACGGGTTCCGCATCGTGAAGCGCTGGCTCGCGTCTCTTCGTGAGTAGAGCGAACGTCCGGATTCAAGCTCGAGCCGAGCTCGCGAGCGGCTCCCCTACTTCGCGTGCATCCGAATCAAGCCTTCTTGCGCCGTGCTCGCCACGAGCCGTCCGTCGCGCGTGAATACGCTGCCGCGCACCAGCCCGCGCGCGCCGTGTGCGACCGGTGAATCCATGACGTGCAGCAGCCAGTCGTCGACGCGGAACGGCTGATGGAACCACATCACGTGGTCGATGCTCGCGATCTGCATTCCGGGCGCGAGCCACGCGACGCCGTGAGGAAGAAGGGCCGTGCCGACGAACGAAAAATCCGATGCGTACGCCATGAGCGCGCGATGGAGCGCCGGCTCGTCGGGCAGCGTGTCGATCGTCTTGAGCCACACCATGCGGCGCGGCGGCTTGGGTGACGGATGGAACAAATCGTCGGGCGTGTCGAGCGGTCGGAGCTCGAACGGTCGCCCCGAGGTAGCCCGCTCGCGGAGCTTCTCCGGCAACACGCTGCCCAGCTTCTGGAAGAGGGTCTGCTCGTTCGGCAACGACTCCGGCGGCGGCGCGTCGGGCATCGGGTCTTGGTGCTCGTAGCCTGGCTCGAGCTTCTGGAACGACGCCGAGAGATGGAAGATCGCGTGACCCTTCTGAATCGCGACGACCCGACGCGTGGTGAAGGAGCTCCCGTCACGAATGCGGTCGACCTGGTAGACGATCGGAAGGTTCACGTCACCCGGTCGCAAGAAGTACGCATGGAGCGAATGGGTGTGGCGATCGCTCGTGACGGTCTGGTTCGCCGCCGACAGCGCTTGGCCGAGGACCTGCCCGCCGAAGACCGTCCCCCACCCGAGGTCCTGGCTCTTGCCGCGGAAGAGATCTTCTTCGAGTTTTTCGAGCGCGAGGAGCTCGACGAGCTCATCGAGAAGGGCTGCCATGATGGCGATTACCTTACACGAATGGCACCTCGAGAGCGCAAACGTCACGCTCGAGCAAGCGCGGAATCCAGGCCATTTCGTGGCACTTCGTGCGTCTTGCTCTTCGCGCGCGAGGCGACGCGATGACGGGCGCGAAGACCAAGCACTGAGACCCGAGCGCGTTGAGCTCAGTCCTCCGGAATCATGACCCCTGTCGTCGTCGGGTCGAGCAAGCTGCCGATGTCGGCGACGACGGCGTCACGCGTGCCGAGCTGTCCGGTCTCGCCGAGGAAGTTCTGCTCGAGGAACTTCACGACCGAGGAGTGTTCCATCGTCACGTGTGAAACGAAGCCCTTTTTGGCGAACTTTCCGACCGCAAGGAGAGGCACGCGCGTGCCGTACGGTTGATTGTCGACTGTGCTCGTCGGCGGCGGCGCGACGTGATCGTAGTAGCCGCCCCCTTCGTCCCACGTGATCAACACGAGCGTGTTGTCGGCGTAGGTGGGCGAGGTCAGGATCTGGTCGACGATGCCAGTCGCGAACGTGACTCCTTTGCTGATCGTGTTGCCGTAGCCAGGGTGCTCATTCTTGTACATGACCGCCTTGACGAACGAGACGGCCGGCAGCGTGCCGTTCGCGACGTCGGGGACGAAGTCGTCGTCGTAGTCCTTCATCAGCACCCGGTTGTTCTGGAACTGCGCGTAGTACTCGAACGGCACGTCGGCGGGGTCGTACGTGCACGGCAAGGTCGGCGCCTTCGTCTGACAGTCGGGCGGCGCCGATGGGCACAGCTTCGCGGCGTACATCACGTCGAGGCCTTGCGCGTAGAACTTGAACGTCACACCGGCCTCGAGGAGCACGTCGGCGATCGTCGTCTTACCCGTGTACGTCGTCGTATTCGCGAACGGGTTGGAGCAACCGTGGCCGACGGCGGCCGGCTCGAACGCGTTGTCGGTGAAGACCCAATTGGCGACCGCGAAGTACATGTCGTTCGACGACGACTGCCCGATGATCGGCTGGAAATAGCGGTCTGCGATGGCGTATTGCCCAGCGAGATCCATGTACGGCTTGACGACGCCGTCGGTGGCGGCGACCGCGAAATTCGCCGCGTTCGCACATGTTGGGCCGGTCGCGTACTGATCCATCGCGCCGCCGTTCATCTCGCTGGCTTCGCACGCCTGCGTATGGTCTGGATCGCGGCCGCCGTTCTGGCCGTCGTCGAGGAGCGCCGGCTTCGACGCGCCCGGGATCGACGAAGGCGCGCCTTCGCAGCACGATGGACCGTCGTTGCACGTCGGGTTCGAGCCGGCTTTCGCCGTGCACCAGTGGCCGAAGTACGAATCGAAGGTGTGATTCTCCATCACGACGACGACCACGTGCTCGATCGCGCTCTTCGGCTTCGCTCCGGCGTCGACCGGCGCGGCCGCGTCGGGGCCGCTGTCGACGAGCGGAGCTTCGGCATCAGTCACGACGTCGATGCGCGTCTGCCCGTCCTCGGTGCTTCCGCACGCGCCGACGGCGACTCCAATTGCAGCCGAAACCAACGTCAGACCGAGAACAGCTCTCCGCATGTCTCGAAAGTATGCGGCAATCTCGTGATGAGAGCAGAAGGAAAGCTCGTAAAGGGCCGCCGTCTCCGCGAGCACCTCCTGACCGCGGGCAGCTTGACCACCGGCGTCCTCGAAAAGGCGCGCGCTTTCGCAGTCCGGCCTTTCGCCTTCAGCTCTTTACAAAGCCCGGCCCTTTGGACCATGCTTTTCGTCTGATCATGGCGGAAGAGAAATCGCGAGCGACATTGGTGGTCGACACGCGGCCTTCCGCAGGTACGAAGAAGACGAAGGCGGTCCTCACCGTCTCGTCCGGCGGCACCGACACGGGCCGTATTTTGACCGTGCCGCACGGCGACGTCATTACGCTCGGGCGTGACGACAAGTGCACGTATCGCTTCGACGAAGCGAGCGTCTCGGGGCTGCACGCGCGCATCGTCATCTTCGGCGCCGAATACATGCTCGCCGACGCGAGGTCGACGAACGGCACCTTCGTGAACGAGGCCCTCGTCGGCGACCCCGTTCATTTGCACGACGGCGACCGCATCCGGCTCGGCGCCAAGACCGTCCTGCGCTTCTCGATGCTCGAGGAAGAAGAAGAGCAAGCGCTTAAGGCCGTGTACGAGGCCGCGCTCTACGACGGCCTCACCAAGGTCTTCAACCGCAAGCACCTCGAAGAGCGCCTCGACGCCGAGATCGCGTTCGCGGCCCGGCATGAGACCGACCTCAGCGTCATGATCGTGGACATCGACTTCTTCAAGCGCGTCAACGACACGTTCGGTCACCAGGCCGGCGACGCCGTCTTGAGGAGCGTCGCCGCCACGCTCGGCCGCACGCTCCGCACCGAGGATCTCCTCGCCCGCTACGGCGGCGAAGAGTTCGTCGTGGTCGCGCGCGGAATCCCGATCGCCAATGCGTGCGTCGCCGGCGAGAGGCTCCGCCAAGCCGTCGCCTCCGCCCCCATCCCGTGGATGCATCACTCCCCGGGCGCGCTCACGCCGGCCCAGCTCTCGATCGACGTGACGATCAGCACGGGTGTCGCGTCGCTCGAGTGCTGCGACCTCAAAGACAAGGCGACGCTTCTCCGCACGGCCGACCAACGCCTCTACAAGGCGAAAGAGACCGGGCGCAATCGCGTCGTCGGTCCCTAAAGCCGCATTCGATCCGTCACCGACCGCCATTCCCCCAAGGAGTTGGTGTCCGCAGAAGCGCAAAAGGGCTCACCCGAACCGCGTCGGATGAGCCCTCTGCCAACCAACTACTCCTTGGGGAGTACCGGCCTACTTCATCATGGATCTCAGCGTCGTCGCCATGTCGCTCGGCGTCGGTGCGACCTTTGCGCCGGCGGCCTCGAGCGCGGCGATCTTGGCGGCGGCGGTGCCGACGCCACCGGCGATGATCGCGCCGGCGTGACCCATGCGTTTGCCCGGCGGCGCGGTGACGCCGGCGATGAACCCGGCGACCGGCTTCGTCATCTTGGCCTTGATGTACTCGGCGCCGCGCTCTTCTGCGCCGCCGCCGATTTCACCGATCATGATGACGCCGTGGGTGTCCGGATCGTTCTGGAAAAGCTCGAGGACGTCGATGAAGTCCATGCCGGCGACCGGGTCGCCACCGATGCCGATGCAGGTCGACTGGCCGATACCGAGCGCCGTGAGCTGACCGACGGCCTCATAGGTCAAGGTTCCTGACTTGGAGACAACGCCGATGTTGCCAGCCATGTGGATGTGACCCGGCATGATGCCGATCTTGCAGCCGATGCCCGGCGCGCCCGGCGTGATGATGCCGGGGCAGTTGGGGCCGATGAGACGCGTGATCGCTTGGCCCGCGGCCTTTTGGGCCGCTTGCGTGGTCTCGAGGACGCGGCGCACCTTGATCATGTCCATCACCGGGATGCCTTCGGTGATGCAGACGACCAGCTTGCAGCCCGCTTCGATGGCCTCGAGGATCGCATCAGCGGCCCCCGGCGGCGGCACGAAGATGCAGCTCGTGTTCGCGCCACTCTGCTTCACCGCCTCTTCGACGGTGTCGTAGACGGGGACCTTCTTCTTGCCGCCGTCGAACGTCTCACCGCCGCGCGTGGGCGTGCAGCCCGCGACGACGTTCGAGCCGTATTCCATCATCTGCTTGGCGTGGAACGAGCCCGCCCCGCCGGTGATGCCTTGGACGACGATCTTGGTGTCTTTACCGACGAGGACGCTCATTTCGCACCGCCTTTCACTGCAGCGACGATCTTCTGCGCGCCGTCGGCCATGGTCGTCGCGGTTTGGATCGCGAGACCGCTTTCACTCAAAATTTTACGACCGAGCTCGACGTTGGTCCCTTCAAGACGGACGACGAGCGGCACCTTCAGGCCGAGCTCCTTCGCTGCGGCGACAACGCCGTTGGCGATGACGTCGCACTTCATGATGCCGCCGAAGATGTTGACGAAGATCGCCTTCACCTTCGGGCTCTTCAGGATCATCTTGAAGGCCTTGGTGACCTGCTCTTGGTTGGCGCCGCCGCCGACGTCCAAGAAGTTCGCGGGCGCGACGCCGTCCTTTTCACCGAAGTGCTTGATGATGTCCATCGTGGCCATCGCGAGGCCGGCGCCGTTGACCAGGCAGCCGACGTTGCCGTCGAGCGATACATAATTGAGGCCGGTCTTCTTGGCCTCGAGCTCCGTCGGATCTTCTTCGTCGACGTCGCGCTGTTCATCCCACACCTTGTGGCGGAACTCGCCGTTGTCGTCGAAGTTCAGCTTCGCGTCGAGCGCGACCACGTCACCGTTCTTGAGGACGACGAGCGGGTTGATCTCGCAGAGCGAGCAGTCTTCCTTGACGAAGAGCTCGTAGAGCGCGGAGACGAGCTTCACGAACTTGGCGACGGTCTCCTTGCCGTACTTCAGGAGACCGAGCGCGAATGCGAGCTCGCGCGCCTGGTAGGCGGCGAGGCCGACGATGGGGTCGACGTGGACGGTGATGATCTTCTCCGGCGTCTCGGCCGCCACCTTCTCGATCTCGACGCCGCCCTCGGTCGACACCATGAAGGCGATGCGACGTTGGTCGCGGTCGACGACGGCGCCGAGGTAGAGCTCGCACTGCATGTCGAGCCCTTGCTCGATGTACAAGCGGCGGACCTTCTGCCCTTCCGGGCCGGTCTGGTGAGTAACGAGCTGCATGCCGAGGATCTTCGACGCGAGCTCCCGCGCCTCCGCGGCGCCGCCTTTGGCGACCTTGACGCCCCCGCCCTTGCCACGCCCGCCGGCGTGGATCTGCGCCTTGACGACGACGACGTTCGACCCGGTCTCAGCGATCAGCTTTTTCGCCGCGGCCTCAGCCTCGTCCACCGTGAATGCCGCAATTCCTTTTGGAATCGGCACGCCATACTTCGCGAAGAGTTGTTTCCCTTGGTACTCGTGGATTTTCACGCGCCGGACGCTAGCAAAAAGCGCCCGTTTTGACGAGAGACGCCGGTCAGTGCGTAGCGACGGTCGCCGACGGGTCGGAAGCGGGCCCGGCCGCGCCAGAGCCGATCGATTGCACGACGACCTTGTACGTCACCCCGCTCGTGAGGCGCCCGATCGTGCACGTCGGTACGCCGATCGCGGTGCACGAGGCGGTGACGCTGCCCCCGTGGAGCTCAGGGATGGCGGTCGCGACGTAGACAGTGCTCGCGGTGCCGTCGGCGGGAGGGTGCCAGCCGACGACGAGCTGACCGTCGACACCCGTAATTTTTCGGATCTGACTCGTTTGCGCGTCGGAGACGTAGAGGTCTCCGACGGCATCGGCACAGAGGCCCGCCGGGCCAGAGAACCGCGCGCTCGCGCACGCGCCATTGACGCTTCCGGAGGCGACGCCGCCGTCTATGGGCCCGGCGAGGGTGCGGACATCTTCGGCCGCGCTCGGACGGATAGAACGGATGCGATTGTTGGCGCTGTCGACGACGTAGGTGCGCTCTGCTTCGACGACGAGCTGGGCGGGCTGGGAGAACATCGCGTTGGGAGAATCGTTGCTGCCGACGTCCGAGCTACCAACGGCCGACCTCGTCACGCCCATGAGAGTGACGACCTCACTTTGATTCGAGAACAAGAGCCGTTCGCTCGGCGTCGAGGACGCGGCGAGCCCACGGAGGGCGCCGACATTGACGGGAGGGTGCGCAGGCGGATCGACGATGCCACCCGAGATCGTCCGAACCACGAGATCCCCGAAGTCACCGACGTACATGCCTGCATCGTCGAGCGCGAGGAACATCGGCGCGTTGTAGGTCGCGGTCGTGACCGGACCTCCGGCTTTCCCTATGACGCCGCTACCGGAGAACGTCGTCGTGAGACCGGTTGCGAGAGCGATTTGCCGGATGCGATGGTTGTTCATGTCGGCGACGTAGAGCGTCGAGCCGTCGGCGGAGACCGCGAGGCCACGAGGTCCGCTGAAGCGCACGGCGATGGCGTCGCCGTCGACCATGCCGGCCTCGTCGACCGCCCCGAACCGCGTTAGCGCGCCGCCGCCGCCGACGCCGGCGGCAATCTGGGTGATCGCGTTCTCAGCCGCCACATACAGGTTGCCGGCGGGATCGATCGCGAGCTCGTGCGGAGTCGGGAGGGCCATCGCGTAGGTGGAGACCTTGCAATCCGGCGCGACCGCGATCACGC